>OGYM01001211.1_pt1 | contig 19175 bp, 33 predicted proteins | sample 1576491 | NCBI WGS metagenome assembly OGYM01 (sample SAMEA3541515, study PRJEB24748) | human gut metagenome | biome: human gut; feature: human-associated habitat; material: faeces | place: China | collected 2012 | reverse complement strand
GGGGCAATAAGAAAGAAGCCCCATACCCGTAACAGACGACCAAATCAACACGGGCCAACATCTCAGAGACTGTTTGAGGGGCTTCATAGCTTTATCAACAGATTTTGAGATGTTTTGTTTTTGAACCATATATGTTTTACAACATGAAAAATATAGATTTATATAGAGAATTGGTCGAAGCTGTATCAAATGAAACGGGAATAAAAGAGAACGATCTGCTCCATAGTAATTCGGAAGAAGCCGTAGACGCAAGATATATCCTAATACACTTACTTTCCCAGAAACTGACCGATGGTCAAATTTCCACCCTTACTAAACTTACGAGACAGTCTGTAAACAAGATACGCAACAACTTCCAATACAAGATAAAGAAATGGAGTGTAGCAACGAACTTGCAACATATTAGCAATGAGGTAGCAACGGAATAATTTAGAAGCAACGCACTTTTTCTGTCCTTTGTTACACGGTTAACGTTGACCGTGTATTAATACTTATAAGTTATGAAAATAAAAGGAGCAAGTGGTGAGGAATACCACGTAACAGGACAGGGACAAGGTACGTACAACACAGTTGCAGGTTCCGCAGGCTTGGCGTCTTTTTTGGGATTTAATGCCGGAAACATTTTGGGTGGTTGTGGAAATGGACGTAATGCAGGTTATGCAGGCCCGATAGAAGTAATCACTTCGGAAGACAGGCCTATTAGCCGTTATGAAGCCGGTATGATGGATAAGATTTCAGCGAAGGATTCTGAAATTGCGTTGCTTAAGTCTAACACTTATACAGACCAGAAGCTTGCGGATGTGTATGACCGTCTTTTGACACGCATCAATGCAGACAAAGAGGCGCAAAGTGCAATCAATCTTAATCAAGCTGTATACAACGGTACCAATACCGCTACACTGGCTTGTATGAAACAGCAGATTGCGGAATTGGCTGCGTTGAGTGAACTTGTTGTTCCTCAAAGAAAGGTGTGTGATACAGGATGTTGCTGTAACGGGTAAGCGTTATGTATTCCAACGCACAAAAATTGGCGGCTGTGCTCAATAAATGGGTGCAGCCCGCTATTCAGGAATTGCTAGGTAGCAATTTGAATCGGTTGCCTTTTCTTTCTAGCATTGAAACAAAGATAAAGTCTACCGGATGGGTGAGTCCTATGTGGAGTATGGCAAAGGAGATATCCCCAGTTCTTGATGGCGTTTCATCTTCTCTGATAGAACCGTTTATTGCAAAATATATAAGTGGTATTCCCGATGAATCTATCCCGCAGCTCGCCCATAACGTGGTGGATGACGCAATAAAGAACGGGGGATTGTCCCTGTTTGAAGGAAAGGTGGAATTTGAAGTAGAGGATTTAGAAGAACTGAAAACCCTTCTCAAATACAATCTTCCTATTCAGGAGAGTGTTGCATCTTATAGTGTATTGACAGAAGAACCTACTCCGCAGGGTGAAGATGCGGACGAAAAATAACATATAAACTTTATTATTATGATTCAATTAACCCCAATTGCAATCGCTGCTACCAGCCAGCAATATCTGACTAATGTAGTGGAAAACTTATGCCAGGCGTTTTGCGCTGACAATGGCGTGCAACCTACCGGCATCGTTAATTTTACCGTTGCAGAACAACAGACGGTGAATACTCAGACTATTGTGACGATAAACGCTGCTGTCCTTGTGGCTTATACCCCAAAAGGTTCTTGCCGTTCTGTCACCAAACAATGGGTTGAACAGTTTAAGGTAGCATTTATTGGTGCCTCCGGTGCTGTTCCTACTATCTCACTTGCTCCGCTTGTTACGCAGGTGACACCGGAAAATGTGAAATGCTGTAATCGTGCTTATGGCGTAAGCCTTGCTACTCCATTGACTATTTCCGCCACCTTTCCCGCATCTCCTGCAGCCTGATTCAATGAGGGATACGGATATATCAGGAGAGATTACAAAGAAAAAAGGGAAAAAGGTATTTGGTAATATAAAAAAGAAGATATGAAGTATATAGACATGATGAAGAAAGCCAAGTCGGACGGTGTAACCTCTGATAAGGCCATGTGGAAAAGCGTGGAGAGTGTGGATGAAATTCTCTGTGTAGTGAAAGAAGAACATCCGGAACTATACATGGCTTTTATGAGAAAACAACACGAGGCCTTATATGGTCCGCACTACGATAAACATTTCGCTGAGGTGGATGTGGAAAAGATCCGTTACACCAATGCTGCCGGAGAAAAGAAGACCGGTGCGCACTGGAATGTAGATCAAATTCTTGAAGCGACTAAATCAATGCCCTTCCCGCAAGGTACAACCTCATGGGACAAATACGTTGCTTTCAATTCCTTCTATGCGGATATGTGTGTGGTCCTAGACGAAGCAACCTTATTAAAGGCCGCTTTCCGGTTCTACTTCGCTGATGAGGATGGACCGTCTGGCAAGATTTGGGAATACATAACTGCGATGGACTATGAGGACTAACCTCGACATATTGTTGGAACAAGCAGACGACAGGTATCATCATGATTTCTGCCGTCTGCTCATGGTTATGTTATGGAACACTTAGAAAGGTGGCTATACTGGCTTATTCCTCTTGCAATTATTGTAAGGGTTATATCTTTGTGTGTATAATTGATATTGTAACTTGATGAGTGTAAAACATATAAAATAATCTATTTTTTATTGCAATTTATCTTCTACCTTTTGCAGATACAAATTAAATTCATACATTTGCAGCACATGATTATGCCTTTGGCTTACGTTTGTCCCCCTCTTGATAATGGGCATGCCTAACCAAAGGCCATTTTTTTTATTTTATGAAAACACGTCCAAATACATCGTACACAGAAACCCCTATAAGAGTTGCCATATTAATTGATGGTGGGTATTTTATAAAACGCTATAATGCAATGTATAATAAGTCCGGCAAAAAGACAGCATTAACTATTGCCAATGATTTATATACTATATCCCATTCTCATGTAGGGAAAAACAATTATTTATATCGCATTTTTTATTATGATTGTGTACCATTCGCCAAAAAGATACATAATCCTGTCTCTAATAAATGCATAGACTTTTCTAAAACAGAAGAGGCTATCCGCAGAAGTGAGTTAATAAACGAACTTAAGAAAAAGAGAAAAGTCGCTCTGCGTCTAGGTAATATTAAGGAAAGCAAAAGATGGCTTTTCTATGATAACACAATGAGAAAATTATTAAAGAAAGAGATTTCTCTTGATGACATTAATGCGGATGACGTATATTATGAATTGCGTCAAAAGGGGATTGATATGAAAATTGGTGTTGACATCGCTTCTTTATCTTTAAAAGGTTTTGTAGATAAAATCGTTCTTATTTCCGGAGATTCAGATTTTGTCCCTGCTGCAAAATTGGCTAGACGTGAAGGGATTGATTTTGTTCTTGATCCTATGCATTGCGAACATATCGAAAATGATCTATATGAACATATTGATGGATTAAAAAGTATACCTTTATATCATCAGAAAGATGCAAAGAAAAAATAGCTCCTTTCCATTTATAACGCCTCTTTTAAAATGGAATCACCCGGTATACAACATGCCGGGATTTTTTATACCTTTGCCGAAAACTAACATTATGGCAGAAGAAAAGAAATACGACCACGATTCGATCAACGAGCTACTGACTTGGGCAAAAGAGACGCTCAACAATAAGAAGTATCCTTCCGGTGAATTCCAATTGGATAAGTGTGCGAAGATTCTAGATTGCGGGAAGTATCTTGATTCAATGATCCTTGTGATTGGCAAGAACTGGGAGAACCCTACGTTTTACCCGACAGTTGACCAGTTAAGGTTGTTTAGGGAGAAGATAGAGAAAGGAGAATAATATGACTTACTTATGTGTCGATAAAAATGGGACTGAGCATATTATTGAATGCGAGGTCTATTGTGAAAGAAGAGAGGGGAAAAGTCCATACAGATTTGAAGAATGTTGTTGGGGTTATAATCCGCATAATGATATATGCATCGAACTTCCCAAAGGAACAATAAAGAAAATCCTTGGACGAGAACTTACATGGGAAGATGAACCCGTAGAGTTGAAATAGAGAAGGCAGCCGAATAAGCTGCCTTTTTTGATTATATCCGACTTTGTTTCTATTCTATAAAGTATTCACTATATTTGCATAGAAAATCATTCAATATTGATGCTTTTTTAGTCTCGGTTTTACTAATGATTTACAAAGGTTTAAAATTGTATAGACTAACTTGTTGAAATATAAATGATTACTTGGAAATAACTCCAAATTTCTTATATTTGGGTAGTAAAAACTAAGAAAAACGTTTTGTAGGCTTCTGTGACGCTGTAGGGCGATCTTATATCACTGTTTTAATAGTTAAATATTTAATTTGGTAGCGTATTTCTCTACCAAAATACTATCTTTGTTTTACAAATGATTTACGAAAATAAAGATAGCTATGGCAACAGTTTCTTGGGTAGTTTTTAAGCATCATAAAAAATCGGACAATACGTATAATCCAAAGATAAGGATTTCGCATAATCGCACATCGTCGTACATCTCTACTTCTATATATACGGAACTGGTTAGATTTAAGAAAAATTCCGCATCGGGTACAATAACTTCTGAAAAAATAAAGGAAGAGCTAGACGGATTGGTTAGAGAATACCGCCAAATAATAAATGAACATCAAGACGTAGTTAATGAGTGTGAGACCTCAAAGGACATAGTCGCAATGATCGAAAGGAGGAAGCAGAGGAAGGAGATAGATTTTATTGAATTTGCCAGAATGTTTATTGAGAAAACACCAAACGAAGGGACAAAAACAGTCAAGACGACTGGTATTAATTCCCTTTGCCATTTTCTTAATCATAAAAAAGGTAATGAAAAGCTTCTGATAAAGGATTTAACGTCACGTTTTCTGCGTGAATATGAGGCATGGTTGAGACAGGAAAGGTATATAACCGTTAGGCAAAATAAAACAGCAAAACAAGCGTATAAGACAATAAAGAAACCCGCTTTAAATGATACTGGGGTACATTCCTATATGGGAATCATTCAATCGGTGTTTAATGCCGCTTTGCTTCATTTTAATGATTATGAAAAAGGGGATATTATTATTACTAATGATCCGTTCAAGGTATATACTATTCCGGCAGTCTTAGAAGCAAAGAAAAGAGCGGTAGATGTTGATATAATCAGAAAGATATATAAATATTCTCCAGTCAACAAGAGAAAGAGAACCACCATGTTTACCCGTGATATCTATATCTTGTCTTTTTTGCTAGCAGGAATGAATGCGGTTGATATGCTTAATTGTCGAATGGTGAACGGGAGGATAGAGTATGAACGTCAAAAGACAAAAGATCGAAGAAAGGATAATGCTTTCATTTCTGTGTATGTTCATCCGTTGGCACTTCCGATTATTGATAAGTACCGTGACCCATCCGAACAGCATTTGTTTGATTTTTATAAAAGGTATAGTAATGTAAGAAACTTAACCAAAGGAATACACCGGGGGATGAGGTCTTTATGCGATGAGTTAGAAATAGATTATATTCAATTCTATTCAGCTCGCCATTCTTTCGCCACTATTGCCCGTAATGAATGTGACATAAGTAAAGATGATATTTCTTTGTGTCTGAACCATTCTTCAGGAAAGACGATAACGGATACTTATATCAAACAGGATTTTTCACGAATAGATAAAGTAATAAACAAAGTAGTTGATTATGTGTTTAATAATAACGTGTATTAATTTAATTTGAATAATCAAACTATTTTCGTACATTTGCGTTGTCAATCGCTTGGAATATGGGTAATTTTAGCAAAATGCAAGAAGAAAAGAAAGAGGTTAAAGAAAGGAATAGGACCAGACGGGAAACGTTGGGAAAATTCTTTTATGATCTTGCAAAACTAACTTTTGCTGCTATTGTATTAGGCGGATTAACGCCTATATATGCAAACATGGATAATAGTACAAATTGGGGCTTAATAATTGCCGGTACGGTTTTTACTATTATATTTTCTTTAATAGGTAACAAAATTTTAAAATAGGAGGTCTTATGGAAACTCTTACGTCTTTTTTTATATTAGGTTCTGTTTTAGGAGGAGCTTTTCTTATATGGCTATATACTAAGCCTGGAAAAAAATGGTTGAAGGACTTATAGATTATGGGTAATTTTAGCAAAATGCAAGAAGCGAAGAAGGAAGGAAAGGAGAAAGATAAGGTGAGGCGTGAGAAACTTGCCGGATTCTTTTTTAATCTGGCGCAAGTATCTTTTACTATATTGTCTTTAGGATTGTCGATAACGCTCGTAAAAGAAGAACTTTATGACAATATTATATTGATGGTTCTTGTTTCTATGGGAGTTGTGCTTACAGTATTATTTGCAAAAATAGGTAATAACATATTAAGATAAACATTATGGTAGCATTATATGGATTTGGGCTTATAACGGTAATAACCGTTGCTTTTTGGATTTATACCGAAACTCCATCCGGAAAGAAATGGATAAAAAGGTTGTGATGACATGGATGCATTAACAATGATTTTTTTAATGACTAGTGTCATAGGTTCTGCGCTAGTTATTTGGTCACATACCAAAAGTGGCAAAAAGTGGCTGAAGGACTTATAAATATACAAACAAGGCGTGATCTTTTTTTTGATAGGTCACGCCTTACTCTACAAGTAGACAATTAAATTTGTCTCATTTTCTTAAGTATGCCTTTATTAAAAGATTTAAGGTTAAAACTGTCATCCGTCCTTTTCCCGGAACAGACAATTAGTTTCATCTTTTTTGATGGTTCTTTTAATACAACTTCCTTAATCGCTTCATTCTGTTTTTTCATAACAGATAGTACATTCTCAAATTCTCTAAACAAAGGGTTGTCCATGCTTTTTAGATTAGGTTATTTGAGAACAAAGGATATGTTATATTTGTTTATGCTGTCATACCATCCTTCTTGTTTTCTATACTGTTTTTCGGTTTGCTCTGTATCTTTTTGATATATTCTGTTAGGTTTTCTATCGTATTTTGCTGTTCATTTATAACATCCAGCATGTGTCTTATCTGTTTTGTATTGTCTATTTGTATTACTTGTAAATGTTCGTTAATGTTTTGGGGAGTTTGTTCTTCTTTGAACATAGGACCGTTGCCGGTGAGAATATAGTCGCAGCTTACAATAGGATAAGTTGAACAGATATAACTAACCACATCTATTTGTACCTCATTCCTGCCGTTTTTGGCATTTGATAATTTTTGTTTAGTTGTAATGTTTGGAATTTCTGCTGCCAAAGAAGTAATTGAAATTCCTAATTCTTTTAATACGTCAAAAAAACGACTAGTAATTGTATCCATAATAATTATAAAATATTTGTAGTACAGAAATTATGTACTATCTTTGCATCGTAACAAGTTGCAGATGTTACAGAGACAAAGTGGTTAAACTTCCTCGTTAGAGGTTTAATATATGGTATCCGTAGTAGCTGCAACCTATTGCGGATATTTTTATTTTCAATTAGTAACAATTAATCCAAATTAATTATGAGAAAAATAAAATCGCATTGGGAACACGTACTTTATATTATGTTTTTTTTCGGTGTTTTTATTCTCGTATTTATTTTGATAGCTTCCTTATCGCAAAATCATAATATATCAATTCTAATAGGGTTTATTATCGGATATTTGATTTTTGTATTACTAATCACGATAGACTATTTTAAGAAAACTTCTTGGCTATTTGAGAATTAAGCTCCTCTATTAATCTTTCTATACCTTCTATATGCTTAATTCTCTTTAGGGCGTTTATGACTGTCACAAACTCTTCTTTACTCATATCGAATCTATAAGTAATGATATTGTTTATATATTCTATAAACATAAGCCTTTTATCTTCATCATTGTTGTTCCTTAAGGCTGATACGCAGGCGTTTAAAGAAGAAAAATACTCTCCACGTTTTTGCATATTAAGATATTGAATATTATTTATGTGGTTATAAAACATATTATCAGAGGCAATATTAGAATATCTGTCATCTAAATCTCTTATTTTTTTATTGATTATTTCATGATTGAAATAAAATCCACCTCCTACAATAGCAATCAATATTGTAGTGCAAAAGGCTAATATACCCACAAGTATTCCCAACCAATCCGCTTTCATCGGTTCGCATCTAAGGCTTACTAAGCAAATAGAAGCAATGCTTATAATGAGGGAAGCAATGCTAATCATTAAAGTAGCTTTCTGTTTCATAAATATAATAATGTATAATCCACTCTTAATAGTTAAATAATGTTTTGTGATACATATTTTCTGTACTTTTATTTGTAGTACAGAAAATATGTACTATCTTTGCAATGTCAACCGATAACAAGTGTTGCAAATATAATAAAAACAATTAATAAAAGATACGATTATGAACGCATTTACATTCTTAGCAAAAAACGGAAAATTCAACAATAGTGAGATAATGAAACACGCTCATGTTTTGAAGGCGTATCGTCGTATCTCTTTGGGTGAAGCATTGAAACAGGCTTGGTTCTTGGCAAAGAGACAGCAAAAAGAATATAGAAAGGTTGAAGAAGAAAAGAAGTCGTATAAGCCGATCTTTCCTAAAAAAGAAGGTAATGTATTGAAGGCGTTCTTTGCTGGTGGACATGCTGATTATGTAAATCGTGATAGTTCTTGGAGATAAAATATAACCCGTAAAAAGGTAGTCTGATAATCCGACATAAAGCACCTACGACAATCAGCGCTGTGAGTAAGGGAAACCAGTCGGACGGGGAATAAAAGCCCGTATCAACGTAGAGAATATTTGCTACGGGCACAACGGTAAACCGATGACTCCTAATTCGGGATGGGAGGCTTAACCCTCAAAAATGAAGCCGTGTTCAGGGCACGTTAAAGTAGCCTGCGCAGATAAGCAGTATAGCCGATGCGGAGTATAGCGTAATAGCCAACCAGCGATGATATGAGCGGAAGGAAGCAACGTGAGTAAGTAATATATCGAAAAATCAGTCTGAAAAACAGCGTCTTTATCAGTAAGAAAACGGGGTTGGGCGTCCGTACGCTGATTACAATATAGCCCTACTGACAGCTTAAAACTGGCATCCGGTAGTGAGAATCGGGTAGGGCACATTTCTATAGTGTTTTATTATGTTTGTGTGTTTGTGTTATATATGATGTACGGTCTGTGAAGATAGTACACCTTTTGGTATTAGTAGTAAATGACAAGTCCTGCATCTTTTGGTGCAGGCAAACGGGCAGTTAGTTTCACTCGGTTAGAACGCATCCGCACGGATGAAAAGGCGGTTCGAATCCGCCACTGTCCACAATAATAATCAAATAATTAATCTTATGAAACGTACTCCACTATTAGCAATTTGGGCAATATCGTTCGCATTAACAATATTGCTTGCAAACGAAATGAATATTGTCTTCTGGCTTTCGTTTGCTGTATTTGCATTATGTTCCATATACATGGAAAAGCATCAAAAGAGACTAAAAAGAGAGAGTGATAAAAGAAAAGTGATATAGGTATGCGGTTCGGGAGAATAGCTGTTTTATGTGTGAAAATTCGTGTTTCGATTAAGTCCTGTATCTGACGTGATACAGGCAAACGGGCGTAAAGTGGCAGTGTATAAAATTACCTGTCCAGTTGGTTTATTACTGGTTCGAATCCAGTTACGTCCACAAATTAATAATTTAAAAATATTCGTTATGATTAGAAAAACAGAACATCGATTAAAAATTGAAGCTTTAAAAACAGGGAAAAAAGAATATTTCCCAATAGAAATAAAAACGGCTGTTTCTGCTGCCGTTCAAAGGGTGAATAAAGAGTACAAAGGGAAAAAGAAACCTCATCACCCACCATATATCATAGATGAGAAATTGTGCGATAGAGAAGGCTTTATAATGGTTACAAAAGTATATTAATCATGGATGCAGTTGTACAATATGCTATCGATCAAGGTTTAAAAATAGGAATTGAAGCTTTTGAAAAATGGAAAAACGCTTTTCTTAGTAATCCAAGAATAGTGATAGTAAAATCAGAAGCGGAAAAGTTAGCTGGTGGTCGAATGGTTCTCAAGAACTTAGAAGATAGAGGATTTATATCCCCCTATCAGTTTGGAATCGAAACAGTAACGGACAAAGAAGGCAATGTTGTTGCTGAACCTAAAGGGCGTATATACTATAAACAGTATGAAATAATGAAGGCAATAGAAAATGGAAATATTCTAAAATGCCTTCAAAAGAATCGCAAATAACCATTTATTTATAAATTAACCAAATCCGCAGTTAAGGATCTGCGTAGGGTGAGAGACCCTGTATTTAAGTTTTAGAGTTCTACCTAATACTAGTGTCCGTTTGTTCGGTATCTAGAAACCAAATTTTGTCGTTTGAATAAGGTTTTGAAGGCGCTGGTTCGTGAGGATAGGCGCTTTATTTATTTTGATTAACCACTTTAATAATATATAATCATGTCAGAAACAATAACAGGATTTAAGGGATTTGATAAAGACCTTAAGTGTAGAGACTACCAATATGAGGTAGGGAAGGAGTTCGAGGAAGAAGGGAAGATTGAAGCTTGCTCAAATGGTTTTCATTTTTGTGAAAATCCTTTAGATGTATTAGGGTATTACCCGCCATCTACCGAAAAAGGATCGAGCAGGTATTGTATAGTGAAAGGAAGCGGTAATATTGATAGGGATGGTGATGATACCAAAGTAGCTTGTTCCAAACTATATATTTCAGCAGAAATAGGACTAAAGGGAATAATAGAAGCAGGAGTAAAATTTATCTTAGACAAAGTAAATTGGAAAGATAATAAGAAATCTAACACCGGATACCGATCAGCAGCGACGAACACCGGAGACTATTCAGCAGCGACGAACACCGGAAACCAATCAGCAGCGACGAACACCGGAAACTATTCAGCAGCAGAAGTAACCGGAAAAGAATCAATAGCCATAGTAACAGGGAAAGATAGTAAGGCTAAAGGCAGCATTGGTTGTTGGATAGTTCTTACAGAAAGAGGGGAATGGGATGGCAATGCGTATCCGATTAAAGAAGTTAAAGCTGTAAGAGTTGATGGTGAAATTATAAAACCTGACACTTACTATAAGTTAATCAATGGTGAAGTTATTCCGTGTGAGTAATCTATTCCCGGTTTGTCTTGATCGGCATTCCGGGAGCAATTTAAACCACTTTAAATAATATAAGATATGCCAATTATTAAAAAAAATGACGTAACTCCTGAACGTCCAGTGATTATTGTGCTATATGGCACACCGGGAACAGGAAAAACTTCTATTGCTACAACTGCATATAATCCTCTTTTAATAGATACAGATAGAGGATATGATAGAGCTGTACAACGATGTGATACCCTTATCGCCAACAAATGGGAAGACATAACGGCGGAATATGAAACAATGAAGTCTTATAGTACTATCATTTGCGATACTGCTAAAGCGTGCTTGGATGATTATCTGATGAATTTTGCTGTAAAAAACAACTACAAGTTATTAACCAATACCTTAAAAAGATTTGGGCAAATAGCAGAAGACTTTAAGTCGTTTGTTAATCAACTTCGTTCTAATGGTTCTGACATTATTTTTATTTGCCATGATAAAGAGGTAGCGGAGGGTGACATTATAAGGCATTCACCGGATTGCACAGGACAGAGTAAAGATTTGCTTCTCCGAATTGCTGATCAGGTTGGATATATATCTAAAGTAAACGGTAAGCGCACTATTTCATTTGAACCAACTGATACTTTTATTGGGAAAAATGTAGCACAATTAAAGATGATGGAAATACCAGAATCATCTAGTGCTGATTTTTCTACATTTATGGCAAATGTGATTTCTACAGTAAAGCATGCAATACAAAATAAGTCAGAGGAACAGAAAAAAGCAAATGAGATGCTTTCCTCTTTGAGAGAACAACTTGCAGCTGCCATGACAGACGAAGATATAGTTGCCCTCATCGAAGCAATGAAAGAATTGCCACAAGTACTTCAGTATCCGTTTTTCTCTGAAATGAAGTCTAACCTTGCATCTAAGGGGTATAAGTACGAAAACAAAAAATTCGTAAAAGATGCAGCTGCTTAAGCCTCTTGTAAGAGTTACACAACTCGAAGCATACAGAAAGTACATTGAACAGAGCGAATATGCCAATTATGAAATTACCGAGCAATCTGTAATAGAAAGCATAACAGGTGTATTTGCCGGAAATGAATACACTCGCATAGGCACCGCTTTCCACTCCATTGTGGAAACGGGGGAGCCTGTGTGTGATAAAGTTTCTGCCGGTGAACGTACCTTCCTTTACTACGGAAAAGAACAGAAAGAACCAGTTCCTTGTGGACGCAAATTCAATATTGATGGGTTCGATGTTATTTTGGATGTAAATCAGTGTAAGGTCGCAATGGATTACCGCAACGAACACCCCGATGCTTTTCATGAAATACGCATTTACAAAGATTTTGGAGATGCTGTCATAACCGGATGCGCTGATATGATAGACGGTATAGAGATACGGGATATAAAGACTAAGTATTCTTACCCGTCTGATACTGACTATATCAATTCTTGCCAATGGCGGCTTTATCTTGAGATTTTTAAAGCGGATATATTCCATTTCGACCTATTTGTGTTCGATGGCTATAAAATAGACAAGCATGGATATGATGTAAGAGGGTTACCGCTTGAAAAATATTCTCCTGCGATAACCTGCTACCGGTATGATGGGATGGAACGAGATAATAGGAATTTGCTTCGTTCATTTCTGGAATGGGCGGAATACAGGGATTTAGTTAAATATTTAATAAAAGAATAATTATGAGTAGTTTATTTGGTAGTATCTGTCTTTCGGAAATTCCTCGTGAGCAGATGAAAAAAGTAATGTGTAAAGATGGTAAAGAGCGTATTTTCCTGAATATATGGGTAGGAGAGCGTAAAGAACCTGCTACATTTGGGAGTAACACTTACACGCACTATGTCTCCTGTTCTCCTAAAAGGGAAGAAAGGAAAGATGGGGTGAATTATTTCTTGGGTGATTTGCAAACTTATAATCCACAACCAAGTGCTCCAAGCATGGAACAGGTTGATTCAGCTCCCAGTGTTTCTCCTGCAGATGATCTTCCATTTTAAATATGTTGTACGACCTATCTAATCCATTGCAAGCGGAACAGTTTAAAACCCGTTCCGCTTTGCTTGTTAAAAACGGGAAAATAGTAGAACTTACAGAAAAGAAGCCGGTGCGTACCGATAAACAAAATCGGTATTTACACGTCATTTTAGGGTATTTTGCTTGTGAGACAGGCAACACCTTAGAATATGTAAAGCAAAAGTATTTTAAGATACTATGCAATAAAGACATATTCATAAAGGAAGTTTCTGATAAGTATTTGGGTAACATCAAAGTTCTACGCAGTTCCGCTGAACTAGATACAGAAGAAATGAGTAACGCAATTACTCGTTTTAGAAACTGGAGTTCAGGAGAAGCCGGAATATATCTTCCTAGTCCCGACGAAGATCGACTATTGCAATTAATGGAGATAGAGGTTCAAAGAAACAAAAATTACATCTAATTCCAAATAACATCTATTTGGAAGTTTTGAAATAAAATAATGCGAAAAACATGGAAGAAATATGGAAATATATCAATGGATATGAAGGAATATATAAAGTGTCAAATATGGGTGAAATAGAAATAACAAGACCAAAATGTAGAAAAAAGACTATAGGATGCTTATCGCCTAATGGATATCTGTATTTCAATTTATTAAAGGATGGGAACAGGATACGAAAATTAGTACATAGAATTGTTGCTGAAACATTTATCCCTAACCCATATAATAAGCCATGTGTTGACCATATTAACACAATAAAGACTGACAATAGAGTTCAAAATCTACGCTGGGTAACAGAAAAAGAAAATGTAAATAACCCAATATCATTGGAAAGATTACGAAATTCTAATTCTTTAGGTAATAAATGGAAAAACGTTCGCAAAGTTAAAGTAATCCATGTCTACCTGATCTTCGAAAAGCGGAACTATTACTTCAGTTCGGTAACGGGTATCTTCCGGCATTTATCCGAAGACCAGATCGGCATTAAACAAAGCACATTATCTCACAATACGGAAAACACTATCGTAACCGGTAGATCTATAATCCGCAAGAGTGAGCTTTTGAGATAGCTTTGTTAACCTTTTTACCCCAGCCTGCCAGTCTGTGAAGATTGGTGGGCGAACATGGGACAAAATGGTCATAGGGCGCTAAGACTAAATGAACGGAAATTCTAAGTGTACATAAGAATGGATGTCATCAAGACCGGTGCTGTTAGTAACTGGTTGAGTAGTTTAAGAATCGTAGGATAACCAATCTACGGACGAAAGCGAGAAAGCAGACGATACTTGTGCGGGTTCGACTCCTGCTTGTCCCACATAAATGTGAGCCACACATAAATGGCAAGAGTTAATAAATAATGGCTGTGCCCCGGAGAATATGCTTCGGGGCTTTTAATTGGAAAGCATGGAATATAAGACAATAATTAAAGGGAACGCTCCTTCTAAGGCTAATTGTTACAAGATAGTATCAATCAACGGGCACGGATGCCTAGCCAAAACTTCTGCATTGAAAAAGTATGAGGAATCCTTTATTTGGCAGGCAGGGAAGTTGAGGGATTTGAATATTAACGAACCGTTTGAGTTCTACATTGATGTGTACTACCCAAGTAGACGCAGTGATCTTGATAATGTATTAAAACTACAACTGGATGTACTCCAGCGAATCAAATGTATTAAGAACGATAACAATTGTTGCCTTATTCATGCACGCAAGTTTGTAGACAAGGAAAATCCACGTGTGGAGATAATGATTAAAACTTTGGATTAAAAAATAAGATTTTCATTTGGTATTTTGAAATTTGGGTGTATCTTTGCGGTGATTCAAGACCAAGGAATCACAACTATATAGATTGATTGCGGCATTTTTCATGTCGTTTTTACTGCTATATCGCAAAGATATAAGCCGTTGGCATTCCTTACAGGCTGCATCATTCTATATGTTGTAGTGTTCCTTGGTCGGAATTGGAAGCCAGCGGCTTTCTTTATGTATAAACTCAAATTTCAGCTGTTTAATGACCAAGGAACGTGAAATTACGAGTACATTGAACAACAGTAGATGTATAAGTACGTCTGCACACGACACGTGCATCTTATCATTATCTTCTTCAACCGAAGAAATCAAACGTTATTTCAAAGCTATTCTGGCTATTTCCAAAATGGAAATAACCTATCCTGTAAACCTTGATAGTTGCTGGATGTTGTGCTATTCAGCAAAAGACAAGGCTGTACGAGCTTTAAAAGAAAATTTCATAGAAGGCGTTGATTATCAGCCGCTCGCCCAAAATGGTGAGCGAACGAGAGGCGGGCAAAATAAGATTGATTACTACCTATCCGTCTCCTGCCTTGAATACTTCATCGCCCGCAAGGTTCGCCCTGTATTTGATGTGTATCGTGAAGTATTCCATAAGACAGCCGAAGTACTTCCGAAAGTAGCCAAGTCAAGTGCAGCAGACAAACGAAAAATAGCAGCACTTGAAAAAGAGCTTGAACGAACAAGGGAGGCTCTCCGCTGGACTAGAATAATCGAACGACAGGAAGTAGAGCTAAAGTGTTCATGTTTCCATTATCTCGTTAAAACGAAACAGTACGATAAATGGGAAGAATATAGAAGGACGGGGATAATCAAAAGATAACAACCATGATTGAAATATTAATCGTGTTTGGTAGCCTATATGTGGGTTACCTCACTTTCCGCAAAAAGGGAGAGAAGTTATTTTATTAAGTAAAATCTAAAATCAAATAATATGAACGAAATTAAAATCTTTCAGAATGAGCAATTCGGAGAGGTAAGAATTGCAATGAATGAGAATGAAGAACCGTTATTCTGCTTGGCGGATGTGTGTAAAGTGCTTGAGTTAAGAGTAGATGCCGTACAATCAAGAATAAAGGATGCCCCCATTCGGTTTGGGGTCATAGATTCAATGGGTAGAGAACAGCAGATGAATTTTGTAACAGAAAAGAATCTATACAAAGTAATCATGCGCTCGGATAAACCACAAGCCGAACCTTTCCAAGATTGGGTATGTGGCGAAGTTCTTCCATCCATCCGCAAGCATGGCGGTTATATTACAGCCCAGCAGAATGATACTCCCGAAGAAATTATGGCACGTGCGTTGATTGTAGCACAAGAAACACTGAAACGAAAAGAGCAGCGCCTTATCGAAGCAGAAAGTAAAATTCAACAAGATGCTCCTAAAGTTCTTTTTGCTGATGCGGTCTCGACTTCCCAACGTTCTTGTTTGATCGCTGAATTAGCGAAGATACTACAGCAGAACGGTGTGAATATCGGTCAAAATCGTTTGTTCTCATGGATGCGTGATAATGGCTATCTCTGCCAAAAAGGTGACTACTACAATCAACCGACACAGAAATCCATGAAATTAGGGCTTTTTGAATTGAAGAAAACATCAATCACTAAGCCGGATGGTTCGGTGTTGGTTACCACCACAACGAAGGTTACGGGAAAAGGGCAAATCTATTTTGTGAATAAGTTTCTAGGGAAAGATGCCGCATAAATCAACAGGGCTACCTACCAGTAGCCCTACAACAATATTAATAATAAGTTTTATGGATAAAGAAATAGCAAAAGTATATGAAACCTATGATTACGATAAGTTTCATATTATGGAAAAGGGAAACAGAAACATAGATCATGATAAGAAAATAGCTCTTTCTATGAAAGAGGATTTCTTATTTTCTCCCATTCTTGTAAATGAAAAAATGGAAATAATAGACGGTCAAAACCGATTCTTTGCTTCAAAAGCACTTGGTAAACCCATATATTACATTATAAAAAACGGATATGGGATAAGAGAAGTCCGAATTCTCAACTCCAATGCAAAAAACTGGAGTAAAAGAGATTTTATTAACTCGTTCGCCGATGAAGGAAACAAAGAGTATGAAAAAATAATTCTTTTTATGAGAAAATATCCTGATTTTTCAGCTCATATCGTGGAATATATACTTAGATTGTCTGCTGCACGAGACTCTTACAGAGAAGACAGAAATCCTATTAACCCTTTCGATTCTATGAAAAGAGGATTGTTTAAAGTAAAAGATTGGGATCGATCTGATAAAATAGCACAGATGTTGATGCAATACAAACAATTCCATAACAACATATACAAGCGTTCTACCTTTGTGGTTGCGATTATACGACTTTCTCGTGACCCTCAATTTGATAACGATGAAGTTATCAGAAAAATACAAATAAATCCTCGTTCATTTGTCCCATGTGTAAATTCGGATGAATTTATCAGAATGATAGAAGATATTGTGAATTTTAGGAGTAGAAACAAAATTCGATACAACGTATAAGTCAGCGATCCTCGATTATGCCCCCCAAAAAAAACGCATTAAAAATAAAAGAAGATAATCATGAAAAAGAAATCCGACAAGCATATTATCCGCCCGGACACCTGTGCAAAATGCAACAACGGGCAAATAATTCCAACCGAGAAAGGCAATCCACGAGTAGTTTATTGTAGTTTCTTTAACCGTAGGTTTGTTGCCGATAGCAAAAGAAACTGTATTCATGCGTATTAATTAAATTTATGGACGGATATACATTGACAGAGAAAATGAGGAAAGCACGAAGACGTAATCGGCTTACCGCTACCGAGCAGGCACTATTCTACGAATTAGTTGCCGTTTGTAACAGCGAGGGTTGGGAGGACGTTTTCAGTTGCTCGAATATTGAACTCTGCTGCGCTCTTAATATTGACGAGAAAACTTTAGTCCGCGCCAGGTTATCTCTAATTAATGCCGGGGTGATTTATTACAAGTCCGGCAAAAGTAAAAGAACAGTTGGGATGTATTCTTTTGAAAAGGCATTTGAGAATTCGATTGTGAGTTCAACTACCGGAAATATTCCGGTAGATAAGCCAGCCCAAAAGACAGTAGATGCGCCAGCCAATCTGCCAACCAATATGGGAACCAATCTGCCAACCAATGCGCCAGACTATATATATAAAACTAAAATAGAAACTAAACTAAAAGATAATATAGGGGAAACCGCAAAAAATAAACAATTTGTTCCTCCTTCTTTTGAAGAAGTTTCTGCGTATTGCATGGAGAGAAAAAATGATGTTGATCCGCAAAGATGGATGGACCATTACACTTCTAACGGGTGGATGGTTGGCCGCACTAAAATGAAAGATTGGAAAGCGGCGGTGAGAACATGGGAAAGGAATAACTATCAAACAGAGAAAAAATATGGAAACAAGAATAAGGCCGGCAACTCCGATTCCGATAGGAAAGCTGTTATCCGCACAACTGCCACCTACGATCTCGATAAATGACAAGAAGAGACGAGCAGAAGTATTTGCTGAATGCTGCCGTTTTGTTTGTCCGGGATTTAAAGTTGAAGGGTATTTTAGAAAGATAATGAATGATATATTTATCTATGCAGAAGGTGACTCTGGATCTGGAAAAGGTCTTTTGCTAACGGGAGATTACGGCACCGGTAAATCAACTATAATGCAGATTCTAAATAAATATTTATGGTTTATTGGGGGGCGTGATGCCGGGGATTATCCCATTGGAGGATTCAGGATTGATTCTGCCTCTTATGTTGCTACTGGGTTCTCTATGAAAGGGCGGGATTACTTAGAGCTGTACACTTACAATGGTGGAATCCCTAGGACGATCTGTTTTGATGAATTAGGAAGGGAGCCTATTCCTTCTAAGCATTTTGGTACGGAGTTGAATGTTATGCAGTATATTCTTCAATGCCGATATGAATTGAGATACGAGTGTAAAACTCATATAACGACCAATCTTTCTATAGAAGAGATTCAGGATCGATATGGTGCATATATCGCTGATCGCATTAATGAGATGTTTAACGTAATTGAATTAAAAGGCTCTTCACGAAGATGATACTTCAAGGTTATCCGGTAATCTGTAGTGGTATTTGTCGTAATGGTCGGCACTTGAAGTTAATGTGCAAGCGATGCCCATTGTATAGCAGAGTAAAGCAGCCATCAAAAAGTTCATGGCGTATAAGTGGAATTGAAAAATGTATTATAAATCATGTTAGTAGGAACAACAAATCTT
>OGYM01001209.1_pt1 | contig 19219 bp, 19 predicted proteins | sample 1576491 | NCBI WGS metagenome assembly OGYM01 (sample SAMEA3541515, study PRJEB24748) | human gut metagenome | biome: human gut; feature: human-associated habitat; material: faeces | place: China | collected 2012 | reverse complement strand
CCCTATGTCCAGTGCCGCGAGGCTCTGCCCGTGGACGAGTACACCCCGAAGCTCGGCACCCTGACCATGGAAGACATCGTGGCCACCGACGCACAGTTTGCGGGCTGCTACTTTGACGGCCTGCCCGAGCAGCCCATCGAGGGCGTCTCCATGAAGAACGTCACCATCACCTTCGACCCCGACGCCAAGGAGGGTCAGGCTGCCATGGCCGACAACCGCCCGCTGGTCAAGAAACTGGCCATCTACGCCGAAAACGTCAAGAACATCGAGCTTCACAACGTCAAGATCGAGGGCTACGAGGGCGAGCGCCTGCGCTTTGCCAACGTCGGCCATTTTGAGGAGGACTAAGCCATGACTCATGAAGAGATTTTGTCCATGCTGGGCGATTATGTGGACTACCTCATCGCCAATTCCAGCGCCGAGGCCCCCATGTGGAACATCGAGAAGGTCCGCAGCGGCAAGCCCAACAAGTGGAACTACATCGACGGCTGCATGATCACCGCCTGCCTGAGCCTGTATAAGACTACCGGCGACGAAAAGTATCTGAAATTTTCCAAGGATTTCATCGACTGGTTCGTGCAGGAAGACGGCTCCATCAAGACCTACGACCCGAAGGAGTACAACCTCGACAACGTGAATCAGGGCAAAAACCTGTTCATCCTCTACGACATCTTCGGCGACGAGAAGTACCGCAAGGCCATCGACACCATCCGCAGCCAGCTGCTCACCCAGCCCCGCACCAAGGAGGGCAACTTCTGGCACAAGGACATCTATCCGTGGCAGGTGTGGCTGGACGGCACCTATATGGCGCAGCCCTTCTACATGGAGTACGAGACCCGCTTCAACAAGATGCAGGGCTGCATCGACAGCTACAAGCAGTTCATGAACATCAAAAAGCACATGCGGGACGAAAAGACCGGCCTGTACTACCACGGCTATGACGAGAGCCGCCAGATGTACTGGGCAGACCCCGAGACCGGTTGCAGCCCCAACTTCTGGCTGCGCGCCATGGGCTGGTTCCTTGTGGCGATGGTGGATGTGCTGGAACGCATGGACGAGCAGCTGTACAACGAGTATCGCGGCATCATGGCCATGCTCAAGCAGACCGTAGAGGATATGCACAAGTTCCAGAACGAGCAGAGCGGGATGTTCTGGCAGGTTATCGACCACCCGGAGGCCGAGGGCAACTATCTGGAGACCAGCGGCACCGCCCTGTTTGCCTATGCCGTGCTCAAGGGCGTGCGTCTGGGCTATCTGCCCAAACGCATGGCTGCATGGGCAGAGAAGGCCTTCTACGGCACCTGCGACCGGTATCTGTCCAAGAACCCGGACGGCAGCTTGCAGCTGGACGGCATCTGCCTCGTGGCAGGTCTGGGCGGCAAGGATCACCGTGACGGCTCTCTGGCCTACTACTTCAGCGAGCCGGTGGTCTGCAACGATGCCAAGGGCGTAGGCCCGCTGGTGCTGGCTTATACCGAAATGATAGCACGGAAGTAACCAAAAACGGGATACAGCAAGGCTGAGCAGCTGCAAAAAAGTGGCTGCTCAGCCTTTTTGCGTGTCTTTTTCAGCTCATTGCATAAACTGCCAGCCGCTGTCCCACACTAAGCCCAGAAAAGTTCCCGTACACAAAACGAACAGATGGGAGTAACAAGCATGGAGCAGATCAAAAAATTTCTGCACGGCAAGGGCTTTGCTCTGCTGCTGACCGCAAGCCTGCTGGCTGCGGCTGCGGCGGGGGTGTGGGCGGTGCGCGCCCTGCGGGCAGAACTGCAAAAAAGTCTGGATGGACTAAACGCCCCCGGCACCACCCAACAGACCACCCCGGAAACAGAACCGGACTGGGACGCACAGGAGGATACCACATGGCAGCAGCCCGTGACCGACGTTGCAAACAGCAAGACCGATGTGCCGCAGCAGACGCCCTCTGGGGCGTCCTCTGGTGCGCAGTCTGGCTCTGGTTCGCTGCGCGAACCCTCGGCACTGCAAGGCGCATCCTCGCCTGCCAGCAGTTCGGCACAGCCTGCCGCCGCGCCCTCTATGCCGGGACGCGTGCTCAACGCCTTCAGCGGCGATGAGCTGGTGTATAACAAAACGCTGGGCGACTGGCGCACCCACAACGGCGTGGACTACGCCTGCACGCAGGGTGCTGCGGTGGCGGCACCCGTGGCGGGCAAGGTGATCTCTGCCGGGGCAGAGGAAAACTGGGGCACCGTGGTGGTGCTGGAGGATGCCGCTGGCCGTAGTTGGCGGCTGTGCGGCGTGGCAGACCCTGCCGTAAAGGCTGGGGATACCGTAGCCGCCGGGCAGAAGCTGGGCACGGTGGGCACTGTCGGCTGCGAGTGCGCCGAGGAGAGCCACATCCATGTGGAGGTAAAGCAGGGCGAAAGCTATCTCGACCCGGCAAAGCTGTCGGAGTAAGCAAACCATAAAAGGGGCTGCAATAGCGGCTCCTTTTTTGCTGTGTCAGGTGGTACGGCGCGTTTGCAGCAGCCAGAGGACCAGCGCCGAAAGCACCCCGGCTGCCAGCAGGACATCTGCCGGGTGCGCAGCCCAGTGCTGGAAGGCACTGCCATAGGCTGCCTGCCCGATGGGCTGGGTCAGGCAGGCCAGCACGGTGCAGCAGGCGGTAGTTTTGCCCAGCTGTGCCTGCGGCACCAGCACTTGCAGCTGCGCAAAGAACCATACATTGAACAGCGCTGCCACGGCCATAAACACGGCCCCCAGCACCAGAATGCTGCCGAACTGGAGCGTGGGCACCCGGAGGGCAAGGCCCAGCGCGGCGCACACGCCGCTGAGCGCCAGCAAAAGAGGTGTGCCGCTGCGGATGGGATGCCGGACAAAAACGGTTCCGGCCAGCACACCGCCTAAAATGCCGCCCGCGCTCAGCACCGCCTGCACAAGGCCAAGGGAGGCATCACTTTTCTGCAAAGTCTGTACTACCAGCACCGGAACACCTACGGTGAGGGCGGGGACTTCCAGCAGATTTACAGCCGCCATGGCGGCAGCTAACCGCAGCACCGCAGCCTGCCCGGTGAGGAACTGCGTACTTTCCCGTAGGTCGGCCCCCAGAGAACGGACGGAGAGCTTTGTGTCATATGGGACATCCTGTGGGATGCGCAGACAGAGCTCCATCCCGGCAGAAAGTGCAAAGCAGCAGCCGCAGAGCACCAGCAGACCCCGGATGCCGAGGTGCTCCAGCAGAACAGCACCCAGCAGGGGACCGAGAAGCTCGTCCACGGTATCCACCAGTTGGATGACTGCGTTGCCGCGCAGCAGCTGGGTGCCGTTCAGCAGCAGGGGCAGGCAGGCGCGTACCACGGGCTGGTAAAGCCCCTGAATGGCGTACAGACTGCCCAGCACGGTCAGGATCAGCGGAAGCAGGGGCAGATGCGGCAACCCGGCAGCGGTGGCCGCCGAAATACCGGCGGTCACCAGATCCAGCAGTGCCATCAGGCGGGCTTTACGGCAGCGGTCTGCCAGCGCGCCGCCGGTCAGCATTCCAGCAAGGGCGGGCAGCATGGCCAGAGCGGTGATGCCGCCGTACAGCGCGGCAGAACCAGTCTGCCGCAGCAGATACAGCGGCAGCGCAAACCGCAGGGCGGCATTGCCGAACAGGGAAATGATCTGCCCGAGGACGATGAGGAAAAAAGTGTTCATAAGAACCTCCTACTTTTTGCTTACAAACCGTTGGTCTGTAAATGCGTACAAAAAAGGCGGAGCCTTCCGCCCGGGAAATTCAGTCTTTGACCGGTGTGCACAGCTGCACCAGCTGTTCGGCCTGTGCATCCGTCAAAAGATCCAGCCCAAGTGCATGGGTCATTTGCTGAAACACGACGTTCCGCGCCCGCTGCTGAGCCGGCGTGGTGGGGCGCGTCTGGGGAGAAAGCCAGATGTCTGCCAGCACGAACAGCGCTTCGGCCAGCGCATTGGCATCGGCAGTGTGGATGGAGCCGTCCGCCATGCCCTGCCGGATCATGGGTGCAATGCACTCCGGGGCCAGATGCGCTTCAATGTTGGTCAGCTCCATGGCAAGGAACTGCGGGTTGCTGCACAGGTGCGGCAAGGTCTGCGCGATCTGCTGCTGCCGCTGCCCGACAAAGGAAGCTGCAAACACCGCCTGCAGCTTTTGCAGCCCGGTCAGGGCCGGGTCGTCTCGGATATGGCGCAGCGGCTCCCACATCTGGTCGCCCAAACGGTCACCGACGCGCTGCGCGATCTCCTCCTTGGAGCGGAAGTGATGGTACACCGCCCCTTTGGAAAGCTTTGTGGCATCAATGATGTCCTGCAGGGTGGTATTCTGGTAGCCCTTCTGGATGAAGAGCAGGGCGGCGGCGTCCAGGATCTTTTCCACAGTCTGTTCCGGGTATTTGTTGCGTGGCATGGCGGATGCTCCTTTTTTACAAACTAACGGTCTGTAAAAAGAATACAGCAGCCCGGCGGCTTTGTCAAGAGGGTGTGAAACCGAAAATCCATTCATTTCCTGCGGCGCTGCATTGCTTTTGCGCTTTGTTTCTGGTATGATACAATAGAATCAACAGGCGATTTTGGGAGGATGACAGATGGCAAGGGTTTTGATCGTGGGAGCCGGGGCAGCCGGACTGATGGCGGCGGGTGCCGCCGTGCGGCAGGGACATCAGGTAACGGTGCTGGAGCATACCGAGAAGCCCGGGCAGAAGATCCTTGTCACCGGCAAGGGGCGCTGCAATGTGACCAACGACTGCCCGGCAGAGGAGTTTTTGCGCCATGTGCGCACGAACCCGCGCTTTTTGTATTCCTCGCTGGGGTTGCTGCAATCAGGCATCCGCTTTCCTCAATTAATTTTAATGCTACCGGGTGTTTTGGCATACGGATTGCTACGGTCTCCATACCGCCGGTTGTCTCATATGGTACTTTTTCATTCTTCCAGACGATCATCGTGAGCGGTCCTGGCCAGAATGCGTCTGCCAGCTTTTCTGCCTGAGCAGGAACTTCTTTTGCAATGGAAACAAGTTCCTCAAATTTGCAGATATGCACGATCAGGGGATTGTCTGATGGCCGTCCCTTTGCCGCATATATCTTTTTTGATGCTTCCGGATGCAGCGCATCTGCACCCAGACCATATACGGTCTCTGTTGGAAACGCTACCAGTTCTCCTTTTCGGATGAGTTCTGCCGCTTCTTTCATTTCATTTTCGTCTATCTGAAATGGATCTATTTTTACAACTTTAGTCTGCATGTTATTCCTCCGAACATTCATGTATTATTATCTCACAATTCCAAAAATTAGGCAACACACTTGCTATGTTTTTCTAAATGTGGCATAATAATTTTAATTAGGTAAAGAATATTGATGCAGCAGTTATTTTCAAATAGTAACTGCTTCTTTTCCAGTATTATATGCTTTGGCAGAAATATCAGCAATCTTTCTTACAGGAGGGAGATCGTTATGAAAATTACAAAATCAGAATTTGGAACTACAAAAAACGGTTCTATTATCAATTTATTTCATTTGGAAAACACAAGCGGCGCTTATGTTGAGATCATTGACTTTGGCTGCCGTCTGACAAAAATTGTCGTGCCGGACCGCAATGGTGATCCGGTAGATGTATGTCTTGGATTCTCAACAGCCGATCACTATGCAGACGATGATGCAAGCCTCGGTGCTGTAGTAGGCCGGGTTGCCAACCGCATCAAAGATGGCCACTTTTCTCTGAATGGAAAAGAATACCAGCTTGCCATCAACAACGGAACAAATCACCTGCACGGCGGTATCGTCGGTTACGCTTCTAAGATCTGGGAATCGAAGATCAAAGATGACAAATTAATTTTTACCATGAATTCAGCAGATGGGGAAGAGGGATATCCCGGTAATCTGACACTGACAGTCACTTATGGATGGTCCGAGGACAATGAGCTTTCGATTCTTTACGAGGCATCCACAGATGCGGATACACTGTTCAATGTGACAAATCACGGTTATTTTAACTTAAACGGTGAAGGTCATGGCGATATTATGTCGCATGAATTATTTATTGATGCAGATGAGATCACGGAACTCGATGACTCCCAGGCTCCAACCGGAAAGTTTATCCCGGTAGATGGCACTCCATTTGACTTCCGCACCATGCACACAATCGGAAAAATGTACAACTCCGATTATGAGCAGTTGAAAAAATTCGGCACTTACGATCACAACTTTGTCATCAACGGAACCGGTCTCAGGGAGGCTGCCGTTCTCCAGTCAAAAGAGACGGGAATCCGCATGACCTGCTTTACGGACCAGCCGGGTCTGCAGCTTTATGTCGCAAACCAGCCAATGAAGCTTCCGGGAAAAGAGGGCGTTCCGTACGCAGAGCACTCCAGTGTCTGCCTGGAAACACAGCATTTCCCTGATGCGATCAATCACGGAAATTTCCCAAGCATCGTGCTTCATCCCGGCGAGGATTTCCGTTCCAAGACGCTGTATCACTTCTCAACTTTTTAATTTTTGTTATTGAGCAATATTTATCATTTACGCTTTCATTATCGTGTATTTTAATGGCTTGTGCTAATTAAAATACACGATTTTTCATGTTATGGACTTGTAAACCGTGTCTGTTTGTATTAAAATGTGTGTTAAAGTTATTGGCGACGATAACCTTACATCATTTATGATGTGATGCGTATTCTTAATACGCAGAATAATGATTTTTATTTAATTATAAGGAGGGAATATCAATGGCATACGTAATTTCTGATTCATGCGTTAGCTGTGGTACATGTGCAGGCGAGTGTCCTGTAGGAGCAATCTCTGCAGGTGCTTCTCAGTACGAGATCGATGCAAATAGTTGTGTTGATTGTGGTACATGTGCTGGTGTTTGCCCAACTGGAGCAATCTCTCAGGGCTAATCACATAATAAAACGAAACGAAGAGCTGTCTCTTAAACCACGGAGGCAGCTCTTTTTCGATTATAGAAAGAGAGGAATAACATGGCTACATTAGGAAATCCTAAGAACACGATTGCAGTATTGCAGAAATACCAGTTTAATTTTCAGAAAAAATTTGGACAGAATTTTTTGATTGATACAGGAATTTTAGAGGAAATTATAGAAGCTGCGCAGATCACAAAGGATGATTTTGTGCTGGAAATCGGTCCGGGAATCGGAACCATGACACAATATCTCTGTGAGGCGGCACGCGCGGTAGTGGCAGTGGAAATAGATACCAATCTGATTCCGATTCTAAAAGATACGCTTGCGGAATATAATAATGTTGATGTATTGAATGAAGATATTTTAAAAGTAAATATTTCAAAACTTGCGGAAGAAAAAAATAACGGGAAGCCGATCAAGGTCGTTGCAAATCTTCCGTATTACATTACGACTCCGATCATCATGGGATTGTTTGAAAGCCATGTGCCGATCGACAGTATCACGATCATGGTACAGAAAGAAGTAGCGGATCGTATGCAGGAAGGACCGGGAAGCAAGGAATATGGCGCACTTTCCCTGGCGGTGCAATATTACGCAAAACCGGAAATCGTAGTCAATGTTCCGCCAAGCTGTTTTATGCCACAGCCGAAAGTCGGCAGTGCCGTGATCCGTCTGACACGCCACAGTGAACCTCCGGTTACCGTAAAAAGCGAAAAACTGCTGTTTCAGGTGATCCGGGCATCGTTCAATCAGCGCAGGAAAACACTGGCAAACGGGCTTGCCAATTATGGTGCATTCGGTCTTCCGAAAGAAGAACTGCAGGCATGTATTGAGGAACTTGGCGTACCGGTTAATATTCGTGGAGAGGCACTTTCTTTAGAGCAGTTTGCACAGCTCTCCAATATTATTTATGATCACAGGAGTGCTGTATAAAAACAGCGCGGGCAGTCCATACTATCATCAAAGACCATAAAACGAAATGATGATGGAGGTAAGCCAAATGAGAAAACAACAGTATATAGCCACTGTCGCGTGTCTGGTAGCGGGAGTGATTGGATTTGTCAGTGTATATGCCACGGATAAAGGAAAAGAACGCAGGGAAGCAGAACAGAAAATTGCAGAAACAACACAGCAGGAGACACCGGCTTCCTACGAAGTAAAACCGAGAACAACTGTGGAAGATGCAACAAAAAAAGCAGAAGAACAGGCATTAAAGCTTGCAGAACAGGAAAAGATGGAGCAGGAGGAAACCCAGCAGGAGCAGAAACAGGACGAGGAAAAAGCTGTAGAAACAGCGGCTGCGGTGACACAACATTTTGATAAGAGTTCTGCTGTCTGGCCAATAGAAGGAGATGTTCTTCTGGATTATAGCATGGATTCCACCATTTATTTTCCCACGTTAGAGCAGTACCGATGCAATCCTGCTATGGTGATCAGCGGAAAAGTCAATGACAAAGTATTTGCAATGGCAAAGGGAAAAATCACAGATATTCAGGAAAATGAAGAGACGGGATGTACTGTGATACAGGATCTGGGTGACGGATATGCTGCGGTTTACGGACAGTTGAAGGAACTGAATTTTGCAAAAGGGGATACGCCGGAAGCTGGTCAGGTGCTGGGTTATGTCAGTGAGCCGACAAAATATTATACAACCGAAGGCAGTAACGTCTATTTTCAGCTGAAAAAAGATGGAAAAGCTGTGGATCCGAAAGAGTATCTTCCGCAGATGGCGATGGATACGCTGGATTGACATTCATAGTTTTTTCTAATACAATAAAATGTAAACGGTTTTGGAGCTTTATGCGAAAAAACCGTACATAATCAAGAGGTATCTCAGCTTAAGAGGGATAAAATATGGAATTTAACCAGTACAATACAACCGTACAACAGTGGATTCATACAGTTCTGGAAAATCGGGAAACCAATGCGGACGTGGTGTTGGAATGCTGTCGGGATATCATAGCGTATGGACGGGAAACAGATGATCCAAAGCTGATGGGATTCGGTTTCTTTTATGGTGGGGAAATCTATTATGAATTAAATGACGGAGCACATTTTTTCCATATGATGACAGAGGCACTGACGTATCTGGACCGTGCAGAGGAATGGGAACTTGTGGTGCGTTGTTACAATTTTCTGGGAATCGCATCCATGAGCAGAGGAAATCCATCGCTTGCGCTTGACTATTATATGAATGGTCTTAAGGACAGTGATACATATGATCTTCCAATGCAAAAGATTATGATTCTGATCAATATGGGGTTATTGTATCTGGAGTGTGGGCATTATGCAGATTCCGAGAATTCTTTTTTAGAAGCTTATCAGATTTTGCAGACAAAACAGAAGGATGAAAAGTATAATTTTTATATGTATGCTTTTTATGGAAATATGGCAGAATGTCTGATCCTGCAGGATCGTCTGGAGGAAGCAAAACCATATCTGGAGTATCTGCATAAAGATGGCTGGGAACAGGTTGCCCTTACAGAGCGGCTGTTTATCGACATCGTGGATGTAATTTATTATCACAAGATGGGAGATGTACAGAAGCGGAATGAGAGTATTCAGATGATCCATCAGAATCTTCCGGATAATCTGACGGTACTGGACTTTTTTTCGGATTATTACCGTTGTTGTCTGGTGTTGCTGGAAACGGACCAGGATGAATCGTTCTGGCGTATCATTGAAGTAATCGAACCACAGGTGGTGAATTTTAAGATCATTAATCTGCAGCTGAAAGTTCTGTCCCTGAAGATGAAATTTTACCGGAAGCATAACCAGAATGCGGAATATCTGCAGGCGGCAGGGCTTTACTATGAATTGTCTGAACGGAATGAAGTAGTGACGCGCAACATGCTTTCGAGTATGATTACGTTGCGCAAAAATCTGGAAAATATGCGCAAAGCCAGAATGAAGGCGGAACGAAAGAATCTTGTATTACAGGAGCGTTCCGAGCAGGATCCGTTGACGCGTATGGCAAACAGGTTCCGTCTGAATGATTATGCAGAAGAGGTGTTTGCCTATTCGCAGGAGAATGATATTCCGGTTGCGATGGAAATACTCGATATTGATTATTTTAAGGAATATAATGATAATTACGGACATCAGGAAGGAGACCGGTGTCTGGTAAGTATCGCAAATACAATCCGTAATCTGGTGGAGGAAGCGGAAGGATTCTGTGCACGGTATGGAGGGGATGAGTTTGTCATTATCTATGCGAATGTGACATGGGAACAGGCAGTTTCCTATGCAGAGGAGCTGCGCAGACGTGTACTTGCACTGGAAATGGAGCACCGGTTTTCCAAGGCACTTCCCGTAGTGACGATTTCGCAGGGAGTCTGTTGGGGAATCCCGCGCAAGGGAAACCGCAGCTGGGATTTTTTGCATGCAGCAGATAATATGCTTTACCGGGTGAAGAAATTCAGCCGGAACAATTATTGTGTAGGGGGGCTTGATGAAACTGAAGACGTGACCATGGGAACCACATTGTAACGGCATGGCAGTCGAAACCTGGCAAAAAGAAAAGGATGAAAATGGAAACAGTTAAATTTGAAGAATTAGGGTTATATCCGCAGCTTCTGCGGGCAATCAAAGAGATGGGATTTGAAGAGGCAACACCTATCCAGTCACAGGCGATTCCGGTTGTGATGAGTGGGGTAGATGTGATTGGTCAGGCACAGACCGGGACCGGAAAGACGGCTTCTTTCGGAATCCCTCTTTTGATGAAAGTGGACCCTAATAATAAAAAAACGCAGGCAATCGTACTTTCTCCGACAAGAGAACTGGCCATCCAGAGTGCGGAAGAAATCCGGAAACTTGCAAAATATATGCATGGGATCAAAGTGCTTCCCATTTATGGAGGGCAGGATATTTCCCGTCAGATCAAGGCATTAAAAGGTGGGGCAACCATCATCATCGGAACACCGGGGCGTGTGATGGATCATCTGCGCCGCAAAACCATTCGCTGTGATTATATTAACACGATTGTGCTGGATGAAGCGGATAAGATGCTTAATATGGGATTCCGCGAGGATATAGAAACAATTTTATCCTATATCCCGGATGAAGACCGGCAGACCGTACTTTTTTCGGCAACTATGCCAAAGCCGATTCTGGAAATCACAAGAAAATTCCAGCATGATGCGACTACGATCAAGGTGACGAAGAAAGAACTGACGGTTCCAAATATTGACCAGTATTATTATGATGTGCGCAGAAATGATAAGATGGAAGTGCTGACACGCCTGCTGGATTATTATAATCCAAAGCTTTCGCTGGTATTTTGTAATACCAAGCGCATGGTGGATGAACTGGCATCGGAATTACAGGGGCGCGGCTATGCAGCCGAGGGAATTCATGGCGATATGAAACAGGTGCAGCGTGACCGAGTGATGAAAAAATTCCGAAATGGGAAAACAGATATCCTGATTGCAACCGATGTCGCAGCGCGTGGAATTGATGTGGATGATGTTGAAGCGGTATTCAACTATGACCTGCCGCAGGACAATGAATATTATGTGCACCGGATCGGAAGAACCGGACGCGCCGGCCGTACCGGAAAAGCGTTTAATTTCGTTAAGGGCAAGGAAGTATACAAACTCAAAGAGATCCAGCGCTATTGCAAGACAAAGATCAAGGCGCAGCCAATCCCATCTTCGGATGATGTGGCAGCGATCAAGGCGGATAAGATTCTTGACGGCATCGGACAGATTATCGAGGACGGAGATCTGCGCGATATGATTGAACTGATAGAGCAGCAGGTGAACAACTCTGATTATACAGCGATGGATATTGCAGCTGCGTTTTTAAAACAGGCAATCGGCGGAGTGGAATTATCAAAGGAGGATCACGAATTTGATGATGCATTAGCAGGAGATACCGGAGCCGAGGAAGGGATGGTACGTCTGTTCATTAACATCGGAAAGAGCCAGCGGATCCGCCCGGGAGATATTCTCGGGGCTGTAGCCGGAGAGGCAAAGATTCCGGGCAAACTTGTGGGGGCAATTGACATGTATGATAATTACACATTTGTCGAGGTGCCGCAGGAGTATGGAAAAGATGTATTAAAAGCCATGAAAAATGTAAAGATCAAAGGAAAGTCGGTCAACGTGGAGCCGGCAAATGCACGATAGAGGATAAGACGACATGCCAGATACCGTGGGTTTTCAGGATTTCAGTGAAATCGGAAACCCACGGTTTTTGCATTTAGAAGAAATATCAGATATGAAAGTAGTAAATAAAACTACGTATAAAAGAAATGAAAACAAATACATGTTGACAAAGAAACCACATTGCCATATACTGAAAATTGTTTGATAGTCAAACAATTTTGAAATATGGAGGAAACGTGCATGATAAGCACATATACATCAAAGTTGAAACAACTGCAGATCGGGGATCTGATTGCAAAAATTCCGATCATCCAGGGTGGCATGGGGGTAGGAATCAGCAGAAGCCATCTGGCGGGAGCTGTGGCAAAGGAGGGCGGTGTCGGTATCATTTCTACTGCGCAGATCGGCTACGATGAAGAAGGCTTCGAGAATGATCAGGCAGGCTGTAACTTAAAAGCCATCAAAAAACATATCCGGAAAGCAAAGGAGCTTGCCTGTGGAAACGGACTTGTGGGTGTCAATATTATGGTTGCATTAAAGCATTACAAAGAGCATGTCCGGGCAGCAGTTGCGGCAGGGGCAGATGTGATTATCAGTGGAGCCGGGCTTCCTATGAATCTGCCGGAGCTTGTCAGCAAAACCTGCCGGACAAAGATTGCTCCGATTGTATCCTCGAAGCGTGCAACCCAGCTGATATTGAAGATGTGGGCGCACCGCTATGACCGCACGGCGGACTTTATTGTAGTGGAGGGACCGAAAGCCGGCGGGCATCTGGGGTTTTCCAATGAACAGCTGGCACATATGGATGCCATTAATTTTGACGGAGAGATCCGGCAGATTATCGACTGCAAAAAGGAATACGAACAGCGGTATCAGAAAAATATTCCGGTCATTGTGGCCGGCGGGATATTTGATCAGAAAGATATTTCGCATGCGCTGGATCTCGGCGCGGATGGTGTACAGATTGCCAGCCGCTTTGTCGCAACCGAAGAATGTGATGCATCGGAGGCATACAAGGAGGCGTATATTCACGCCAGTGAGGAAAATATCGAGATTATCCAAAGTCCGGTCGGTATGCCGGGACGTGCACTGCGCAATAAGTTTATCGATCGTGTAAAGCGCGCAAAGCTGCCAATCAGTAAGTGTTACAACTGTCTGGAAAAATGCAGTCCGCAGAAAGTTCCTTACTGTATTACGAAAGCGTTGATCGATGCCGTGCGTGGGGATGTGGAAAACGGTCTGGTATTCTGTGGGGCGAATACGGGACGGATTCACGAGATTACTACGGTACATCATCTGATGCAGGAGCTGATGGGAAATATACAGTAAAAAGGGTTTGTGTGATTTTTCCTTGGAATCAAGGAATTCCTGTAGTAAAATAAGAAGTAAAGCAGTAATGCAGATACGGGAAAACAGGAAAGAAGGAGAACACACAGCATGACGGTGGCCGCACATGGGGGAGATATTTATCAAAATCAGATCACATATGATTTTTCTGTAAATACCAATCCGCTGCCGCTGCCAGAGATATTGCAGAAACGGATGGCGGAAGCGGCTGTTCACAGCAATCGTTATCCACAGTATGACAATGTGCTGTTGCGGGAACGGATTGCAGCACTTTATGGTTTTTCAGCAGAAGAAATAGTGTGTGGCAACGGGGCATCCGAATTGTTTGTTGCGATTGTGCATGCACTGCGCCCGAAGCGGGTGGGCATTTTGGCTCCTTCTTTTTCTGGATATGCCTGGGCGGCTCAGACAGTGGGAGCCGAGGTATGCAGTATCCCGTTGCGGGAAGAAAATAATTTTGCCATGGACATGGCACAGATGGAGTCATTGTGCAGGCAGCTGGATGGAATCGGTTTATTATTTTTGGCGAACCCTGCGAATCCGGCGGGGAACAAAATGGAAGCGTCTCTTTTGGAGACGCTTCTTGACGTGTGTGAAAAGAGACACATCACTGTGGTGCTGGACGAATGTTTCATTGCATTTACGGGGACGGAAGGATATGTTTCCTGGATTCGGAAATATCCGCATCTGATTGTGGTGCGTGCATATACAAAAATCTATGCGATTCCGGGAATCCGGCTGGGGTATCTGCTGGCGCAGAAAGAAATCTGTAAAAAAATTGCGCATCAGCTGCCGGAGTGGAATGTATCTGTGATTGCCCAGCAGATCGGCATGGATATTCTGGATGATTCGATTCCCGGTTGGAATCGTAGAAAGTATCTGAAGGATACGATTGAGCTGATTCAGGAAGAAAAGCACTTTTTAAAACACGAGTTAACAAAAATATTTGGAGATCAAATGAAAATTTTTCCTTCTGAAGCTAATTTTTTGTTGCTGAAAACACAAATTCCACTGTACAGATTATTGCTGGAAAGAGGAATTCTGATCCGAAACTGCGCAAACTATACAGGACTGGGACAGGACTTTTACAGAATTGCCGTAAAAGGTCATCCGGAAAATGTACAACTGATTGAGGCATTGCTGGATATAAAGAAGAAAGGGGAAGAAAAACGTTATGGAAAACATTGAATATGTTCTTCCGGGAGAGATTGAAAAACGAAGTTTTGCCATCATAGGGGAAGAACTAAAGGCGCGTGGTATCGTGCTTCCACCGGAACAGGAGCCGGTGACAAAGCGCGTGATCCATACAAGTGCGGATTTTGATTATGCAAAGACGATGACGTATTCTCCCCATGCCGTGCAGATTGCCAAAGAACTGATTGCAGGTGGCGCTGACATTGTCACGGATACCAATATGGCTCTTGCAGGCATCAACAAAAAACGGTTAGAGGAATTTGGAGGAACGGTGCATTGTTTTATGGCAGATGAGGATGTAGCGCGGGAGGCAAAGACGCGGCAGGTGACACGTGCGACGGTCAGCATGGAACATGCAGCAAATATTGACAAACCTGTAATTTTTGCCGTGGGAAATGCGCCGACGGCATTGATTTCACTCTATGAACTGATGCAGAAAAGTGATTGGCGTCCTGCATTTATTATTGGAGTTCCGGTGGGATTTGTAAATGTAGAGGCGGCAAAAGAACTGATTTTAAAAACAGATGTGCCGCATATTGTCAACCGCGGTAGAAAAGGCGGCAGCAATGTAGCGGCAGCAATCGTAAACGCACTGTTATATCAGATCCGGCCGGTATAAAGGAAAGAAGGAGGCGTATCTGGTGTGAGGTACGGATTTACAACCGGCAGCTGTGCTGCCGCTGCTGCAAAGGCTGCGGCATATATGCTTCTGACGGGAAAAATAAAAAACTGTATAACGATTGAGACTCCAAAAGGAATTCCGTACACCGCGGAAGTGACGGATATCGTGCGCGGGGAATCTCAGGTTTCCTGCGCTGTGGTCAAGGATGGCGGCGATGATCCGGATGTGACCAGTGGAAGTAAAATCTGTGCCACGGTCACCGCGGACAACCGCGGGGATGGAGAAAAAGAACTTCTGCAGATTGACGGAGGAAAGGGTGTGGGCCGTGTGACGAGACCCGGACTGGATCAGCCCGTAGGCAATGCCGCAATCAATCATGTGCCGCGGGAAATGATCACCCGGGAAGTGCAGGAAGTGTGCCGGATTTGTGATTTTTACGGAACACTGCATATTCTGATTTCTGTGCCGGATGGGGAAGCACTTGCAGAGCGTACGTTTAATCCAAGACTGGGGATTGTCGGGGGAATCTCAATACTGGGGACGACAGGAATTGTGGAACCGATGAGCAGTCAGGCACTTAAGGAGACCATCCGTGTGGAACTCCGCCAGCAGCGTGCAGAAGGGCAGACCATTGCGGCAGTTTCACCGGGAAATTATGGACTGGATTTCATGCAGCAGACCTATGGATATGATCTTGACCGCAGTGTGAAATGCAGTAATTTTATCGGAGAGACGATCGATATGGCGGCGGAACTGGGATTTTGTGCAATGCTGCTGACCGGACATATTGGAAAACTGATTAAGGTGGCGGGAGGCATTATGAACACCCATTCCCATGAGGGAGACTGTCGGATGGAACTTTTAGCGGCAGCCGGCATCCGTGAAAATGTATCTTTAGAATGTTTAAAGAAGATTTTAGATTGCGTCACAACCGAGGAAGCACTTGCGTTTATTGATGCCGAAGGTAAAAAAGAAGATGTTATGGAAGATATCATGGAAAAAATTGATTTCTATCTGAAAAAACGTGCGGCCGGTCGGTTACAGATTGCTTGTATTGTCTATTCCAATACCTACGGGCTGCTTGGGATGACCGGAAAAGCAGAAGAATTACTCAGGAGGTTGCTATGATTTATTTTGTCGGAGCAGGAAGCGGAGCACCGGATCTGATTACTGTGCGGGGAATGCGTCTGCTGCAGAAAGCAGATGTCATCATCTATGCCGGTTCGCTGGTCAATCCACAGCTTCTCGATTATGCAAAAGAGGGCTGTGAGATTCATAACAGCGCCAAAATGACACTTGAAGAGGTTATTTCGGTGATGGAACAGGCAGAAAAAAATAATTTAATCACGATTCGACTTCATACAGGAGAACCCAGTATATACGGAGCAGTGCGGGAACAGATGGATATTCTCGATCAGAAGGGGATTGCGTATGAGAGTTGTCCGGGTGTGAGTGCCTGTTTTGGAGCAGCGGCATCGCTGAATCTGGAATATACCCTTCCGGATGTGTCACAGTCACTGATCATCACCCGGATGGCCGGAAGGACGGCGGTACCGGAAAAGGAGAGTATTGAGAGTTTTGCCGCACACCATGCTTCCATGGCAATTTATCTGAGTACCGGAATGCTGGAGGAATTATCACGGCGCCTTGTAAATGGCGGATATGAGCCGGATACACCTGCGGCACTGGTGTACAAGGCAACCTGGCCGGACGAGGAAGCATATATCTGTACTGTGCAGGAGCTGGCGGCGGTGGCAAAGAAACATAATATTACAAAAACCGCTCTGGTTCTGGTCGGAGATGTAATATCAAATCAGCATTATACGCGCTCCAGACTCTACGCACCGGATTTTACAACTGAATTCCGCAAGGCAAAAACACCAAAAAACGCAGAAGACGATAGATTAATGCGTGACACGGATGCGGGGAAGGAGTTACCGGAATGATCCTGTATATGATCTGGTTTTCGGAACGTGGAAGAGAGTTTGCGGCACGAATCGCGGAACTTTCACTTTCTGTTTCGTATGGATTTTGGCAGAGCCGTTACGGTGGTCATCCTGCAGTTTCAAAGATACAGATAAGAGAAAGAGGAAACCGGTCACTTCCGGATTTTCTGGAGGAGGCTTTTGCACAACAGTTTCCTGTGATTTTCATTGGAGCGCTCGGGATTGCCGTACGGGCCATCGCACCTTTGATTCGCCACAAAACCGTGGACAGTCCGGTACTGGTGCTGGATGAGGCCGGACAGTTTGTGATTCCGGTGCTGTCTGGACATCTGGGCGGTGCCAATGAACTGGCGCAGCAGATCGCAGAATCATTGCATTCCGCTGCGGTTGTGACGACGGCAACAGACGTGAATGGGCTTTTTGCCGTTGATGTGTTTGCAAGAAAAAATGGCCTGCGGGTGTGTAACCCCGAAGCGATCCGGCATGTGTCCGGAAAACTGTTACAGGGCGAAATCATTGTGATGGCGGTAGATCCGGCATGTATGTCCCCGGAGGAGGTGGCAAAATTACAGCCGCCAAAGGAAGTAAAGCTGATTTCGTGGAACGAAGCACAGGCGGAACATGCTGTGGATGTGTGGATTACAAAAAAAGAGCCAAGGGAATACCGTAAAACGCTTATTTTAGCTCCGAAAACAACGGTGCTTGGCATGGGATGCAAAAAAAATAAAAGTTATAACGAGATAAAACAAATGATAAAAACATTGGTGGATAGCAGAAAAATAGACCTGAATGATATCTATGCCCTGGCATCGGTTGATGTGAAGGAAAAAGAGCCCGGTCTGCAGGAACTGGCACAGCATTTGCGGGTACCGTTTGTCGTTTTTTCTGCCGGAGAACTGAAAAAAGTGCCGGGTGATTTCACCGCATCCGCGTTTGTGGCTCAGACAGTGGGAGTGGATAATGTGTGTGAGCGTGCTGCGGTCGCTGCAGCAGACGGAGGTAGTTTGCTGATACATAAGCAGGCTATGGATGGCGTGACAATTGCCGTGGCAAAACGGGAGAAAATCGTATTGCAGTTTGTGTGAGACGAAAGGAAGGAGAAAGAAATGAAACACCGGATTTATGTGGTCGGTATGGGACCGGGACAGGAAAATATGATGACGCAGGAAGCCATGCAGGTGTTAGAAGCCAGTGATGTGATCATCGGTTATACCGTATATCTGAAATTGCTTGGGGAACGGTTCGGGGGCAAAGAATTATTGTCTACACCGATGCGGCAGGAGCGGGAACGCTGCCAGATGTGTTTCGAGAAGGCAAGAGAAGGCAAAAAAGTGGCATTGATCTGCAGCGGAGATGCCGGAATTTACGGGATGGCATCCCTGATGCTGGAAATCGGAAAATTATATGATGATTGTATCATTGAAGTAATTCCCGGAATAACAGCAGCAAGCAGCGGTGCGGCAGTGCTTGGGGCTCCTCTCAACCATGATTTTTGCGTGATCAGCCTGAGTGATCTTCTCACCCCGTGGGAGAGGATTAAAAAGCGGCTGATTGCAGCCGCGGAGGGAGATTTTGCAATGGCAATTTATAATCCGTCGAGCCATAAACGGGCAGACTATCTGGAGCGTGCCTGCAGAATTCTGATGGAACACGGGGTGGAATCGGAGCGTGCCTGTGGGTATGTGGAAAATATCGGACGCGATGATACGAAAGCCGTAACCCTTCCCATGGAGGAACTGGTGCATACACCGGTGAACATGTTTACCACGGTATTTATCGGGAATTCCCAGACAAAAATTATTGATGGAAAGCTTGTGACACCGAGAGGATACCATATATAGCAGCAGAAAACGGGGAAGAGGAATAAGATGGCAGAGAAAGTGTTAATTTATGCGGGAACAACGGAAGGTCGTCTTCTCGCACAGGAACTTTCACGGGCACATATTGCCTGTGATGTGCATGTAGCAACCGAATACGGTCAGATGGTCATGCCGGAACTTGCCGGTGTGAAGGTCTGTGTAGGAAGACTGGACGTAGAGGAAATGCGCGCCCTGCTGAAAAGAAACGGACAGAACAACTATGCGGCGGTCGTGGATGCTACGCATCCGT
>OGYM01001207.1_pt1 | contig 19278 bp, 10 predicted proteins | sample 1576491 | NCBI WGS metagenome assembly OGYM01 (sample SAMEA3541515, study PRJEB24748) | human gut metagenome | biome: human gut; feature: human-associated habitat; material: faeces | place: China | collected 2012 | reverse complement strand
TAAAGCGCAACTGACAGCTACGCAACGGACGGGTGTACATAAATATACCTTCCCGAAAGGAAAAGACGGTCATCTGATCCTGGACCTGGTGCATGGTATCTATAATTATGACGGCAAAGTATTGTGGGCAAACCTGCGGGTGGAAAACGATACATTGCTGACAGGATACCGCATCACCAACGGATGGGCACGTACGAATTATACCTATTTTGCCATTTCCTTGTCACAGCCGATCAAGGATTACGGATATAAGGATAAGGAAAAGGTATTGTACAATGGCTTTTGGCGTCGTTTCAAGCTGGAGAAGAATTTCCCGGAAATCACTGGTCGAAAGATCGTGGCTTACTTTAACTTCGAAACGGCCAAAGATCCCGAACTGGTTGTAAAGGTAGCCTTGTCGGCAGTCAGCACGGAAGGCGCTGTAAAGAACCTGCGTGCCGAGGCTTCCGGAAAGAGCTTCGAACAGTTGGCGGAAGCTGCACGGACAGACTGGAACAATGAACTGGATCATTTCGAAATAGAAGGTACACCGGATCAGAAGGCGATGTTCTACACTTCGCTTTATCATACGATGATTAATCCATCGGTCTATATGGACGTAGACGGATCTTATCGTGGCTTGGATCACAATATCCATCAGGCAAAAGGCTTCACCAACTACACGATATTTTCACTCTGGGATACCTACCGTGCGGAACATCCGTTCCTGAATCTAGTGAAGCCGGAACGTAGTGTGGACATGGTGGAGTCAATGATTAAGCATGAACAGCAAAGTGTGCACAGGATGTTGCCTGTCTGGAGTCTGATGGGTAATGAGAACTGGTGTATGAGTGGCTACCATGCCGTATCGGTGTTGGCGGATGCCATAACTAAAGGAATTTTTTCCAATGTAGACGAGGCTTTGGACGCAATGGTCAGTACTTCTACTGTACCTTATTACGAAGGAGTGGCGGACTATATGAAACTGGGCTATATCCCGTTGGACAAAAGCGGTACGGCAGCTTCCTCCACGTTGGAATATGCGTATGATGACTGGACCATCTATCAGACTGCCTTAAAATCCGGAAAGAAAGAGATTGCCGAAACGTATCGGAAGCGTGCTTTGAACTACCGTAATATCTATGACACGATGATTGGTTTTGCCCGTCCCCGATTTAGTGACGGTTCATTCAAGAAGGACTTTGATGTGTTGCAGACCTATGGTGAGGGGTTCATTGAGGGAAATTCCTGGAACTTCTCTTTCCATGTGCCTCATGACGTATTTGGCATGATGGACCTGATGGGAGGGGAGAGAGTGTTTGTAGACAAACTGGATAAGCTGTTCTCTATGCATCTGCCGGAAAAGTACTATGAACACAACGAGGATATAACGGAAGAATGCCTGGTTGGCGGATATGTGCATGGCAATGAACCCAGCCATCATATTCCTTATCTCTATGCATGGACCTCTGAACCTTGGAAAACACAGTACTGGTTGCGTGAAATCCTGAATAAGATGTATCGTAATGACATCAACGGACTGGGTGGCAATGACGACTGCGGACAGATGTCTGCTTGGTATCTTTTCTCCGTAATGGGTTTCTATCCGGTTTGTCCCGGAACAGACGAGTATGTACTGGGAGCCCCGTATTTGCCTTATCTGAAGCTGAAACTTCCCAATGGCAATACATTGGAAATCAAAGCACCGGGCGTCAGTGACAAGAAGCGTTATGTTCAGTCTCTGAAACTGAACGGGAAAGTATATGATAAGATGTATATTACGCATGAGGATATATTGAAAGGTGGAGTATTGGAGTTTAAGATGTCAGCATCGCCCAACAAGCGTCGTGGCCTGACGAAAGAAGACAAACCTTACTCGTTAACCGACGGAATCAATAAATAATAAAATAAAGATATGAAAAAGAGAAACTTGATCTATGTTACCTGTATGCTAATCGCTATGGGAGCTTGTTCTGCAACTTCAAAGAATCAGGCTGAAGTTGTGACTGACACATGGGGAAAATATAATGTGGGCACTATCCTGTTTGAAGATAAAGCACCGGAAACGAAAGGTTCTGATGTCTATCACCGGATTATTCCCGATGCGGAATCGTATATCAAGGCCCAGGCACGTGAGGTATTGGCCACCCTTTATAATTCTCCGGATGATAGTATTCCGACAGTGAACAAGATACATTATACGTTGGAAGATATTGAAGGAGTTTCAGCTAAAGGTGGCGGTAATGGTGATGTCACAATCTTCTATAGCACGCGGCATATTGAGAAATCATTTGCGAAGAATGATACGGCAAAGCTGTTTTTCGAAACGCGCGGAGTATTGCTGCACGAACTGACACATGCCTATCAGCTGGAACCGCAAGGAATTGGTTCTTATGGGACTAACCGTGTTTTCTGGGCATTTATTGAAGGTATGGCCGATGCTGTACGTGTGGCAAACGGTGGTTTCGATGGTCCTAATGCCCGTCCAAAAGGTGGGAACTATATGGACGGTTATCGTACGGCCGGTTATTTCTTTGTCTGGCTGCGTGATAACAAAGACCCTGAATTCTTGCGTAAGTTCAATCGCAGTACGTTGGAGGTGGTGCCTTGGTCGTTTGATGGTGCTATCAAACATATTTTAGGGAATGAATATAATATTGATGAACTGTGGCACGAATATCAAGTTGCGGTAGGAGATGTACAAGCACAATAAGAATAAATATGGCTAGTAGATTGGGTAAAAAGAGATTGTTTTTGGTTTGGTCGTGTCTGGTGAGTATTTTGCCGGGCATGGCTCAAACCGAGAAACTGATTGATTATGTGAATCCATTTGTGGGAACAGATGGTTATGGTAATGTGTATCCGGGTGCGCAGATTCCTTTCGGAGGAATTCAGATGAGTCCGGACACAGATAGTAAATACTATGATGCGGCTTCTGGTTATAAATATAATCATTCCACCTTGTTGGGATTCAGCCTGACTCATTTAAGCGGGACTGGTATACCTGATTTGGGAGACTTTCTGTTTATTCCCGGAACAGGAGAGATGAAACTGGATCCAGGGACACGTGAGGAGCCGGAAAAGGGATACCGTTCACGTTATTCTCATGAGAAGGAATGGGCATCACCTAATTATTATGCGGTGGAGCTGTCAGATTATGGAGTAAAGGCTGAAATGACGTCAGGAGTACGTAGTGGTATGTTTCGCTTCACCTATCCTCAATCGGATAAAGCTTTTATTATGATCGATATGAACCATACTTTATGGCAATCTTGTGAATGGGCGAATCTGCGCATGGAAAATGATTCCACCATCACCGGATATAAACTGGTAAAAGGCTGGGGACCGGAACGGCATATTTATTTCACGGCTACTTTCTCTAAAAAGTTGACTGGTTTGCGCTTTATGCAGAATAAGAAACCGGTGATTTACAATACCTCCCGGTTTCGTAGCAGCTATGAAGCCTGGGGAAAGAATTTGATGGCTTGCATCTCTTTTGATACGAAAGCCGGAGAGGAAGTGATTGTAAAAACTGCTATTTCATCGGTCAGCACAAACGGGGCAAAGAACAATATGGCGGAACTTGCTGGACTCGCTTTCGATGAACTGAAAGCTAAAGGAGAAGCACTGTGGGAAAAAGAACTTGGAAAATATACCCTTACTGCCGACCGTAAAACGAAAAGAACATTCTATACGTCGGCTTATCATGCGGCTTTGCATCCGTTCATCTTTCAGGATGTAGACGGGCAGTTTCGAGGATTAGATAAAAATATAGAGAAAGCCGAAGGATTTACCAACTATACGGTATTCTCTCTTTGGGATACCTACCGGGCTTTGCATCCCTGGTTCAATCTGGTGCAGCAGGAAGTGAATGTCGATATTGCCAATTCCATGTTGGCTCATTATGATAAAAGTGTGGAGAAAATGCTGCCTGTCTGGTCGTTTTATGGAAATGAGACTTGGTGTATGATTGGTTATCATGCAGTTTCCGTATTGGCTGACATGATTGTGAAGGGAGTAAAAGGGTTCGATTACGAACGTGCGTATGAGGCTATGAAGACCACGGCGATGAATCCGAATTATGACTGTTTGCCGGAGTATCGTATGATGGGATATGTGCCTTTCGATAAAGAGGCGGAATCAGTATCTAAAACATTGGAATATGCGTATGATGATTATTGTATGGCACAGGCTGCCAAGGCTTTGGGTAAAGAGGATGATTATCGTTATTTCTTGAATCGTGCACTCTCTTATCAGACTTTGATTGATCCGGAAACGAAGTATATGCGTGGCAAGGACAGTCAGGGAAACTGGCGTACACCGTTTACTCCGGTAGCTTATCAGGGCCCCGGATCTGTAAATGGATGGGGGGATATTACGGAAGGCTTTACTGTACAATATACCTGGTACGTACCACAAGATGTACAAGGATATATCAACGAAGCTGGCGAAAACTGGTTCCGCAACCGGTTGGACGAACTGTTCACAGTAGAGTTGCCGGATGACATTCCGGGAGCACATGATATTCAAGGCCGTATCGGAGCCTATTGGCATGGAAATGAACCTTGCCATCATGTAGCGTATCTTTATAATTACTTGAAAGAACCTTGGAAATGTCAGAAGTGGGTACGGACGATTGCTGACCGTTTCTATGGCGATACTCCGGATGCATTAAGTGGCAATGACGATTGCGGACAGATGTCGGCTTGGTATATGTTCAATTGCATAGGCTTTTACCCGGTGGCTCCTTCAAGCAATATGTATAACATCGGTTCTCCTTGCGTTGAGGCAATAACTGTTCGGATGAGTAACGGAAAGGTGATTGAAATGGTAGCAGATAATTGGTCGCCGAAGAATGTGTATGTAAAGGAATTGTATGTGAACGGCAAGAAGTATGACAAGTCTTATTTGAAATATGAGGATATACGTGATGGCGTGAAACTACGTTTTGTCATGAGCAGTAAACCGAACTATAAGCGTGCGGTATCGGATGAAGCGGTAGCTCCTTCTTTGTCGTTGCCTGGAAAGACAATGAAATATCAGGCAAATTTTTCAGAAAAGAAAAAGAGTGGTAATCCTGTTTTTAAAGGTTGGTATGCCGATCCCGAAGGAGTCGTGTTTGGAGATGAATATTGGATCTATCCTACGTATTCGGCACCTTATGATGAACAAACCTTTATGGATGCCTTTTCGTCTAAAGACTTGGTGAACTGGACAAAGCATCCGAAAGTCATATCAAAAGAGAATATCAGTTGGCTTCGTCGTGCTCTTTGGGCGCCAGCGGTGCTTTCAGCGAATGATAAGTATTATTTGTTTTTCGGAGCTAATGATATTCAGAATAATAATGAAGTAGGAGGGATTGGTGTTGCTACGTCAGATAGTCCTGCCGGACCTTTTAAGGATGCTTTGGGTAAGCCGCTGATTGATAAGATCGTTCATGGGGCTCAACCTATCGATCAGTTTGTATTCAAGGATGATGACGGGCAATATTACATGTATTATGGTGGCTGGGGACATTGTAATATGGTGAAAATGGCTCCTGACTTATTGAGTATTGTTCCTTTTGAGGACGGAACGATGTATAAGGAAGTCACTCCGGAAAACTATGTAGAAGGACCATTTATGTTGAAACGTAATGGAAAATATTATTTCATGTGGTCGGAAGGTGGCTGGGGACTCCCGAACTATAGTGTAGCATATTCCATTTCAGATTCTCCCTTTGGTCCGTTCAAAAGGGTTGGTAAAATCCTGGAACAGGATCTTTCGGTAGCTACCGGAGCAGGACATCATTCGGTGATAAAAGGAGCCGGAGAAGATGAATGGTATATTGTTTATCATCGTCGTCCGTTAGGTGAAACAGCAGCAAATAGTCGTGCAACTTGTATTGATCGAATGTATTTTGATGAAAACGGGTATATTAAACCAGTGAAAATGACTTTTGAAGGAGTATTACCCAGTCCGCTTGATAGTACGAAGTGATGTTTTTATTACATTTGCCAATGTAAAACGATTATTAATTAAATATCTAAATCATGAGAAGATATATTCTGTTAGTTGTGTGTTTGTGCTTAGTTTCACTACTTCATGCGCAGAACCGGTTAGAGTTGGTTTCTCCCAATGGAGAGCTGAAAGTGTCCTTGAATCTCTCGGATAAAATCTATTATAGTATAGATTATAACGGAGATGTATTGTTGAAAGACAATTCTCTTTTGTTGGTTCTGAAAAATCAAGTGTTGGGACAGAACCCTAAGTTGCGTCGTCAGAAGCAATGGAGTGTCGACGAGCAATTAACTCCTATTGTTCCTTTGAAATATTCGAAAGTCAATAATCGTTATAATCAATTGCTACTGACCTTTAAAGATTATTCAGTAGAATTCCGTGCTTTTGACGATGGAGTTGCTTACCGGTTTATTACCTCACAAAAAGGTGATGTTGAAGTAATGAACGAAGAGTTTGCTATCAACTTCCCGTCGGATTATCTTCTTCACTTGCAACAACCGGGAAGTTTCCATACAGCTTATGAGGAACCTTACACACATGTTCAAAGTAATGCGTGGAAGCCTGAAGAACGGATAGCTGTTTTGCCGGTATTGATTGACACACAAAAAGACTATAAAATATTAATCAGCGAGTCGGATTTGGCTGATTATCCATGTATGTTTCTCAAAGGAACGGGCACGAACGGAGCAATTTCTGTTTTTCCTAAAGCTCCGCTTGCGTTTGCCGAAAACAGTGATCGTAGTGTGAAGATTACTCAAGAAGCTGATTACATTGCTAAAACAAAAGGTACGAGAAATTATCCTTGGCGTTACTTTGTGATAAGTAAAAATGATAAGCAGTTGATTGAGAACACAATGACTTATAAACTGGCTGAAAAGAATCAACTGCAGGATGTTTCATGGATTAAGCCGGGACAGGTAAGCTGGGAATGGTGGAATGACGCTTCTCCTTACGGACCGGATGTGGATTTTGTTTCCGGTTATAACTTGGATACTTATAAGTATTACATTGATTTTGCTTCTAAATTTGGTATTCCATATATCATTATGGATGAAGGCTGGGCTAAAAGTACGCGTGATCCTTATACGCCTAATCCCAAAGTAGACTTGCACGAGTTGATTCGTTATGGCAAAGAAAAAAATGTAGGGATTGTGCTTTGGTTGACATGGTTGACTGTAGAAAACAATTTTGATCTCTTTAAGACTTTCAATGAATGGGGAGTAAAAGGACTAAAGATTGATTTTATGGACAGAAGCGATCAGTGGATGGTCAACTATTACGAACGGGTAGCCCGGGAAGCAGCCAAACATCATTTGTTTGTCGATTTTCATGGTTCTTTCAAACCTGCTGGGCTGGAATATAAATATCCGAATGTACTGTCTTACGAAGGAGTGCGTGGCATGGAACAAATGGGCGGTTGTTATCCGGATAATAGTTTGTATTTACCATTTATGCGTAATGCTGTCGGTCCGATGGATTATACTCCCGGAGCGATGATTAGTATGCAGCCTAATGTGTATCGGTCGGAACGTCCTAATGCTGCAAGTATCGGAACACGTGCTTATCAGTTGGCACTCTTTGTGGTTTTTGAGAGTGGTCTGCAGATGTTGGCGGATAATCCTACTCTTTATTATCGTAATGAAGATTGTACCCGTTTCATTACACAAGTTCCCGTAACATGGGACGAGACTGTGGCATTGGAAGCTAAAGCGGGTGAATACGTCATTGTAGCAAAACGGAAAGGCGATAAGTGGTTTATAGGAGGAATGACTAACAATGGTGAAAAGGAACGTGAGTTTACCATAAAGTTAGATTTCTTGAATAAAGATCGTTCTTATCAAATGACATCTTTTGAGGATGGTATCAACGCAGGACGTCAGGCGATGGATTATCGTTGCAAGTCATCCCAGGTGAAAGCCGGGGAGCAGCTAACTATAAAGATGGTTAGAAACGGTGGCTTTGCAGCTGTCATTGAATGATGGCACATATTCTAACTTTCCATACATAAAAATGGAAATCATCTTTCAATCTATCACCATCCTTCTGAAACACCTTGTTCATCGAGCTTTCAGGGCGGTGATAGATTGTTCTCCACCTATCACCTAATCATTCATCTATCACCGTCTGAAATGAACATGCCTGCATATAAACATAAACTGGTATGTAAATAGAAGTTTCAACAGGGGATACTTTTGGTTTCACGGCTTGAAACAAAGTGTTTTACCGCTTGAAACTGTTTGTTTCAAGCGTTGAAACCAATCGTTTCACGGCACGAAACACTTTGTTTTGCTATTTGTTCTAAGAAGGCAATGCCTCGGAATCAACGCTTTCTCTTAGAGAACCACTCTTTAAACTCTGCTACTCGGGCTTTACTGACAAGTATTTTTTCTTTGATTCCTGAATAATACAAGTTGATGGACAGTCGGCTGTTGAACCATAAGTCAATATCTTTGATAGCTTCTCGCGAAATAAGATATTGGCGGTTAGCCCGAAAGAAAAGAGAAGGATTGAGACACTCCGTAAGTTCATCTAATGTTTGAGAAAAACAGTATTCGGTTTCATCGGTTAAGACTACCTTGACCTGACAGTCCTTAATATAAAACAATTGTATCATATCTACAGAAACAGGCAATAGTTTGTCTCCTTTGGTAGGAATAAGGAAATGACTTTTATAGTTTTCCTGCTTTTGGAGTGAATGTATCAGTTTCAGTAGCTCATTCTCCTGTTGTGGAAAAGGAAACTGGTGTTTGTCAGCAGCATCTTGTAAACCTTGGAGCTTATCGAAAGCATGTTCTATGTCTTCCTTACCGATGGGTTTTAATAAGTAGTCGATGCTGTTTACTTTGAATGCGCGTAATGCATATTCATCATAGGCAGTTGTAAAGATAATCGGACAAGTAATATTGATATGATTGAATATCTCGAAGGCGGAACCATCTGCCAGGTGAATATCCATGAATACCAGTTCCGGCATCGGATGAGAACTAAACCATTCGATAGTGGAACTGATACTATCCAGTATGGTCACGATTTCTCCATTCGGTTTTATTTCATTAAGCAGTGAAGTCAGGTTTCGTACTGCTGCTTTTTCGTCTTCTATAATGACAATCTTCATGGTGGTTATTGTTCTAGTTGTGATTTTTCAATCAAAGGAATACAAACTGTAAACTCTCTGTCCTCCGTTATTTGTATATCCCGTTTAAACAAGAGCCTGTATCGTTTGGCAAGGTTGGCAAGTCCGATACCGGTTCCGGAAGTTGCAGTCCATTTGGGCTGAATGTCGTTGCTGATAGACAAATTGCCGTTATCGTCCGTCGTGATATGAATAGTCAACGGCTTCCGGTTGCTGATTTCGTTGTGCTTTACTGCATTCTCAATCAACACTTGCACCGCCATTGGAGGGAGGAGATATTCTTCGTAGGCATTGCTTATCTGTATGTCGAATTGTAGATTGTTTTCAAAACGCATCTTTAATAGAAATATATAAGCGGAAACAAATTCCATTTCTTCCCGGAGACTGACACATTGTGACTCATTACTTTGCAAAGTATACCTTAGTACCCGGGAGAGTTCCTGAATGTAATCCTGCGCTTTATCCTGATTTTCGCGTACCAGCGAACGCAGGGTATTCAGCGAGTTGAACAGCATGTGTGGGTTCAGCTGATTCTTCAGTACTTCATACTGATTGCGGAGATTCTCTGCCTGAAGCTGTTCGTTCTCGATAAGTACCAGTTGCTGCTTGAATATAAGATGAATGATGCAGCAACTGCTGGTGACGAGACATGCCACAATGAAATCCCGCAATGGATGCAAATAATGATGTACCATGGCATCGATGGCCGGAATATCAAAAGTTCTGTGAAGGAAAACAAAAAACTGTCCTGACAAGTTACTCAATATCCATGTCACGATAAAGGAAAGCAAAATCTTTGTCCCTGTAATTTTAATGGAAGCTTGATTGAAATGAAACAAACGGGTATTGATGGCAAAAAGTAACAATAGCGACAGAAAGGTAAACAGTATTTCGTTTGCCACATCTATAAACTTCATCCCCGGGAATAAGGAATGACTTTCGAAACGGTCGAAAAGAGATACTGATTCAGGAAAATGAATCAGTACAGCAACCGCCAAGGAGATGATGACTGTGGAAAGTATATACTTATCTTTTTTTATTGCTTTGGCTATCATACAACAAAGATAGTGGTAAATTATGAGTTACCGGTTATAAAATGTCGATGCTGTTGTCACTGTTAGTCAATTATTGTTTCTGAATGTGTGCTGTGACATACATACCGGGGCGAAATTGTACATTTTCCTCCTTGATGGAAGCATATACCTCGAGCGAACGATTGGTTTCGTCTACTTTTTGTCCGATGGAAATCACGATGCCGTGAAAGGTTTGTGTCCCCATTCCGTTTACACGAAACTGTACCGGGCTGCCGACTTGTATGTCTGCAAGATCTTTCTCATAAGTAGTCAGGCAAAGCATCGGGCTGCTTTTATCGATAAGTTCGCAAAGTGCTTCTCCCGGATTGATATATTTGCCGATGTTCATCGCTACATTAGCGGCATAACCACTAATGGGGGCTTTGACTTCCAGTAGCGGTTGTATTCCGTTCTTAAGTAATGCCTCCGTTTGAACGCCTAAAAGAGAAAGTTGTGCAGCAGCGGCGTCCTGGCGACTCTTCATGGAGAGAAAGTCCGCTTTACTTTGCTGGAATTTCTTTTGAGAAGCTGCTTGTTCGGCAGACAGATTTTTTTGCCGTTCGTATTCAGCTAAGAGATATTCGGTCTGTGCGTGACTGTCCAGATAAGTTTGTTGCAGGGTGATGAACTCCGGATTCTCTAACGTGGCGATTACACTGTTTGCAGCCACCCATTGCCCTGGAAGCAGAGAAGCTTTTTTTACAATGCCTCCCATGGTTAAAGCAATGGTTGCCTGACGTTGGGGAGGAAGAACGATTCGTCCGTTGAACGAAACCTGATTAGGTTTTGAGGTAGCTGAAGTGATGGCATCCACTTCGGGTTGTGCGATGGTATCCGCTATTGTTTCGGCAACGGGAATTGCGGCGGATTCGTTATTTGTAGTTTGCTGGTTTCCTTTGCAAGCCGTTAGAACTAGTAAAAGGATGGGATAAACTATCTTTTTCATATCTTATGTTTTATAATAATTATTCTGGGTGATGTATGTCATTCAATGTTTCGATTTTCCACCTACTTGAAAAGTTCATATTCCAGTGCAGCAATATTGTATTGGTAGACTGTTTCAATATAGCCTCTGCGGATCTCTCTGGCGGTGGTAATCGACTGTATATATTCGGCAATGCCTGTTTCGCTCTGCTGCAATTGCAGGTTGGCTGCCTTTGTCAGTTCGTCCGCTTCTTTCAAGGCAGAAGAGGTATAATATCGTAAACTCTCGTTATATCTGCGGAGGGATGCTTCCAGTTCGAGTGTCTTATTTCTTAACTCCCGGATGTTGGCATCTGCCTGTATTTGCGCTGAAGTGGCAGTTAGCCGTGCCTGCCTCACTTTGCTCTTTTGTGGCAGGAAGTAGATGGGGAAAGAAACCCCGATCATCCAGGCATTCAGATTCTTAAGTGGGAGAATGTCCTGACGGGTATACCCCACACTGATTTCAGGAAAGAAATGGCTCTGCTCTACACGGAGCATTGCTTTCGCTTCATCTGCCTGGCTTTGAAAGTAGGCAGTATGTGCTCCCGACAGGTTTCCATCCGAAATGCCGGTATAGAATAAGGATAAAGTGGAATCCACCGGAACAATGGGATCGTTGGAGTAGCAACTCCATTGGAAACGTGCCAATGCCATTTTCTCTTCTTCTTTTGCTTGGAACCAGCGGTTATGCAGATCGGCAGCTATGGTGGTCATCATATTTTTCTCTAGCAAGGTGATCTCTCCTTGTTGGTATCGTAATTCTCCGATGCGCTGCAGCTCTTCTGCCATTTTATCCTGATCCCGATACATTGAACAGAGATTAGTGGCATATTGATAGTAGGCCCACGCCCTTTTCACTTCTGCTGTGATTTCTTTTTCTACCATCTGCCGATAATAGGTGTTCGTTTTTACCTGACGGTTGACTAACGCATTCTTGTAGAATGGCGTTAGAAGGGAGCCCAGGCTTTGCTCGAAAGCCAGTCCCTTGTCTTTTTTGTTTTCTCCGTTAAGTTGACCCCAGGAATAGCTGAACGAGGTAGGCGTTGCTTCTATCACTTCTCCGCGAGTGGCTTTGGCTTGTTGAATAGCATTATTGGCTATTTTCAGGCGAGGATGATTTTGTTTGGCTATTTCTATCGCCTGTTCGAGACTGACTGTTTGTGTCTGTTGAGCGGAAACGAACGCGGGAAGAAACAAGAACAGGAGACACAATCCCCCGAAAGGCCGGCGCAGTTTGATTCCCGGACGTCTCCAGGTAGCAAATGAATTTACAATTTTGTAAAACACCGGAATGATGAGTAAAGTCAGTACGGTAGAAATAATCAAGCCACCGATGACCACTGTTGCCAACGGACGTTGTACTTCTGCGCCGGCTGAAGTGGCTATTGCCATCGGGACGAATCCCAAAGATGCAACCAGTCCTGTCAGGAATACAGGACGGAGCAAGTGTGGAGTCCCTCTTTTGATAATCTGGTTTGTAGTCATGGAATAGGTATTTTGTTTACGAAGTTCGTTGAAGTGATTTACCATCAGGATACCATTCAATACTGCTACCCCGAACAAAGCGATGAATCCTACTCCGGCCGATATGCTAAACGGAAGTCCGCGTAGCCAAAGTGCGGCGATACCACCGATGAGCGATAGGGGGACGGTTGAGAATACCATCAGGGTATAGGTGATGTTCTTGAATGCGAAGAACAGAATCAATAGAATGAGCATTAATGCCACGGGGATGACTACCAGTAAGGTATTGATGGCATTTTGCAAGTTCTCGAACTGGCCGCCGTATTCGAAGTAATATCCCGGCTTCAGTTTGATGTTCTTGTTCAGTGTCTCTTGAATATTGGCGACAACTTGCTGGATATCTGCGTCACGCACATTGACACCGATGACGATGCGCCGTTTGGTTGCATCCCGGTTGATTTGCAGTGGCCCACTGACAAGGTCGATGCTTGCTACCTCTCCAACAGGGATTTGAATTCCTTCCGAAGTGCGTACAAACAACTTATCAAGATTCAAGTCGGCCACTTTCTCTTGGTCAAGCCGGACCACGAGATCGAATCTCCGTTCGTTTTCAAAGATTACACCTGTTGACTCTCCGGCATAGGCAGTTCGGATAATGGTGTTAAGCTCTTGTATGTTGATGCCGTAACGGGCTATTTTGCCACGGTTGTATTTCACTACCAATTGAGGTAATCCCATCGTCTGCTCAACGATGACATCTGCTGCTCCCGGCACTTTTTCTACAAAAGTAGCTGCTTCTTTGGCTCTTTCATATAATTCGTGCGTGTCTTCTCCATATAATTTGATGGCAATATCTGCTTTCGCTCCCGTCATCAGCTCGTTGAAGCGAAGCTGTATCGGTTGCGAGAAGTTGAATTCGGCACGTTCGGAGAGCGGAGCAAGTGCATCTTTCATTTTATCCACCATTTCTGCACGGCTTCCGGCACTTGTCCATTCTTTGAATGGTTTCATGATAATCATCACATCGGCGTCTTCCACCGCCATCGGGTCAGTGGGAACTTCCGCCGTTCCTATTTTGGCTACAACATGTTTGATTTCAGGGAATTTATCCATTAATGCTTTCTCTGCTAAGCGGGATACTTCGATACTTTCGGTCAGCGAACTTCCTGCGGGTAGTGTCATTTGCATGGCAAAATCACCTTCGTCCAAAGTGGGAATGAACTCTGCTCCCAGGCGGGTAAAGAGAAAAAGTGAACCGATCAGCGCGGAGAAGGCTATGATGACGGTACGCCATTTGTAACGAAGACAGGCGCGCAGGGTGTGCTGGTAGATCTTGTTCAGTTTCTCGAAGAAGCGGTCGGCAAGGGTGGGTTTCACAACAATGGTATGCTTCAGAAAGAGGGAGGCCATCATAGGAACATAAGTCAGTGAAAGAATTAAGGCTCCGATAATGCAGAACACAAGTGTTTTGGCCATGGGGGTGAAGTATTTCCCTTCAATCCCGTTCAATGTAAGGATGGGGAAGAAGACGATAAGGATAATCAACACTGCAAAAGTGGCCGAACGTGCAACGCCGGAAGCTCCTTTTTCCACTTCTTTGTCCATCTCTTTGCGGGTCAGTGTGCGGCCTCGGAATTGTTTTCCGTAAATGTGGGCGAGGATACCTTCCAATATAACGATAGAGCCATCTACTACAATACCAAAGTCAATGGCACCGAGACTCATTAGATTGGCGGTGACATTGAATACACGCATCATGATAAAAGCGAAAAGCATTGCCAGCGGGATGACGGATGCGACAATCAGTCCGGCACGGAGGTTGCCGAGGAAGAGGATGAGTACAAGGAAGACGATAACCGCTCCTTCAATCAGGTTGTTGACAACCGTAGAGATGTTCCGGTTTACCAGTTCCGAACGGTTCAAGTAAGGTTCTATACTGACTCCTTCGGGTAATAGCTGCTGTATTTTTTCTACCCGTTTTTCGAGTTCTTGAGTCACTACATTTGCGTTGGCACCTTTCAGCATCATGGCAATTCCGCCGACACACTCGCCCTCACCATCCTTTGTCATGGCACCGAAACGCTTTGGAGAACCGAAGCGGACAACTCCTACATCACTGATATGTACCGGAATCCCATTCCGGTTGGTCACTACAATCTGTTCAATATCCTTGATGCGGGTAATCATACCTTCAGACCGGATATAGTAGGCGTTCTTTATCTTCTCAATGTAGCTTCCGCCGGTATTTTGGTTGTTGCTGCTAAGTGCTTCGAACACCTCGCCGATAGTGATATTCAAAGAGAACAGGGCGTCCGGATCGACGGCTACTTCATATTGTTTCAAGTAACCGCCGAAACTATTGATTTCTACTATACCGGGTATACCGGACAACTGACGTTTCACCATCCAATCTTGAATGGTGCGGAGCTCCATTGCGTCATATTTCTTCTCATATCCGGGAGCTACCTTCAATATATACTGGTAAATCTCTCCCAGACCGGTAGTGATGGGCATCATCTCCGGTGTTCCGAGCTCGGAGGGAATTTCGCTTGTTACGCTTTGTATTTGTTCATTTATCAGCTGCCGTGCATCGAGTGTGGGGACACTTTCTTTAAAAACGACCGTTACGACCGATAGCCCGAAGCGGCTGACAGAACGGATATCTTCGACATTCATAATATTGCTCATCGCTATTTCGATAGGCATAGTAATGAGTTGTTCCACCTCTTGTGGTGCGAGTGTAGGGGATACGGTCACTATTTGTACCTGATTATTGGTAATGTCGGGCACGGCATCGATAGGTAGTGTCAGCATCGCATAGATACCTCCGATAAACAGGAAGAGAGTAGTGAGTCCTACAAATAGTTTCTTCTTGATTGAAAAACGTACAATAGCTGTAAACATGATTTTCGTTGTATTATTATTTCACAGTACAAAATTACTGCCTATCTTCATCCGTTATCACTAAGAATAAATGAAGCGGAAAGATTGTGGGGTGAAGTGACGGATTGGGGAATTGAAAGATGTAAAATCATAGTTCTTGTTTCACTGCTGAACAAACATTTCTTTCAGTTTACTCGTTTAATATAAAAACAAACTAAATGTATATTCAGCATGAAAACATTCGTCTTGATGATGGTAAGCCTGTTGTTTGCAATTTCTTCGGAAGCGCAAAACAAGTCTTTTTATGATTTTACAGTGAAAACTATTGATGGTAAGGACTTTCCTCTTTCTTCACTGAAAGGTAAGAAAGTGCTGGTAGTCAACGTGGCATCTAAGTGTGGGCTGACGCCCCAGTATGCTCAACTGGAGAAACTATATGAGAAATATAAAGAAAAAGACTTTGTTGTTATCGGTTTTCCGGCGAATAACTTTATGGGACAAGAACCGGGTAGTAATGAGGAAATAGCCAAGTTCTGTTCTTTGAACTATGATGTTACTTTTCCGATGATGGCTAAGATTTCCGTTAAAGGAAAAGATATGGCTCCTCTTTACCAATGGTTGACGGAGAAAAAACAGAATGGGAAAGAAAACGCACCGGTTCAGTGGAATTTTCAGAAGTTTATGATTGATGAGAACGGACATTGGGCGGGAGTTGTGTCTCCGAAAGAAAGTCCGTTCTCTGAAAAGATTATTACTTGGATAGAGAAGGAATAAGAGAGACTTTTTTCAGCTCTTCTTCGAAGTTGGGAGTGAAGATTCCTTTACCCAGATTTTCTTTTATTTCTTCGATCTTCCAAAATCGTCCACCGTCCAGTTCGTCGCTGGGATGGATTTCTTCCTCATAAACGGTTTTGTGGACAAAAACAAGCTCTTTTTCACGGCTGGATTCAAAAACATAACTGGTGAGAAGCTCCGGAGTGAAGTCTGTGATGCCTAATTCTTCACGGACTTCTCTCTTTAGGGCGATTTCTACGCTTTCGCCCAAATCAATATGTCCGCCCACAGCCGTATCCCATTTCCCCGGTTGAATATCTTTCCATTCGGGTCGTTTCTGTAAATAGATGTCTCCTTGGGTATTGAATACGTGAAGGTGAACTACCGGATGAAGCAGTTTGCTACCGCTGTGACATTCTCCGCGAGTAGCGGCTCCGGTGATATTTCCCTGTTCGTCTACGATAGGGAACATTTCCTGGTTATTATCGCTTGGCATAGTGTCTTTTATATTGCGTAAAATCTTTCGGAGAGGAGGATTTCTTATGGTATTAATAAAGAAGAATCTCCATAACTTAGGAATCGGAAATCATGCGCCATTGCATAATCATAAATTGTGCGCCAATTCCCTTTTACAAAAGCTGAAACTAAAAGCAGCAAGGTACTTTGCGGCTGATGGAAATTAGTAACCATCGCTTTCACTATTTTATAATTGTATCCCGGTGCTATGATAATCTGTGTACTGGTGTGAAGGGTTTCCAAACCATTCCTGTCGAGATATCCCAATATCTTTTGCAACGCAACAACGGGAGGAATCTGGTCGTACTTTTCATAAGGCTGCCATTGTTTGACACGTAGTTCTTCTTCCGTAGCATACGGATTTTCAGCCAATGTGACTCCAATGTGATACAGGCTTTCCAGAGTCCGTACAGAAGTAGTTCCTACTGCAATAGCACAACCGTCGTGGTCAATCAGTTTTTTGATGGTGCTCCGGTTGACCGATATATATTCCGTGTGCATTTCGTGACCTTCGATTTCTTCACTTTTTACAGGTTTGAATGTGCCTGCTCCTACATGTAGAGTTAATTCTTCAAGATCAATCCCTTTTTCTTGAAGAGCATCCAATACTCGTGGAGTAAAATGTAATCCCGCCGTAGGCGCAGCTACCGAACCTTTAATCTTAGAATAAACAGTCTGATAAGTCTCCTTGTCACTTTCTTCCGTATCCCGGTTTAAGTAAGGAGGAATAGGAAGTTCTCCGAATACTTCAAGGATATCGGCAAACGTCACTTCCGGATTATCCCATGCAAAATCTACCCAATGGCTGGTTCCTTTACATTCTCCTCGGGTAGCGGTCAGAGTAATAGGGAATCCTTTGACGGTCATTTCGCGTTTCAACTGTCCGTCTTTCCATTTCTTCAGATTGCCGATCATGCAAAGCCAGGCGGCATGTACTGTCTGTTGGAAATTCAAGACATAATCGTTTGGCTGAATCGGTTCAAGACAAAACACTTCGATCAGTGCTCCCGTCTCTTTTCGAAAATGGAGGCGTGCCTGAATGACTTTTGTATTATTGAATATCATCAGGCTGCCTTGCGGCAGATATTCCGGCAAAGACGTGAAAACATCTTCACTAACTTCTCCACGACGGTATATTAAGAGTTTGGACTGGTCGCGGGTAGGCAACGGGAATTTAGCAATACGTTCATCCGGAAGAGGATAATTGTATTCACTGATATGGATATGTCTAGGATCTTCTTTCATTGTTTTCTAAAATAAAAAGAGGTTAGAACCCATTCGGTTTCTAACCTCTTTAACCAGTCGGGGTGACTGGATTCGAACCAGCGACCACACGCCCCCCAGACGCGTACTCTAACCGGGCTGAGCTACACCCCGAATCGTTGTTTTGCGTGTGCAAAGGTACGTATTTATGGGGATTGTGCAAATTTTCTGCCCTCTTTTTTTGTGTTAATCGTGATATTTCTTGTTTTAATTCTGTTAATACATTGTGTATTAGTGTTTTATGTCGTGTGATAATGACGAAACTATTTGTATTTGTTAGTGTAGACCTATCTTGAATGTTTTAGGAAAGTTTTAGGGAAAAGACGTGCCGAAAAAGACTGATATATTTTTTCCTAACGAATGTTAAATTGTTTATTTTTTTATATATCACTCGTTCGTTGTTTGGAAAATAATCGTATATTTTTGCTGCACGATAAATGTTGAACTTAAAATAAATAATAATATGGCAACTTTTAAAGTGCTTCTTCATGCTTCTAATAAAAGAAAGAACGGGACTTATCCCGTATCTTTGAGAATAATAAAAAATCTGAAGGTAAAGTATATCTCACTTGGGCTTTATGCAAGAAGAGAGGAGTGGGATGATGATTGTGAACGTTTTAAATGTGACAAACGTGTCTGTCCTAATTATAAGGAATATAATGCGAGAATATTACAATTGTTGGCTCGTGTACAAACTGTCGAACGTGATTTTGAGTATGATAAAATAGACTGGACTTTGAATCAGTTTGAAGATGCCTTTCTTTATAAAAGTAAACAAGGTAAATTTCTTGATTTTGTACGTCTGCGTATTACTGAAATGAAAGATACCGGGCATATTGGAAATGCCAAGGTATGGGAACGTGTTGTTTATAATCTGCGTCTGTTTGACAAGCGTCTTTCTGTACGTTATTTTCAAGAAATAGATTTGAAGTATGTAAACGGCTACAATCAGTTTATGGAAAAAAGAGGTTGGTGTGGTAATACTCGCAAACATGAATTGAAGACGTTGCGTGCTATGTTGAACAAGGCTATCTCTTTAAAGGAATGTTCTCCTACTACTTATCCTTTTGGTAAGGGTGGCTTCTGTATTTCTGCCTTGGAAGAAGAAACCCGTAAAAGGTATTTGCCTCAGGAATATCTGTCAAGCCTGATGAACTGTAAGTTTGATAACACACCTGACAGAACAGATTGGTGAAGATTTTCAGAAACTCTATCCGGGATCAAATA
>OGYM01001201.1_pt1 | contig 19352 bp, 16 predicted proteins | sample 1576491 | NCBI WGS metagenome assembly OGYM01 (sample SAMEA3541515, study PRJEB24748) | human gut metagenome | biome: human gut; feature: human-associated habitat; material: faeces | place: China | collected 2012 | reverse complement strand
GGTTTTTTGTCAATTCCATTTTAACGGATTTTTCAAATTTATGCTCTACTTTTTTATATTTTTTCGTAGGCTCTATTTTTCTTACCCCAACATTTAATATAGAGCCAAAAACTGTTTCTCTTGCAAGGGAAACCATCCCATATCCGCCACCGAAGGTAAAGGCGCCGATTTTAAGAAAGGTGAAAAACAAAGTCCACGCTTTTCTCAGTCTACCCGCAGCATACGGTAACCGACGCCGATATGCGTCTGAATGTATTGTGGACTGTCCTTTTGCAGCTCCAGCTTTTTGCGTAGGGTCGCCATAAATACCCGCAGAGAAGCAATATCGTTTTCCCAGCTGCTGCCCCAAATCTGCTGCGTGATATAGGTGTGCGTCAGCACCTTTCCGACATTATGAGAGAGCAGACACAAAAGCTTGTATTCAATCGGGGTCAGGTGCAATTCCTCCCCGTTTAAATAAGCGCAGCCGGCGGCATAATCAATTTTAAGCTCGCCGTTTTGGAAAATTGGTGAGTCGGTGTCGCTGTTTGCCTGCAAAAGCAACAGTCTTCTTTGCGTGACACGAAGCCGTGCCAAAAGCTCCTCTACGGAAAATGGCTTTGTCAGATAGTCGTCCGCCCCGGCATCCAGCGCCGTGATTTTGTCTTTATCCTCGCTGCGCGCACTGATCACAATAATGGGCATATTTGACCATGAGCGGATGCTTTCGATCACCTGTGTGCCGTCGATATCTGGCAGCCCCAGATCCAGCAGAACGATATCCGGGTTATGGGAGGTCACCTCCATAATGGCACCGCGTCCGTTCTCTGCAGTCAGATAGCGGTAATCGTGCGCCTTTAATGTTGTTACGATCAGATTGCGGACAGGACGGTCGTCCTCCACAACGAGAACAAGGGGTTTATTCATTCAGAGTCACCTCGCTAAGTGGTAAAGTAAAGGTAAATACACAGCCGTGCGGTACATTGTCGGCAAGCGTCAGCGTCCCGCCGTGCAACTCGACGATCGCTTTGCACAAGGTAAGCCCGATTCCAAAGCTTCTGCGGCTGTCTGCGACTGTGTTTTTTCCGGTGTAAAACATTTCAAAAATGTGCGGTTTCACATCGTCTGCAATTCCGTTTCCGTCATCGGCGACACGGATCACGGCATTCCCACCCTGTTTTTCGACACTTACGCAGATCTCGGAGCCTTGTTCGGTATATTTCAAGGCGTTGTCAATAAGATTGACGATGACCTGCACGATAAGCTGTGCGTCCATACGGGCAAGGATCAGATCGTCGCACCTTACCGTCACCTTGTGTCCGACCGATTTTTTCTTCAAATGCGAAACGGCTTCGTTGACCACTTCGTCCACAAGCTGATCGGTAAGCTCTAGCTTTAGACGTCCGTCATTCAGTCTTGTGACATACAAAAGATTTTCCACTACGCCGATCAACCATTCGGAATCGTCATAAATATCTTTATAGATCTGCTGTTTGGTTGCTTCGTCCAGGCAGCTTCCGTTATGCAAAAGTGTGTCCGCATTACCAGAAACGGAGCAAAGCGGCGTGCGCAGATCGTGTGAGATTGACCGCAAAAGGTCGGCACGCAGCTGCTCGCTTTTTGCAAGATCTGCCACCCGTTCCTTTTCGGCGGCGTTGTGAGCATTATCCATTGCCAGAGCACATTCGTTCACAACCGAAAGTACGATGCTGCCTTCAAATGAATCGGGCTTTTCAGGTTTCATCGGTATTCCGATCACACCGTAGACTCTGCCACCTGCACGGATCGCAAGATAAAGACATTCGGATTTTCTAAACTGTGTGGTCGTTGCTCCTGCACGGCAACCATTTTGAAGCACCCATTCTGCGGTTTGCCGCTCTGCATCGCTTAGCAGCTTTTCAGCGTGTGTATCCTTTTTTTCGGCATACAGCCGACCGGACAACATTCCGTTTTCGCCTTTCATATAGGCAACAATGCTTCGGTCAAGCAGTCGCGAGAGCTGCATACAGGTTACGCTTAAAACATCATCGTTGCTTTTTGCTTTTTGCAGCAGGCGGTCAGTGTCGAACAGCACCTGCACACGGAACGCGGAGCGAGCCGAGAGCCTTGCATGATCTTTCAGCTTCGAGGCAAGCGTGCCGGTGAGAATGGAAGATGCCAGCATGACTGCAAAGGTAACGGGATAGCCTACGGCATAGGTCTGAAAGGACAACCTGGGTTCGGTAAGGAAAAATCCGAACAATACAACACTTAGAAGTGAGCCTGCCATACTGCAAAGGTATCCTTTGGTCAAAACGGAGATCATCAGCACACCGAGGATGTATACCGTAACGATATTGGTATCGGAAAAGCCGAGATGATCGAACAGAAACCCGATCGCCGTGCATACGGCAAGCGCCAGGACGGTCACGGCAATATTCCGCAGCGAAGGTATCTCTGCACCAAAGAACAGACGGCCTCTGTGCGGCTTTGTGTAGTTCAATGTGTCTGGAATAATATGAATGTCAACATCAGGGGCGGAGAAAATCAGCTTTTCGGTGAGAGTTGGTATCCCGAACAGACATCTTCGTCTGGCGCTGCTTTGACCGATCACGATTTTTGTGACATCGGAAAGCCTGACATATTCCGAGATCTGCAGTGGTACATCCTCGCCGTGTGTCATAACGATCTCGGCGCCGAGTTTTTGCGCGAGCTGTATGTTCTGCGAAAGTCTGGACTGATCCTCATTATTTATGACCGTATCCGTCTGCACATAGATGGCGGTAAATCTTGCATGAAGGACCTTAGCCATCTTTGAGGCGGTGTGTATGATCTTTGCATTGGACGGCGAAGAGGATAGGCAGACAAGGATATGCTCGTCTGCGCTTTTTTTTGACTGCTCGGTCTGTGTTTTCATCTGGTTCACCGTCCTTTTGTTTTATTATACATCAAAATCGTGAAATAATCTACCGCAAACTAAAATGTATTCTCTTTGCTGTCGGAAAGAATAATATCGACCTTTCCGTGCGTTTCCCGAAAGCGGTGGATCTCGCTTAATATCTCACTGTCGGACAGCCCATGTGGCAGCAGAACTTCGGAAGGCTTGCAGGATTCGTTTTCCCTTAACAATGCCTTTCTGTTTTCTTCAAGAAATCGGTCCAGCCTGATCATAAGATAAAATCCGAAAGCAAATATGCCAAGCAGACTGACAATCAGCAATAACTCAGCCAATTCCGTTCACCTCTGTCAAATGTGAAAACACTTTTGCAGTTCTTTATAAGCACCGAGAACCAAAAGGGTGATCTTGTCCGTAAGAACGGTTTCCGGCGTAACTGCCATATTAATTTTTCCGTTCTCCTTAGTCGCCATAATATTGATGCTGTATTTTCTGCGGATATCCAGTTCCCCGACGGATTTGCCGACCCATCCCTCCGGCACCTCTACCTCAAAAATGGCATGAGCCTCATCAACCTCAATATAATCCCGAATGTGGTCGGCGGTGTACCGAATAGCAGCCCAATTTGCTACCTGTTTTTCTGGGGAAACGACCTCGTCCGCTCCGTTGCGCAGAAGAAATTTTGCCTGCACATCACGCTCGGCGCGGGACACAACTAATTTTGCACCGAGCTCCTTCAGCAAAGAAGTGGTTTCCAGCGAGTTTTGAAAATCTCCACCGATGGTGACGATGCACACATCAAAGTTTCTGATGCCGAGCGACTTTAAAAACTCCGTGTTTGTGCTGTCGCCGATCTGCGCATTGGTAACGATCGACAGAATGTCATTGACTCTTTCTTCGTTGTTGTCTACTGCCATCACCTCGTGTCCTAACTTGTTAAGCTGCAAAGCGATATTCTTTCCGAATCTGCCGAGGCCTATTAACAATATGTTTTTCATAATATACTAACTCCTTTATCCAACTGTGATCTTTTCGAGCGGCAGCTTTGCGACGCTCTGATTTTTATTGGAGATCGCCGCATAAATCAGGGTGAGTCCACCGACTCTACCGAGATACATTAAGACGATTAAAATAAGCTGAGACAGAATGCCGAGCTGCGGTGTGATCCCGAGCGTAAGCCCGACCGTTCCGACGGCGGATGCCGTTTCATAAAGACAAGTGCTAAGCGGCAGACCCTCTGCCATGCTGATAACAATGCCACCGATAAAAAACAGCAGGAAATACATTACGGCAATGGTTACGGCGTTTTTCACTGTCGAACCATCAATGCGCCTGCCGTAGACTTCGGCATCATCCTTTTTGCGACAGACGGAGAATGCACTCAGAATCAGAACGGCAAACGTGGTCGTTTTCATACCGCCTGCCGTGGAGCCGGGCGATCCTCCGACGAGCATCAGCAGAATCATAATTGCCTTAGAGGAACCGGTCATAGCGGGAAGATCGGCGGTATTGAAACCGGCGGTTCTCGGTGTGACAGACTGAAAAAGCGACGCAAGAATCCTTTCGCCGAGCGGCATCCCCGTAAAATCACAGAAGAAAAAGAATACTGCGGGAGCGATAATGAGGATTGCCGTTGTTACCAATATGACTTTACTTTGCATACGGTATTTTTTGAAATGCCACTTGTTTGTGTAAATATCGTCCCAGGTCAAAAATCCAATACCGCCCACAATAATTAAAAGCATAATTGCAATGTTTATTGTAGGCTCTCCGATGCATCCCGTAAGAGACGGGTATTTGTTTTCTGCGGTGCCGAGTATGTCAAAGCCGGCGTTGCAAAAGGCGGAAATCGAATGAAATGCCGCCATCCAAATTCCCTTGATACCGAATTTTCCGCAAAATGTCGGCAGCATGACGAGCATTCCGATAAGCTCGATCAAAAAAGTTCCCCGTACAATAAAGCGGGTCAGGCGGACGATCCCGCCGACCTTCGGGGCAGAGATGGCGTCCTGCATGGTACTGCGCTGCATCAGCGATATTTTTCTGCCGGACAGCATAGCGAAAAATGCCGCAACTGTCACAACACCGAGCCCGCCTATCTGGATCATCAGCAGTATTACCGTCTGCCCGAAAGCGGACCAATAGCTACCTGTATCCTGCACTACCAGCCCCGTAACGCAAACGGCGGAGGTCGATGTGAACAGCGCCTCATGAAACGGCGTAACAACTCCGGCAGTCGATGAAAACGGCAGCATCAATATCAGCGCTCCAAGCACTATGACACTGGCAAAGCCCAAAACGATCAGCTTAAAGGATGACAGCCTCTTTTTTCTATGTGTAATTTCAGACATATATACTTCTCCTATTTCTTCTTGTTTATAAAGAGAATACCGTGAAACATAATAAAACGGTGTAATGATTCAGCGCTCTGTATTAAGATTGCATTAAGACGCTCATTCTTTCAAAAAACAGTGCAGAGTATAGCAAAAAGGCACAGACAAAGGCGGATCGTTTGTAACCGTTGTGCGGCTTGAAACGGAACTCAGAGCCACTCTCACAGAACAGCAAAAGGTTCCGTTCGAACAAATTAAAAAACGGATGCAGAAATTATGACCGGCATGAGCTACAAGCGTTCACAAACGGATTTCGATTTACATCGCGGCTGATGATGGAAGTGTACGAGCCGACACCTGAATTAGAACCGTAACAAAGTAAGATAATCGGAAACGGGATCGCACGATTCTGTTTCTGTTTCTAAAATATATACTGCAACAGGCAGAGAATCTCACCGTCCTTTACCTGTTTTCTTTTTACGGATAGCCCTCGAGATTTTGAACATTTTGTAAAGTCTCAATTTTTAAGGTGTTAGAACACCCGATTTTCGGCATGAAAAGTGAGGGGATAAAATTTTCAATCATTTCAAACCGCATAAGCGACTACCGATTAAAGCCGAGAGATTACGCCGTCTACTGCTGCCTTGTAAAACACAGCGATAAAAACGGTGTCTGCTTTCCGTCACGGCGGCTGATCGCCGAGGAATGCTGTATTGACAAAAAGACGGTGGACGCAGCAATCCGAAGTCTTGAAAAAGAAAAAGCGCCGCAGACAGGACGGATCGAACACAAGCAACGCCTACACGGTCAAGTTATTTCGGTAGTGTATTTTTTCGTACAGGGTGGTGTAAGAAACGGTATCGCAGAACTATACTGGTGCTAGAATATAACCATAGACACGAAATGTTGAACAAGCTATACTTATAGAAAAAGGAGTTCAACACAATGGCTAAAAATCAAAAATCATACACCCCAGAGTTTAAACAGCAGATTGATATTTATTTCCGTTACATCGGCAATGTCACCGAAATGTAAAGATCATAAAAAAGGCGAAAGACAGGCGGTGCATATGCACTACCTGCCATTCGGCGCCCGATTAAACAAAGGTATCCTTATGGTAACCCAGTTAATACTGGTTTTTTCGGCACATCTAAACCAAAGGGAACTATTCCCACTCGATTGTGCCAGGGGGTTTTGATGTAATATCATAAACTACACGATTGATATGTTCGCACTCATTAACGATACGGTTAGAGACTCTTGCAAGGACATCGTAAGGGATTCTTGCAAAGTCGGCAGTCATAAAATCATCGGTAGTAACTGCACGAATTGCTACAAGGTGGTCATATGTTCTATGGTCACCCATAACGCCAACTGTTCTAACATCCGGTAATACGCAGAAGAACTGGCTTAAATCCAGAGCGATACCACTCTTTGCAATTTCATCTCTGAAAACTGCATCGGCATCTTGAAGAATTTTAATCTTTTCTTCTGTGATTTCGCCAATAATTCTAACACCTAGACCGGGACCCGGGAATGGTTGTCTCCAAACTAATTCCTTAGGGATACCCAGCTTTTCGCCAACAACTCTAACTTCATCCTTAAACAGATCACAAAGTGGTTCAACAACATCATCAAACTTAATATCTTCAGGCATTGCAACCTTATTGTGGTGAGTTTTGATTTTATCTGCGTTACCCTTACCACTTTCGATACAGTCAGGATAAATTGTACCTTGAGCAAAGAAACCACCATCAGCTTCTTCTCTGATTTTATCCCAGAATACTTTATAGAATTCTGTACCGATAATCTTTCTCTTATCTTCAGGGTCTGTTGCACCCTTTAACTTAGAGATAAATTCGTGGCCACAATTCACACGAACAAAGTTCATATCAAATAACTTTGTAAAAGTTTCTTCTACAAAGTCACCTTCGTTTTTACGCATCAAACCTTGGTCAACAAATACGCAAGTTAACTGCTTACCTACTGCCTTACTTAATAATGCGGCAGCAACAGAACTGTCAACACCACCGGAAAGACCTAGGACAACCTTTTTGTCACCAATCTTTTCTCTTAGTGCATTAACTGTATTGTCGATAAAGCTATCCATCTGCCAATCACCTGAACAATGGCAAACATCATAAAGAAAGTTCTTTAGAATTACATTACCATATTCTGAGTGAGTAACTTCCGGATGGAACTGTACTGCGTATAGGTTCCTATCTACATTTTCAAAAGCTGCACAAGGGCAATCCTTTGATGATGCAGTTACTTCAAAACCTTTTGGAATTTCACTAACATAGTCAGTGTGGCTCATCCAAACAATATTTTCCTTAGGAACATCCTTAAATAGTTTGCTATCAGGCTTTGAAATATCAATTTGAATTTTACCATATTCGCTATTAATAGCTGATTCAACCTTACCGTCACACATCCATGTGATTAGCTGACAGCCATAACAAATGCCAAGAACCGGAATACCCAGCTCAAGGATTTCTTTTGAATAATGAGGTGAACTCATATCATAAACTGAGTTTGGTCCACCTGTAAAAATAATGCCCTTATAATTTTCGGCCTTAATTTCTTCTATATCTGTAGTGTACTGCTTAATTTCAGCATATACATGGTGATCACGAACTCGTCTTGCAATAAGCTGGTTGTACTGACCACCAAAGTCAAGAACAAGAACTTTTTCTTTTGCTTTCGCCATTACACACCTCAAAATTATCTGTAAATAATATCTTCTCTTGCAGGACCGTTAGAAACCATAGTAATTGGCACACCGATTTCTTTTTCTGCAAATTCAATATAGTTACGGCAGTTCTCAGGTAGATCTTCATAATTCTTAATACCACTAATGTCGCACTTCCAACCGGGAAGTTTCTTAAGAATTGGCTTACATCTCTTTAGCTTTGTTGTTGATGGGAAGTAGTCGATTTCTTCACCGTCTAGTTCGTAACCAACACAAACAGGGATTTCATCAAGATAACCAAGAACATCAAGAACAGTAAATGCAACCTGAGTAGCACCCTGTACACGACAACCGTATCTTGTAGCAACTAAATCTAACCAACCCATTCTACGAGGACGACCTGTTGTAGCACCAAATTCGCCACCATCGCCACCTCTTCTACGAAGTTCGTCAGCTTCTTCACCGAAGATTTCAGAAACAAATTCACCTGCACCAACTGCACTTGAATAAGCTTTAACAACTGTAACAATATCCTTGATTTCGTAAGGAGGAATACCACCTGCACCAACTGCACCATAACCGGCAATTGTGTTACTGGAAGTAACCATTGGATAGATACCAAAATCAGTATCCTTTAGTGAGCCTAGCTGACCCTCTAATAGAATATTCTTGCCATCTTTACAAGCATCATGCAAGAAAGTAAATGTATCTGCAACATATGGAGCAAGAGCATCTCTGTATTCCATTAGCTTGTTGAAGATTTCGTCAACTGAAATTGGAGGTTTGTTGTATAGATTCTTAAGTGTTGCATTCTTAACTTCAAGAGTTCTTGCAATCTTTTCCTTTAGATAATCAATATCATCATAAAGTTCATTAATCTGGAAACCGATTTTGCTATACTTATCTGAATAGAAAGGAGCAATACCACTCTTTGTTGAACCAAAAGAGTTCTTGCCTAGTCTTTCTTCTTCATAGCAGTCAAATGCAACATGATAAGGCATTACGATTTGAGCTCTGTCAGAAATTAAAATCTTTGGTTCAGGAACACCTCTGTCCTTTAATTCCTTCATTTCTTTTACAAAATTCTCTACTGAGAATGCAACGCCATTACCGATAATATTTGTAACATTGCCATTAAATACACCTGATGGTAACTGGTGAAGTGCAAACTTACCGTATTCATTTACGATAGTATGTCCTGCATTAGCACCACCCTGAAAACGAATTACTACATCAGAGTTCTGAGCTAATACATCAGTAATTTTACCCTTACCTTCATCGCCCCAGTTAGCACCAACTATAGCTTTAACCATTTGTTTGACATCCTTTCAAAATGCAAATAATTTGCATCATTTGTTTATACTGTGATTTCTGCCTTTTCGTCCTCAATATTTTCGTAAGGAGCAATAGCAGGATATACAACTTCGTTTAAGAAGTCTGTTGTCTGCTGTGGAGCACGACCAACATATTTTGAAGGCTGAAGAATAGCCTCTAGTTCTTCAAGAGTAACACCAAATGACTTATCATTTGCAATTCTTTCAAGAAGATCATTTTCACCACCCTCTTCTTTGACTACTCTGGAAGCAGCCATAGAGTGTTGTCTGATTTTTTCGTGAAGTTCCTGTCTGTCACCACCACGCTTTACGGCATCCATCATAATATTTTCTGTTGCCATAAATGGTAGTTCTTTTCTTAGACGCTGTTCAATAACCTTTGGATAAACAACAAGACCATCTGTAACATTAGCATATAAGTTAAGAATTCCGTCAATAGCTAGGAATGCTTCAGGAATACTTAATCTCTTGTTTGCAGAGTCATCAAGTGTTCTTTCAAACCACTGTGTAGCAGTTGTAAATGCACCGTTAAGTACATCAACCATAACATATCTTGATAGAGAACCGATTCTTTCTGAACGCATAGGGTTTCTCTTGTATGCCATAGCAGAAGAACCGATTTGGTTCTTTTCAAATGGTTCTTCAACTTCCTTTAGGTGTTGAAGTAGTCTAATATCGTTAGAGAACTTAGCAGCACTCTGAGCAATACCAGAAAGAACATTTAGAACCTGAGTATCAAGCTTTCTTGAATATGTCTGACCTGATACTGCAAAACAAGCACTATAGCCCATTTTCTTTGCAATTCTTCTGTCAAGTTCCTTACACTTTTCGTGGTCACCTTCAAATAATTCAAGGAAACTAGCCTGAGTACCTGTTGTACCCTTACAACCTAGTAACTTTGCCTTACTTAGCTGATATTCAACATCTTCAAGGTCCATTAGTAGTTCCTGTAACCATAGAGATGCTCTCTTACCTACTGTTGTAGGCTGTGCAGGTTGGAAATGTGTAAAAGCAAGTGTGGGTAAATCCTTGTACTTATCGGCAAACTTAGCAAGTTCACGAATAACAGTAACAAGCTTATTTCTAACTAACTTTAGACCTTCTGTCATAATGATAACATCTGTGTTATCACCAACATAACAAGAAGTAGCACCTAGGTGAATGATACCTTTAGCCTTTGGGCATTGCTGACCATAAGCATAAACATGGCTCATTACATCGTGACGAACAAGCTTTTCTCTAGCTTCTGCAACTTCATAATTAATGTTATCGGCATTAGCCTTTAGTTCATCAATCTGTTCCTGTGTAATAGGAAGTCCAAGTTCCATTTCACTTTCTGCAAGAGCAATCCAAAGTTTTCTCCATGTACGGAACTTCATATCCGGACTGAAGATATACTTCATTTCTTTACTTGCATATCTTGAAGACAATGGGGATTCGTAACAATCTTTACTCATTATACTTTCTCCTTGATTTTTGTATTTTTAAAATTCATACCACCACGCTTTTTACCCTCAAGCTGGTTGTGGGTAATGTCTGCTGGGTACTGTCCTGTGAAACAACCGTCACAGTAACATACATCATCAGAGAAAGTAAGTTCTCTAAGATGTTCAACCGGCAAATATCCAAAGGAATCTGCACCACTAATTTGTCTGATTTCTTCTATAGTATGGTTACAAGCAATAAGCTCACCTTTTGAAGGAATATCCGTACCATAATAACAAGGCCACATAAATGGTGGAGAAGAAATTCTCATATGTACTTCACTTGCACCTGCTTCTCTAAGCATGGTAACAATTCTATCAACAGTAGTACCTCTAACAACTGAGTCATCAATTACAACAACTCTCTTACCCTTAATAGAACTTAGTGGGTTAAGTTTAATCTTAACACTCTTCATTCTTTCACCCTGGGTTGGTTTAATAAAGGTTCTACCAATATAGTTATTCTTAACGATACCCTTTTCATAAGGAATACCTGATTCTTCACTATAACCGATTGCTGCGTCAATACCGGACTCAGGGACACCAATAACAAGGTCAGCCTCTACAGGATGACATCTTGCAAGGATTCTACCGGCTTCTTTTCTTGATTCGTAAACAGAAATACCGTCAATATTACTATCGCTACGAGCAAAATAAATATACTCAAAAATACAAATTGACTTTTTCTTGCCACAATGGGTTTTATCACTTCTGATACCGTCTTCATCAACAATAACGATTTCACCCGGTTCTACATCTCTGACAAAATCAGCACCGACTGCATCAAGGGCACAAGACTCACTGGCAAAACAATATGAATTGTTGATTTTACCAATACAAAGTGGTCTAAATCCGTTAGGGTCTCTGGCAGCAATAAGCTTTCTAGGACTCATAACAAGCAAGCAATAAGCACCTTTGATTGTATTCATAGTGTTTCTTACTGCTTCTTCAACGGAATGAACCTTTTGTCTTTCACGAGCAATAACATAAGCAATAGCCTCAGAGTCAATAGTTGTTTGGAAAATAGCACCTCTGTGTTCAAGAGTATGCTTAATTTCGGCAGCATTGGTAAGGTTACCATTATGTGCAATTGCAAGTGTGCCTTTTTTATAACGCATAACAAGCGGCTGTGAGTTTTCACGCACAGAGCCGCCTGCAGTTGAATAACGGACATGACTAAGTGCAATCTGTCCGTCAAGTTTGTCTAATATTTTATTGTTGAATACTTCGGTAACAAGTCCCATATCTTTGTGGTAATCAATAACACCACAATCACTTACAGCAATACCACAACTTTCCTGTCCACGGTGTTGAAGTGCAAGAAGTCCGTTATAACAAGCATACGAAGGCTTAATTGCATCGTTGCCATAAATACCAAATACACCACATTCTTCGTGAAGACCTTCACTGTGATAATTGTTAAAATTTATGCTCAAGGGAGTCACCATCCATTAATAAATTAAAAATTAAGCAAGACCAATTCTCTTCATCATTTCAGCGTAAGCTTCTTCAACGCCACCCATATCACGACGGAAACGGTCTTTGTCTAGTTTTTCATGAGTATCTAGATCCCAAAAACGGCATGTATCAGGAGAAATTTCGTCAGCAAGAACGATTTCACCATGGAAACGACCGAATTCCAACTTAAAGTCAACTAGTTCAACATTACACTTCTTGAAGAAGTCAATCATTAGCTGGTCAATCTTTAGAGCCATTGAAGCAATAGTATCAATTTCTTCCTGAGTAGCTAGGCCAAGAGCAAGAATATGATAGTTATTAACCAGTGGGTCATCCAGAGGATCACTCTTATAGTCAAATTCAAGAATAGGAGAAGCAAGGTCAGAACCTTCAGGAACGCCATACTTCTTTGAGAAAGAACCAGCTGCTCTATTTCTTACGATAACTTCTAGTGGAACAATTTCAACCTTTTTAACAACAGTATCTCTTTCATTTAGTTCTTCAACATAGTGAGTATGAATACCGTTCTCTTCTAGCATTTTGAACATAAAGTTACTCATTCTGTTGTTTACTACACCTTTACCAACGATAGTACCCTTTTTCTTACCGTTAAAAGCAGTAGCATCATCCTTATAAGATACTACACATAGATCAGGGTCATCTGTAGCAAAAACTTTCTTTGCCTTACCTTCGTAAAGTTGTTCTTTAATTTCCATCCTTTATTCCTCCTATATGTTTTTAAACATAGATTAACAAATTAAGTGTTTCATAAAAACACAGATATATTATATAATAAAAATGCTCCATAATCAACAAAAAACATCATAAAACTTAAAATTTCTGAAAAAAACAGTATTTCACCGGTATAAAAATATAGTTTTGTCCTTAAATAATAAAAAAATTAAAAAAATTCTTGCTTTTTAGCCATACTTATTATATAATAACATACGGTTGATTTGCCGGTGTGACGGAATTGGCAGACGTAGTGGACTCAAAATCCACCGATAGCGATATCGTACCGGTTCGAGTCCGGTCACCGGCACCAAATTTAATAATATTGGGGGAAGTTGTCATGAAACATAGACATGTCATTGATCTTGAGGATTTAACTTTTACACAGCTTCAGCAAACTATTGAGTTGGCTGGAAAGATAAAGGCAGATCCGGTAAAGTATTGCCATGTTTGTGATGGTAAAATCATGGCAACTCTTTTTTATGAGCCATCAACTCGTACACAGATGTCTTTCCAAACTGCTATGATGAGATTAGGTGGTAAAATTATCGGTTTTGATAATCCACAGAACTCTTCAGTTTCTAAAGGTGAAAGCCTAAAAGATACTATTACTATTGTTAGTGGTTATGCTGATATTATTGCAATGAGAAATCCTGTTGAGGGTTCTGCAAAGGCAGCTTCACTTTACAGTCGCGTACCTGTTATTAATGCAGGTGATGGTGGCCACCTACACCCTACTCAGACACTTACAGACTTAGTTACCCTTTCTAATGAAAAGGGCAGATTAAACCACCTAAAGATTGGTCTTTGTGGTGACTTAAAGAATGGCAGAACTGTTCATTCACTTATTAAGACAATGAGCCACTTTGAGGGTAATTCATTTGTACTTATCTCAACTAAGGAACTAAGTATTCCTGACTATATTAAGGATATTATGGATAATGCCGGTTGTCCTTATGAAGAAGTTGATGACTTACAAAGCAATATTGCGGACCTTGATGTTCTTTATATGACAAGAATTCAAAGGGAAAGATTTGCCAGTGAAGAAGATTATCAATCACAAAAAGGTCAATACATTCTTGATACAGAAAAAATGTCATATGCTAAAAAGGATATGATTGTACTTCACCCACTACCTAGAGTTGATGAAATTACTGTTGAAGTTGATGATGACCCAAGAGCTTGTTATTTCAAACAAGCTGTTTATGGTATGTACGGTAGAATGGCACTGATTATGCTACTACTTGAAGACAAAGACTACTTCTTCCATAGCAATGACAAAAAGTTTATTTCTGATGTTAAGTGTAAAAACCCTAGATGTATTGTTAATCAAGAGGCTTACCTACCTAAGAAATATTACTTAAAGGATAATCATAAAATTTGTGATTACTGTGATAATGAAATCGAATAATTCTTTTACAGAATAAAGTTACACCCACACTTAATTGTGTGGGTGTTTTTGTATATATGATTATATTTAAAGAAAAGTCGGTACATTTATGGTGTACCGACTGATTTTTATTAAGTTTAAAATTTACAATACAGATTACTTTGTACCGAAAATTCTGTCACCTGCGTCCCCCAGACCAGGCATAATGTAACAGTTTTCATTTAGGCCTTCATCCTTAGCTGCACAAAATACCTGAACATCAGGGTGAGCCTCAGTTAATGCCTTAATGCCTTCAGGAGCTGCAATAATGCAAAGGAACTTAATTGAATGAGGATGGCTCTTCTTAATAATGTTGATAGCATCAACTGCACTACCACCTGTAGCTAGCATTGGGTCAAGAACAAATACATCTCTTTCTTCAATGTCTGATGGTAACTTGTTGTAATATTCAACAGGTTCATGAGTTTCTTCATTTCTATAAAGACCGATATGACCAACCTTTGCAGCCGGTACCATCTCTAGCATTGCATCCAGCATACCAAGACCTGCTCTAAGAATAGGAACAAATGCTAGTTTACGACCTGCAATAACCTTTGACTTTGTCTTTACTAGAGGAGTTTGTACTTCAACTTCCTTTAGTGGTAAATCTCTTGTAGCTTCATAGCACATTAACATTGAAACTTCTGATACTAATTCTCTAAATAGTTTACTACCTGTTTTTTCATCTCTCATATGAGTCAACTTATGTTGAATCAGAGGATGGTCAAAAACTGTAACTTGATTTTCCATATTAATCCTGCTTTCTAATAATTATTTTTCTTCATAAGTACCGTTTTCGATAGCACTTACCATATCCAATCTTCTGTTGTGTCTGTCACCTTCAAATGGTGTGTTTAAGAAAATATCAGCAAATTTAACTGCCTGTTCTTCGTTAATAACTCTGCCACCCATACATAGGATATTTGCATCGTTATGACGGCGAGTCATTTCTGCACAGAATTCATTACTAACAACTGCTGCTCTGATGCCCTTAACCTTGTTTGCTGCAATAGAGATACCGATACCTGTACCACAACATAGGATACCCAGTTCAGCTTCTTTATTTGCTACTGCTGTAGCTACTTTATAAGCATACTTAGGGTAATCAACACTTTCTGATGTATAACAACCGTAATCCTTGTATTCAATACCATTCTTCTTTAGGTATTCGATTACTGCATTTTTAATATCTAGTCCACCGTGATCGCAACCAATAGCTATCATTACTTTTCCCTCTTCTTTCTTAATTCTTGTTCAGCTTGAGTTAGCTTTAGGTACTGAGGCAAAATATCCTTACCTTTCTTCTTACTAGACTGATTATTATAAGCAATCATAGCAGTATTAGTACCTCTCTGAACATTTTCTAAATATTCCGGAAACTTAAAGTTCTCTTTAAGCATATCATTTTCTGAGAAATAATCAAGTACTTTATCTTGACCATCACCGACAAAATAAATATTTTCTTCTACATCTTTAAGTTCTTCGTACAAATCCTTAATAAGTATTGAACGGTCATTAACTTCTTTTGTAAGTTTACCCTTTGATACAGAATAAACTGCATTAAAGACCTGGTTTCTTCTTGCATCAATACAAGAAACAACTTTGCCTTCTTTATCAATACAGTTATAAGCAATAGAGTCAAGTGTAGAAACTTCATAACAATCTTTGTTATCCTTAAAAGCCATACCCTTAACTACTGCAACACCTATTCTAACACCGGTAAAAGAACCCGGACCGTTATTAACTGCATAGGCATCTATATCATCAACACTTATGCTATTTTGTTTTAGTAATTTGTCAATCATAGGCATTATTGTTTCACTATGAGTTAAACCCTCATTGACAAAAACTTCATCTACTACCTTACCATCCTCAACAATACCTACTGAAGATGTTTTGGCTGAAGTATCAATACCTAAAATTTTCATTAAAGTTCAATTCCTTCAATTTTAATAATTCTGTCGTCATCATTTTCGCCCTTTTTGATTTCAACACTGATATAGTCATCAGGTAAAGCATTTTCTATATTTTCGCTCCACTCAATAACAAGAATACCTGTGTCTAGATAGTCAAAAAATCCTGTACTGTACAAATCGTCATAAGTGTTTATACGGTACATATCAAAGTGGTAAACAGTATAATCTGCATTATACTGATTTACCAATGAAAATGTTGGACTTTGTACACCGTCAAAGTAATTTAACCCTTTACAAAGACCTCTGGTAAAGGCAGTTTTGCCCATACCTAAGCCACCAAAGAACGCAATTACTTCTGTACCCTTTAGTTTCTTGGCTAATTTACTTGCTAGGTTCTCTGTTTCTTCAACAGAATGAGTTATATATTCCATATTAGAACAATCCACTAATTACATTATTTTCGTCAACATCAATGTTGTTTGCTGCAGGTACTTTTGGTAATCCCGGCATTGTCATAATGTTGCCTGTATAAACAACTACAAAACCTGCACCGTTAGAAATTCTAACATCTCTAACTGTAATATCAAAGCCCTTTGGTGCTCCTAGAAGTGCCGGATTATCAGATAGAGAATACTGAGTCTTAGCTACACAAACAGGAAGTTTGTCACCACCTAAAGCAACAACATCCTTTAGAGCTTTTTCAGCCTGTGGTGTGTAGTTAACTTTATCTGCACCGTAAATTTCTGTTGCAATACGGTTCATCTTTTCTTTAATTGTTAAGTCGTTATCGTATAGTAACTTAAAGTCTGATGGCTTTTCACAAGCTTCAACAACCTTTTCAGCTAGGTCAACACCACCGTTACCACCTTCACAGAATACATCAGAAAGTGCAAACTCTGCACCTCTTTGGTGGCAATAGTCTTCAATATACTTTAATTCTTCTTCTGAGTCAGTATAGAAACGGTTAATAGCAACTACTACAGGTACACCGTACTTGCTCATATTATCAATATGAACACCTAGGTTTACAATACCATTCTTTAGTGCATCTAGGTTAGGTTCAGAAACTTCTGCCTTTGGCACACCACCGTTATACTTTAATGCTCTACAAGTAGCAACAATAACAATACATGATGGAGCAATATCGGCATATCTACACTTAATGTCTAGGAACTTTTCAGCACCAAGGTCAGAACCGAAACCTGCTTCTGTGATACAATAGTCTCCTAGCTTTAGTGCAAGTTTTGTTGCTCTTACTGAGTTACAACCATGAGCAATATTTGCAAAAGGACCACCATGCATAATAGCAGGTGTACCCTCTAGTGTCTGTACTAGGTTAGGCTTTAGAGCATCCTTTAATAGTGCAGTCATAGCACCGTCAGCCTTAATATCCTTACAGAACACAGGATTGCCATCATATGTATAAGCAACAAGAATGTTGCCCAATCTTTTCTTTAAATCAGAAATATCATTTGCTAAACATAGGATAGCCATAACTTCTGATGCAACAGTAATGATGAAACCGTCTTCTCTTGGTACACCGTTAACCTTGCCACCTAAACCGATAACAACATTTCTAAGTGCTCTATCGTTCATATCAAGACATCTCTTAAATAGAATTCTTCTTGGGTCAATACCAAGAACATTGCCTTGTTGCATATGGTTATCAAGCATAGCACATAGTAGGTTGTTAGCTGAAGTGATAGCGTGCATATCACCTGTAAAGTGTAGGTTAATTTCTTCCATAGGTAGAACCTGTGAATAACCACCACCTGCTGCACCACCCTTGATACCAAAGCATGGTCCTAAAGACGGCTCACGAAGAGCGATCAGAGTCTTTTTTCCAAGGCGGGTTAACGCATCTCCCAGTCCAACACTGGTCGTTGTCTTTCCTTCGCCTGCAGGTGTCGGATTGATCGCTGTTACCAATACCAGTTTTCCATCTGGGCGGTCCTTTACCTGACTCCACAGCTCGTCTGTCAGTTTTGCCTTATACTTGCCGTAAAGTTCCAGATCATCTTCCACAATTCCATAGGAAGCCGCAACCTCTTTGATTGGAAGCATGGCAGCTTCCTGTGCAATCTGAATGTCTGTTTTCATCTGTAACATCCTCCTTGACTTGAATTTATAAAAGGTTATTTCGATAGCATTTCTTCAAATTCTTCCAAAGTCATCAGCACTTTTCTAGGCTTCGTACCTTCTTCTTCGCCTACCACTCCGGCCTCCGCAAGCTGATCCATGATCCTGGCCGCCCGGTTAAAGCCAATTTTAAACATCCTCTGGAGCATTCCGATGGATCCCTTTTCCTTTTCGATGATAAATTTACCTGCCTGAGCAAAATATTCATCTCGTCCATCTGACTTTTGATCTGCTGCCGCACCCATGGACGGCGCTGCCATCTGTTTCTCTATGTCCGTATTATATTCCGGTGTCATATCCTGTTCAACCAGAAAATCCACAACCTTTGCCACTTCCTGGTCAGAAACAAAAGCACCCTGCACACGCTGAGGCTTCTGGAAACCTGCAGGATAAAAGAGCATGTCACCTTTACCGAGCAGCTTCTCCGCACCATTCATATCAATAATCGTTCTGGAATCCACACCAGAGGATACAGAGAAAGCAATGCGGGAAGGCACATTCGCCTTGATCAGACCTGTAATGACATTCACCGATGGTCTCTGGGTGGCGATCACCAAATGGATTCCTGCCGCACGGGCTAACTGCGCCAGACGGCAGATAGAATCCTCTACCTCTCCAGGAGATACCATCATCAGATCCGCCAGCTCATCGATAATGATCACGATCTGCGGCATCTTCTGTGGTTTCTTATCGTCCTCAATGTCCTTGATCGCCTCTACTTTCGCATTATATCCTTTCAGATCACGGACATTGTACTGTGCGAATTTCTTGTAACGATCCATCATCTCAGCTACTGCCCAGTTCAATGCAGCAGCTTTATTAAGGACAGAGGAAGCTGTGGAATTTGGACCAGGAACAGGTTGGTTTCCTTATAAGTGGGAATTCAGTCTGAACTTTCCTGTTGGAGAGTATAAATTAGTGCCTATTTGCAAAGAAGCAAATGCGGAAGAATGGAGTCCGGCGCAGGCATCGGGCTGAAAA
>OGYM01001194.1_pt1 | contig 19398 bp, 19 predicted proteins | sample 1576491 | NCBI WGS metagenome assembly OGYM01 (sample SAMEA3541515, study PRJEB24748) | human gut metagenome | biome: human gut; feature: human-associated habitat; material: faeces | place: China | collected 2012 | reverse complement strand
GCTGGTTTTTCTTGAGGGCAACGGACGCGTGGAGCTTAACATTCTCCTTTTCCAGGGCTTCGACACGCTCACAAAGAGTGTTAATAGAGGATTGGATTTCTTTAATTCCATCCCTCATTTCTGCCCCAAGAGGGGCAAGCTCTTGTTTGAGCGTATCAACGATATTTTGATCAGACTTGAATAGTGCCATACTTATTGCGGGGCGTTGCGCTTTTAATTTGCACCGGGAAAATCAACCCAGGGCATTACATCATCAATCAGGCCCAGAGAGGCAGCATCTTCCGCCACAAAGACCTTGCCGGAAAAAGCATCTGCGGATAGTCCGGGGCGCCCTGAAGCCACAAACTCCTGAAACCTTCCGGCTATCTTGTTGCACAAATCCCTGTAATAGGCGATTGCTTCCGCCTTCATCGGGGTTTCCGGATGTTTGAAAACAGCATCATCATTCGTGATGGTCAATATTTCCTCACTCTTGGCATTCCAAAGGCTGATGACGGTTCCAATACTGCCAACCAGCGCCGTTTCCGTCACGATCACCTGATCACAAGCCGAAGCCAAATAATAGGCGGCAGAACAGCACATGCCTTTGACGTAAGCCACCGTTTCCACGGGCAGTGATTTAATCAATTCCGCTGTTTCATGGCAGCCTTGCACGTCTCCCCCCGGAGAGTCAAAAACGAAAATCACTTCGTCAATGTTCCCGGCGGCCGCCTTTATTTCCTCCACGATGGATTGATAATTTGTGCCGCCCAGGACTTCATTCAGGGGCACGCCGTTACCATATAAGGGCCCGATTACCTCAATCACCAGGGATGACCCAACCACCCGCGCTTTCTGGCGTGTCTGGATGAAAAATGAGAAGTCAAAATCCGGGTTCCCCGCGGCTTTCGGTTCAAGGTTCTTCCGCTGGCGCATACTCGCCAGCCATGCAGTTTCTTCACAATATAACGGTTTCATAACGTTAAAATTTCCTGATATAATCCGGAGAGATTTCTACCCCAAATTCTGCTTCAGCTTCACGGCGCAACTTCTCCGCAATGGCGGCTTCCCTGGCGCGTATTCTCAAATGGTCCTCAACCTGCGTTCCGTTTTCCTCACAGATTTCTGTGAGGTTTTTAATGCCGGCATTGTACTCTTTCAACTGACTGTTGGAGTCGCGCCCCATGTCCACGCTTGGACGCTTGGCGCGGCTGAACATCATGTTCCACCAGCCTACCGCGTGCGGGATGTCCTCCCGCTGTATACCTACGGCCAAGACATACTGTACAAGCAGTCTGGCGGCATCTTCAAGCAGCGTGGCCCGGTCCCGCGTGGTGTTATCGAATTTGGACAGGGACATTCTATTCCCAACTCCGCTTGAGTCCGGATTGACCACAATATCATAAGGCACCCCTACCCCGGACAAGACACCCTTCAAGAGGCGCTCTGAAAAACTCATGTAGTTCGGGGAGGGGCGCTCAATCTTTAGGGAGTCAAGGGAGTCTTCAGACTTCAAAAACACAATTTGCTTGTCTCCTGTATTGCGTACAACAACCTCACCATTATTGCCCGGTTTGCTGTAAGCCTGTGCTATGTCAACTTCTCCTGTTTCATTTTTTTTCACCAGGGCAATCTGCGAAGCAATCTTCATGGCCCCAAGCTCGGAAACATTGATGTCATCAATGTAACGGAATTCCTTGAGCCCATGAGAAAAGAGGGGTTCCCCGCGGCAGGTGGAAAGAAAGTCATCATCTACGAGATGCAGCATTGAGAACGCCGGAATGATCTCGCCGCCTCCCGGTTCATCACCGTCCAGCCAATAGGCGATTTCACGCCCCATGCGGTTAGTTATGACACCGTGCAGCACGTTCAACCCCTTGTATTTTCCGGAGTCAATAAGGCCATCTTTAGGAGAGCACACCCGGTTTGCCCGGATAAATTGCAGTTGAGGGAACCCTGTCTTGCTCTCTGTCAACATTACAAAGCAATCCCCGTCAATGTCGATGGCGGTGGAGATCAGATACAGGAGCGAGTGAAAATTCTTTCCGTTCACGCATGCAACTTTGTAAAACGCCTTGATGTACTCGTCATACTTCGCTGCAACTTCCGGATTCTTGCACAAAGATTTGAACAGAAACGCTTTCCCTATAGAGTATTCAGCCTTCATGTTCACGGCGCCCTTTACAACGCCGTTGTTCTTGTACAACAGACGGGACGCGGAAATGAGGTTCTTCCGGGTAAGGCGTCCGGAAAGCTGTTCCGGCTCCTTGAGGTAATTCGGCAATCGTTGCAAGCCATCATCATAACTGCCGCTTTTGTAAATGGGACGGCTTGAGAACGGGCGCCCGAACTGGTCTAAAATCTGAACATTCCCCGCCTTCATCGGAACACCACCCTTGCAACGTTGTTCCCTCCTTCAAACCGGCCATGCTCAAGAGAGCGGATAGCCAGCCCCAAGGCTTCAACCCACAAATCAACAGTCATGGAGCCCGGCGCGAACTGGAATGAGCTATCACCCACATTCCCTTGAGTGATTTCCTTCCCTTGGTTTTCAATTATGTCTTCAACAGCCTTATCTAAAGCCTCTTTCAAGCGTAGTATGCGCTCGTCGGCATCCACCATCCCCCAGGTATAAAGAGCTTTTGCAATCCGTAACATACAAATGCGGCCCCGTTGCGTTTTCCTTCACAGGGGAGAGCCGCGGATTATCATTCCTTTTGTACTTTTCCCGTTGCATTATTGGAATAGTTGTATGAAATTTTGCAACACCATGCACACAAAAACACAGATGACCCTTAACCCAGTTCGAGGCCCCAAGCTCAAGGAGACTCCCTTTTTCGGTCTATTTCCAGCCCATTCCGGCCCATTATGCACCGCTTTAATGACATTCTCCCATATTCCCCACCAATGGACCCCATTGCAGTTCTCCCTCTCTCTACGTGTCCAGTATATCACGCAATCGTTATCACCTCTCATGTGCTCAACATTATCACAATTATGATCACACTTAAAATTATGTCATTGTATATAAATGTTATAAGTCCTCATAGGGCTACCACCTTTAAGAAAAAGGCCGCCTCCGGAGAGACGGCCTTTTTTACTTTTAACGTTCCTCTGGACCAGGAAAAAGTCCGGAACTTTCCAGCAACTGCGGAGCCCTTCAAAGCGTGGACGGCACCTTTCCAAATAATCCCTCTGTTGATCTGAGGACACGGACAGTAAGAACGCAAATGCACATTTTCTCCATCCTCAACCGTAAGGGAATATTCCCGGACCTGGAAAAACGGTCAAATAGCCGCTAACAGCGCCAGACGGACCATGGGAAAAAGACAAAAGGCCTTCCCTCTTTCCGGCCCTTCCTCTTTCCCTGAAAGGAACTTGTGTCCGGACCGCCGGGATGCCAGCCCCGGTAATTCCTGAGAAACATTTTGTCAAAGGGTCCACCATATCCTTTCAGCGGGCATGAAGCATATTCCGCCGCGTGCTCATGAAGGAGCAAATTTTTGAAAGATTCTCTCCCGGCACGGCTTATACTGAAAACATGACAAGGCTTTTTCCACTCCTGGCCGGATTGCTGCTGTTCCCGGTATTTCAAACTGAAGCAGCAGAAAAATACAGCATTATTCCGGAGCCGGAGAAAACGGAGCTGAAGCGGAACGCCACCAGGACCTTGAAGCTTCTCTCCGACAAAACTTCTCCTTCCCTGGGCAAGGACTCCTACCAGCTCACCGTCACCCCGCAGGGAGTGCACCTCTCTTCCGGCGGGAAAGAGGGCCGTATCTACGGACTGGTCACCCTCCAGCAGCTCCAGGACCAGCTGGCGGCGCATCCGGAGGGCATTCCCTGCGGAGTCATCAAGGACAAGCCGCGCTACCCGTGGCGCGGCATGATGGTGGACCCTGCGCGCCACTTCATCCCCATCAAGGACCTGAAGAAATTCGTGGACCTGATGGCCTACTACAAATTCAACAAGCTCCACGTGCACCTGACGGACAACCAGGGCTGGCGGCTGCCCGTGCCGGGCTACCCCAGACTGCAAAGCGTCGCCTCCAAGCGGGAGGAAAGCTTCGGAGACGGCATCCCCCATGAAGGCATGTACACCAGGCAGGAGCTGAAAGACCTGGTGGCCTACTGTGCGGCGCGCGGCATTGAAGTCATCCCGGAGATAGACGTGCCGGGCCACAACCAGGCGTTGGCCGCCGCCTACCCCGAATTCTTCTGCTTCCCCAAACCGGACATGAAGGTACGGACAGTGGCCGGCAACAGCAAGGAACTGGTATGCCCCCAGAAGCCGGAGGTCTGGAAATTCTACGCCGCCGTCTTCAAGGAACTCAAGGACATCTTCCCGTCCAATACCGTTCACCTGGGCGGCGACGAAGCCCCCACGGAACTCTGGAAAAAATGCCCCCTGTGCCGGGAAGCCCGGACCAAGGCAGGCATGAAAGACGAACAGGAACAAATGAGGGCTTTCTTCGCCAAAATGACAGCCCTGCTCGACAAAAACGGGCAAACGCCGCAATTCTGGTATGAAGGGAACGCCGGCATCTACCACCCGGGCGAAACAGTTTACGCGTGGCGGCAGGACCAGGCGCGCCAGGCCATTGAGAAAACAAAAAAGGCCGGGCTGAACCTGATTATGGCGTCCAATGAATATTGTTATCTGGATTTCCCTCAATTCCCGGGACAATACAACTGGGGATGGATGCAAACCACGACCTTGCAGAAATGTTATGAACTGGATCCGGCCTTCGGCAAATCCACCGCGGAAGCAGGCCACATCCGGGGCGTGCACGCTCCCGTGTGGGCGGAACACCTTCCGGACCTGAACCACCTGCTTTACCGCGTCTATCCCCGCGCCATGGCCCTGGCGGAAGCGGGGTGGTCTCCCATGGAGGTGCGTTCCTGGGAAAACTTCCAGAGGAAAGTGGCCGACCACCGCCCCTTTGTCCTCAAGCGCTTTAATTACGACTTGAAACGCACGAAGGATAATGAGCCGCCCTTCCGGTGGGAAAACAAAAAGTAATTCCGCCGTTTTTCCTTATCACTCCTGATTCTCCATGATAGAATCTCTTCTGAAAAAGCCCTCCGTCATGTTTAAACTGATCTACCTCCTGGCCTGCACAGCCTTCTCTGCATCCATGGCGTGTGCCGCACCAGCAGAAAAATACAGTATTATTCCGGAGCCGGAGAAAACGGAGCTGAAGCGGAACGCCACCAGGACCTTGAAGCTTCTCTCCGACAAAACTTCTCCTTCCCTGGGCAAGGACTCCTACCAGCTCACCGTCACCCCGCAGGGAGTGCACCTCTCTTCCGGCGGGAAAGAGGGCCGTATCTACGGACTGGTCACCCTCCAGCAGCTCCAGGACCAGCTGGCGGCGCATCCGGAGGGCATTCCCTGCGGAGTCATCAAGGACAAGCCGCGCTACCCGTGGCGCGGCATGATGGTGGACCCTGCGCGCCACTTCATCCCCATCAAGGACCTGAAGAAATTCGTGGACCTGATGGCCTACTATAAATTCAACAAGCTCCAGCTCCACCTGACGGACGATCAGGGCTGGCGCCTGCCTGTGCCGGGCTATCCCAAACTGAAAAGCATCTCTTCCAAACGGGCGGAAAGCTTCGGCAACGGCACTCCCCACGAAGGAATGTACACCAGGCAGGAGCTGAAAGACCTGGTGGCGTACTGCGCCGCGCGCGGCATTGAGGTCATCCCGGAAATAGACATGCCGGGCCACAACCAGGCGTTGGCCGCCGCCTATCCGGAATTCTTCTGCTTTCCAGACCACAACACGAAAGTCAGCACGACCGGCGGTGTGGGCTTGTACCTGGTATGCCCCCACAAGCCGGAAATATGGAAATTCTATGCCGCCGTCTTTGACGAGCTCAGGGACATCTTTCCGTCCACCATGGTTCACCTGGGCGGCGACGAAGCCCCGCTGGAAAAAACCTGGGAAAAATGCCCTCTCAGCGTCAAATACCGCCAGCAGAAGGGAATGAAGGACGTCCACGAGGAACTGAAGGAATTTGAAGCGAAAATGGCCTCCATGCTCGCCGCGCGCGGCAAAAAGCCCATCTTCTGGTATGAAAAGCCGTGGGCCCAGGCCAGCGTTTACCGCAAGGGAGACACCGTCTTCACCTGGCGCATGGGCTTGACGCCCTCCACCATCACGGAAACGAAAAAGCAGGGCCTTCCCCTCATCATCGCCGCTGGGGAACACTGCTATCTGGACTACCCCCAGATTCCCGGCCAGGACAACCGGGGCTGGATGCCCACCACCACGCTGGAGCAAAGCTACAAGCTGAACCCCGCCTACGGCAGGCCGGAGCAGGAAACAGACCATATCATCGGCGTTCAGGCCACCATGTGGGCGGAACAGCTCCCCACCCTGAACCACCTGCTTTACCGCACCTACCCCCGCGCCTGCGCCATTGCGGAAGCGGGCTGGTCACCAATGAACGTGCGTTCCTGGGAAAACTTCCAGCGCAAGCTGGCCGATCAGCGCCAATTTGTCCTCAAGCGTTTCAACTACGATATGGAGCGCACCAAGGAAAACGAACCCCCTTTCAAATAATCCGCATTCTCTATCCATGAGCAGCACTAAATTTGTACGTCCGCACCGCCCCTCCGTAGAAGAACTGGCCCAGGGAGTCCTGGCCGGGAACCGCGCCCTGCTGGGAAGGGCCATCACCCTGGTAGAAAGCAACGCCGCTAAAGACCAGGAAGCCTCACGGGCGCTCATCTCCAAGCTCCTGCCCCATTCGGGCAATGCCGTCCGCATCGGCATCACGGGCGTTCCCGGCGCGGGCAAATCCTCCTTCATTGAAGCCTTCGGCACCTACCTGTGCAAAAAAGGCTTCAAGGTGGCCGTGCTGGCCATTGACCCGTCCTCTTCCGTTTCCCGCGGTTCCATCATGGGGGACAAAACCCGCATGGAGGAACTCTCCGGGGAGGAAAACGCCTTCATCCGCCCTTCCCCCTCCGGCGGCTCGCTGGGCGGCGTAGCCAGAAAAACGCGTGAAACCATGATCGCGTGCGAAGCTGCGGGCTTTGACATCATCCTCATTGAAACCGTCGGCGTCGGCCAGTCGGAAACCACCGTCCGTTCCATGGTGGACATCTTCATGCTCCTGCTCATCACCGGCGCCGGAGACGACCTCCAGGGCATCAAGCGCGGCATCATGGAGCTGGCGGACATCCTGGTGGTCACCAAGGACGACGGCGACAACCGCCAGCGGGCGGCGGCCCACTGCCAGGAACTGAAAATGGTGCTCCACTACCTGCAAAGCCCCACCCCCGGCTGGACGCCCTCCGTCCTCACCTGCTCCTCCCTGGAAGGGCGCGGACTGGACACCATTGAAGAAACGCTCTTCCGCTTCCGGGACAGCATGAAGGAATCCGGCTTCTGGTACAACCGCCGCCGGAACCAGTCCCTCTCATGGGTTCAGGCCCTGGTGCATGAAGCCCTGCTCACCGCCTTTGAACAGCATCCCGCCGTGGCGTCCCGCATGCCCGTCCTGGAAAACATGGTGGCCGGGGACAAGATGGACCCCGTCTCCGCCGCGCACGACCTGCTGAGCCACTTCACTTATCCCGTGCCCGGACATTGAAGAAATCCGCCAGCACCCTGGCGTATACCTCCTTCTTGAACTCCGGCAGCCACTCCAGCCTGAACCCGGCCGGGGCTATCCACCTGTAGGCGCAGAACTCCCGCTGGTCCAGGCTGGGCTCCGGAGCGTCCGCACGCAGCCGGCACAGGAAATACTCCTGCTCCTGCCCCACAAAAGGCTGCTGCCGCTTTTCGCGGACATACTCCAGCACCTCCGGCGGATAATCGTAACGGTACCCGCCCCGGGACTCCACAAGATCATACTGGGACGGCAGGAACCCCACTTCCTCCCGGACTTCCCGCTTCACTGCCTCCGTGGCAGTTTCCCCCGGATCAATCCCCCCTTGAGGGAACTGCCAGGCCCCTTTCTGCCTGGAACGTTCGCAAACCAGCAGCTTTCCGTCCTCCCGGACCAACAGCCCCGCCACATTGGGACGATACAATCTTTCCATGCCTTCTACCTAGCACAACATCCCGTGGATTTCCAGCCATGTTCTTCCACAAATTTGTTGCAGTCATGTAAAAATGACTCGGATACAGACACTTTATTCTCCCCGCCAAATAACTCCGGATATAAATCACAACCCATCAGCAGGATAAGTAATATAAAAAAACAAAAGACACCCTCCCTGGTTGTGGAATTTCCTGCTAAATATCCAGAAAACTCTGGTAGTCAAACATTAACATACTGCCATTTTCCGAACATTGTTCTTTAACGGCAAGTCTATTTTCCTGCAAGGTGAAAACTGGCTGACTGGCCGCTCTTTTACTTTTCACGTCCCGTTAAGAAAATTTGACCATGAAAATAAAAATCAATTATTTCGCTGCCATGTTGCTGGCAATGTTCGCAGGGGGAGGCATAGGCGCCCAGGGCGCAGAGCAGCCTAAAAAGGCGACAAGCCATACTATTGAATACAACCAAAAATTTCTCGGCGCTCATGGCCTGGACGAGAACGACAAACAAGACTTTCAGGATGCTGAAAAGGGATTCATGGCAACCCTCAAGGACCCGAACATTAAAAACAAGGAGGGGAGGACGGTCTTTGACATCTCTGCCTTTGACTTTACCAAGGACAAACCGGCCCCTGATACGGTGAACCCGAGTTTATGGCGCGTTTCCCAGCTCAATGCCAAAAGCGGGCTGTTCAAGGTCATGGACGGCATCTACCAGATTCGCGGGTTTGATCTTTCTAACATGACCATCATCGAAGGAAAGGAAGGCCTCATCATCATTGACCCCCTCATCTCGGAAGAAACCGCAAAAGCGGGGCTTGACCTCTACTATCGGGAAGTGGAACAGCCGGAGACTGGGAAACGTCCGGTCAAGGCAGTTGTATACACGCACTCCCATGTCGACCACTTTGGCGGAGTCAAGGGAGTAGCATCGGAGCAAGACGTCAAATCCGGTAAAACGCAGATACTGGCGCCGGAGGGATTCCTGAAAGAAGCCGTTTCCGAAAACGTCTATGCCGGCAATGCCATGGGGAGGCGCTCCACGTACATGTATGCGGCGCCCTTTAACAAGGGGCCGGAGGGTACCGTAGGCTCCGGCCTGGGCACCGCCAGCTCCAGCGGAACCATTACAGTCATTCCGCCTACCGATACAATCACCAAAACGGGTGAAACAAGAACGATAGACGGAGTAGAGATGGAATTCATGATGGCTCCCGGAACCGAAGCCCCTTCTGAAATGCTGATGTATCTCCCTCAATTCAAGGCGCTTTGCAGTGCGGAGGACGCGACCCATACCATGCATAACCTTTATACCCTGAGAGGAGCCAAGGTTCGGGACGCAAGCAACTGGTGGAAGGCTCTTGATGAAGCCATCCAGCGTTATGGAGACAAAACGGAAGTCTTATTCGCACAGCACCACTGGCCGAGATGGGGGAAAGAACGCATCAGCCAGTTCCTGGCCAAGGAACGCAACGGCTACAAATACATGCACGACCGGACGTTGAACCTGATTAACAAGGGATATACGCCTGTAGAAATTGCGGAAATGATCAAGCTGCCGCCGGAAATCGATAAGGAATGGTACTTTCGGGGCTATTACGGCACGCTGAACCACAATGCCAAAGCCATCTACCAACGGTACATGGGCTGGTATGACGGCAACCCGGCAAACCTGTATGCCCTGCCGCCCGTGGAAGCGGCCAAGCGCTATGTGGAACTGGCGGGAGGTGCCGACAAGATGATAGACAACGCCCAAAAAGCCTTTGACAAGGGAGACTACCGCTGGACTGCCGAAGTATTAAAGCACGTGGTTTTTGCCGATCCGCAAAACAGCAAGGCAAGAAATCTGGCGGCGGACGCGCTTGAACAGCTCGGCTACCAGGCGGAATCCGGCCCCTGGCGCAACGAATTTCTCGTCGGCGCCTACGAACTGAGAAACGGCCTGCTTCAGAACCCTCTGGATCTTGTATCCAAGGATATTCTGTCCAACCTCACGCCGGAAATGCTGTTTGACTACATGGGCATCAGTCTCAATGCCGAGAAATCCAAAGGGAAAAAGCTCGCTTTCAACTGGATAGACCAAAATGGAAAACCATACGGCTTCTGGGTTGAGGATGAAGTACTGATGTACCGAGAAGGAAAACCGGTCGATCATCCTGATGCAGTAATTACCGGAGACAAGCTCAACTTCACCCTTATTGCCATGCAGGCTGTACCCTTGAAGGAAGCCCTGGACAAAGGCATGATCAAGATCGAAGGCAATACGGACAAATTCAAGGAACTGATCGGATGCATGGACAAGTTCAATGGAAACTTCAACATCATAGAACCTTGACATTATATTATCACTTTAATGAAACCGTTTTTTCCAGTGCCGGGAAAAACGGTCTTTTTCATATGTTCCAGTCCAGAGTGAAACAATCTTCTTCATATTCTAGCACTAGCTCGTCATAGGTGCATATATACCGAAATTGTTACACTTATATCACGATATTATTACTCTTTAGGCACACCAATTGGTGCTATTGTCGCATACCCTTACTCAAAGAAGAATTCATCAAGGGATAGGCTATCCTCTCTTCTTTCTAGGATTTAACCTAACCATTGAAGAAATCTGTCTGTACTCTTGTTTCTTAAACTCCGGACTGAACTCTTCCAGACCTATCCACCTGGAGACGCAGAACTCATGGTGGTCCAGGCTGGGCTCCGAAGCATCCGCATGAAGCCTGCACAAGAAACAATCCTGAGTCTGCCCCACAAAAGGTTGCTGCCACTTCTCACAGACGTAATCAAGCACCTCCCGTAACGATAGCCGTTGCAGGGCTACAAAAGATCATACTGGGACGGCAGAAATCCCACCTCTTTCCGTCCCTTTTGGACCTTCAACCCTCCACATTGAAACTATATCACATTTTCGCGTCTTCTTATCTAGCACAACTTCCCCTCCATTCCATCCCATGGATTCATATCTTTGAAAACATAAACTATTAATTACAAATATCTTATTATTTATATCAAACAAATATTCAAGATATTTTGGTAAAATGTAAATTATTTTTTGACATTTTATGAAAACAATATATTTTATAATGAAAATGGACAGTATATATGGTATCCTCGTAACTAGTGTCATAGGAGTCATTGGCACTTATTTTACTTACAAACAATATAAAAAAGATTCGTCACCAATAAATATCACACCTCACGTAGAGGTTAAACCAGAAATAAAAATAGATTCTGTTAAAATTCTTAACAATAGTTATAAAGACCAAGATAAAAAACCAACAGAAATCCTCGAACTAAATGATGATTACTATGAAGAATTAGGGACAAATATTGAAAAATCAAAAAAATATTCAAGCAAATTTGAAATAAAAGAATATTAAATAAATTTATAAAATGAAAAAACATTCCATATTATTTCCTAAAAAAAAATCTCCTTCTTATCATATTGATGAGATGTTTTTTAAAGAAGTAATTCTTCATATTGTAAAAAATAAAATCTCAACAATAAAATCTCCTTTAATTCTTAGTATACAAGGTAAAAGAGGAGAAGGAAAAACTTCTCACATATTAGAAATTTGCAATAATATTGATATAGTTGTTATATTAGTGCATGGTTCCATCATAAATGGAGATCATGAAGGCGAACCAGTAAACATCATAACCGACGCTTACTTTGAAGCTAGTGAAATTACAAATCAAGGTCAACAATGCGTTATTTTATTTGATGATATTGATACAAGTGTTGCCTCCGTAAGCGAAGACAGAGAATATACTGTAAATTCACAGTTAGTAAATGGAATATTTATGAGCTTAGCTAATGATCCATATCATATAGGTGAAAGAGAAACTAATAGAATTCCTATATTTTTTACAGGAAATAATCTAACAAATTTATATTCTCCATTAAGAAGAACAGGAAGAATGCGTATATTTTCATGGACTCCTGATAAATTAGTTAAAATTAAAATTATAAATAACATTTTCCAAGACTTGATTTCTGATGAGGAGCAACAATGCTTCATAAAAATCATAGAACGATATATTGAACAACCTATTTCATTTTTTGTAGATTTAAAAAACAATTTATATGATAATTTAATTTTAGATATAATATCACAACAAAATAACATTATTAATTTTAAATCTATAGAAAAAGAACTAATAAATAGATACAAAGAACGCAATTATCTCAACGAAATAAAAAATAGCATAAAAATGTTAGAATTGAAAAAATTACATGATTTTAATAAATAATTATGTTAAAACTAAAACCTTCTTTAGAAATAAGAATTAGATTGCGTGTCCTTCATGACACTATTGCAGAACTTCTAAAATCTTTTTGTCCAACTGCATCCTTCAATGCAATCAAAAAGGGAATATTAGAACAACAACTTATTGAAAAAGTATTTATATATTTTATTAATGAAAAAGGAAATAAAGTAGGAGAATCCATCATAGAAATTGATTGGGATAAACATTTTATTTCAGCAAAAGCAGAAGATAAAAATATTTTTAATATCGATAAGAATAAATCTTTAAATGAACAAATTGATGAGGCGTTACCTATAATCACTGAACACGTTAAAAAAATTGGACTATATTTAAATGTTCAGGAAACTCAAATTTGGTATTCTTTTCGTCCAGAAATCCGAAATAATAAAGAAAAATATGAAGACGCTTGTAAATATTGTGGTTTCTTAATTAATAATAAGAACACTCCCCCAAATTGGGAAGAAAACCATGGTAAAAAAATATCAATAAATTTTTCACCAGCGGAATTGAACGAACTAAACTTAATTATAACTCACAATAAAGAATAGTTACAAAATTTCGTGAATACATAACACTATCTATAAGAAGTATCCTAAAAATTTTCTTCACACTGCTTGATATATGGGATTAAATAAATGCATGATCAAACTTTTCTTCTCAATTCTAGCGCTTTGTGTTTGTGCTACGGCTCCTCTTTCCGCCCAGTCCAAAACAGGGGCTCCTACCCAGTCTACGGATGATTACAATCAGAGCCAGTTCTGGATCGGCAATTTTCCGGAGGGGCAGTATGTGGTGCATCTCAGCCGGATTGTGGCTGTGGCGCAGCACAAGTATATCCTGGACAACGCTTGCATGGTCTATGAAGTGACACTGGTCACCATGGGGAATACGCCCACCAAGTTTTATTATCTGGAGACGCTGGGGCAGAATTCCGGCATCAATGCCATCAAGAATGTGACCGACCGGGCGAAGGAACTCGGTTCTGGCACCGTCAACCGGGCGACGGGAGGAAGCATTGACCCGGATACCACCGTTGCCAAGGCTTACCCGAACACGAATACCATCGAGTTCCGCGTAGCTTCCTTGGAACAGCTCAACAAGATGTACGCTTCCCTTCTCAAGGCGTGGCAAGACGGGAAAGGGAGGACCTTCAAGCCTTGAAGGTAGTGATGAGAGTTTAGAGAGTAGTGATTAGATTTTAAATTCGCGGACTGCAAGTCCGGATTTTTTACACCAAACTCTCATCTCTAATCTCTCATCACTGTTAAATGTATTTCCTCTCCATCATGTGGGCCTTCAAGGGGTCCGCGGCGAAGAGGTGCGTGAGGCCGATCGCCAGGGCGTCCGCGGCATCGGATTCCGGCGTTTCCCGGAGTTCCAGCAGGGCGCGCACCATAAAGGCGACCTGCGCTTTTTGAGCGGCCCCCCGCCCTACGACGGAGAGTTTCACGCTTTTGGGAGAGTATTCCATGATCCGCAGCCCGGCTTCCGCCGCGGCGATGACCACGGCCGCCTTGGCCGCACCCATCGTGATGGCCGTCTGATGGGACTGGACGTAGATGATGCGTTCCACCGCCATTTCATCCGGTTCCCATTTGTCAATGAGGTTGCCCAGATGCTGCTTGATGGCAAGCAGGCAGCCGGACTGGGACACGCTCCGGGGAATGGAGAGCGTTCCGTAGTCCAGGGCGCACGCCCGGCGATGGTCGCCCTCCACCACGGCATAGCCCGTGTTGCGGATGGCCGGGTCTATGGCAAGGATGCGCATGGGATGATATTCATTCCCGCAGAGAGAACCTTGTCAGCTCCCCCTTAGCGTCTGCGGCGCTTGGGGCCGGCGGGTTTGACCTTGCGGACGGATTTGACGGGCTTGTCTTCCAGCAGGGCGGTGTACGTGTAGTCGAAGCCGTCCAGCTTTTTGCGTTCAATGGGCTTTCCGATGAAGTTTTCCACAGCCGTGGCAAAGTCCACTTCATCCGCCGTCATGATCGTGAAGGCGTCTCCGGAGGCTTCGGCACGGCCGGTACGGCCGATGCGGTGCACGTAGTCTTCCGCATTTTCCGGCACCCGGTAGTTGATGACGTGGGTCACGCCGCTGATGTCAATGCCGCGCGCCGCCACGTCCGTAGCCACCAGAATATCATATTTGCCGCTCTTGAAGCCCTTGAGCGCTTCCATGCGTTCCTTCTGGGGAATGTCGGAGTGCATGACGGCCACTTCCCCGCGGTAGCCATGCTGCTTGAGCATGCCGCACACGGCGTCCGCCTCCTTGCGGGTACGGGTGAAGATCATGACGGAATGGAAGTCCGTCCCCTTGAGCAGGGCCAGCAGCAGTTCGTCCCGCTGGTCCAGCGCCACCGGGTAAAAGGCATGGCTGATGGTGGCGGCCACTTCGCGCCGGGCGATGGTGACTTCCGCCGGATCCGTCAGGCACCATTTGGCAAATCCGGCGATGACCGGGGGCATGGTGGCGGAGAAGAAGAGGGTCTGCCTGCCTTCCCACGGGCAGAGGTTGACGATTTTACGGACGATGGGGAGAAAGCCCATGTCCAGCATGCGGTCCACCTCATCCAGCACCAGGGCCTTGACTTCTCCGAAGCGCATGGTGCCGCGGTAGAAGTGGTCCACCAGGCGGCCGGGCGTTGCCACCACGATGTCCGCTCCGTTTTTCAGGTCTTCCGTCTGCTTCCCGTAGCCCACGCCGCCGTACAGCAGGGCCACTTTCAGCCCGGTGAATTCTCCGTATTCGGCAAAGGCTTCCGCCACCTGGTCCGCCAGTTCGCGGGTGGGTTCCAGCACCAGTATCTGGGGCTTGCCGATGGGTTGAAGCTTTGTCAGCAGGGGGAGGGCAAAAGCGGCGGTTTTTCCCGTTCCCGTCTGGGAGGCCCCAATGAGGTCCCGGCCCTCCAGAATGATGGGAATGGCCTGCTCCTGAATGGGGGTGGGATGTTCATAACCGCATTTTTCCACCGCCTTCAAGACGGGTTCCGATAAACCTAATTCTGAAAATAACATTGATCTTGTATGCTTGCTAGAGAGTGGAGCACGTCCCCGCGCAGCGGCGCGGGAAGCGTGGTCAGGAGATGAACGGATTGGTCAGCAGTTCATTCTTCACGGTGGTGTACGGTCCGTGCCCCGGGAAAATCATGGTCGTGGCGGGCTGGTTGAGCACTTTCTTTTCTATGCCCTGTTTCAGCAGGCGCAGGTTCCCTCCCGGAAGGTCCGTCCGTCCGATGGAACCGGCAAAGATAACGTCTCCCGTGAACATGATTCCCTCGTCCGGCAGGTCGTAAACGATGCTGTCCGGAGAGTGTCCCGGCACCTGGTGCAGATGCCACAGCAGGCCGCCCCAGTTTGCCGTGTGGATGTCCGGCGTGAGTATTTCATCCACCACAAACGGCTGTACGTTGAGGGGAAGCCCCCAGGCGTCGCGCGCCATTTTTTCCAGCGTCAAGTCTTCAGTGTAAGGCTGTCCGGCGTGAATGCGGCAGCCGAAGATCTGACGCATGCGGCAGGCGTCCTCCACATGGTCAAAGTGCTGGTGCGTGATGAGAAGGTCCGTGATGATGATATCGGGCTTTTTGGAGTATATCCAGTCCGCGAAGCCGGACGGAGCGTCCACCGCCACGTAAGAGTTATCCTTCGTCTTGAAGAGATAACCATTACAGGAAGCTACTCCACCCGTATAAACGCGAATCCGATCCATGAGCAGGGATTGTAGTGAGATCGTCCGGAATATCCAGTATAAAGACGGTTTCCTTCAATTGCTTTCTGTCATCTTCCCGCGGGGGTGGCCGTCACACCAGGCTCCAGGGAATGACGCTTCCGGCCTCCATCGGCACCACTTTCTGTCCATGCCCCTCGTAGGCGTCCGGCACCAGCATTTCCCGCCGCTGCAGGCGCACCGTCCTGGCAGGAGGCTTCAGTCCGTACAGGGAACAGGCATGGCCGGAAACGAAGCCCTGCAACCGGTCCAGGGCGCCGTGTCCGTCAAACAGGGCCGCCAGGCGCGGCAGGGCGATGGGAGCGGTGAATACGCCGGCGGCGCAGCCGCACGCTTCCTTGACGTGGACGGGATGGGGGGCGGAGTCACTGCCGAACATGAGGCGCGGATGTCCGGATAGGGCAGCTTTCAACAGCGCTTCCCGGTCTTCCGGCCTTTTGGCGATCGGCTTGCAGAAGAGGTGGGGGCGCAGCATGCCCCCGGCCACGTCGTCCAGCGTGATAAGAAGGTGCTGGAGGGTTACGGTAGCCGCCAGGTTTTCAAATTCATCCAGCAGCCGCACGGCGGAGGCCGTGGTGATGTGTTCCATGCAGATGGTCAGCCGGGGGAAGCGGGTGGACAGATCACGGTAAACGTCCAGGAATTCGGCTTCCCGGTCCATCACGAATCCGTGGCTTTCACCGTGCACCAGCAGCGGAATGCCCATTTCCTGCATGAGGGACATGGTGCCTTCCGCATCCTTCATGGCCCTTACGCCTCCTTCGCTGTTCGTGGTTGCTCCCGCCGGGTACAGCTTGATGCCGAATACCAGTTCCTTGAGCGTAGCCAGTTCCTTTTCGGAATAGGAGCGGAAGAACGCCGTCATGTACGGCTGGAAGACGTCTCCCCCGCAAGCGTCCAGCACCCGCTGCCGGTAGGCCTGCACCGCATCCGCATCCGCCACCGGGGGCACCAGGTTGGGCATGATGACCGCCCCGGCAAAGGAGGCGGAGCTCAGGGGTGCGACCAGTTTCAGCATGTCGCCGTCCCTCAGGTGAAGATGCATGTCCAGCGGGGAGTGCAGTTCCAGAATCATGCGGGTATCATGGGGGAAGATCGTGGCGAAATCAAGCATGGTCCCCTGCTCCGCGGAAAGGAGGGGTTTGGCGGAGAGAAGGAGAAGGGAGAATAAGAGCCTCCGCTCCCGGCTGGATGCCTTTCATTCAAACCGTGGGGATTTATGAGTTCGGTCTTGACATCGGTGTGGTTTTCTTTCAGGTGAAAGATCTTTTCTAACATGAAAGTTCCTCCTGTGTTATGGTAAAAATAAAAACCGCCGCGTGGGAACCGGCGGAAACAACAGCTCCCATTGTAGCAGAACTGTTCCCACCTGTCCATGGTCGAAACACAGAAAATTCACGAAAAGTTCAAACTTTCTTGTATAGGTATGACTTATCCGAGTGCTTTTTGGCGTTTTATGGAAATTTTTCTTTCCGGTTATGGAGTTTGTTCATCTCGGAGAAAGATTTGAGTGTCATTTCATACGGCTCACTTTGTGTTCCATGAGATATTCCGCAGTCTTGTCGTCGGCATAATCAGGCTGCGCATTCAGGCGGGTAATATCCTCTTCTGTGATGTTGGCATAGAATGCACGCTCTGCCTTGAGATAGTCCTGATAATTTTCCTTCGTCAGCAGCCCTACCCCATCGTGCATCCACCGGAGCATGGCACTGTTGACCCATTCACCGTAGTGAATCGTATCCTTATAGTTGTTCAGGTCTGTGGTCAGGGCGGTATCATTGTTGAACGAATACAGATGAATGTTCGGATGCTCCAGAATCAGTTCAATGATATACTGTTCTGCTTCCAGCTGCCGGTAAAGAGTTCCTTCATTGGTGATGCTGTTCCACCACGCAATGCTGTATGGTGAGAAGAAATAGTAGAAGTCCACATCCGGGTACTGGTCGGCCAATGAAGTTACGTTCTCTGTGATCAGCTGTGTGATCGTCTGCTTTTCCTCTTCGGTCAGATGCTTTTCTTCGGCAGGAACAGTATAGACAAGACCGTTCGGTGCCACCGTGTCGATGCCAAACGTATAATACTGATTCCATCTCGCGTAATCATCGAACGAGGTGATGCCCGGGGTAAAGCCCGGTGCATCATTTTGCCTCATCATGGCATAAACACGGCCAAAGAGCACATCTTTGTTATACACATATTGGACATCATTGAACGGGTTTTCGTCATAAAGATAGGTCGGATATTTGCCCAGATCCTCCCGCATCCGGTTCGGGGAATCGAAAAAAAAGCCCATATCCAGGCAGCGGACAATGGTTTTCAGGTTCGGGTTATGCCGCAGGGCAATTTTCAGGTTGTCGTTCATCTCCTTGTAGGAACCGCCGGAATAGGAAACCTTGACAGAGTAGACATCGAAGATCTCATCAAGCTCCGAGGTTTTGAAATTTTCCGTCATAGATGTTCCGGTGATCAGGGCATTATAATCAAAGTGCTTGCTGATACCGTCATTCTGGCTGCGCTGGTTGTTCAGCACATAGTAATAGGCGCTGGTATCCGGCTTGTGATAATGAAAATAAGGATCGACTTTATAGACCTCATATCCGATCAGACCAAGGGCCGCTACCACAAGAACAGCCCATCCGGCCAGCCATGTTTTTGCTTTCATGCAAGATTCCCCTCTCCTCAGAAATTGAAATAAACGAATACAGATTCCGCACTCAGGCAGATAAAGCTCCAAACAAAGGCAACTGCCGCTAACAACATCGTAAAACCAGAGTTCTGCATCCGTTTCTTAAAATTGTTTTCAGGAACAAGGCAGAGTAACAGGGAGCCAAAAACAAACGACAGCATCCAGAAGCCATGTATTCCGTTGGTCAGTCTACCGATATGGAGCACATCTGTCAGGAAGCCTGCCTCTGGCAGAACAAAGCTGTTGAGCAGACCCTCACTGATCGAGGTGCTGTTAAACTGTGCAATCGTTTTGATGATCTGCTTCCACTGTCCGATGGAATCTGAGCGGAACAGCAGCCAGAGGACATTGACGCAGAAAAAGGAAACTGCCCAGCGGACAGGCTCAAAAATCTTTTCCTCCAGCTTTCCGAATATCCGGTCAAATACCATCATCAGGCCATGCAGAATGCCCCAGAGCAGGAACGTCCAGTTCGCACCATGCCATATACCGCTGATAACAAAAATGATCATGGTGTTCAGATATGTAAAGAACAGGCCTTTCCGACTGCCGCCCAGTGGAATATAGACATATTTCGTAAAGAACTTCGTCAGCGAGATATGCCAGCGCTTCCAGAAATCACGGATAGATCAAATACTATACCACAGCACAAACGCTGTTGTCAATACAAA
>OGYM01001152.1_pt1 | contig 19675 bp, 16 predicted proteins | sample 1576491 | NCBI WGS metagenome assembly OGYM01 (sample SAMEA3541515, study PRJEB24748) | human gut metagenome | biome: human gut; feature: human-associated habitat; material: faeces | place: China | collected 2012 | reverse complement strand
ATTTCTGCGAAACCATCATTTTTAGGTATTGCAGATGATGGAAAAAGGCGCTGGGTATCTTCGCTGCGATCTATCTGGTGGAATATGCCAAGAGAGGCAATAAGATCGTTGGGATCGTCAGGATCACGGCAGAAACCCTGACCGGAATCCCTTCTATCGTGTATGGCCTGTTTGGATTTTTGCTGTTTGGTGTTGCCTTAAAATGCGGCTATTCCATGTTGGGAGGCGCCCTGACGCTGGCGATCATGATCCTGCCTACGATCATGAGGACGACAGAGGAGGCATTGAAATCCGTACCGGATTCTTACCGGGAAGGCAGCTTTGGACTGGGTGCTGGACGATTAAGAACCGTGTTCCAGGTTGTGCTCCCTTCCGCAGTTCCGGGTATTCTGGCAGGTGTGATTCTGGCAGTGGGACGTATCGTAGGTGAGACAGCAGCCTTAATGTATACGGCAGGTACCGTAGCAGGAATTCCGGCCAATATCATGGGATCTGCAAGAACTCTGTCCGTTCATATGTATGTGCTGACCAATGAAGGACTTTATACCAACCAGTCTTATGCGACTGCGGTCGTGCTTTTAGTGATCGTTGTGCTGATCAATGCACTGTCCGGCTTTATCGCAAAGAAAATCACAGGAAAGGGAATTGGCTGATCATGGATAAATTTACTATCGAGAATCTGGATCTGTATTATGGGGATTTTAAAGCCCTGAAAAGTATCAATCTGAATATCAGTCCGAATGAGATCACCGCATTTATCGGCCCATCGGGCTGTGGAAAATCAACATTATTAAAATCATTAAACCGGATGAACGATCTGGTCGAGGGCTGCAGGATCAACGGCAAGGTCTTGCTGGATGGTCAGGATATCTACGGAAATATGGATATCAACCTGCTTCGCAAGCGTGTCGGAATGGTATTCCAGAAGCCGAATCCATTTCCAATGAGTATCTACGATAACATTGCATATGGACCGAGAACCCACGGAATCCGTTCCAAGGTAAAGCTGGATGATCTGGTGGAGCGTTCCCTTAGGGATGCAGCAATCTGGGATGAGTTAAAGGACCGTTTAAAGAAGAGCGCTTTAGGATTATCCGGTGGTCAGCAGCAGCGTCTGTGTATTGCAAGAGCCCTTGCGGTAGAACCAGAGGTGCTTCTGATGGATGAGCCGACCTCCGCACTGGATCCGATCTCAACCTCAAAAATCGAAGACCTTGCGGTGGAATTGAAAAAGAACTATACTATTGTCATGGTAACACATAACATGCAGCAGGCTGCAAGAATTTCTGATAAGACCGCATTTTTCCTGTTGGGAGAAGTAGTGGAATACGGCGAGACGGAGCAGATATTCTCCATGCCTAAGAACAAGAAGACCGAGGATTACATTACAGGAAGGTTTGGTTGATATGAGAAATTATTTTGATGAGCAGCTGGAGCTGTTAAATGTGGAACTGATCCGTATGGGATCTCTGTGTGAGGATGCCATCATGGGCGCTTCCCGTACTCTGCTGGGGGAAGAGGGCTTTGCAAAACAGGTCCATGATGCAGAACATGAGATTGACCAGAAGGAAAGAGATATTGAAAATCTGTGCTTTAAGCTTCTGTTAAAGCAGCAGCCGGTGGCAAAAGATCTGCGTCAGGTGTCTGCAGCACTTAGAATGATCTCTGATATGGAACGGATCGGTGATCAGGCATCTGATATTGTGGAAAACGCCAGATATATCCAGGACAATACCTATGAGAGCAATCTCCATATCCGGGATATGGCAGAGGCGACCATGAAGATGGTGACGGACAGCATTGATTCCTTTGTAAAACGGGATCTGGAGCTGGCCAGAAAGACCATGAAGGAAGATGATGTGGTGGATGAGTTATTTAATAAGGTAAAAACAGAACTGATCGGACTCATCGGAGAGGACAGCAGCAAGGGTGAAATGTGTCTGGATCTTCTGATGATCGCCAAGTATTTTGAGCGGATTGGAGACCATGCAGAGTGGGTGGAGTATTCCATCACAGGAGTGCATATTGAAGACTAAATTGGGAGAAAAATGATGATCTATCTGGTAGAAGATGATAACAGCATTCGGGAGTTAGTGGTTTATACCCTTCAAAGCACAGGCTTTGAAGCCAGGGGATTTGCCTGTGGAGCGGATTTCTGGGAAGGCATGAAGGAGGATATGCCGGAGCTGGTGCTTTTAGATATTATGCTTCCGGATGAGGATGGGCTTTCCATTTTGAGAAAACTGCGTGGAGCTGCAGTAACCCAGAAACTTCCGGTGATGATGCTGACAGCGAAGGGAACGGAATATGATAAAGTGATCGGATTGGACAGTGGAGCGGATGATTATCTGCCGAAACCATTTGGCATGATGGAACTGGTGTCCAGAGTGCGGGCGCTGCTTCGCCGGACTGCGGCTACCCCGGAGAAAGTGCGGAAATTCTATCAGATAGGGCTGGTTTCTGTGGATGTGGAAAAGCATGAGGTGCTGGTGGATGGAAACCCGGTAACACTGACATACAAAGAGTTTGAGCTGCTTTGTTACCTGATGGAGAATGAAGGAATCGTGTTATCCAGAGACCGTCTGCTGTCCAAGATCTGGGGCTATGATTTTGATGGCGAGACCAGAACCGTGGATGTCCATATCCGGACCTTACGTCAGAAACTGGGAATCGGAGGAAGCATCATTGAAACCATCCGCGGTGTGGGATATAAAGCGGATTCCTGTGGAAAGAGAGAGTAGAATGAAAAAGAGAATTTACAGAAATATGTGTCTGGTGACGCTGGTGGCAATTCTGTTTTCTGCGATTCTGACTTCCTTCTTATATTATCAGAACCTTGAAAAACAGATGCGTCAGGAGCTGGTGACAGAGGCAAAGTACCTGGAAGCGGGAATGGATCTTTCAGGCGAACATTATTTGACGAATATTACAAAAATCATGAATAGTTCCAATCGGAACCGGATTACCTGGGTAGCGGCAGACGGTACCGTATTGTTTGATAATATGGCCGATGTCTCTACGATGGAGAATCACAAAGACCGCCCGGAGATCCAGATGGCTCTGAGCAGCGGTTCTGGCCGGGAAAGCCGGATGTCCAGTACCTTATCGGAGCAGACCTTTTATTATGCTCTTCGTCTGGAGGATGGGTCTGTGATCCGTGTAGCCAATACTACCAGAAGTGCCTTGGCAGGCAGTATGGCCATGCTTCCGGCTCTTGGAGGTGCAGCGGTCCTGATCATGGTTCTGAGCATGATCCTGGCAGAACGGCAGACCAGAGAGATCGTAAAGCCGATCAACGAACTGGATCTGGATCACCCGGACAGCGGCAGATTGTATGATGAGCTGGCTCCGCTGGTTGGAAAGGTGGAACGTCAGCAAAGAACCATTCGCCAGCAGATGGACACATTAAAAACCAAACAGAGGGAATTTACGGCAATTACAGAAAATATGAGCGAAGGCTTTCTGGTGGTTGGAAAACAGGGTGAGGTGGCTTCTTATAATACCAGCGCCTTAAAGATCCTGGATGTGGAGATCCCGGTGCCGGAGGAGCGGACACCAGGCAGTTTAAATATCTTAAACTTCAACCGCAGCCATGAATTCCGGACAGCGGTGGATGAGGCGCTGGCAGGACATCATCATGAAGAGAACTTAAAGATCGGAACCCGGATGTACCAGATCATTGCCAATCCAGTGACAGAAAAGCAGAATGTGACAGGAGCGGTGATCGTGATCCTGGATATTACAGAACGAGAAGAACGGGAGGACTTACGCAGAGAGTTTTCAGCCAATGTTTCCCATGAGTTAAAGACACCTTTGACCTCCATTTCCGGATATGCGGAGATCATGAAGAATGGTCTGGTAAAGCCGGAGGATATGAAGCGTTTCTCTGAAAATATCTACCAGGAGGCCCAGCGGATGATCACCTTGATCGGTGATATTATCAAGCTGTCCCAGTTAGATGAGAATCGGGTCGAACTGGAGAAACAGGCAGTGGATCTTTATCCGATCGCCCAGTCCGTGGTAAGCCGTTTGAAAGAACGGGCATCACAGGCTAAGGTGGCTTTGGAGATCCGGGGCGAAGGACAGATCATCGAAGGTACATCCCAGATTTTAGATGAGATGATCTACAATCTGTGTGATAATGGAATTAAATATAATAAAGCCGGAGGCCATGTGAACGTGACCGTCGGCAGCCGACAGGGATGCCCATTTGTTTCAGTAGCGGATAACGGGATCGGAATCCCGGAGGAAGACCAGAAACGGGTATTTGAGCGGTTTTACCGGGTGGACAAGAGCCATTCGAGACAGATCGGCGGTACCGGACTGGGGCTTTCCATCGTGAAGCATGGTGCAATCTACCATAACGCAAAAGTGGAGATGGAGAGTACCCATGGCCGGGGAACCAGTATCACCATTGTATTTCCGGAGGGAGCAGCGAAGTAAGCTGCTCCCTTTTTCTATCAAGAAAGGCTCTGACGCATTAAAGTGAAAAAGTTGCGATTTCGATAGAGCAAAAAGTCCCTTCGGGCTGGGTTGTACTGCGTCAGGCCCGGTGGGTTATTTTCTTCATGCCGGTTTCATATAGTTTTAGTAAATCCAGAGACTGTGTGGAGAGCGAACATGAAGAAAATAACAATGAAATGGTGGAAAATGTTTTTTTTCCTGATTTTATCCTGTGTTCTCGTGGGGTGTGGGAAAACCAGAGATACGGCAAAAATCCGTGATCTGGAGTTTACCGTTATGGATCAGGAGCGGATACCGGAAGAATTAAAAGCGATCATTGAGGAAAAGAAGGTACAACCATTTAAGATGACCTATAGTGATGAGGAAAAGCTCTACATCGTTACTGGCTATGGTCCACAGGAAACAGGAGGATACAGTATACAGGTAAAAGAACTGTACCTGACAGAGAATGCCATTGTATTTGATACGGAGCTATCAGGACCAGAAAAGGGAGAAACGGTGACAAAGGAAACTTCTTATCCCGTGATCGTGATCCAGACGGAGCTTCTGGAAACCCCGGTAATTTTTCAATAATCGTGGACGGGGAAATCTGCATATGCTATACTAAAGGACAACGATAACATTTGGCAGGATCAGGAAGCGGCTGAACGATTACGATCTGACAGACACAGGAAGGGACTGGAGAAGATTATGATTTTAAAAGATATTTGGCTGGACGTAAAGGCTGTACAGGAACGGGACCCGGCGGCGAGAAGTGCATTGGAGGTATTGCTTTTATATCAGGGAGTTCATGCACTCATCTGGCACCGGTTTGCCCATTGGTTTTATAAGCATCACATGTTTTTCATTGCCAGATGGATTTCTCAGATGGCCCGCTTTTTTACATTGATCGAGATTCATCCGGGCGCACAACTGGGCCATGGGATCCTGATCGATCACGGATGCGGCGTAGTGATCGGTGAGACTACAGTAGTCGGTGACAACTGTACCATTTACCAGGGCGTTACCCTGGGCGGTGTCGGAACCCAGAAAGGCAAGCGTCATCCCACCCTTGGCAACAATGTGACCGTAGGCGCAGGAGCCAAGATCTTAGGCGCCTTTGAGGTTGGAGATAACTGTACCATTGCGGCAAACGCAGTATTATTAAAGCCATTGGAGAATAACATCACGGCAGCAGGCATTCCTGCAAGACCGGTGAAAAAAGATGGCATGCGGCTTCCGAAGGAAGAAAAACCGGTTCTTACCATGGAACATTACTGCAAGATGGAAGAACGGATCAAGGAGCTGGAGAAGCAGATCAAGGAACTGGAGAAGCAGATCGATCAGCCCCGCTGAGTTTGCCAGTTAACGAATTTCCACATAGATTTGAAAGTTAACGCATACACTGTCACAAGGAAAGGCAGGTGCGGAGTATGAGTAAAATCGAACTGATCAGGCAAAATTTACATAGGAGCCGGTATAAGAGCCAGGCGTCCACGCAGATCACGCTGGATGATGATTTTATTGTTCCAGATGCCATGGATGATATGGAGAAGATCATCGTAAATTCCGGGGATGTGATCCTGGATTCCGTAAGGAATCAGACGGAACGGGTGATGATCCGTGGAAAACTGGCATTTCAGGTGCTTTACCGAAACCCGGAAGGCGGTTTACAGACATTGGCAGGAAGCATTGCGATCGAGGAGCCGATGAACGTGCCGGGACTGGAGGAAAAGGACGAGACCGGAGTCAGCTGGGAGTTGGAAGATCTAAGTACTGAGATGATCAATTCCAGAAAATTAAGTGTGAAAGCAATCCTCACATTCCGGGTCCGCTCCGAAGCACTGATGGATGGCGAAGCTGTGGTGGAGGCCAGGGAAGCAGGGTCAGGGAACATGGAAGCCCTGGAAGACTCCCCGCTTCAGGTACGCAGACAGACGATGGAAACAGCAGCCCTGAAGGTCAGAAGAAAGGATACGGTGCGGGTACGGGAGAGCATCATACTTCCAGGCAATAAACCTGCCATGGAGCAGATCCTGTGGAAGCAGGTGTCTCTGCTGGCAACGTCAGCCAAATCGCAGGACGGCTCGCTTCTGGCAGAGGGACAGATCCAGATATTCTGCCTTTATGAGGGAGAGGGTGAAGAACTGCCGGTTCAGTGGTTTGAGGAGACGATCCCATTTTCCGGAACCATCGAACTGGACCAGATATCAGAGGGCATGCCATCTTTTACCCGGATGCGGTTGGTGCATAAGGAATTGGAGGCGAAGCCAGACGCAGATGGAGAACTGCGGGAGCTGGATCTGGATGCGGTGGTGGAACTGGATATAAAAATTTACGAAGAAGAACCACTGGAACTGGTGGAAGATCTCTACGCCACAGACCGGGAAATTGATGTGGTCAGAGAAGAAAACCAGTTTGATAAAATTCTAACGAACACAACAGGAAAATGCAAAATAACCGACCGGATGAAATACGATCCCACCGACCGGATCCTGCAGATCTGCCATCATGACGGACAGATCAAGATCGATCAGGTGGAAGTGAAGGGGGATGGACTGGAGATCAGCGGCGTGCTGGAAGTGATATTTTTATATATGACTTCGGATGATAAGGAACCGCTCCGCTCCGGCTCAGATGTGATCCCCTTCCAGTATTTCATTGAGGTTCCTGAAATAGACCAGGAAAGCATATGGCAGCTGGCATCGGAAGTGGATCAGCTTTCGTCAGTCATGATGGGAAATGATACGATCGAGGTACGGGCGGCGCTGAATCTTGAATTGCTGGTTCTGCAGCCGGTGCGCTGTCCGGTCATTACAGGGATACAGGAAAAGCCCCTGGATCTGGAAGCGCTGAAAGCCCTTCCGGGAATTACCGGATATATTATGAAGAAAGGCGACCGGTTATGGGATGTGGCAAAACGATTCCACACTACGGTAGACCATGTCATGGAGATGAATGAACTGGATCAGGAGGAGGTCAAAGAGGGACAGAGATTACTGCTGGTGAAGGAGCTGCGCTGAAAAATGATGCAGAAGAACCTGTTTGTGCCGGTTGACATGCACAAAATCCGGATTTCAGGATATCCTATATTATAAGCTCAACAAAACCTGATGCCGGTTCTGGCATCCAGCTGGTGCTTTCAGATAGATTCAGGGCAACCTGGGCGGCTGGCGGTGGATTGCAAACACCGGGAGCCGTCTACATAGACCAGGTTCGCGCAGCAAGCGCAGACCGGCTGAACCGTGATAACCAGCTTACAGCAGGAGAAACGAACATGAATTACACCTATTTGCTGCAGTGTGCCGATGGCACACTGTATTGCGGATGGACAAACCATCTGGAAAAACGGGTGGAAGCCCATAATGCCGGAAAAGGCGCCAAATACACAAAAAGCCGCAGACCCGTGATATTAGTCTACTACGAGGAGTATGAGACCAAATCCGAGGCCCTGCGGCGGGAGGCAGCCATCAAAAAGTTAAGCCGCCAGGAGAAGTTAAGAATGATTCAGTACTTTCATAGTTGCTTTTATGCTTCAAATTGATCCTCCCCCTGGGGATTCAGCAGGACCGACACATAAAACATTCCATTTTTCCATTCAAACCTTGCATCGCCGTGATATCTTGCGGCGATGTTTTTGACTGATCTGGTCCCGATGCCGGTTCCGTTATGCTTGGAAGAGTGAAGGCTGTTATTCTGCCATTTTGGTGGCTCCGGGCAGGTGTTATCAACGGTCAGGGACAGGAGGGATGGACATGTCTGCAGCAGACGGACATGAATCTGATTAGAACCGGCCTGCTTCTGACAGGCTTCTACGGCATTCTCTAAAAGATTGCTCAGAAGAACGCAGAATTCCGGTTCAGGAATGATCAGCGGTTCCTGCAGTTTTGCAGAAATATCTATGGAAATCCCGCTGTCTTTGGCAAGTCTGGAAAAATATCCCAGCACGTTATTGACGGCGGGATTTTTGCAGTAGGAACAGACTGCCTCCGGAAGCAGGGAGGTCTGCCAGGAAGATAAGTATTCCCGGATGGCTTCCATATCGTTATTGGACGCATATCCGGACAGTACCGTAAAATGGTGACGCAGATCATGCCGCGCCATGCGGGTTTCATCAATGGTACGCTGCAGGGTCCGGTACTGGGCAGACTGAAGCTGGAGAAATTCATTTTCCTGCATGAGCCTCATGTTTTTGGTAAGTCCTCTTGCCATCAGATAAAACATCAGATAGAAACAAAGAAGAATCCCTAAAAGCAGCAGATTGAGTATCGGGTAAAACTGCATCACACGGTTTGTATACAAAGTGCTGTAATAACGTGGACGGATCAGATGGTTGGTGATCCAGAAGGCGGTAGGGAAGACCCAGAACACATACCAGGTATGGGGTGTTTCCAGATCATCCAGAAGCCAACGGGCCGCATGTGTGGCTGGATACCAGACCGCCAATGTGATTCCCCAGGTCATGACATGGAAGATCAGGCATCCGGGGATCGTCAGAAGGGACGGTGATCCGTCTGGAGCGATCAGGGCATCAGCTGCCACTGCCAGATTGCCGATGGTGGAAAATACAGCGCCAACGGCCAGGAAAATACTGATGCTTTTCCAGATGGAAAGATCAGTACTAAAGTAAAATACAAGAGCGAAAATTGGAAGCATGGGAGCAAGCCATTGATAAAATTCCACATGGAACCGGGTGCCTAAGCCTCCACCGATGGCGGCCCAGAAAAAAAACAGAGGAATCCCACCCAAAATCAGCAGTGTTTTTCGTACACGGACATGGTGGATGACCGGAAGATAACACAGGATTGCAGCAGGAAGCAGGGCCAGGTATGATAAAAAATAGCGCATTTAAAGACCTCCTCTTGTTCGGCTGTAGAAAAAAGAAAGAAAAGCTTCTCGTACTTTTTCGTATTTTAAACGGCTGATGGGAATGGATGTGCCGTCCTTCAGGAGGAAGCGGTCCCGCATCAGACTGTCAACAGCTTCAAAATTCACAATAATACCACGGATGCAGTCGCAAAAATAAGGGTAAGCCAGAAGGAGAGGTGCAAAATCTCCGTGGCGGATGGCATACTTCTGGCAGCTGCCGTCCAGATAATGGATCAGAATGTAGCGCCCCTGCTGCTCCGCGTAGCTGATCTGGTGGAGATAGATCCGGTTCTGCAGAGCTTCTCCTGGAAGAAGGATCGACTGCTGCTGTTCAAGTGCCTCTGTCTCGCAGTGACTCATGGCCTTGGCGAAGGTCTCATAAGAGAATGGTTTTACCAGATACCATGATGCGTTCACATCATAGCTTTCTACGGCAAATTCCGTAGACGAGGTAGTGAAAATAATCTTGCAGTCCGGGTCCATTTCCCGGATACGTCTGGCAGTTTCCATGCCATTTAAATCCTTCAGATAGATATCGAGAAACAAAAGATCGTAGCTTCCGCCACTGAAGGTGGTTAAAAACTCCTCTCCAGATGAAAAACATTCCGGCTGTGGTGCCAGAGGAATCTGCTGTTTCTCAGACCATTGTGCCAGAAAATGCAGAAGGATGGCTGCATCATCTGATGGATCTTCTATGATCGCAATGCGCATAGTTACGAAATCCTCCATGAAAATAGACATCAAGTGTCCGTGTAAGTCTATTATAAGGAAATAGAAGTGCAAAATCAATTTGTCAGATGTGGCAAAACCTTACATCTCATGACATATTTTGACATCTTGTGTCATCTGTGTTGTTCTCTGGATCAAAAATCGTTATCATTATAAGAGAAGGAAAAATCAGGGAGGTATAGGCGATGCGAAAAGAATGGAGAAGATGGGGTGCACGTCTTATGGCAGGGATCATGATCGCGACCTCAGTTTGGATGCCAGTCCATGCGGATGTAGCGGTGGCAATACCCGCAGAGGGGAAATATACAACAGAGATCACGGAATATAAGAAACTGTCTGTGGCGACAGATACAGAAGCGGACAGAAACGATGAGATGATAGATGACGAGATCCCGGACGATGAGACCCCGCTGCCGACAGCGACACCAACAGAGGCGATTCCAGACGACGAGATCCCAGACGACGAGATCCCGGATGACGAGACCCCGCTGCCGACAGCGACACCGACAGAGGCGATTCCAGTGGAGACAGTTCTTCCAGTGGCAACACCGACGACGCTGATGATGGCTCCGATGATGCTGGCGTCTTCCCAGGTGATCAATCTGAGTGAGGCGACGACCGTGTTTACCATTGAGCAGGATGGGGAATATACATTTACCGGAGAGTGGCCTGACAAGGGCGATCTTTATTGGAACACCAATGGTCAGGTCATTACCGTGAAAACAGGAGTGACAGCAACGCTTAACTTTCAGAATGCGACGATCAAGAATGGAAATTCTGATGGAAGGTATAACGTACTGAATCTGGAGGCTGGAGCTCATGTTACATTAAATTTAAGAGGAACGAATCAGTTCCTTGCGACAACTTCCGTATCTGGTGCAGCGATCCATGTGCCGGCGGGTGCGTCTTTAACGATTGAAGGTGGAGAAGAGGACAGCCTTCTCGCCAGATCCAGAAGTTATGGAGCAGGAATTGGCGGCAACAGCGGTGAAGGTGCTGGAACGATCATCATAAACGGCGGAAATATTTACGCCACTTCCGGGTACCAGGCAGATGAGGGCATGATTCCAGGGCTTAATGAAAGCGGAGCAGGAATCGGAGGAGGAGCCGGTGGCGCCAGCGGAACGATAGAGATCTATGGTGGAACGGTTCTTGCCAAGAGTGCCAGAGCGGCTGGAATCGGAGCCGGTGGAACCAGTCCTAAAAATAATTTTACCGTGTATGCATCTTCGGAACAGGCCAGAGTGGAGTTAAGAGGTACTGAAGCGGCGCAAGAAATTACCGTGCCGGCGGGAGAAAGTCAGGTGATTGATGGAAATGGCGCTATGACACAGGTTGAATACGGGGAAGCGCCATCGAATGCGGTTTTCTATGTAACATCGGAACAAGGTGATAACGATGGAATCGAGGTTCGTCCCAATGGATCTGTAAGTTTAAGCGGAACAGGTCCGTATACCATATCGATGATAAATCCAAATAAAGAAGTGGTTGGTCGGGTGATTCAAATAAAAAGCGCCTGCACCGTAACGTTAGATGGAATTCGGATAGATGCCAGTTCCTCTAATAAAGTTCCTCCGCTTGAGATTGCCAGCGGACTAAGTGATGTAACCTTAATTTTAAAAGGGCAAAATTACTTGAAGGGCTCACAGACTACAGCGGCGATTGATAATCATGGAACGCCATTAACAATCGAGGGTGATGGAAGTCTGACGGCGATTGCGGGAAGTGGTTCAGCAGCCATTGGCGGCAGCGTGGGAAAAGGTGGCAGTCATATTACCATTGCGGGTGGTAACCTGACACTATATGGTTCCAGTGATTCTGCATGTATTGGTGGAGGCAGTAGAGCTGCCGGAACGGATATTGAAATTTCTGGTGGAGTCGTGCGCTTAATTCAGGAGAATACGGGATATCTTCTTGGAGGCAGCCGCAGCTCTGGGACGACTGAGGGGATCTGTATCTCTGGTGGTGAAGTGACAGGGACGATCGAGTACCAGGGTGATCCACAGTATAATTATTTGGCAAAAATAAGTGAAGACCCCATTAAAATCCAGGCGTCCAATGGCCAGGGAGCAACTGTTTATGCAGGGGCGAGCAGTCCGGGCGAGGTTGTTTTTGGAACAACGACAGAAGGAATGCATACGTTCCAGGACAGCGACTGGTATATGCACGTGGTTTACGGAGATCCGCATAGCCTTACCGCGACAGATGGCAAGATTACAGATCCCAAAACAGCCGGATACGCCAAGGGTGAAAAAGTCTCTGTAACCGCAGAAGCAGAGAAAAATGGCCAGTATTTCTACAAATGGGAGGTAACCTCCGGTTCTGGAACATTTGAGGATCCAGATCGTGCAAGTACGACATTTACCATGGGCGATGCGGATACGGTGATTACGGCTTGTTATAAAGGGGAAAGTACCGTTACGGTTATAAATGGAACAAAATCCCCGGACAAGGAAACCTACGCACCGGGAGAGCTGGTCACCATTACCGCAGCTGCGGCAGAGAATGGTAAATATTTTGATTTCTGGAAGATAACATCAGGAGCCGCAAGTACACTGGCAGATGCGAAAAAGAGTACGACCACATTAACAGTCGGGAAACAAGATACCGTGGTAGAGGCTATTTACAAGAATGGCCCGGTCCTGACAGTCAATCGGGGCAGTGGAAGTGGCACTTATGCGCCGGGAGCGAAAATCAATATTCAGGCCAAAAAAGGTGATCGGGATGAAATGTTTTTGGGTTGGATTTTAGAGAGTGGTTCCGGAACATTTGCACAGCCATCTTGGGAAAGTACGACTTTTACCATTGGCAGTGAAGATACTGTGATCACAGCACAGTATTATCGAGATACGGGTGACTTTGTGATCACAGGCGGCCAGTATGGAGTTGATTATTCGTTTGAAGAGAAAAATGAATGGGGACGTTTGAGAATCACAGGAAGCGGTACCTATGAGATTTCTCTAAAAGAAGGAATTCGTGATACGAACCAACAGATTCTGATTGAGAAAGGAACCCCAACCATAATCCTTCATGATGTGCGGATGGTCAGCTACGGTACGATGGAAATCTGTGGAACCAAAGCAAAATTGGTTCTGGACGGGGAGAATTCCTTTGAATCTACCGGATACACAACGTCCTATAAAAAAACGAATGGAATCACAGTATCTGAGAATGGCTCTTTGGAGATCACCAGTATCTGTGGCGATGGAAGTACGGAAGGCAGTTTGTATGCCAAAGGACATCGCAATCCATATGATGACTGGAATCGCGGCCATGCCGGTATTGGTGGTTTGGCAGAACAGATTACGATTAAGGGTGGAACCATTTATGCGGAAGGAAGTGATGGCGGTCCTGGAATTGGTAATAATGGAGCGTTAGGCAGCAGCAGTTCAGATCCAGTGCATATTTCTATCACCGGAGGTCAGGTGACAGCTGTTGGCAACAATGCGCCGGGTATCGGAAATGGAGAGAAGAACCTGTGCACAGCAACCGTTGCGATCGCAGATGGCCTGAAGATCCAGGAAGGTGATTCTGAAAATCAGCTGACAGAGGTTTCCGCAGCGGATATGGCTGATGGCGCTTCTAAACCGTATGTAGAGATCACACCGTCCGGGACTGGTGAACCGTCCATCCGTATCCTTTCCGCACCGAAAGCGGTATACAAAGGAGAGCAGATCCAGCTCCGTGCCGCAGTCACTGGAGCTTCAGCAGATCAGGTGCAGTGGGAGGTCACTGGCGGATCCAGTGCCGATACGAAGCTCCGTGCCGATGGTCTTCTGACCGTCGGGGCGCAGGAATCAATGGGAACCTTGACGATCAAAGCGATTCTGAGAGAAAGCGGAAAGAATACAAGCATTGCTGTGCCGGTTCAGGATAGAATGGTTACATTGAGCCTGGATCAGACGGAGATTGCGGTAGGAGGCACCGTTACTGCAACTGCGGCAGTATCTGGACTTGGAGCGGAAGAAATCACTGGAAAAATCCGTTTCTACTTAGATGGGGCTCCGGTCGGAAGTATTCTTACATTAGAAGAAGGTAAGGCATGTGATACGATTCCGGTGAAATTACTGACCGGTGGAAAACACCTGGTAAGAGCGGTGTATACCAACGGAGATGTGAGGTCAGAAAGTAATGAGGTAGAGGTTCAGGTCAATAAAAAACCGGTGACAGTATCGAAATGGCCGGAATTTGAGACGACCAGTTATTTTAGCAAGTCATTGAAAAATCTGACTGTGAAAACGTCAGGAGAAGCATCTGTGGCAGGAACATTCCGGTTTAAAGAAAACAATCAGTATCCAGAAATAGGTACTCATTCTTATGAGATGGTATTTGTACCAACGGATACGTTATATGGAAATGTAGAAGGAACGGCTGCTGTGACGGTATCAAAAGGAACGCTTGCCTCTGCTCCTTATTCTGGAAGTTTAGTTGTAGAGGGTAGTTCCTTATATTATGGACAGAAGCTTTCGGATTCAAAGCTGAGTGTAACCAGAGGATATCTGGCCAATGGACGCGGCCAGGAGGTGGAAGGCAGCTGGCGTTGGAAAGAGCCTGATAAGATTTTGGAAAAAGGTCGGAGAAGTGCAGACGCGGTTTATGAAGTATCGGATAAAGAACATTATGAAGATTACCCGAAAAATATTGAGATACGTGTGGATTTGACAACTCCGGAGGTTTCCCTGACGATCAGCGCCAACGAGGCGGTTGCCGGAAAGACCATTTCCGTATCGGCCAAGGCGGAAAATCCATATAACCGGGAATTAAACGATGTTCCAGAACCGGTGCTCACCTATCAAATCGGTCAGGATGGACAACCACAGACCGTGACCAATGGCACCATCACCATACCAAAGGATACAGCGGTTGGGACCAGCATTGCGGTCATGGCATCTACGGCAACAAGTAAAAACTACAATGCTGCGAATAAGCAGACGAATGTTACGGTCATCCAGAAACGCGACATCAGTGACAACCTGTCAATCACCGTGAAAAATACCACCTACGGGGGGGTGATTTTACCACAGGGAAGTATCCGGAACGGTTCTTCTGACGGTACCGCAAACTGGACCTACCAGTACCGGATCGATGCAAGCCAGGAATGGAGTGATGACATTCCAAAGAAGGTGGGAACCTATGAGATCAAGGGAGTCTATGAGGATGAGTCTCAAGTTGGTGAAGTTACCAGAACATTCCAGATTGTTCCGAGAACTTTGACAGTAACGGACGCAGAGCTGAAGGAAAAGATTTATGACGGAACAACCAGTGCGGAAGTTCTTTCTGTGACATTTGCGGGAATGGCAGATGGAGATACGGTTCGGAAGACCGATTACACGGCAGAGGCTGTATTCGCGGATGCAAAGGCCGGAGCTGGAAAAACAGCCGTGCTTCAGGTGAAGCTGAATGAGACACCATCCATGGCCAACTATGTCCTGAAGGAAACCCAGGTAACCTTACATGGAAAGCAGATCCAGAAAGCGGAAGCGCCAGTTCTTGAGACACAGAAAGCGATTTATCTTACCTCGGCAAGAGGAGAGCAGAAGATCACCCTGACCGGACTTCCGGCTGACTGTGGAGAGATCAGCGGAGGACGGGCAGTGATCCAGAGTGATGAGGGCGGAATCCTGGAACGTACCGTCAGACTGGATGGAGGGCAGCTGGTCATCCGTTTCAATAAGAATAGCAGGGAGCAGGCAGGTAATCAGGCTCAGATCATGATTTATGATTTGGCCATGGAAAATTATAAATCAGCGGAAATTTCGCTGTGTGTGGAATTACAGGACGATCCGAACCAGAAACCAGACTCGGAACCGGCACCTGACACAGGCGGCAGTGGAAATACCGGAAGTGGCAGTGGAAACACCGGCAGTGGCAGTGGAAATAGCGGAGGCAGCAGCGGAAACACCGGCGGCGGAAGCGGAAACACCGGCGGCGGAAGCGGAAACACCGGCGGCGGCAGTGGAAACACCGGCAGCAGAGGTCACAACCACGATCATGATGAGAAGCGCATCACCAACAGTGACCGCACCACCTGGATCTTCACAGGCCGCAAATGGCGTCTTCGCCGTCCAAACGGTTCTTATGCGAGAGGCAGTATCGTAAGCCAGAGCTTCATAGATGGCATGAAGGTACGGCATCAGTGGGAACAGGTAAACGGCAGATGGTATGCCTTTGACGAACAAGGCTATCTAAAGACCGGATTCTTCTATGACGCAGGTTACGACGGCTGGTTTTATGTGGACGAAAATGCCGGAATGCAGACTGGCTGGTTCCAGATAAACGGCAAATGGTATTATTTTAAGGATGTTTCTGATGGAACCAGGGGAATCATGCTGAGAAACCAGAAGACACCGGACGGATATTTCGTCGATGAAAATGGTGTGTGGAAGCCATAGACCATTGGATTTTAGAAGACACAGAATCGTTGCAGACAATCAGATAGCAGCGTAGCCAGCAAGGCGGCGTGGTGGATATGGAAAATATCCAGCGCCGCCTTGCTTTTCCTTGTTCTTTCGTGTATTTTGCCCTTGCATTTTCCGATAGAACTTATATAATATACTGTATACAAAATAATTCGGAAAAACAATTTAGGAGAACATGATATGATAAAACACCTGAGTCTGAAGGCTTATGGAAAAATCAATCTGGGATTAGATGTCCTGCGAAGGCGGGACGATGGGTATCATGAGGTCCGCATGATCATGCAGACGGTAGGTATTTATGACCGGATCGATCTGATCTATAAAGAAACTCCGGGGATTACAGTTGAGACCAATCTCTATTATCTGCCGGATAATGAGAATAACCTGGTTTACAAGGCAGCCAAACTTCTGATGGATGAGTTTCATGTACAGAAGGGCGTCCATATCCGATTAAGAAAGTATATTCCTGTTGCAGCAGGTATGGCAGGAGGAAGCAGCGATGCGGCAGCAGTGCTGTTTGGCGTCAATAAGATGTTTTCCCTGGGACTGACCACAGAGCAGCTGATGGACAGGGGCGTGAAGATTGGTGCGGATGTTCCTTATTGCGTGATGAGGGGAACCGCTCTTTCTGAGGGGATCGGAGAGATTTTAACACCTCTTCCCGTGCCGCCGCAGTGTCAGGTGCTGATCGCCAAGCCTGGGATCAGTGTGTCCACGAAATTTGTTTATGAGAACCTTCATGCCAATGAACTAAGACCGGAGCAGCACCCGGATATTGATGGCATGATGGAAGCGATAAAACAGAAAGATCTGTACGGCATTGCAGACCGTTTCGGCAATGTATTAGAGAATGTGACCATTCCGGCTTATCCGGTGATCCAGGAGATCAAGGATCTGATGCTGGAGCAGGGGGCTATCGGCGCATTGATGAGTGGAAGCGGTCCGACTGTTTTTGGCTTATTTACGAATCCGAAGGCAGCGGCGAAAGCCCATGAGGAGATGCGCTTTGGGCTCCGGAAATGGAGTAACTGTTTCGGGTGTTCGGTGCGGAACTGGCCAAACAGGTATATCTGACGAATTTTTATAATCCGAGAGGTTAACGCTACAGACAGCTGGGGACAAAGAAATCCAGGATTTCAATAGACCGTAAAAGATATGGGCTGCCGGGCAGAATAGAACATGAGAATCGAATATAAGAATAGAATATGAGAATCGAACACAGGAGGAAAACTATGGAGTACAATTTAAAAGTAAATATGAACGAATATCTGCCGCTTCGAGATGTTGTTTTCAATACCTTAAGAGATGCCATTTTAAAAGGGGAGCTGGAGCCTGGCGAGCGGTTGATGGAGATCCAGTTAGCGGAGCGGCTTGGTGTCAGCCGTACCCCGATCCGTGAGGCGATCCGGAAGCTGGAACTGGAGGGACTGGTTCTGATGATTCCGAGGAAGGGCGCAGAGGTAGCGAAAATCTCTGAGAAGAGTCTGCGGGATGTTCTGGAGGTGCGCCGTTCTCTGGAGGAGCTGGCTGCAGAGCTGGCCTGCCAGCGCATGGATGCAGAGGCGTTAAAGGATCTGGAGGACGCTCAGAAAGCATTTATCCAGGCGGTAGAATCCGGAGAGACCATGACCATGGCGGAAGCAGATGAACATTTTCATGATGTGATCTATATGGGAACCGACAATACCAGACTGGTGCAGATCTTAAATAACCTGCGGGAGCAGATGTACCGTTACCGTCTGGAGTACATCAAAGATGCAGAGAAGCGACAGATATTATTGGTCGAGCATGAAAGTATTTTAAGAGCCATCCGCAGCCGCCATGTGGCAGAGGCAAAGGAAGCTGTCCGTGCTCATATTGATAACCAGGAGATCACGGTTTCTAAGAATATTAAAGAGAGAGAGTAATGGTTCAGCAGGTCTGTGCATTCGCTGCGCTGACCGCGAAATGTTAAACATTTATAAACTAAAGAGGAATTCTTGACAAGGTGACAACCTGTCACTATAATGAGTGACAGGTTGTCACCTTTTTGTGCTGTCATAGGAAACTTCGCCCTATGACACAAAAAACGCTCCGCGGGATCGCACAGAAAAAACGAAAGATGACAAAAGGGGGATATGAAGATGCCAAGTGAACGTTTCTTACGTCTTCCGGAAGAAAAGAGAGAGCTGATCTGCCAGATTGCCATGGATGAATTTGTCCATGTACCGCTGGAGAAGGTTTCGATTAACCGGATCATCCAGAAAGCAGGCATTTCCAGAGGCTGTTTTTACACTTATTTTGAGGATAAGCGGGAGCTTCTGATCTGGGTGTTGAAAACAACCAGGAAACAGTGGGTTGAAAAAAGCATCGAGTGCCTGGAGGATAATCATGGGAATATCTGGGATTCCGCAGAATATCTTCTGCGTATGACACTGGAATTCTGTCAGAACAATAATCTGGTGCAGCTTCATCAGAATCTGATGATGTATCCGGATTTTACCATGGGATCACCAGATGATGAAAAAAAAGAGCAGGAATTGTTGTATGGATGTGTAGATCTGACAGATTTTCGTGAAAAGACAAAGCCATATTTTAAAATGGTCATGAACCAGGTGATGCTACTGATCATATTTGCAGTGGCTGCTTTTTATAGGAAAGAACAGACGGAAGATGAGATCGTAAAAGAGTTTAAAAATCAGCTAACCATGCTCCGTTATGGCGCGTGTGAGGTTTCTGAGAAAAAGTAGGAGGATAAGGATGAAAAAATCAGTCAAAATTGCCATTGGAGCTGTTGTGGTCGTGGCAGCAGGCGCAGCTGCCGTATCCGGTTTGAAGCCAAAGAATACAGAAAATGAGACAGTTGCCCCGCCGGCAGTACGGGTAGAGAACCCGTCTAATGGAACCATCGAGTTGTTCCGCAGCCTGATCGGAACCATAGAGCCAGCAGACCAGGTGTATGTGATCCCGAAGGCAGCAGGCGAGATCACTGCAGTTTATGTAAACCCTGGTGACTATGTAGAAGAAGGGCAGTTATTATGCGAGATCGATACGAAGCAGGTAGATGGCGCAAAGCTGCAGTTAGAATCGGCAGAGATCCAGTTAAAGGATGCACAGACTAATCTGGAGCGTATGAAGGTGCTGTATGCCAGCGGAGACATTTCCGCCCAGTCTTATGAGCAGGTGGAGAGCGCGGCTATCTTTATACCAACTTCTCACGCAAAGCTGTAACAGAG
>OGYM01001150.1_pt1 | contig 19715 bp, 16 predicted proteins | sample 1576491 | NCBI WGS metagenome assembly OGYM01 (sample SAMEA3541515, study PRJEB24748) | human gut metagenome | biome: human gut; feature: human-associated habitat; material: faeces | place: China | collected 2012 | reverse complement strand
GATATGCATAAGCAAACAGCCGCAATTTATTTAACACGCCGTCAAAAATGTTTAGAAGCGATTGAAACCTTAGAAGAATACCTTGCCTTTAAAGAGGCCCAAGAAAGTGCGGTCAAAAAATAAGATATTTTTTAATAGACTGAAAAGCAAAAATCCCTAAATCTTTCGATTTAGGGATTTTTTGAATTTGATGGCGGAGGAAGTGAGATTCGAACTCACGGAGGGCGTAAACCCTCGCCGGTTTTCAAGACCGGTGCCTTCAACCACTCGACCATTCCTCCGTGATTTAAGCGAGGTGAATAATACGTTTTTTCCCCCACCCCGTCAAGCAAGAAAATAAAAAAATTATCTGACTGACTACTTTTAAATCACTATGTTTTAAAAATACACAAAATAAAAAACGGAACCTACTGGCTCCGTCTTTATTATTGAGATATTACTCTGCTTTTGCTTGTGTCGCTTCAGAATAAATATGGCTAATTGCACTATGATGGCCTGCGGCGCCTTTACCGTTAAAGTAATAGCGAGACTCCTTCCATTCTACAATTGGGAATGGTTTAGACTCTTCATCTGGTGCTTTAGCTAATGTCATCGCTGCTTTAGTGTGTTGTACCGCTGAAATAGTACCTGCACGACCAGTGAACACATAAGAACGAACAAATTCTGCTTTTTCTTGTGGTTCAACTTCTGCCGTTGCAACTTGAGCAACAGGTTCTGATTTATGATGCAAGCGTTCTAATGATTCTTGCACTTTCTGTTGAACCGCTTCATTTGCCGGTTGAGTAATGAAATCTAACGCAGGTTGTGCTTCAACTGATTTTTCTTCCACTACAATACCCGTTGCAGGCGTGATCACACCTTTTTTCGTTTTTTCTTGCTCAAGCAATTCATCCACAGATAAGAAATTGCTTTCTTTCGCTGCATTCACAACAGAATAATCGACACAAACTTTACCGCTTGCTAATTCAGGTGAAGCAACTGCCGCAAATAATGGCATTGGTGACTTCACTTCATTACGACGACGGCGTTGATTATTCGATGTTCGTAAATGACGTGGAGTACGACGCTGACGTTCCTGACGTGGTTTATCTTCAGCATTATCAGCAACATTGTTTTCAACCACTTCATTTTGAACAGTCTCAACAACTGGTACTTCAACCGCTTTAATAACATTCTCGTTTACATCAGTTGCATTGTCATCAATACGAACACGTTTACGTAAATCACGACGTTGACGACGCTCTGCTACCGGTTTCTCTGCTTTTTCTTCTTGACGATTATCATCAGAAACATTAGCAAAATTAACCGCACTTTCAGATGTCACTTCTTCATTCGCGTTACGACGATTGCGACGATTATTTACACGCTCGCGAGTTGGACGCGCATTTTCTTCATCTGTATTTTTCGCATTATCGTTGCTTTCGTTATTGCGAGAACGACGAGTATTACGACGTTCTTGATTGCGACGATTATTACGGTTGTTGTTACGATTGTTGCGGTTGTTTTGGTTTTTCTCTTCTTCTTTTGGTTCAGAAGCAAATAAACCTTTAATTGCGGCAACAATTTTCGCAAACAATGATGGTTCTTCCGATTTACGCTCAACCGGTGCTGGTGCAGCTGTTGGAATCGATAGCGATACCGCGGCACTTTCCATCACTTGCTCAGAGGTCACTGCTGCAGTTTCGATATTGCGAGAAACAAGAGACTCTTCTGGTACAAATGTATCATCTTGTGCATCATGGAATTTCGCTAAGTTATAGCTTAATTCATTTAGCTCTTCGCCCTCACGAACACGGAATACGCTGAAATGTGGCGTTTCCATTGCTTCATTTGGCACCACGATAATCTCTACATCATGGCGTTTTTCGATGCTGCTTACGGCTTTACGTTTCTCATTAAGTAAGTAAGACGCAATTTGTACCGGCACGATAGTGTGTACTTGTTTGGTATTTTCTTTTAACGCTTCTTCTTCGATTAAACGTAAGATAGAAAGTGATAAGCTTTCGTTATCACGCACTTTACCCGTACCTTGACAGCGTGGGCAAACATGGTGAGAAGACTCACCTAATGATGGGCTTAAACGCTGACGTGACATTTCCAATAAGCCGAAGCGAGAAATACGGCTAATTTGAATACGTGCACGGTCTTGACGCACGGCATCACGAATACGGTTTTCTACTTCACGCTGGTGACGAACAGGTGTCATATCAATGAAGTCGATAACCACTAAGCCACCTAAGTCACGTAAACGTAATTGACGAGCAATTTCATCCGCCGCTTCAAGGTTGGTATTTAATGCGGTTTCTTCAATATCACCACCACGAGTTGAACGCGCCGAGTTGATATCGATCGCCGTTAACGCTTCTGTCACATCAATGACAATCGAACCACCTGAAGGTAAACGCACTTCACGTTGGAAGGCTGATTCAATTTGTGACTCAATTTGATAGTGGCTAAATAGTGGCACTTCGCCTTGATACAGTTTCACACGATTGATGAAATCTGGGCGTACAAGCTTGATGTGTGCTTTCGCTTTTTCAAATACTTTCGGGCTATCAATTAAGATCTCACCGATATCACGACGCAAGTAATCACGGATCGCACGAACGATCACATCACTTTCTTGGTGAATTAAGAACGGCGCCGGACGGCTTTGTGAAGCTTGTTTGATCGCTTCCCAATGATGTAAAAGTACTTTTAAGTCCCATTGTAATTCTTCTGGCGATTTCCCCACACCTGCTGTACGCACGATAAGGCCAACGCCTTCCGGTACATCTAAAGAACTCAATGCTTCTTTTAATTCGATACGTTCATCACCTTCAATACGGCGAGAGATACCACCTGCACGAGGATTGTTTGGCATAATCACCAAATAACTACCGGCAAGGGAAACAAAAGTGGTTAAGGCTGCGCCTTTATTGCCGCGTTCTTCCTTGTTCACCTGAACGATCACTTCTTGGCCTTCGGTCAAAATATCACGGATATTTGGACGACCTTGGAACACATAATCAGCAGGGAAATACTCACGGGCAATTTCTTTTAAAGGAAGGAAGCCATGGCGCTCTGCACCATAATCCACAAAGGCAGCTTCTAAACTCGGCTCTACGCGAGTGATTTTTCCTTTGTAAATATTGGCTTTTTTCTGTTCATGACCCGGACTTTCAATGTCCAAGTCGAATAAACGCTGGCCATCGACCAACGCAACGCGCAACTCTTCTTTTTGAGTCGCATTGATTAACATTCTTTTCATTGTCAATTTCTCGTTTGAATTATCTAAAATACCTTGAAAATTAACCGCACTTTACAGATTTACTGACCTTAGCCATCGACCTCGTGTTTCTCGCGAACAGTCAATCTCACGACTGTGTGTTGCTGGGTGCATTGATAACATACTCAATTGTTATCTAAGACAATTTTCGTAAAACAATGCGGTGTGTTAATTACGCATTGCAAGGAAGCGTTAATCTTCAAGAAAAATATGTTGATTATCAATGTCTTATGCCATTCGCTGCATTGAGTTTTGACCAACATACAAAATCGCTTTCTAAATGCCAAATTTTAGGCGCAGAAAGATGCTCTATTATCCACATTCAGGGCTAAATTAGCAAGGCATTCTTGCTATTATCACCAGGGATATTGTGATATGATTCAGCCCAATTTTTAAAGGACAGATTCAATGACTGAAAAACAAGAAAAAATCATCAATCAATCCGTCAAAATGCTCACGATTTCTGAGGATGAAGCAGGACAACGCATTGATAATTATTTATTGGCAAAATTAAAAGGTGTGCCAAAAAGTTTGATTTATCGCATTCTGCGCAAAGGCGAGGTGCGTGTGAACAAAGGACGAATCAAACCTGAATATAAATTGCAAAATGGCGATGTGGTGCGTATACCACCAGTTCGTGTTTCTGAAAAAAATACTGCCCCAATTTCTAAAAACTTGAATAAAGTCGCCTCCCTTGAAAGCCATATTATTTTTGAAGATGATTGTTTATTAGTATTGAATAAACCTTCCGGTATTGCGGTTCATGGCGGGAGTGGTTTGAATTTTGGTGTGATTGAAGCCTTGCGTGCATTACGCCCCGAAGCCCGTTTTTTAGAATTGGTTCATCGCTTAGACAGAGATACATCGGGTATTTTATTAGTGGCGAAGAAACGCTCTGCCTTACGCAACTTACACGAACAACTTCGTGTTAAAACGGTACAAAAAGATTATCTCGCACTCGTACGTGGACAATGGCAATCTCATGTAAAAGTCGTGCAAGCGCCTCTATTAAAAAATGAGTTAGCCAGCGGTGAACGCATCGTTAAAGTCAGTGAACAAGGCAAACCTTCAGAAACGCGATTTGCCATTGAAGAACGCTATCAAAATGCGACCTTAGTAAAAGCGTCGCCTGTAACGGGAAGAACCCATCAGATCCGAGTTCATACTCAATATGCAGGTCACCCAATCGCGCTGGATGATAAATACGGTGATAAAGAATTCGATAAATATATGCAAGATCTCGGACTCAATCGTTTGTTTTTACATGCATTTTCTATTCGCTTTGAACACCCTAAAACGGGCGAAACATTACGTTTCAATGCACAACTAGATGAAAAAATGAAAACAATTCTGAAAAAACTGCGTGAAAGCAAAGAGATAAACCCATAGACAAGAAAAATGTTTATTGCTATATTTGGTGACGGAGACAACTCGTTTCTATCATTAATTAACATATAACAACAAAGGATAGCAAAATGGCAAAAGGACAATCATTACAAGATCCTTATTTGAATGCGTTACGCCGTGAACGTATTCCTGTTTCGATTTATCTCGTTAATGGGATTAAATTACAGGGTCAAATCGAATCATTCGACCAATTCGTGATTTTATTAAAAAACACTGTTAATCAAATGGTGTACAAACACGCTATTTCAACTGTGGTTCCAGCACGTTCTGTTTCTCACCACAATAATAACGGCGGTCATCATGCAGCACAAACTTCTGACGCTGCAGCGGAAGTAGAAACACAAGCAGAATAATTCTGTTCAATGAATGATTTCATCAATTTAAGTGCGGTTGAAAATTCACCTGAAATTTCAACCGCACTTTCGTCATCTAAAACAGGCGACAATAGCCAATCGGCAAAAGATAAAGCTGTCGTCGTGTATGTTTTCTTTTCTCAAAATAAAAACATTGAAGATCTACAAGAATTCCAACTTTTAGCGGAATCTGCCAATGTTGAGATTTTACAAATCATCACCACAAGCCGAGCGACACCACAAGCAAAATATTTTATCGGTGAAGGAAAAGCACAAGAAATTGCGGATGCAGTGAAAGCCTTAGATGCCGATGTTGTTTTGGTGAATCATCAATTAACCCCTGCTCAAACCCGTAATTTAGAAAGCATCTGCCAATGCCGCGTGGTGGATCGCACAGGGGTAATTTTAGATATCTTTGCTCAACGAGCCCGATCGCACGAAGGGAAATTACAAGTTGAATTAGCCCAACTCAAGCATTTATCGACTCGATTAGTCCGCCGAAAAACAGGCTTAGATCAGCAAAAAGGTGCAGTTGGATTACGTGGTCCAGGGGAAACGCAATTAGAAACGGATCGCCGTTTAATCAAGGTTCGTATCGCACAGTTGCAAAATCGTTTGGCGAAAGTCGAAAAACAACGCAACCAAAATCGCCAAACTCGACAAAAAGCAGATATTCCCACCATTTCCTTAGTGGGTTATACCAATGCGGGAAAATCGACACTATTCAATTTCATCACACAAGCCAATGTCTATGCGGCGGATCAGCTTTTTGCTACCCTCGATCCCACATTAAGACGTTTACAAATTCAAGATGTTGGTACGGCGATTCTCGCCGATACCGTTGGTTTTGTTCGCCAACTCCCCCATGATTTAGTGTCCGCATTTAAATCTACCTTGCAAGAAACGGTAGAAGCCAGTTTGTTATTGCATGTCATTGATGCGGCAGACGCTCGAAAGATCGAAAATATTGAAGCCGTGAATTTAGTATTGGAAGAAATTAAAGCAGATAAAGTGCCTGCATTGTTGGTGTATAACAAAATCGATTTATTGGAAAATGTGGCGCCCCATATTGAATATGATGACGAGAATAAGCCCCTTGCCGTTTACCTTTCAGCACATTCAGGTGAAGGATTAGAGCTGCTACTTGAAGCCATTAAAGTGCGGTTGAAAAATGAGATACTTTCTTTCACCCTCACACTGCTCCCACAAGAGGGCAAAATTCGCCACGCGCTCTATCAATTAGATAGCATTCGTCACGAACAAATTTCGGATGAAGGCGAATTTATCCTCAATGTACAAATTGATAAAGTCGAATGGCTCAAACTTTGTAAACAATTCCCTAAACTGTCAGAAATTATTTACTAATACCGTATTGTTTTAATTTATTGGCGATTGCCGTGTGCGATACGCCTAATCGTTGTGCCAATTTTCGAGTACTTGGATATTGAGCATAAAAAGCACGCAATACACTCGCCTCATATTGTCCCATGATCTCATCCAGCGTTTGCTCACCAAAATCATCCGCAGAAATGACCGCACTTTGTACGGGTTTTAAATTTAAACTTTCAATATCAAGCTGGTTATTTTTCGCTAAGGAACAGGCACGATACAAGACATTGTAAAGTTCTCGCACATTACCTTGCCAAGGCTGCCCTTTCAAATAATTCAAAAAATCAGCATCATATTTCGGCATGGGAATCTTAAGCTGTCTGCTAATTTCTTGTAAAAAACCATCCGTTAAAGGCTGAATATCTTCAACTCGCTCACGCAATGGCGGTACATTTAGTGCTAAGACATTTAAGCGATGGAATAAATCACTGCGCAATTTCCCTTGTTCTAACAGCTTTTCCATCGGTTCTTGTGAAGTACAAATCACCCGAACATTTGCATGATGTTCTTTTTCTTCACCCACTCGACGGAAAGAACCATCCGTTAAAAAACGCAATAATTTTGCCTGTAAACTTAATGAAAGCTCGGCAATGCCATCTAACAACACCGTGCCTTCGTTAGCATATTCAAAAAAACCGATGGTTTCACTGTCACCCACTTTACGCCCAAACATTTCGCTTTCCGCATCTTCATCCGGCAGGCCTGCACAGTTTACTGCAATGAATTTTTTCTCACGACGCAAGCTCGCAAAATGGCAAGCTTTAGCTAATAAGTCTTTACCCGTGCCAGTTTCACCCTGAATTAAAAGCGGCACATCAAACATCGCAAAACGTTGTGCATTTTCGACCGTACTTTTCATGGAAAGGCTTTGAGTGACAAAGCAAGAGAACGGATCTTGTGGATTAAATGTCAGCATAAAATAAGCTCTGTTTTATTAAATGATGCCGATATGATAGGAAGTTTATTGATATGTGTAAAGATTAATTTACATATAAAAAGGGCAATCCTTGACTGCCCTTTTAGATGATTTTTCGTATTATTTTTTCACTGCACGATCAAGTTCTTGTGCGATGATTTCCATGCTTTCTAAACCACCAAACGCAAGATACCAATTGGCTGCATCAAGGTACACAATGTGTCCATCTTTATACGCTTTGGTTTGTTTGATGATATCGTTATCCAATACTTTTTGTGCATTGTTGGCTTTTTCTGTAATGGCCGCTGTACGATCCACTACGAGTAAAAAGTCTGGATTTTTTTCTAAGATATATTCAAAACCAACGCTTTGTCCATGCGTAGACGATTTGATGCTGTCATCAATCGGTTTAAAACCAAATTTTTGATACACCATGCCATAACGAGAACCATCACCAAAAGCACTGATTTTACTTTCATTAACCAACACCAATAGTGCCGTTTTGCTTTGTGCGTCTTTCGCAACTTGCGCGACTTTACTGTCTAACGCTGATAATTTCTCTTTTGCTACATTTTCTTTGTCAAAGATCTGTCCAAGTGCGGTCACATTTTGTTGAAAACTTGGATAATAATTTGTGTAGTCATTTTCAACATTAAATACTGGTGCGATTTCTTTAAATTTGTCGATCATTTTTTCTTGACGTTTAGACGCAATGATCAAATCTGGATTAAGTTCGTTAATTTGCTCCAATGATTGTTCTTTCAAATCGCCAACATTTTTATATTTTTTGTCTGCAAATTCTGAAAGATAGTTTGGAATTTTTCCGCTTTGTGGGAAGCCCACAATTTTATCTTGCACACCTAATGCACGAAGCGTATCAGCTGCACCAAAATCGAGAACCACCACACGTTGTGGATTTTGTGGCACGACTTGTTTTCCAGCAGCATTTTCAACGGTAATATCCGCAGCTTGTGCAATACCAGCAAATGCAAAGAGTGAAAGCGCTAAAGTTGATAATGTTTTTTTCATAAAGATTTCCTTACTTATCTAAAATAAACGGCAATTTTATGGTCGTCGATATCCTGAATCGGAATCGTCATGTCATAAATATCTTGTAATATGGTTGATTGCATAATGTGGTTAACTTCACCTTGTTGGACTAATTTTCCATTTTTCATGGCAACAATGTAGTCTGAATAACAAGAGGCGAAATTAATATCATGAATCACAATCACTACGGTTTTGTTGAGTTCTGTCGCTAATTTACGCAAAACTTGCATGATCTGCACTGAATGTTTCATATCCAGATTATTTAATGGCTCATCCAACAAAATATAATCGGTATCTTGTGCCAGTGTCATCGCAATATAAGCGCGTTGTCGCTGCCCACCACTTAAGTTATCGATATATTGATGACGAATATCATCTAAATTCATATAGGCAATGGCATTATCAATAAAAGTGCGGTCAGTTTGGGTTAAGTTTCCTTTGCTATAAGGAAAACGCCCAAAAGCAACTAAATCTTCAATGGTTAGACGCAAATTAATGTTGTTAGTTTGCTTTAAAATCGCAAGTTGTTTCGCGATATCGCTACTTTTCTTACGATTGAGCAATTCACCGTTGAGATAGATCTCGCCACTATCAGCATTCAACAAACGGCTCATAATAGACAGCACCGTACTCTTCCCTGCGCCATTTGGCCCGATAAAAGACGTAATTTTCCCCGTAGGAATGGTAACGGACACATTATCCACCACCTTTTTGCTTCCGTAACTTTTAGTAATATTGCGAATTTCTATTGCCATTTTTTGTTTGCTCTTAATAACAAATAAATAAAGTACACGCCACCGACAAAATTAACGATGATGCTTAATGTCGTGCGGAACGTAAAAATATGGGTCACTAATAATTGCCCTAAAACCAAGGTAATGATGGAAATTAACATCGCGGCAGGAATGAGGACTTTGTGGCGATAATCACGAACAAATTCAAAGGTCACGTTCATCACTAATAACCCGAGGAACGTAAGTGGGCCAACAAGTGCGGTCGACACTGACGTTAAAATTGCCACGAGAATTAATAGGATTTTTAAGGTCTTTTGGTAATCGATCCCTAAGTTAATGGCATTTTCTCGCCCTAACGCCAACACATCAAAGCAATGCCAATATCTCAGACTAAAAACAATGGTCGCCACTAAAATGGCTAATGCGCCCCACAAGATTTGTGTATTGATTCGGTTGAAACTTGCAAAGCCAATATCTTGTGCGATCTGGAATTCATTTGGATCAATCAACACTTCCATAAACGTCGTTAAGCTACCAAAGAAGGTGCCGAAAATAATCCCGACAAGCAACAAGAAGAAAATATTTTGGTTTTCTTTCTTAAACAGGAAGTGATAAAGCACTAATGAAAACGCCATCATTAATCCCGTACACAAGACAAACAATGCAATCGAATTCATTGAAAGCAATGTGCTTGAACCGAAAAGAAAGATAATCGTTGTTTGAATCAGCAAATACAGTGAATCTAAACCTAAAATACTCGGTGTGAGAATTCGGTTATTCACGACCGTTTGGAAAATCATCGTAGCGAGTGCAATTGCCGCGCCTGTAATCACAATCGCAATTAAGGATAAGGCACGATTTTCCAAGGCATATTGCCAACGGTTCGGTAAGTTGTAGCCTAAATAGAGTGTAAGAGAAACAATGGCTAACAACGACAATACAATCAGTTGAGAAGAAGATTTCTTAGCCATTTCTATACCGCTTTAATAATAAAAATAAGAAGATACCACTGCCAAATACGCCAACCACGGCATTAATGGAAATCTCATAAGGATAAATCACACTTCGACCTAAAATATCGCAGAATAAAACAAATACCGCACCTAACAAAGCGGTATGAGATAACACTTTCTTCAAGTTATCCCCTAAATAAAGCGTGACGATATTCGGAATAATTAACCCCAAGAAAGGGATCACGCCAACAGACACGATAATAATCGAAGACACCACTGCCACAATGAGTAGACCGAGATAAAGTACTTGGTTGTAATTTAGACCTAGATTAATCGCAAAATCTTTCCCCATCCCGACAATAGAAAAACGATGCGCAAATAAATAAGCCACGATGAGTGTAGGAATACTGAAATACAACAATTCATAGCGGCCAGACATCACAAGAGAAAAGTCCCCTTGTAGCCACCCGGATAAGTTTTGCAATAAATCTTCTTTATAAGCGATAAAGGCAGTAATTGAACTGATGATATTACCAAACATAATCCCCACCAAAGGCACAAAATTCGTGTCCTTGAATTTCAAACGGGACAGAATCGTCATAAATAACAATGTGCCAAGGAAAGATACAATCACCGCAATGGTTGTTTTTAACAACATTGAAGCTGTTGGGAAAAACAGCATCGCCATTAAAATGCCTAATCTTGCACTATCCATTGTGCCCGCAGTGGTGGGTGAAACAAATCGGTTTCGACTGAGTTGCTGCATCACTAAGCCACAAATACTTAAGGATGCACCTGCAATCAAGATACTGATTAAGCGAGGCACGCGACTAATTAAAAAGATCTGCCATTGATTACCTTCAAAATTCAGTAACCCTTGCAAATTAACGGTACTTACCCCGAGAAAAAGTGAAATAAAGGAAAGCACTATCAAAAGAAAAATCAGATAACGTCTCTTAATCATAAAAATGAGAATAATTCTAAAATGCAAAGAGAATAGCATATTGAGGAAAAAGAGAAAAGATGAAGTGCGGTCAGTTTTCAGCTAATTTTTTAGGCCTATAAAAAATGCGGTCAAATTTGACCGCATTTTATTCACTATAATTTTAATGTTCTTTCAACTTCCTTCGCTCGGACTAAGAATTGCTTACGCTCTGCAGTTGCCATACCGCTGCTGGTACCTGGTAATTTCACCGTAAGCGGGTTCACCGCTCGCTCATTGATATGAAACTCGTAGTGCAAGTGTGGACCGGTTGAAATACCCGTATTACCAGTTAATGCAATGCGCTCCCCTTTCTTCACTGTTTGGCCCGCACGCACTAAAGCACGACTTAAATGCATATACACCGTTTGATATTCACGACCATGGCGTATCACCACATAACGTCCTGCACCACCGGCTTGATAAGCCACTTTCTCCACCACACCTTCTGCTGGCGCAATAACTGGCGTACCTGGTGAAACAGCAAAGTCTACCCCTTTATGCGGACGAACACGTCCCGTTACTGGATGGCGCCGATTTGGGTTAAATGGTGAAGAAATACGGGCTTGACGTTGCAATGGATAACGCGCAAAGCCTTTACCAAGGGTTTCCCCTTGCTTATCGTAGTAGCGACCATTCGCTGCTTGAATACCATAATAGCTCTTACCATCTGCCATAATGTGAATGGCTTCAACGTTACCTTGACCGGTTAATTTATCGCCTAAATATTCACGTGATACCAAAATCGCAAACTTAGTACCTTTACTGAGTTTTTGAAGGCTTACTTGCCATTGTAATGCTGAGCTTAATTGGCTGATTTGACGACCATCTAGACCTAAATCACGCAAACTTGATGCAAAAGATCCGTTAATTGTTCCTTTTAACACCTCTTTCTTCCAGATACTTTTCTTCTCTAGAATTTGGCGTTTAAACTTACCGTCTTCCGTGCGCTCATAAATGCGCTCTTCTTTTTCAGATACCAACCAGTTTAAGTATTCCAACTGGTCTTCTTTATCTAGAATCCAATAGAACTGTTGACCTGCGCGCAGCGTTTTTAATTCAGGATACGCAGCAATCAAATCTTTCGCCGTATCATCTTCTAAACCGGAAAGCTCTAATACATCTTTTAATGAATCGCCACGTACTACGGTATGGCTAAATTGATCGGTAATACGTAATGCTTGATCGGCCACATCTAAAATACCACTCAGCGCATCTTGAGCGTCTTTTGGTAAATCATTGAGATCGTCAAACTGTGGTTTAATTTCATCGACTTCATCATCTTTGGCTTGAAGATCATCATCGTAAGAAGTCGCATCTTCCGTATTCGCATTCTGCTTAGTTTCAGGATGTTCACCTGCTTGAGTTTGTTGCTTGTCTGATTCTGTTTTTTCAGGTGTAAGAGATTGATATTGAACGTTATCCACCATCTCTGGTTCAAGATTACTTTGCAGAGAAGGATCATAATCAGCGGTATCTTTAAAGGCGAGGAAAATACCCGTTAAAATAAGCAAAAGTGCGGCAAAAAAAATCGCCGCTTTTATACGGGATTTTCGTTTCCGTCGATCTCTAGCTAATTTAACGTGTTGCAAAATAGATACCTTTAAAATGAATAAAAAGCTTTTCGTCTTTCAGACTACAAACTCTGGGAAAAATTCATTTTACCCTAAAAATGTCAAATCTTATGCCTAAATATTAGGCATAGTCAGAATTTCTTGAGAAAAACAAGGAAATGAGCTATTTTAGTGAGCCATTTTTAAAGGGGGGATTATGCAGATTCACGCCATTCAACCAGCCCAACCCACACCATTAATTACACTGAAAAATATCAATGTGGTCTTTGAACAAAAGACCGCATTGCGGGATATTAATCTCAGTATTTATCCTAATTCCATTATCACCATTGTAGGCCCAAATGGTGGAGGAAAATCGACTCTCTTAAAAACCTTATTAAAATTACAAACGCCAACATCCGGTGAAGTAATTTATAGCGCTAATGTCAGAATTGGCTATGTCCCACAAAAAATTCACCTCGATCACAGCTTACCAATGACGGTTGAGCGTTTTCTTGCGCTCAAAAAAGGTGTTAAAACGCAAGAAATATCAACCGCACTTGAGCAACTCTCTATCACTCATTTGAGAAAAAATAATATGCAAAAACTCTCAGGTGGGGAAATGCAACGCGTGTTATTAGCTCGTGCGATTTTGAACAAACCCAATTTACTGGTGCTAGATGAACCAACTCAAGGGGTCGATATTAATGGTCAAGCTGAACTTTATCAGCTGATTCACCGTACTCAACAAGCCTTAAATTGTGCGGTTTTAATGGTTTCCCATGATTTGCATATCGTGATGGCGGACAGTAAAGAAGTGTTGTGCATCAATCAACACATTTGCTGTGCCGGCACACCAGAAAGCCTATCCAATGATCCCAAATTTATGCGTCTTTGGGGCAATCAAATCTCACAAAATGTGGGCTTTTATACGCACCATCATAATCACCATCATAATATGCACGGTGATGTTTGTAGTTGCAGTGCCAATCCATCTGAATGCCAACAATAAGGAAAAATCATGTTTGAGATTTTATTTCCCGCCTTGCTTACAGGCTTACTGCTTTCCTTAATTACCGCACCACTGGGTGCTTTTGTGGTGTGGCGTAAAATGGCTTATTTTGGTGATACCCTTTCCCACTCAGCCTTGCTTGGTGTGGCGTTAGGGATTTTCTTACAAATTAACCCTTATGTTGCCATTGTAATTTTGACGATTATTCTCGCCGTATTAATGGTTTGGCTCGAAAGTAACACGCAATTTTCAGTGGATACCCTTTTAGGCATTATCGCACACAGTTGTCTTTCCCTTGGTGTGGTTACGGTTGGCTTACTAAAAAATGTCCGCGTAGACTTAATGAGTTATCTTTTTGGGGATTTGCTCGCCATTAATTTTAACGACTTACCTTATATTGGCACGGGTGTCCTCATTGTATTAGGCACACTGCTTTACTTCTGGCAAGCCTTACTCTCCACCACTGTCTCACCTGAACTGGCTCAAGTGGAAGGCATTAACATCAAAAAAATGCGATTTATCTTGATGATTTTGACCGCACTTACAATCGCATTAAGTATGAAGTTCGTTGGCGCCCTGATTATTACATCCCTCTTAATTATTCCGGCAGCAACGGCAAGACGCTTTGCCAAAACACCTGAACAAATGGTGTTTATTGCGATTTTAATCAGCATGCTTTCCGTCGTTGGCGGATTATTCCTTTCCGCCTTTTATGATACCGCTGCGGGGCCTTCTGTCGTGATTTGTTCCGCATTTTTGTTTTTGTTATCATTACTAAAAAAGGAATATTTATAATCCGCTCCAACCAGTGAAAACCATTTGCACCGCACCTTAAATCTTGATAAAGTGCGGGCAACTTTTGACGATATTTTAGGATAAGAAATGAGCCAAGAATATTTAGATTTTGAATTACCTATTGCTGAACTTGAAGCCAAAATTGAAGCGCTACGTTCAGCATCTGATGACAAAATTGATTTACACGATGAAATTAAACGCTTACAAAAGAAAAGCGATGAATTAACCAAAAAAACCTTTGCAAATCTTGATGCATGGCAGGTTTCTCGTATGGCACGTCACCCAAATCGTCCATACACTCTTGATTATATCGAACATATTTTTACTGATTTCCAAGAACTTGCGGGCGATCGTGCCTTTGCAGATGATAAAGCAATCGTAGGTGGTCTTGCTCGTTTAGATGGCCGCGCGGTAATGATTATCGGTCACCAAAAAGGTCGTACAGTAAAAGATAAAGTGAGTCGTAACTTTGGTATGCCGGCACCTGAAGGCTATCGTAAAGCATTACGTTTAATGCAAATGGCTGAGCGTTTTAACTTACCTATTATTACCTTTATCGACACGCCAGGGGCTTACCCAGGCATCGGTGCGGAAGAACGTGGTCAATCTGAAGCGATTGCTCGTAACTTACGTGAAATGTCTACCTTAAAAGTACCAGTTATCTGTACGGTAATCGGTGAAGGCGGTTCCGGTGGTGCATTAGCCATTGGTGTGGGCGACAAAGTGAATATGTTGCAATATTCAACTTATTCCGTTATTTCACCAGAAGGCTGTGCTTCTATTTTATGGAAGAGCGCTGAAAAAGCATCAACCGCAGCAGAAGTCATGGGCTTAACCGCAACTCGTTTAAAAGAGTTAGGTTTAATTGATAATATCGTTCAAGAGCCATTAGGTGGTGCACATCGTAATTATCATGAAATGGCACGTAATTTAAAACAATGCCTCGTTGAAGAACTAAACGAACTCGATACCTTCGACAAAGATGGCTTATTAGAAAGACGTTACGAACGTTTAATGTCTTACGGTTATTGTTAATAAAATAGAAAAAGAGCGGTTAGTTTAACCGCTCTTTTTTGTGTTTTGAAAAAAATGTTGCATGGATGCAAGAAACAGCATCAATGCCTAAAATAATATAAAAGGAGAACTCAAAATGAAAAACGTACTAGCAATTCAATCTCACGTGGTTTATGGCTTCGCTGGCAATAAATCTGCAACCTTCCCAATGCAGCTATTAGGTGTAGACGTATGGGCACTCAATACCGTGCAATTCTCTAACCATACTCAATATGGCAAATGGACAGGCATGGTGATTCCACAAGAGCAAATTGGTGAAATTGCTAACGGTTTAGATGCCATTGGAAAACTGCAAGAATGTGATGCGTTGCTTTCTGGCTATTTAGGTTCAGCTGAGCAAGTTGACAAAATTATCTATGCTTTAGAAAAAATCAAAGCACGTAACCCAAATGCACTTTACTTGTGCGATCCAGTGATGCCAAATGCCGAAAAAGTCTGTGTCGTGGCGGATGGTGTACGTGAACGCTTAATTGAAAAAGCCATTCCACGTGCGGACATCATGACCCCAAATCTTTCCGAACTTCGTACGCTTTCTGACTTCCCTATCAATACGTTTGACGATGTGCTGAAAGCCGCCAATGCATTAGTGGCTAAAGGTGTGAAAAAAGTGTTAGTTAAACACTTAGGTAAAGCAGGTAAATTAAATGATCCTGATACCTTTGAAATTATTATGGCGACACCTGAAGGTGTATGGCATTTAAATCGTCCACTTTACAAATTCAACTTTGAACCTGTTGGTGTGGGTGATTTAATTGCGGGGACTTTCTTGGCGCATTACTTAAACTGTGGCAATGATGTAGAAGCTTTTGAAAAAATGAATAATGCGGTTGCTGGCGTAATGAAAACTACCTTTGATTTGAAATCTTACGAACTCCAACCGATTGCTGCACGTTTTGAGATCTTAAATCCAAGCACAAACTACAAAGCTGTTAAAGTTGCCTAATGGATCTTTTTTCGTTATTCCAAGCACAAATCCCAACCACCGCCAATAAGCTTCTCATCGCGTTTAGCGGTGGTTTGGATTCAACTGCACTGCTTTCTTTAGTTAAAAAACTCAGCGAAAAACGACCGCACTTAAGCCTGCGAGCTATTCATATCCATCACGGATTAAGCCCGAATGCGGATACTTGGACGGCTCATTGCCAACAACTCTGTAAACAATTTGAGATTCCACTTATTATTGAAAAAGTTAAAGTGGAAATGCATGATGGCATTGAAGCTGGCGCTAGAGAAGCCCGTTATCAGACGATTTTGAAACATATTCAGCCAGATGAATATCTGGTCACTGCACATCATTTAAATGATCAAACTGAGACTTTTTTCCTGGCGCTAAAACGCGGAGCAGGATTGCAAGGTTTAGGTGCCATGCAAAAAGAAAGTCAATTGTTCGGGATGCCTATTCTACGCCCACTCCTTTCTTTTACCCGTAATGAATTAGAAGATTACATTCAGCAAGAAAGTCTGCCTTGGGTCGAAGACGAAAGTAATCAAGATAATCATTACGATCGCAATTTCTTACGTAACCAAATTTTGCCTGAATTACGCCAACGTTGGGGGCATTTTGATCATGCTGTTCAGCGTGCCGCACAACATTGTTTTGAGCAACAACAACTAATTAATGAATTATTACAACCTTGCTTTGAGCAGCATCTTCTTGAGGATCAAAAACAGTTTTCGCTCGTAAACTTTCTAGACTATTCATCACAAAAACAAACCGCACTTTTGCGAATGTGGCTGGCTAAAAATCAGATTGCTATGCCAACGCAGATTCAATTAACGCATATTATTGATGACGTGATTAAAGCCAAAGCGGATGCAACCCCCCAATTTCAACTTGGGGAGCATATTATTCGCCGTTATCAACAATGTCTCTATTTAACAGAGAAATTCGTTGATTTGTCGCGAACTTGTATTGATATACCGTTAAATCAACAAATTACCTTGCCTGATAATCTTGGAACAATTTATGCTGTCCGCAATGCGACAGGCATTTTAGTGCATTGGAATGACAAACAGGTTCAACTTGCTGATACACAAGAACCGATTCAAATACGATTTGCTTATACTGGCAAAGTAAAACGCCAACATAATCGCCCTGCAGAAACCATGAAAAAAATCTGGCAAGAGCTCGGCGTTCCGCCTTGGCAACGAAATCGTATTCCACTCATTTTTTATGGTGAGACTTTACAAAGTGCGGTGGGTTTTTTCCGTGTTTTTCAGAACTTAGAGAAATAAAAAAATGGGTGATGAGTCACCCATTTTTATGATTAAGAAAAGCGTTTAAAATGCCTGCCGTAAATTCTTTCCGTAAATAAAACCCCAGTGGCAAGGTATCAATCACTTCCCCATTTTTACCAATGCCTTTCGTAATAGCTTTACTGTTTGCGCCTTTTGGACGCAGTTGCATGACTTCACCAATACGTGCCGTAATCTGATCTAACTTTCCGAGCACAATATAATCCATCAACTCTTCCCAATCTTGGCGTAATTGATGTTCTTGTTCAGCCGAAGGTTGCCATAAGATAGGTTGGCCAATATGGCGCTCACGCAAAGGAATATCTCGACTACCTTCAATAGGAATCCACAAGACTTTCGATAATTTATGACGAACGTGCGAATTTTCCCAATTTACCCCAGCGTTTTGAACCAAGGGCGCAAGGCTCACAAATGTGGTTTCCAACGGAAAACCTTCGGTATTAATGGGTAACGTTTTTAATTCAATGCCTAAATGGGAAAAGTCCTGCTCTGCTTTACTGCCAGCAGTCGCTCCTAATGCGGTTTCAAGCAACATTCCAACCCAGCCTTTATCGCGTTTTAAATCAGGCGGAACGAGAATATTTAATTCATCTGCAAGTTCGCCAAAGGTTAACCCCGCAATAGATTGCGCTTTTTCTAATAAGGCTTGTTCGGTTTGTGGGATCATTCGTGGTATTTCTTCAATAATTTCGGTTTAACGTATTCTACGCCTTTGTCGATGTAAGGAATATTCTCTAATTTCAATAAAAAACGTTTTGCCGGCAATCCACCACCAAAACCAGTGATTTCACATTTTTTCCCTAATACACGATGACATGGAATGATAATACTAATGGGATTACTCCCTACTGCACCACCAACGGCACGCACCGCCTTGGGATTATTAATGCTTTCGGCTAACCCACCATAACTCGCCGTTTTACCATAAGGAATTTGACGCAATGCTTTCCAAATCACTTGTTGAAATGCGGTACCTTTAGGCGATAAAGGAATATCGGAGAAACTTTCTGGCTCGCCATTAAAATAACGCATTAAAGCGCACCGCACTTTTTCAAAAAGCGGTAAATCTTCTCGTAAAATCCAATTTGGATTTGGCGTGGTTTGTTCTAACTCACAATCTAAATTTGTAAGATGTTCACCATCAGAAAGCATTAATAACCGACCAATTGGTGAGTCCATATAAGCATAAAAAAGTGCGGTCATTTTTCTCTCGTTTCTATGAATTGATATAAGAAAAAAGCACACCGAACATACATTCGGTGTGCTGCTTATTATGCTAAATTTTTTACAAATTAGAAACTGTAGTTTAAGTTTAAACCGTAAAGGTTAGCACTTGCTTTAGAGGTATAATTCGCTGTTACTGTTGCTAAACCACCAATTGGTTGGCTTTCGGTGAAGTGAATTTTTTTACCACGTAAGTGCGCAAAGCCCGCATCAATAGAAAGATTCGGGGTAAATTTATAAGTTGCCCCTACGCTATACCACATACGATCTGTATCTGGAATAGATGCACTCACATGTTCTGTTGGTGCTGCCGCTTCATCATAAGCTATACCGGCACGAAGCGTTAATTTATCATTTACATTATAGGTTGTACCTAATGCATAACGAGAATTGCTACGGTATTTTTCATCTTTATGGAAAGCAAGTTCACCGTCATTAAAGGTGGCGTGTAACTCTTTGAAACGGCTCCAATGTGTAAATTTGTAGCTATAGTGCAATGCCAAATTATCTGTCACTTGGTGGAAACCTGATAATTCTAAATAATCTGGTAAGTGTAATGTTAATCCACCTGCAGCAGGGCCTTGACCACGAAGTGTACGGCTCGCACTCACCGCATTAGAATCTTCAAAGTCAATATCGACTTTTGAATGATAGGCTAAACCAACACGGTTATTTTCGTTAAACTCGTACACTAAACCTGCATTCCAACCGAAACCCCATGCATTTTTATCTTGTAAGTGGGTTAGTAC
>OGYM01001149.1_pt1 | contig 19739 bp, 14 predicted proteins | sample 1576491 | NCBI WGS metagenome assembly OGYM01 (sample SAMEA3541515, study PRJEB24748) | human gut metagenome | biome: human gut; feature: human-associated habitat; material: faeces | place: China | collected 2012 | reverse complement strand
CATCATAAAGAATGCAGCATAAACAATTACCGACAATACGGGGAAGATGCCTTTAATGGCCATGCTGTCGCACAAAGCTACTGCAAAGGCACCGAAAGCCATACCGATAGAACCGACGATTAATAACGGTTTACGTCCGAATTTGTCCACTGTAAAGATGGCAACCAATGTAAAGACGATATTTACTATACCCATGATCACTGTCTGCATCATACCACCACCCTCAGCACCGGCATTTTCAAAGATACGCGGAGCATAATAAAGTACGGCATTGATACCAATAGCCTGCTGGAACACAGAGAGTAAGATACCGATTACAATAACCGCCACACCGTAAGTAAACAGTTTCTCTGTTTTTTCCTGGGAAGTAGCTTTGATTTCTGCCAGAATCTCTTTTGCTTTTGTTGCACCGTTTACTTTCTCTAATATAGAGTAGGCTTTTTGATCCTGATCGATCATCACCAGATAGCGGGGAGTCTTAGGAACAAAGAACAGCAGTAAACCGAACATGGCAGCTGGGAAAGCTTCGGAACCGAACATATAGCGCCAACCTTCATATACCGACCACATATCTGATGCGCCATTGACGGAGAGAACACCCGTGACGGCATCTTTGTCGATAATCGGATTCTGATGACCGCCCAAAATCATGTAGTTCACAAAATATACCACCAACATATGCACTTTCTTAAAATATAGTTTGATTGAAGTTATAAATCGAAAAAAGTTGCAACCCAAACAAGTGGGCTGCAGCTTTTATATATCCATGTTTTTAGGTGATTACCATCTTGGGTCACCAACACCGAGCTTCTTAATACTCTCGTTACCGATAGTGAAGTCGCCCTTAGCGGCATTCTTGTACTCAGGGTCATCAACCTTGCCTGCCTCGTCAGCAAACATGTTTGACTTACCCTCTACGTCTGCTACATTGAGCTTAGCGCAGTTGAAGTATACGTTGTTCTGGAATGTTGGAACGCCAGTCTTTGACTGGTTAGACCATACAGCACCAGTGTTTGAAACGATGTTGTTTGTCCAGTTGATTACGTTGCCTACATAGCGAACATAGAGCAAACGCTTACCTTTGTTAGATGCTCCATCGATAGTACACTTGTTTACTGTGATAACAGGTGCGCCACCAAGTGCTGAAGCATCGTCCATACGGATGAAGTCGCGGCTTGCTGCACTATTATAGATTGTAGACTCAAGGATGTTAAGGTTGTCTATGCGACCCTTACGACAGTCGAACATATCACCACCATCGCACTCAATGTCGTGAATCAAACAATTCTTGAAAGTAAGCTCGTTAATAGTACAAGCTACGTTTACATAGAATACACCCTTACCAAAGTTCTTGATTTCAGAGTTCTTGATGATAACATTTGCGTATGTAGCATCAGCAGTTTTGAAGTTGAAAGCCTGGTCGGCAGAAACATTTTCAGAACCATCGAGAACTACGTTGTCGATAGAAACAGAAGCACCATCGTTAATCTCGAAGCGACCCTGGATAACAGGAGATGCAGTAGGGTAGATACCCTTGATCTCGATACTCTTAGAGATTGCTACTGCACTTGTACCTGTTTCATCCTCAGACATAATCTTGAATGTGTCAGGCATCAAAGCAAATACAGAACCTGCCTCAGCATTCTTAATCAATGAAGCCAAGTCGTCACCTGGACGAACTACGATAGCACCATTAAGGTCTGCAATAGTCTTGAAAGTCTTTGTACCACGCTTCTTGTTACCATTGTAGAGGTATACGTCATACTTTGTTTCTGGCTGCAAGCCATCAACAAGAGCCTTACCTGCCTCTATTTCAGCTGCGGTAAGCTGCTTAGTTGTTACAGTATCACCAGTTTCTGAAGCTACAGCATAGATAGTTGTAACAGCCTCTCCAGCAGGCCAGTTCATTGCAACGCTACGGTCAGCAATATCTGAGTTTGAAATAGATTTGAAAATCTGTTGTGCGTTGGTGTGGAATGAAACCTCGCTCCACTTAGAGTTGCGAGTTTCATCATTATCGTCAACAGCCATCACACGTGCAGAATATTCGGTATCGTAAATCAAGCCACTTACAGCGTAAGGGATATCATCCTTAGAGATATTCTTGAATTCGTATGTTGGTTCACCACTAAAGTCAAGGTTGCTATCCTCGAATATTTGGAGTGTATAGCTTGTTGCACCGCTAACTGCAGCCCACTGAAACGAAGCACTCTCCTTAGTTATATCTTTAGTATCAAAGTTAACAGGCGAGAAGTTGCGCCCTACGATAAGGCTTGTAATCTCGTCCATCGGATCGCTACATGCAGTCATCGACAACAAGCCGAGACCAAGGATGCAAGCGTTTATGATTGATTTTTTCATATTGTTCAGTTTATGAATTGTATTTTGTAAAGATTATCTGTTGGCAGATACAGCAGATTGCTATATCTGCCAACTAATAATATTCTTAATCTGAGAGCTGACCGTAGTTGCCATCATTGTTGAGCAAACCATTGCTCTTTTCAATGAATGTCTGCCAGATAGGCCACAAGCAGTTCAAGCTTGGTTTTCCTACATACAAACCATTGATGTAATCTTCGGTCAAGAGGTTGGTATTTGTCTTAGAGTCTACGAACCACTGCTTAGAACTGTAGCCCTCGAGAGCTGCACCTTCTGCGTCAGTATCACCATGGTTCAATCCATATACTACGATATTTTCGCCTTCGTTCTTGAAGTAAAGCTTAAGAGGAAGGTCTGCGTAGCTACCTGCGCGGTTAGAAAGGTCAGTAAGTTTCTGCTTAGCCTCTGCCATCTTCTCGTCGATGATTCCCCAACGTACGAGGTCTGCCTTACGAAGCATTTCGCCAGCAAACTCAAATCCACGCTGCTCTACGATACCATTGAAGAAAGCTTCCTGGCTAGCTGTATACTTAGCCTTCAAAGCTTCAACCTTGGCTGCAGGAAGAGCACGGTCGAGAACAGGTTTCATGTAGTTCCAAGCTGTCTGCTGGTCGTTGTCCAATGCGTTGATAGCCTCTGCTGCCATGAGGTAAACATCTGCCAAACGCATGTACTGCCAGTTTACACCATCATCATTCTTACCAAGGCTAAGAGCACGCTCTGACTTCATCCACTCGTAGCGAAGCTTACCGAAGCACCATTTGTTGATACCACGAAGTTGCTGATATGACTTGCCATCAACAAGCTCCTTGCTCCACTCATAAGGAATACAAGTAATATCGCGACGGATATCATCCTTGTCATAGTCATAATATAGATATGGAAGAGGACCATTAGCACCACCCTGAGCCTGTGATGTATACTGGTCTGCAGCCTGATGCTTAATACCGAAAGTATAAACAACACGACCACGACCAGAAGAGAATGGAATTTCCCACAACGATTCACCACCTGCAGCTACATTGTCCTGGCAAAGCTTCTTGAAGTTCTCTTCGAAGCTACCAAGAGTGTTGCAATGCTTGTTGATGATGTCGATACACTCCTGCTTAGCAATAGCATACATCTTGTCAGATGCCAACTCTGGATCCTTGCTCTTGCGATAGCCATCGCCACGAAGACCGTAGCCACCAGCATAGAGAGCGATACGAGCGCGGAGACCCTTAACGAAGCTCTTGCTTACACGCTCTGTGCTCTTTGTGATAACATTCTCGTTTGGCCAGTAGCAGTAGTCTTCTGCTTCCTTAAGGTCAGCGAGCAATACCTTATATATAGAGTCACGATTGCAACGTGGCATATATACATTGTCAGCATTGTTAGGCTGCAAACGTGCTGGAACATCACCCCAAGCCTTGATAAGGTCGTTGTAGATGAGAGCACGCAAAGTCAAAGCTTCACCAAGAAGCTGTGCCATATCACGGTTATTCTCGATATTGCCATACTTACGAATGCCCTGGATAGCAAGGTTTGCACGCTCGATACCCTCGTAGAACATTGCATAGGCATTATTATCGGTATTCATCTGACCGTTGGTAGCCAGTGTGTTGTATGCCCAAAGGCTGTTTTTATCGTCGTACGACATAGCCTTTGAATATGAAGGCTGTGTTCCACTACCAGTTTCAAGGTCGCTGTTAAGACCATAGTAAGGTAGGAAACGTCCGCGGTAAGAGTTTGTCTGACAGAATGATACGTGTATAGACATAATCTCTGACTCAGCCAACGAATACTGTGAAAACACAGAAGTCTCATCGAGAGTAGACTGTGTTGGGGCGTCCATATCGCATGATGTTACTACACCAGCAAGAGCTATGGACATTATTGAAAGCTTAAATATTTTTTTCATTGTTTGGTCTTGTAAAGGAATGTTTAGAAATTCAAGTTCAAACCAAATACATACTGGCGGCTGCGTGGGTAACCAGAGTAGTCACAACCAGGTGTGAGGCTCTCCTGACCAGATTTTTTAATACAGTCAGACTCTGGGTCGAAGCCCTTGTAACCAGTAATGGTGAACACATTATACATTGTGCAGTAGAAGCGGATGCGCCAGAAATCATTCTTCCTCCTGATGGCACGTCTTACCGAAAAGCATTGCTCATATGAGAATAGTAATTATTAACAATTGAGTGCTACCCGAAACGGGTTTATTTATGCCCGTTTCGGGTTGGTAACAGGCGGAAAGAACAGAGGCCCGGATGGGGTATCCGGGCCTCTGTCAGGGAGGAATTTAGGGGGGCGCGACCCCGGTTACATCACGCGTTTAAAGGTCGAAGGGGTTACGCCAAACTGTTTCTGGAAGGCGGCAGAGAAATGGCTGGCGTTGGCATAGCCCAGATCGGCCGCCACCGTCATGACGGAAGTATTGCCGTTGGCCAGGCGTCTTCTGGCTTCCTGCATTCGTTCAGCCTGAAACAGGCCATAGACGCTGTTGTTGAACAGAACGCGGAAGCCTCGCTTAATTTTGAGAACGCTCAGACCGGACTCTCTGGCCAGCTCCGCGACGCCCGGCGCTTGCGTCAGATCAGCCAGCAGCAGATCCTTCGCCCGCAGCAGTTTCTGACGTTCCATCGGGTTGAAGTGGCAGGAGAGGCAACTGGCGTCTTCGCGATGTTCATCCAGCACCAGACTGAGCATGACCAGACTTTGCCCCTGCAACCATAGCGTCGACGGCTTTTGTTCATGGCTGAAGCCGCCGTGCATGCGCATCAGCGCGTGACGCAAGGCCTGAGCCGTTAAGTGGGTTTCAGCATTACAACGCTGCTGCTGGCAACAGCAGTGGGAGTCGATCTTATTCTTAATGACCGCGCTAATATCTGGCACCCACAGCGCGAGGGTTTCAGGGCTGAAGGAGAGGGTAATGCTCTCGAATCGGCCACAATAGGAGGCGCTGCCACGGCAGTCTGGCGTATGGGTAATGTAATGGCGATTGCGCGCAAGCTCCCAGTCGGTGCGGCGCCGGAGTCCCTGAATCGCAAAGCGCGATGTGCCTTCCAGGATGCACGAGAAGTTAATCCTGCCCAGATCGTCGTGTAGCTGCAACGTCTCAGGCCGCGCAAAATGGCCCCTCCAGAGCAAAATATCCATACCTTCCTGCAACGAACAGCGCAGCAGTTCACACTGAGCAGGAATATTGCCATCGTTTGCAGGTTTCCCGACCACCAACTGGTGAATAGAGATTTCAGATTGCGTTTGCGGTGACTCCGTCATGACCTGGTTATCTCCCTGTGGCTTAGACCAATGCGGGTATAAATAGAACCGAATGGGGTAGATGAGTTATTGATAATGGTTATTATTCACATTAATTCTCAGAACGCCACCCTGAATTGTCGTTTTTGGCGTCCGTAAAAATTCATCAGGAAATTCAGTTACTCCCATGTCATCTCAATCATCCAATACTGAATCGCTGTCCCGATTTCCTCTCTGGCAGGTGATTACACCGGTTCGCAGGAAGGTTATTTTAGCTATGGCGCTGGCGGGGCTGGCGGCATTAACCAGCCTGGGGGCGCTCCTTTTTCTGGCGTGGAGCCTGCGCGACATTCGCGCGACGCCTGACGCTATTCCGGCCTGGCCGCTGGGCGGCGTGATCGGCTGCGTGATCTTAACTTTTGTTCTGCGCTTGCAGGCGTTCAACACCTCTCATTACGCGGCTTTTCATCTGGAGAACATTCTGCGCAGCAGGTTAGCCCGTAAAGCATTGCAGCTTCCGCCTGGCGTGTTACAGCAAATGGGCAGCGGGTCAGTGGCGAAAGTGATGCTGGATGACGTGAAGTCGTTACATATTTTTGTGGCCGACAGCACGCCGCTCTATGCCCGCGCGATCATTATGCCGCTGGCGACAATCGTTATCTTGTTCTGGCTGGACTGGCGGCTGGCAATCGCGACGCTGGGGGTACTGGCGTTTGGATCGGTTGTTCTCGTGCTCGCCCGCCAGCGTTCGGAAGATATGGCTCAGCGTTATCATAAGGCGCGCGAGCAGGTTAGCGCGGCGGTTATTGAGTTCGTGCAGGCCATGCCCGTGGTGAGAACGTTTGATAGCGGCAGCACCAGTTTTTTGCGCTATCAACGCGCCCTTGAAGAGTGGGTCGATGTGCTCAAAACCTGGTATCGCAAAGCCGGTTTTTCAGCGCGTTTTTCCTTCTCGATTCTGAATCCTCTCCCGACCCTGTTTGTTCTGATCTGGTCGGGATACGGCCTGTTGCACTATGGCAGTCTCGATTTTATCGCGTGGGTGGCCGTTTTACTGCTGGGCAGCGGAATGGCCGAAGCCGTAATGCCAATGATGATGCTCAATAACCTGGTCGCGCAAACGCGTTTAAGCATTCAGCGTATTTATCAGGTTCTCGCGATGCCGGAGTTATCGCTGCCGCTGTCTGACCAGCAGCCGAAAGAGGCGAGCATTACCTTTGAGCAGGTGAGCTTTCATTATCCGCAAGCGCGTACTGGCGCCGCGTTGCAGGAGGTGAGCTTTCATGTGCCTGCCGGGCAAATTGTGGCGCTGGTCGGGCCAAGCGGCGCCGGAAAAAGCACCGTAGCGCGCTTGCTGCTGCGTTACGCCGACCCGGACAAAGGCCATATCCGTATTGGCGGCGTGGATCTGCGCGATATGCAGACGGACACCCTGATGAAGCAACTTTCGTTTGTGTTTCAGGACAACTTCCTTTTTGCCGACACGATAGCCAATAACATTCGTCTGGGCGCGCCGGATACGCCGCTGGAGGCGGTAATAGCGGCGGCCAGAGTGGCGCAGGCCCATGATTTTATTAGCGCGCTGCCAGAAGGTTACAACACGCGAGTCGGGGAACGCGGGGTATTTCTCTCCGGCGGCCAGCGGCAGCGCATCACTATCGCCCGGGCGCTTTTGCAGGATCGCCCCATCCTGGTGCTCGATGAGGCGACGGCGTTTGCTGACCCGGAAAACGAAGCGGCGCTTATCAAGGCGCTCGCGGCGGCCATGCGCGGCCGGACGGTCATCATGGTCGCGCATCGTCTTTCAATGGTGACTCAGGCCGATGTGATATTGCTGTTTTCCGACGGACAGCTCAGGGAAATGGGGAACCATACGCAACTGTTGGCGCAGGGCGGCCTGTATCAACGGCTCTGGCAACACTATCAGCAGGCGCAGCATTGGGTGCCGGGTGGAACACAGGAAGAGGTGGTGGAAAATGAAAGACAATAATCCTGCGGATAACCTGGCCTGGCGCGTCATCTGGCGCCAGCTTATCTCCAGCGTTGGCAGTCAGGCCAGGATGCTGCGACGCAGTATGCTGGCGCTGTTGCTGGCGGCATTCATGCAGGGGATCGCCTTTGCCTGTCTTTATCCGATCATTGATGCGCTGTTACGGGGAGACGCGCCGCAACTTCTTAACTGGGCTATGGCCTTCAGCGTCGCCGCAATTGTGACGCTGGTGCTACGCTGGTATGGCCTGGGCTTTGAATACCGTGGTCATCTGGCGCAGGCCACCCATGAGTTGCGCCTGCGACTTGGCGAGCAGTTACGCCGCGTGCCGCTGGAGAAGCTCCAGCGCGGCAGGGCGGGTGAAATGAACGCCTTGCTGCTGGGCAGCGTGGATGAAAACCTCAATTATGTTATTGCGATAGCCAATATTTTGCTGCTCACCATTGTCACGCCGCTGACGGCGTCGCTGGCGACATTGTGGATAGACTGGCGGCTGGGGCTGGTGATGTTGCTGATCTTCCCTCTGCTGGTGCCGTTTTATTACTGGCGCCGCTCGGCGATGCGGCGACAAATGCAGACGTTGGGGGAAGCGCACCAGCGGCTGAGCGGCGATATCGTTGAATTTGCTCAGGGGATGATGGTATTGCGCACCTGCGGCAGCGATGCCGATAAAAGCCGGGCGCTGCTGGCGCATTTCAATGCGCTGGAAAACTTACAGACCCGCACTCACCGTCAGGGCGCTGGCGCGACGATGCTGATCGCCAGCGTCGTGGAGTTGGGCCTACAGGTGGTGGTGTTATCCGGGATCGTCTGGGTGGTGACGGGCACTCTGAACCTCGCCTTTCTGATTGCCGCCGTCGCGATGATTATGCGCTTCGCAGAACCGATGGCGATGTTTATCAGCTACACCTCGGTTGTGGAACTGATCGCCAGCGCCCTGCAACGGATTGAGCAGTTTATGGCGATAGCACCGCTTCCCGTCGCAGAGCAAAGCGAGATGCCGGAACGTTACGATATCCGCTTTGACAACGTCAGCTATTGCTACGAAGAAGGCGACGGCCACGCGCTTAATCATGTTTCTTTGACGTTCCCGGCGGCCAGTATGAGCGCGCTGGTGGGCGCCTCCGGCGCAGGCAAAACCACGGTCACTAAACTGCTAATGCGCTATGCCGATCCGCAGCAAGGGCAGATTTCTATTGGCGGCGTCGATATTCGCCGCCTGACGCCGGAACAGCTCAATAGCCTGATTTCTGTTGTTTTCCAGGATGTCTGGCTGTTTGATGACACGCTGCTGGCGAATATCCGTATCGCGCGCCCACAGGCGACGCGACAGGAGGTGGAAGAGGCAGCCCGCGCGGCGCAGTGCCTTGAGTTTATTTCCCGTCTTCCGCAAGGCTGGCTGACGCCAATGGGGGAGATGGGCGGCCAGCTATCGGGCGGCGAGCGCCAGCGGATTTCCATTGCCAGAGCGTTATTGAAAAACGCGCCGGTCGTCATTCTCGATGAACCGACCGCCGCGCTGGATATTGAAAGCGAGCTGGCGGTGCAAAAAGCGATCGATAACCTGGTCCACAACCGGACGGTGATTATCATCGCCCACCGTTTATCCACCATCGCCGGGGCCGGAAACATCCTGGTGATGGAAGAGGGACAGGTGGTTGAGCAGGGTACTCATGCGCAATTGCTCTCTCATCATGGACGTTATCAGGCGCTGTGGCAGGCGCAAATGGCCGCGCGCGTGTGGCGCGACGACGGGGTTTCCGCGTCTGGAGAGTGGGTGCATGAGTGATGTTCAGTCGAATGTGAAACCGCTGACGTTGACGACCGGGCGGGTGATTTTTGCTATTGCCGGCGTCTATGTGACGCAGAGCCTGGTATCGGCGCTGTCTATGCAGTCCTTACCCGCGCTGGTGCGCGCTGCTGGCGGTTCGCTGGCGCTTGCCGGTGCGACAACCCTATTCATGCTGCCCTGGGCGCTGAAGTTTATTTGGGCGCCGTGGATCGAACGCTGGCGGCTTCCGCCCGGTAGCCAGGAACGCCGTTCCCGCATGTTAATCCTGCGTGGTCAGGTCGCGCTAGCGGCGATCCTGATGATTGCCGCAGCGATTGGCTCGTTTGGGCGAGAAGGGGGATTTCCCGATACGCAAATCGTCGCGTTATTTGTTCTGTTTATGGTGGCAGGCACGGTCGCCTCCACCATTGATATCGCCAGCGACGGCTTTTGCGTCGATCAACTGACCCGCGCGGGTTACGGCTGGGGAAACAGCGTGCAGGTTGGCGGCAGCTATCTGGGAATGATGTGCGGTGGCGGGGTGTTCCTGATGCTGTCGGCAGCATCCGGCTGGCCTGTCGCCATGCTGATGATGGCGGTGCTGATTATGGCGCTGTCACTCCCGCTGTGGCGCATTACGGAGCCGACGCGAACAGCGACTATCCCGCATGTTCCGGCGTTAGGTTATGCGCTACGGAGGAAACAGGCGCGCCTGGGCTTACTGCTGGTATTGATGCTGAATTCAGGCATGCGGTTTGTGCTGCCTCTTCTGGCGCCGCTGTTGTTGGATCATGGGTTAAGCATGTCCGCGTTGGGCGCGCTGTTCAGCGGCGGCAATATTGCAGCGGGCATAGCAGGAACGCTGGCCGGCGGATTGCTGATGAAATACACCTCACCCGGCAGAGCGCTGTTGACGGCTTATGGCGTCCAGGGGATCGCGCTGCTGGCGGTGGTGATGACGCTCATGATGGCGCCGGGTCATCTGCTGCTGCCGATTCTCCAGTGTCTGGTCATTGTCCAGTCCATTTCGCTGGCCTGCGCGCTGGTCTGTCTTTACGCCACGCTGATGTCGCTTTCATCGCCTTTGCAGGCCGGTGTCGACTTCACCCTCTTTCAATGTACTGACGCGGCAATCGCCATTCTGGCAGGCGTTATCGGCGGCGTTGTTGCTCAACATTTTGGCTATGCGGCCTGCTTCCTGTTTGCCGGGGCATTCACGTTGCTGGCGGCGTGGGTTGCTTATATCCGGCTGCATTCGGCAAGAGAACTGATGACAAGCGCAATTGATTGATCCGGGAATAACACAGAGAGGTAAGGGATGAAAATCAGTGAATTTTTACACCTGGCGTTACCAGAGGAACAATGGCTGCCGACGATTTCTGGCGTTTTACGCCAGTTCGCAGAAGAAGAGTGTTATGTCTATGAGCGTCAACCCTGTTGGTATTTAGGCAAAGGGTGCCAGGCACGGTTGCACATTAATGCCGATGGAACGCAGGCGACATTTATTGATGATGCCGGGGAGCAAAAATGGGCGGTGGATTCCATTGCCGACTGCGCGCGTCGTTTTATGGCACATCCTCAGGTGAAAGGACGTCGGGTTTATGGACAGGTTGGGTTCAACTTTGCGGCGCATGCGCGGGGGATTGCCTTTAACGCCGGGGAGTGGCCGCTGCTGACGTTAACCGTTCCCCGTGAAGAACTTATTTTTGAAAAGGGAAATGTCACCGTTTATGCGGACTCCGCCGACGGGTGCCGACGTTTGTGCGAGTGGGTAAAAGAGGCCAGTACAACGACGCAGAACGCACCACTGGCGGTGGATACCGCCCTCAATGGCGAGGCGTATAAACAACAGGTTGCGCGCGCCGTTGCGGAGATCCGCCGTGGCGAGTATGTCAAAGTGATTGTCTCGCGCGCCATTCCCCTGCCATCGCGGATTGATATGCCCGCCACGCTGTTATACGGGCGGCAGGCAAATACACCTGTGCGGTCGTTTATGTTCCGTCAGGAAGGACGCGAAGCGCTGGGCTTTAGCCCGGAACTGGTGATGTCAGTGACGGGCAATAAAGTGGTCACTGAACCGCTTGCGGGCACCCGCGATCGCATGGGAAACCCGGAGCATAATAAGGCGAAAGAGGCAGAACTGCTGCACGACAGTAAAGAGGTGCTTGAGCATATCCTTTCGGTCAAAGAAGCTATTGCTGAACTGGAGGCCGTTTGCCAGCCGGGCAGCGTGGTGGTTGAAGATTTAATGTCGGTTCGCCAGCGCGGCAGCGTTCAGCATCTGGGGTCTGGCGTGAGCGGTCAGCTTGCGGAAAACAAGGATGCCTGGGATGCGTTTACCGTGCTGTTTCCGTCGATTACCGCCTCAGGTATCCCTAAAAATGCTGCTCTGAACGCGATTATGCAAATTGAGAAGACGCCGCGAGAGCTTTATTCCGGCGCAATCCTGCTGCTGGACGATACGCGCTTTGATGCGGCGCTAGTTCTGCGTTCCGTATTTCAGGACAGCCAGCGCTGCTGGATACAGGCGGGGGCGGGAATCATCGCGCAATCTACGCCGGAACGCGAACTGACAGAAACCCGGGAGAAATTAGCGAGCATTGCGCCCTATTTAATAGCGGCAGAGCAGGGGTAGTCGGGTGAGATTGCCCGTTAGTCAGCGGCTGGTTATTAATGTGAAGTGCAGCGTTATGAAAAAAATCCACGCTTTTGCGTGGATTTTTGTTATTCGTGAAAGGTGTCTCTTTCACGAAGATACGTTATGGGTCAAAAGCTCAGATCCCTAAAAACCACAATTCCCTTGAGCGAATATTTAACCATGCCAACATTGAAGGGAGTTCGCTAACCATTATCAACGGGGATGGCCGGATATCTTAGATTGACTCATACTCGGTTCTGAATTCTCTGTTAGCGTTGATAATTTGTAGTTTCCATTATCCGTAAAAATAACTAGATAGTTCGACCGGGAACTGCTTTCCCAGAGTAATGACCTGGGTAAGGTTAGCTGCTTCATTTAGCTCTCCCGCAAGCATTCGAAAGCTATTATCAAAGCGATGTATCTTAGCTGCTGTCAAACCATATCGCTTCTCGCAGGTTTTAACAAACTCTTTTATCCCGACTAACAGTTTTTCGCTGACGGGTTTTATTTCCAGATGACTTTCTGAAGAATCATCAATTTCAAAGGAAAATTGATGGGCTGCCTCATTTCTTAAATTTTTCAAAAGCCAGACTATATTAATAAGTTTCATTTTAAGTAGCTTGTTCTTTCTGCAAAATACTATTTTCTCATTAAATGTCATTTCATCAATGGACCCGGTTACTGACAGTCCACTATTAATTATTATTTTGTACAACATTCCTTCTACATATGTAGCATGAGAAATTATATCTGAGCGGCATTCGAAATGATCAATACCAGCATGATGAGGGCGTGTTTTTATTTTGTTAAATTCGTCACCAATCGAGTTTCCCGGCAGTGTGATGCGGATGAAATGAGGGAATTGCAGGTTATCGAGATTGAGTTTCTCTCTCAAATTTAGCTGAAAAGAAAGCCCGTAATGTTCAGAATATTGTGCTATAGCAAAGTTATTTGTAATAACATCCCAAAATCGTGAAAAAGGATATTTTAGAATTAATTTAGTACCGCTGTCATCGTTTTTATAAATCGTGTCGCCATCAATCGAGGTCCAGTAAAGCCGTTCGACCAAGAGAAAAACTTCTTCGGGTAAAAGAGGGCAGGATGCAACGACTTCTTCTGTGCCAGAGAATGTTGCCTGAAAGAGCGTCTCGATGTGGCCTGGCCTGGAGTCATCTATATAACCCTTAAGGTAATAATTTCCTGGAATCCCCATAGGACCCTCACTTGCATAGTGCTTCTTAATGATTCGGATTAGATATATCTTACCTGTGTTACTTGGTTGATCAACTTTTTCCTATTGGTCAATGATGAGTAAAGCTTCCGTTCATGAACACCCATTTCGGGCAGATTTATGTTTAGTGCAAAGGGCAATGATGAGTCGACAGCGGCTGAGCGCAGCTGGCGACCAGATGTTGTCGCTCATTGCGGAGAATCTTCACTCAAAAACGGTGAGTGGAAATCTACTGACAAAATCGTATGATGCAGGTAAAGATACTCGAATATGCTGTACGCATCTGCAAGATGCGCGTCAGGATAAATAAAATACACTGCGAAAGTTGAGGTTGTGCTAATGGAATTTGAGGCGGAAAAAGTAACCTTTGAGAGAAAGGTAAGACGTTATCTCTCCGCTAGCATGAAGCGGCAGGTAGCTATATTGAGCGGCTATCGATGCTCGTTTCCAGGTTGTGATCAAAACCTCATGCTTCAGGACTCATCATTTATTGGGGAAATAGCTTCGATTGAAGCCATTCACTCTCACGGGCCAAGATACAACCCTTCTACAAATGCAGACCAACTACTTCAAACAGAAAACTATCTTCTGTTGTGCCCGAATCATCATGCGATTATTGACAGGCAGCCGGAAATATATTCGGCTGAGTGGCTAAGAAAGGCCAGGAAAGAACATTTAAATAAAATATCAGAAATAGTGTCTGCCTCTAAGTGTGTAGCAGAGGTCAAGCTGGATGAGCAGGTCGAAATCTCTTTAGAGGAAGCAATAGGTGTCTGGAAAGTAAATCGTGAAAATGCATCCGAGGAATTCTGGCAAACGCTTCTACAAAAATGTCCTGCTGTATTATCACAGATATTTCCACAAAGTATGTTTCAGTTAGGCAGTAAATGCTATGTTGGTGGAAAATCGATAAACAATTCGGGTGGTAATCTTGTCGATTTTATCTACGCAAGCAGGCTGACTGGAAATATAGTATTGGTCGAAATAAAGACCCCAAAGACGATACTACTGGGGAAAAGATATAGAACTAATGCCTATTCAATTAGCGAAGAACTATCTGGGGCGTTTGTTCAGGTGTTAAATTATAAAGACCAATTAATGAAGGAATATTTCAAGCTAAGTGAAGGTAACGGAGGTGATTCATTTTCGGCATTCAATCCTAAATGCTTAATTGTTATTGGCACACTTGAGTCAGAGCTTAAAAATAATAGTCAATACAAATCATTTGAGCTATTCAGAAATAGTATGACAAACGTTGAGATTGTCACTTATGACGAGCTATTTCAAAAAGCTCAAGACATTCTGGATATGATTAAATAACATGTAATATCGTTTTTAGCCGACTTCCGCCTGTCATTGCGGACAAGAAGCCTCATACAAAGGATAATTTATAACTACAACCACTTAAGGCGTCTACAAAATGGGTGGCTATTCAGATTATAACCACCGCTATACTCAGTTCCGACCGCACTTCCATGATATCAACGGATACGCTATAAATAAAAAATCCACGCAATTGCGTGGATTTTATGGCTTTTTGTGGCCTTTACGAGGTTTATTGAAACCTCATAAGACAACAATTAGACGTTGAACAAGAAGTTCATCACATCGCCGTCTTTAACGATGTAGTCTTTGCCTTCCGCACGCATCTTACCGGCTTCTTTCGCGCCTTGTTCACCTTTGTACGTGATGAAGTCGTCGAAAGCGATGGTCTGCGCACGAATAAAGCCTTTCTCAAAATCAGTGTGAATTTTACCCGCAGCCTGCGGTGCGGTTGCGCCGACAGGAATCGTCCACGCGCGTACTTCTTTCACGCCAGCGGTAAAATAAGTTTGCAGATTCAGCAGCTTGTAGCCCGCACGAATTACGCGGTTGAGACCCGGTTCTTCAATACCCAGCTCAGCCATAAACTCGTCACGGTCAGCATCGTCGAGTTCTGCGATGTCGGCCTCGATAGCGGCACAAACCGGAACCACGACAGAGCCTTCTGCATCGGCAATGGCGCGAACCTGATCCAGGTACGGGTTATTTTCGAAGCCATCTTCGTTGACGTTAGCGATATACATGGTCGGCTTCAGCGTCAGGAAGCTCAGATAGCGGATCGCCGCTTTATCTTCGTCTGTCAGATCCAGTGAGCGCAGCATGCCGGCGTTTTCCAGGTGCGGCAGGCATTTTTCCAGCGCGGCCAGCTCAGCTTTCGCGTCTTTATCGCCGCCTTTGGCTTTCTTCTGCACGCGGTGAATGGCGCGTTCACAGGTATCAAGGTCGGACAGCGCCAGCTCGGTGTTGATAACGTCAATATCTTCCGCCGGGTTTACTTTCCCCGCAACGTGGATGATGTTGTCGTTTTCAAAGCAGCGTACTACGTGACCAATCGCTTCGGTTTCACGGATGTTTGTCAGGAACTGGTTACCCAGGCCTTCGCCTTTCGACGCGCCTTTTACCAGACCGGCAATGTCGACGAACTCCATAGTGGTAGGGAGAATGCGCTGCGGCTTGACAATCTCAGCCAGTTTGTCCAGACGCGGATCGGGCATCGGCACTACACCGGTATTTGGCTCGATGGTGCAGAACGGGAAGTTTGCCGCTTCAATACCGGCTTTAGTCAGGGCGTTGAACAGGGTGGATTTCCCGACGTTGGGCAAACCAACGATACCGCATTTGAATCCCATGATTTAAATCACCTTAATATCTTGATAATCAACCTGTTGCAGAAAACAGATTGTAGAAAAGTAAACAACTTTGCCTATTATACACAGCGCGCGGCAAAAATGCCGCACATCACTGCTTATTGTGCTTTAAAGGCATGTAATCGGTTCGTCGCTTTGGTTAACCCTTCTTTGAACCAGACTTCAGTACAACGCGCCGCTTCGTCAATGGCGTCGTCAATTAACTTTTGTTCCGACACCGGCGGTTTACCCAGAACAAAACCGACAACTTTATTTTTATCGCCCGGATGACCAATTCCGACACGTAAGCGATGAAAGTTAGGGTTATTACCCAGTTTGTTGATGATGTCTTTCAGGCCATTATGACCACCGTGTCCGCCGCCTAACTTAAATTTCGCGACGCCAGGGGGGAGATCCAGTTCGTCGTGGGCAACCAGAATCTCATCGGGCATGATGCGGTAAAAACTGGCCATCGCGCCGACGGCTTTACCGCTCAGATTCATAAACGTGGTCGGTACCAGCAGGCGAACATCTTCCCCTTCGAGGGGCACTCTGGAGGTGTAACCGAAGAATTTCGGCTCTTCACGCAGAGGCGCGCGTAGTCGCTCTGCCAGTAAATCGACGTACCATGCGCCCGCATTGTGGCGTGTCGCCGCGTATTCTGCGCCGGGGTTCGCCAGGCCGACAATCAATTTAATCGTCACGTTTTTTGTCCTGAGTGTGTCTATAACTGGCGCGTAGTTTACTGTCTGCGGCCGCGCTTGACAAAAAACAGCGTGGATTGCGCCGGAAGCTGAATAATTGCCTGTTTGAACTATTGGAAAGTCAAGCTGTTCAGAGGGTTATTTGTAAAGTTTTGTTGAATAACAGGTTGTAATTGTGATCGCCCACGCACTCATAAAGCACAGTGTTGTCTATACTTTACACATAAGGATTAGGGGTATTCCCTGAAACAACCCAAAAGTTCCGGAGGTGACATATGAAACGCAAAAACGCTTCGTTACTCGGTAACGTGCTCATGGGGTTGGGGTTAGTGGTCATGGTGGTTGGTGTTGGTTATTCTATTTTAAACCAGTTACCGCAGTTTAACCTGCCACAATTTTTTGCACATGGTGCGGTGCTGAGCATCTTTGTCGGTGCCATTCTCTGGCTGGCAGGCGCCCGCGTAGGTGGGCATGAACAGGTGAGCGATCGTTACTGGTGGGTTCGCCACTACGACAAACGTTGCCGCCGTAACGACAATCGCCGTCACAGCTAAGGTATCGCGTCGGTTTAAGACCAGTCAGCGTTGGACTGACTGGTTATTGTCTTAACCATTCTCACTCGTTTTTTCTGACGAGCGTCTCTTTAATCGGCGCAAAATCAGCAGCAATGCCAGCATAATGACCAGATAACTCATTACGTAATGGCCCTGATGTTTTCGCTGTTCAAGCACCGGATCGGCAGCCCATGCCAGAAAAGCCGTAACGTCCCGCGCGTACTGCTCTTCGGTTTCTGGTATATCGTCCTTTTCTGACCAGGTGATCTCCCCATCAGACAACGGCTTCGGCATGTTAATTATGCCGCCGGGAGCGTATCGGTTTGCCTTCATTTCTGGGTCGTCAGGCAGATAACCGGTCAACAAGGCATAGACGTAATCCGCCCCCTGATCGGTATAGGGCAAGAAGGCATCGAACAGAAATTGCGGGAACCCCCGGTCGTACGTTCTGGCGCGAACGATATAGGTTAAATCGACGGGAAGGGCGCCATTATTGAGATATCTTGCTTCCTGATCGTTAAGGTAGGGTGAGACAAACGTATCATTGAGATTGCCTTCCCGCTCGCCGGTTTGACCATCATCCTGAATGTCGGGAAAGACGTAGCCGCTGGCAAGACGCTTTGCCTCTGTGAGCGAGAGTTCGGGCCCACCTGGCTTTGTCAGGGTGCGAAAATTAAGATGAACCATCCCGTGGCAGGCGCGGCATTTCTCTTCGTAGACCTGTAAACCGCGCCGCAGTTGTTCTTTATCATAGTGGCCCGTTATGCCGCTAAAACTCCACGCCTGGCGAGGTGGCGTCTCTTGCGCACAGACAGCGCTGGCGCCCAGAATGCACAGCCATAAAACGCTATATCTTACTAATCCCTTCATGGCGGTTAATCCTGCTTTTCCAGAAAACGTCGGCAGGGCAGTACGATGACAAACCATCCGAAGTAAACCAGCGTTGAAAGTTGCGATGCCGAGCGTATCCAGCCCTCTTCATTACTGAAACCGTCAGGCAGGTCGGGGCCGACCAGCGCTTTTGAACCCAGCCATCCTAAAAAGAATGCATTAGCAACCCAGAGCCAAAAACCACATTTAACGAGCTTGCTGTAATTGCGAAAGCGGGCGCGTGAAGTGTCGAGCCAGGGGAGAAAATAAAAAATCAGCACTGAAGCACACATGGCGACTATCCCGAGAAGTTCGTTTGGGAAGCAGCGCAAAATGGAAAAGAACGGCAAAAAATACCACTCAGGCGCCACGACAGCGGGCGTTACGGTGGGATCTGCCGGGATAAAATTATCGGCGCTGCTGAGATAGTGCGGGGCAAAGAATAAAAACCAGGCGAACAGCATCATGAAAAGAGTGAGCTTGATGGCATCACTGTCGGTGATTTTATAATCGAAAAACAGTTTCCGGGACTCGCTCTGCGTAAATGTCTTTTTCATTGCCTGCGCAAATGCGGACTGCACGGTGCGGATATGCCATATCGTTCCCCCGACAATGACGAAGGGGATAATAAAATGAAGCACATAAAACCGGCCTAATGTGGGTGTTCCTGGAGCATACCCGCCGACTAAAAACGAATACAACGTATCTCCCACCCACGGGATCGCACGAGTGAATCCGGTAATAACGGTGGCGGCCCAGTAGCTTTTTTGCCCCCAAATCAGGCTATATCCCAGAAATGCGGTGATCATCAGTAACACGTATAACGTCACGCTTATCATCCACATTTTGAGATAAGGCTTTCGGTACACGTTGTAATACATGGCGCGGAAGATGTGCAGGTAACAGGCGAAGAAAAATAGCGATGCGCCAATAGAATGCGCGTTGCGCACCAGTTCGCCGTGTCTCACGGATCGCATAATATGAATGATTGAATCAAAAGCCAGCCCTTCCGTGGGTACATAAAACATCGCCAGAACGAGACCAGAAAGGATTTGTACTCCGAGCATCACCAGCAGAATGATCCCGACGGCAAAAACCCAGACGCCTGCGACCGTACGAGGGAAGGGAATACGCCACACTCGTTCTCGTCGGGGTACGGATAGATGTTCTGCCGCCATTTCAGACTTCCTTCGCGCCAATACGCACAGTCAGGCCATCAGGATGAAACGCGTAATCGGGGATTGCGAGGTTCGCCGTAGCGGGCCCCCGCGTGACGCGCCCTGAAGTGTCAAACTCCGAGCCATGACAAGGGCATACCCAGCCTTGCCCACCGGGTTTGGCATTGGGCACACAGCCTGCGTGGGGGCAGTAACCTTGAATGACCAGCCACTGCGGATACTCTGTCTTGATACGTTCGCCGTCAGCCTGCGGATCGATAAAACGATGGACATCCGCCTGCTGCGCTGAGCGAATTTCCTCCGGGGTACGGTGATGAATAAGGATAAGCTTTCCCTGCCAGACTCTTTTCACCGTCTGGCCGACGGCAACCCCGGCGAGAGAGACATCGACAGGTTCGTTTTCCGCTACGGTTTTATCATCCGGCCCCAGTGCGGTGATGAGCGGCCAGACGGCGGCGGTGACACCCGCAGCCGAGAATCACAGCGATGACCTGGCAGACTGGGATCTCCCTGCC
>OGYM01001147.1_pt1 | contig 19776 bp, 21 predicted proteins | sample 1576491 | NCBI WGS metagenome assembly OGYM01 (sample SAMEA3541515, study PRJEB24748) | human gut metagenome | biome: human gut; feature: human-associated habitat; material: faeces | place: China | collected 2012 | reverse complement strand
GTTAGGGGGCGGCAAGCCTCCTTTAGAATAATATAATAAATTTTTTATAAGACAAAATGACGGGCAGATTATCATTACTGAAATTTTGCCCGTCATTTGAGTAATATTCTTTTAATTTTTGAATTGCAGCCTGTTTTTGTTTTTCAAAACTGTACATGCGGTTTCTAATACACCATACACATCCACCATGGTTACGGCATTCCATGTCAAAAGCTCTACTGTCATTATCGCGGTATGACTTACGATGTTCTTTGCCGTGGGCAATAGCTTTTTCTAATCCCATAAGCTATCAGACCTTTCTTTTAATTTATTTAATAAGAAACGCCCAAAGTTAAGAACTTCGGACGCTTCTTGGGCTGTGACCCTTCCGTTAGGAAGGAGATGTATTTATAGTATCATTAAAAAAGCAGATTGTCAAAGTTTGAAAACAGATAGTCCTGTAATCTGTTTTATTTCACAATACATCTTTTTCAATTCTGTATTGACGTTATATTTTCATCAGCGTGAACGTTTAGGTTTAGCTTAATCCGGCAATGGAACGCATAACCAAATCAACATCTTTATTTTCCAATTCTTGAATAATGTGCAAATAAGTTTTTTGCGTTGTCGTCATACTGGCATGGCCAAGGCGGCGCGCAACGCTTGCAATAGATACTCCGGCAAACAGCAGTAAAGAAGCATGAGTGTGCCTTAACCCATGAACAGAAATTACCGGCAAATTAGCCTTGCGGCAATGCCTTGCTAAAATATCGTTAATAGTTGAATTATAAATTTTCTCTTTTAATAAAAAAATCGGTTTATCGCTCGGCAAATTTTTAATCAGTTCTGCAAATTGAATAACGGTTTGCCAATCAATTTGAATTTTGCGTACCGATGACGCATTTTTAGTAGGCAAAAAGCCGCCGCTGCCTTTATAATCCCACGTCTTGCTTATCGAAAGCATTTGATGAGAAAAGTCAAAATCTTTTGGGGTAATGGCCAACGCTTCCGAAAATCTGATACCGGTTTTCGCTATAAGCATAATTAACCAATCCCAATTTATTTTGTTTTGCAGGTTCAAATTGATAAGTAAAGTATGCAGTTCAAATTGATTTAAGTATTTTTTCTTTTTTACAGTAGGAGTTTTGCCTTTTATAATGGCTTTTCGTGTCGGGTCACGTTCAATTAACCCATCATCAACCGCGTCCATAATCGCGCCTTTAAGCTGATGGTGAAAATCCATTGTTGTTTGCCGCTCATGGTAAACAGCATAATCATTTAAAAGCTGTTGATATGTTACCCGGTTAACTTCGCACAGACGGAGTTGCGGTACAAGTTTTACCAACCACGAATAAGTCATATAATATTTATCCATTGTTACTTTTCGTACAGCTCCTTCTTTATACACCTTTATCCATAAATGATAATACCGGTGAAATAAATCTGTACTTGTAATTTGGCTTAACATTTTTTACACCTCCTTATGTAAAAAACACTCACGCTGATGAAGGGTGATAAGGTTATCCAAGCTTTCAAATAATTTTTTTATGTATAATTGCTCATCAATATTTTTAGCATAAAAAACATTTAATTTTTGCAACATTTCATAAGATAAAAAAGGTAAACCACTACCGCCACAAGTCTTTCGAATATTTGACCTTAATAACATATAATAACCATATTTCGGTAAAATATTTTTCTCTTTTGGCACTGTAATAGTACCATTATAAGTAACAAAATGTTTACCTTCGCCCCATAACACTGAACCAGCATATTCTCCCATATGTCCTATTATTATTGAATTTATAGCATTATAATTCGAATAAAAACCTATAATTCCATTAGCACCAAAAACCGGATATGGTCCGCCATTGTTTGGATTATTGTTGAATTGCCCATATTCAAAATTATATATTTCACCCAACTTACGCTGTTCCCAAGCGATTGTTATCAAACTTATTAATCTGTATTTAAAAAGAATTTATATCAATTAATTTTATAAGATTATTATAGTTCCCAAACATAGCAAAAGAGCCAAGGAAATCCCTTGGCTCTTTTGCTGTTGCGCCGCAGATAAGCGAAAGTATTTTATTGTTCGATGTCAAACCCACCGCTTAAAATAAATTTACGTAAAAGCAGGTCAATCTTATTATTTACTTTAGGAAGTATAATTTTCTTGCCTTCAATCTTTTCAAAATATGCTTTGGCTTTTTGTTTATCGGCAGTTACCTTTAATGCGTCAAAACGTCCAAAAGCGTTGATGTTTGAATCAGTTAATCCAAGCGACATGAGTTTTTGCAATTTATCTTCATCAACACCCAAAGCCTCCGCCAACTGATGTACCTGCGTGTTTTTGGCTTTGGAAAGATATTCTGTAATATAATCCCTAAACGTTTTGCCTTCTTCTGCAACCACATCGCCGCGCTGAATATCATGCAAAAGGATATTAGCAAATTTTTGTTCTTCCTGCGTTAATGTAGCAAAAGTTTTGTGCAGTTCATCAGCAGCTTTTGTTAAAACTTCCGCGCTTGTGCCTTCTGTATGCAACAGTTTAATATATTTTACAAAGCGCGAGTTCATGTAATCTGAATCAATATCATCGGTGTCAATGGTAGTTAAGTAACCATCAATATCATACGGTACTTCTATTATTCCTCCAGTGCCTGGGTCTCTGCTAAGTTCTTTATACCTTTGCAGCAGAATTTTATAAGTTTTTTCGTCCAGCTCTACTTTTACAGTATATTTTTTGCCAGTATCTTCTTTTGCAAATTTATATTCAAGCTGCTGCCAGTTAAAGCCTTGTAATTTTGCTGCTTCCAGCGATTCGTTAAGTAGCTTAAAAAGCCGTGCAAATTCTGCACGTTCTGCCGTTTGCTCCGGCAATTTTGCAAAATCCGGCACGCCGGCCTGTTCAAAAACGTCTTTAATCCTTTTAAAATGAAAATTCAAGTTCTCTAAATTTACATCAAGTTTGTTTACAAACAGCCCCAGCGGTTTATCACCAGAATACAGTTTAAACGCCGCTGCCACACGCTTTTCCATTGTATGCGGCCTGCGGTAATATTTGATAGTACCAAACGGTTTTTCTGGTCCAAAAATGCGGTTAGTACGCGAAAATGCCTGGATAATATTTTCGTATTTCAGCATTTTATCCATATACAGCGTGTTAATCCATTTAGAGTCAAAGCCCGTCAGCATTTGGTCTACTACTATAAGCAGGTCAATTTGTTCTTCCGGCTTATTGGCAATATGTGCGTAAGGACGTTTATGCGCCAGGCGCGAAGCAATATCTTTTTTCATTGCCGCAAAAGTAGGTATTGTGAACTTTTGGTTATAAAGTTTATTGTAATCGCTGATAATTTCTACAAGCCCGTCTTCTTTATAAATTGCTCCGCCGTTATTATCTATGTTTGGGTCAAACAATGCAGTTATTTTTAAATTAGACCCTGCCTTTTTAAACCGACGGTAATACTGTATTGCTTCATGTATGCTGCTAGTTGCAAAAATGGCGTGAAATTTACTGTTATGGCTAAGGCATACCCAATTATCTATAATATCCTTTACAACACCATTTTGATGTTCTTCTGTTTCATACTGGCTGTCTGGCAAGTAATCTTCTATGCCTTTAATATAATCACCGTTCTCATAATATCCTGCCATAGGCAGCTTCATATATTGTTCAAAAATTTTGCTCTTAGTTTTATCGGCATACGCTTCTTCAACAGCTTTAGCCTTAGCTGCCGCTAAAGCAATTTGCACGCGCACGTCCTGGTCTTTAAAAGTTAAAACCTTATACGGGTCAAAACCAAGCACGTTTTTATCGCGGATGCCATCGGCAATGCTGTATCTATGCAATTCATTGCCAAAAATCATAGCGGTTGTAGTTTTCTTTTTTTGGTTTTCCTCGTGTATTGGCGTGCCGGTAAAGCCAAAAAATACCGCTTTGGGAAATGTTTGCTTAATAATATACAGCATATCACCAAAGGTAGAACGGTGGCACTCGTCAACAATAAATACAATACGTTTAGCTTGCATTAGCTTAATATCGGCAGATGTCATACCGCCTTCAGCCTCATCTTTAATATTGCTCATTTTTTGGATAGAAGTAACTATCAGCGTATCGGTAACGCTGTTACTTTTTAACTTGCTTACCAGTACGCCGGTGTTTTCAGTAGATTGTACGCTGTCAGCATCATCGGCAAAACCACGGTACTGCCTTAAGCTTTGCGTGCCAAGTTCAATTCTGTCCATCAAAAATACAACCTTATCCGCATCGTTTGATGCCGCAATAAGCTGGGCAGATTTAAAACTGGTCATAGTTTTACCGCTGCCGGTGGTATGCCAAATATAGCCGCCTAGTTGTTCGTTGCCTTCCCACTTTGTTTTGGCAACTTTATCGGATATAGCGCTGGCAGCAAAATACTGGTAGCTACGCATTACTTTTAACGTACCATCTAAATCATCGGCAACAGTGTAGAAACCTATCAGTTGATGAGCCATTGGAATTGAAAGTAGGGTAGAAGCAATTTTTTGCCAGTCATTAATCGGTTCGTTATTAAAATCTGCCCAATGAAAATAAAAATCAGGGTTAAAGGTGCCGTCTGGGCCAGGGTTGGCAAAGTATACGGTTTCTTCTGGGTTCATGGCAACAAAAATCTGCACCAGCGAAAATAAACCGGTAAATACGCCTTCGTGCGCATATTTTTCAATTTGGTTATATGCCTGGCTTACAGGTATGCCACTCTTTTTCAGTTCGATATGAATAACAGGCATACCGTTTATAAGCAGCATTACATCGCCGCGGCGTTTATTAAGCATTGGCGATTTGGTATTAAATTTAGGCTGCTCTACAATTTGATAGCGGCTTTGCCCGGCAGCAATTTCGCGGCGGTCATAAATTTTAAGCGATACCTCTTTGCCAAAGTGCAAAGTATCATCCGGATTATCGCGCTTAATCATTACGCTGCCGCCGTTAATAAATCCGTTAAGCATTAAAGGAGTTCTTAAATTAGCAATCTGCTCTAAAATTTGCTGCATTTCTCCCTTTGTTAAAGGATAATCATTAAGGCGGTCGATGCTGCGGTTATTTTCAAACAAAATATTGGCCCAGTTTTGAATAAGTTGTTCTTCGGTATAATTTTTTAAAATAACCGGCTCCCAACCTTTAGAGGGCAGCAAACGGACAAGCTCTTTTTCAAATTCTGCTTCTGATGTAAATGCCATGATTTTTTCCTTTCTATCTGACAAACAGATTTATTATTGTATATTTATGCAAAATGTGCTTAATTTTACGCTGATGAAGGGTGATAAGGTTGTCGAGTTTGTAAAAGAATTTTCCTAATTGCTGTTGTTCCTTGTCATGTGGAACAAAAATATTTATTTCCATAACTTTGTTTTTGGAAATATTATATCGTGATATTCCTTGTGCCAATAAAATAATTTGTTTTCTTGTAACTTGTGCCCTAAGCATATAAGCAAGAAAATAATTGTCTAATATAATAAAAGGTCTAAAGCCAAAGCAAAAACTATTTAAATATACAGTTCCGCACTTTTTTAATAAAACAGAACTCATCCCAACTTCTTCAGGAGTTTCTGACGAAGTAGTGAAGAAAACATCGCCTATTTCAACTTCATTTTGCTTTAAATCAATTTCAATAGGCTCTGTCATTTCAACATCAATAATTGGATTAGAGTAAACATTCATATATGTAATAAATTGTGCTTTACCATGCCCGAAATCATCTTTTGTTTTTCCAGAAAGTCCTGTATAAGTCTTTCCAAAATTTCCTAGCTTACGCTGTTCCCAAAGGCAAGTTAAAAAGTGTAAAAATTTAGCTGTTTTTACCTAATTCTTCGGTTTTATATACATTATAACCTTCATAATTATAACTTGCGTCGATACTTTTCATATAAACTTCACGGTCGTTGATTTTATCGGTAAGCGCAGCTTTTAAAATATGCTTAATTTCAATATCTTTAATGGGGCTGCGCTCCATGGCAAGCAAATAATCTTCTTTATCAACTTTATTCCAGTCAATAACCTGCTTAATTTCTTTTTTTAATATCGCGTCAAGCCAAATGCGCGTACTGCGCCCGTTACCTTCGCGGAAAGGATGCGCAATATTTATTTCCACATATTTTTCTATTATTTCATCAAAGGTATTTTGCGGCATAGCGTCAATATTTTTTAACGCTGCTTCTAAATACATCAGCGCTACAAAGCGGAAATTGCCTTTAGCGATATTAACTTTGCGCATTTGCCCGGCAAAATCGTAAATATCTTCAAACAAATACTTATGGATTTGCGCCAGCCCTTTAAAAGTACCTACTTTAAAAGTATCTAACAGGTTAAGTTCAAATAATTGCAGTGCTTTTTGCTTGCTTATTTTTTCTTCCGTCCTTGCAAGCTCAGCAGAATCGGTAATACCCAATTTATTTTCTAAAGCCATGTTGTTTTCCTTTCCTGTTATACAAACATCTTTTCAAAGCAGGCTTTTTTGATGTTTTGCAGCTTTTCAAGCTTACGCTGATGAAGGGTGATAAGGTTGTCAAGGTTGTTTAATAACTTGCCAATTTTATATTGTTCAGCTATTGACGGAAGTTTAATTTCAGTATTAAGAATATTATTGTTATAAAGTCTTTGAATTGTACTGCCTTCAATTCCTGACCATTTAGCTATATTATAAAAATATTTCAAGAAAGTATTATTTATTCTCTTGTCATGATTTAACCAGACTATATTGGAATCTTGAAAATACTCATCTTTTCCTGTATACTCTACTGTTCTGCCAATACTTCCGGACGCAGAAATTAAAATATCACCAACTTGTGGATACGGATATTTTGCTTTATATTCTTCAAATAAATCACGTGAAATAAAAGCATCAGCCTTCCCGCCAAATGTTCCTATTTTATAAAATGGTACTTCGCCAACTTCATTAGTTTGCTCTTTAAATATACGTCTATTCATAGCAACTGTACCAAAATCTCCTAACTTACGCTGTTCCCAAGCGTCAGTAAATCCTTTAAATCTGATTTCCGGAACATTGCAACCATTTTTGGGGAACATTTTTTCAAGCATAGATTTTTTAATATTTTTAAGCTTGTCTAACTTACGCTGATGAAGGGTAATAAGGTTGTCAAGGTTGTCTAATAGTTTTCCAATTTTAGTTTGTTCTTTAAAAGAAGGTAAAGATACTACGCCCATACATAATTTATCATAATAAAAATACAAACGTACGCCACCCTCTTGTAATTGTAAAATCAACTTTTGAAAATTAGGAGATTTAAACCAATGCCACAATAATCTATCATCTATATCATCAGTAGTTTTAAAAACCTCATAAAGTGAACTTATTATTACATTTTTCCCGATATTTTGATACCCAATAGAGCCTACATTAATTCTTGCAGGATTATATGCAAAAGAATTTGGAGAAACAATATAATACATTCTCTTGTCTGCTTCTCTCATGGTTCCACCATTTTCAAACTTTTCATCTTGAGGAATGAAACCATGCTCATTAGTTATTGAATAACTTTCCAAAGGCAAATTATTTTTGTTTTTCTCACCTGCTGGAAAAGTAATTTTTGAAAACTTACGCTGTTCCCAAGCGTCGGTAAATCCTTTAAATCTAATTTGTGGTTTTTTAGCATTTTCAGGCATTTTACTTACCTCCCAACAATGCTTTCAGTTCGGCAATGCCCTGCATATCAAATTCGTTGCCTTCAAGTTCATCAAGCATAGCAATTAAGCTTTGTTCCGTATCGGCAATTTCTTTTTCAACATCGGCAAAAGTAGTTTCGTATTTTTTGCAGATGGCTTCCAGCTTGCTAATAAGCCCGTTTACAGCGGCATCCGGCAGGCTGTTTATGCTTTCTGCCAGTGCGGTTATCCATTTTTGTTTCAGCAAGGTGTTTGCCTGTTCATCCGTAAGTTCTTCAATTACCTTTTTGGTTTTAAGGTGCAAAGCGGTTACGCCGTCTTTAACTTCTTTTTTTAGGTTCTTTTCTTCGTCCATTAAATTTTGCACTTTTTTTAGTACGGCAAGCGTTTCGGCTTCCGCAGTTTTTGCTTTTACAGCTTTTTTTACTTCTGCAGCTACAAAGGCGTCGCCTGCGTCGTTAACAAAGGGCTGACCTTTGTCGTCCTCACTTAATTCTTCCAGTAAGCTGTCATATTCGCCAGTTATGGCACTTAATTTATCTTCTTTGGCTTTTAATTCTGCCAGTTCTTCGGGCAACATAATTTTTTGTACTAAATCGAAAGGGAATACGTGGCCTTTCCAGCCTTCTTGTACTTCTTCATCTTTGCCGTTTTTCTTTTTTAATACAAAATTAGGGTCTACCTGTTTAACGGCAGCCATGCCTTCGGTTTGGATTATTTCTAAATCAATAGCAATTTCTTTCCAGTTATCATCTAAAAGCTGATAGGCTTCGTACCTATCAACAAGCGGCACGTTTTGCAGACGCGCAAAAATGTTATCGCTGATGTTAGTTACTTCTTTACTTATATTTACCTGCGCTGCGTTATCAACCAGTTCTGTTGCTAGGTAATTGTTAAAATCTGCAAAAGCCTGGCTATACTTTTGCTTAAAGGCAATAATGTCAAGGTGGTTTTTAATGACTGCTTTTAAATCATCAGCATTAAGCTGCCAATAGCCGCTGTTTACTGCTTTAAACAGGCTTGTTTTAAGGTTTGGGAACGCTTGCCAATATTGTTGTAAATCCTGCAATTCGCTTTCCGGTATGCCGCCGAACATAGAGGCGTAAATATCCCAGCTTTCGGCTTTTTCTGATGAATCTACATAGCGAGGAATGTTTAAATTATAGTCGTTTTGGCGAATGGTATCGCGGCTGACTTTTTTAGAGAATTTATCAATATCGGCGCGCGTAGTTACAGCGTCTACAATTTTTTTAATATCGCAGGCACGCAGCATATTGTTTTTGCCCACTTTGGCAAAGCCTTTGGAAGCATCAACTATAAGTACATCGGTGTTATCGCGTTTTTGTTTAAGCACCATAATAATGGTTGGTATACCGGTGCCGAAAAAGATGTTGGCAGGCAGGCCGATAATAGCGTCGATGTGGTTGTATTCTATTAAGTTTTGACGGATTTTTCCTTCTTCGCCGCCACGGAACAATACGCCGTGCGGCAGTACGATTGCCATAATGCCGTCCGGCTTTAAGTGGTATAAATCGTGCAGCAAAAATGCGTAGTCGGCTTTACTTTTCGGCGCAAGCCCAAACTTGGAATAACGAGGGTCATTTTCTTTGTCGGAAGGGTCCCAAGCCTGCGAATAGGGAGGGTTGGAAACTACTGCATCAACGTAAAGAGGGTTATATGTGTTAACAGGGTCTTTATCGTCAAAATACGGCCAGTCGTCTTCTAATGTATCGCCGTTGCGGGTTACAATGTTATCCGGCAAAATGCCGCGCATAACAAGGTTCATACGAGTAAGGTTGTAGGTGTTTTCTTTAAGTTCCTGCGCGTAGTATTTTATATTGTTTTCTTTGCCCATGTATTTAGCCGCGCACTGGCCTATGTTAATAAGCAGCGAGCCGGAACCGCTGGTAGGGTCGTAGATTTCTATTTTATCGCGGTCTTTAAGGTGGTGGGCAATAAGTTCGGACATTAAGAGAGATACTTCGTGCGGAGTGTAAAACTCGCCGGCCTTTTTGCCTGCGTTTGCAGCAAAGTTACTGATTAAGTATTCATAAATAAAGCCAAGAACGTCATAATCCTGCTTGCCGTCCATTGGTATATCTTTAATAAGGTTAATTAAGCCGCGGATGGCCTTTGTTCTTGCACCGGAGGAATCGCCAAGTTTGGAAAGACCTGTTTCCAGCGTTTTAAAAATGTTTTCAAAAACTACTTTATGCGATTCGTTAACAAGGCGGCTAAACGAAGAAAGGGCAACTGTTACATCGTCGGCAGTAAAGTCGTTGCCTTTATCCAACCATGTAGAAAAAAGATGCTGATACGGAATGAAATAACCGATATTTTTTTGTACACTGGTTACGGTTTCAGCATCGCTTTCATCAAGTTCCGGCAAATATTCATCTGTCCAGTCATTTTCTTTTAAGTATTTAACTTCTTTATCTGACAAAAATTTATAAAAAATAAAGCCGAGAATATAATCTTTATATTCATTTGCTTCGATTTTAGAACGCATTTTATTGGCAGATTCCCAAATTTTAGATGCAAGCTGCTGTTTATTCATGTAATAGCCTCCAAAGGTAAAAATACTTTAGTTAGTATAATTATAACATATTAAACTGTGTTAAACGATTGGAAGAAGTCAGCGTATTTTTTATTGACAGAAGTTTAAGAAACCTAATAAAACAAATAAGAAGCATGTTATAGAAAAGTGCTCCAAAGTCAGTAAGAAATGTAACTTTGGAGCAACAAAAATCTTGAAATTTATTAAACTTTTAAAATTCCACTATTTAGGATTTTTACGTTAGCTAAAAAATGTAAGATAAACTATCATTAAGCATTCAACAGCACACCATACCAATAGAAAAATATGGAAACTATCCGCATATTTGCCATGGCTAGTTGCATATTTAATTTGGCGATTGATGTCTGCAATCTCACCAGATATAGTGTTAATAGCTTTTGTGCTATCTTCGTAGTTAATCATCCTCACATTTATTTTAAATAATGCTTGTTCATATTTTTTGTCGATTGATATAATAGTGTTTTGCATAGCTTTACTTTGCTCCGAAAGTTTCTCGCCTTTAGACTCAACAGCGGATAGAATTTGGATAATATCATTAAACTTTTGTAAAATATCTTCTTCTGGCAGTACAGGTTTCTGTATTTGTTTGCTTAGTTTTTCCAAGTCCATCTTATTCCCTCATTAATGCTTTTATTTTAACTTCTAATTCAGTACGCTTTTCGTCGCTTTCAGCAGCAAAATATTGCTTAGACAACCTATTAAATTCCTTATTTTTGGCATCAGCAATTTCATTTTCAAGCTGCTCAATTTCCTTTGTTAAAACTTCAACTTTTGCTTGTTTATTTGCAAGCTTTTTTAATTTCGTTGCAATACTGGTTTTGTTCATTTTGATACGCTCCTTTTTTATCTTTCATAATCGTCATCTCGGCTATGTAAATTAACATCAAAACCTTTATTGGTTGATGTTGAGTTATCACAACGCGATAAATTTTTGATTGCAGATGTAATATTAGTTAGATTGGTAGTGTTGATTGGTCTATTAGGTGTTTTTACATAATCACGCCATTTTTCCATAGTGCAAACACGCATTATATTTGCGGTGCTTAATATATTGTTGTTAAGCTTTTTTGCCAAAGTGTTTGCGCGTACTTTTTTATTTTTATCCTGGATATTAATGAAAGTTATATTTTTGCCGCGCATTTTCGTATGCCAACCACTTTGCTGCATTTGCCGTTCAAAATCATCCAAACTTTTCGGTTTGCTTTTTAAACTTTGATTTACAGCTACCGCACATTGAACCAGCCAGCTATCTCTCGTTTTATTAACAAAAACGTAGTAAGCACGCTGGTCATACATTTGTGCCCTACCGCGTGCTTGAACTGCCTCGCGGCTCCTATCAATAATTTTTAGACCATATTGCTTTGCTATGCTGTCATTTATATCTTTAAAATTTTCTAAGTCTTGATTGCTAAAATGTAATTTTTTACCATCCAAAAAACTGACAGAATTAACAACAAAATGAGCGTGTATTTTGCCGCCTGCGCTATTAACATGAATGCCAACGGCTACTTCAAAACGATTGCCAAAACATTGTTCCGCAAATGTTTTGGCGTATGTTTTTGCATCACCTTTGCTTATTTCTTCTGCGGCAAATGAAAGAACATAATGTTTATACTGTCTCCCGTCCGTTTTGCCGTATAACTCTTTTGTTTTTTGCATTTGATAGGCTGCAATAGCTGGACTATCGGCACAGTTAATGCCGTAAAAAAGTGTTTCATCTTTTTCTTTTATGTAGTCTTTTGCAGCATAATTAACAACAGTTTTAATATTTTTGCCAGGACGCTTGATAGCTTTAAAAATTGGCATTTTGTTATCACATCCTTTTTAATTCATTAAATATAGCATTTAAAATATCTAGCTGAGGCGCTTCTTTAATAGTATTGCAATGCCGAGCAAGTTGGTTTATATTATTGGCAATATTCGACAGCAATTTTATTTTTTGTTTTTGAGTCGCTTCAATTTCGTTCAATTTCTCCGCATACCCAAAATTTTGCAAAATATCGCCGATATAATCGTTTAATGTTTTGTTATTTTCAGTCGCTTTAAGTACCAAATAATTTTTTAGTTGTAAAGGCATTCGCAATTCCACTCGTGCATTTTTGCCTAATTTCTTAGTTGTCGTCAAATTATCAACTCCACTCGGCTAACATATATAGGCCAGCTCCCCGTCTTGCCGTCAAGTTGACGGCAGCGACAGCTGGCAAAGGGGCAAAGCCCCTTGTACCCCTACAATAAATTACTCCCCATTTTTTTCGCGCCATTCACGCTCAAAAATTAAAAATTCATATTGTTTTTCGGCAATTTTTTCAGTTAAATTAACAAATTTTATCTCTGCCGATGCAAGGGATTTTTTATTTTTAGTTTTAATTTTGCCTATAACTTTTATATCTGTTGTTTCGTTAATATTCTCAATAGCTTTGTTCAAATATCGCAAAAATCGTTCATTCTTTTCGTTGCTTGGTACAGTTAATATACGCCTTATATCATTTACACTTATATAATTATTTTTGTTAGCTTTACGTTGTTGGTATCGCAAAAATTCAAATAGTTTGTAAGCGTATTTTTTATTTAATTTTTTGGTTTCACTAATATCAATCGGTACATTTGCTCGCTGCCATCTATAGTAATTTAGTAGGTATGGATTTAATGTTATTTCTATATTTTCAATTTTATTTTTTATTGTTTTGATGGTTTTAGTTTGCGCTATCAGTGGCCACTCGTATTTAATTATCTTATTATTTTCGATTCTCTGGGCAATAACAAAAGTCTGTTTTAACTTTTCTAAATTTCTATAAAAAATCATATAATGCTTGCCTTGTGGTTTGATGATACTTTGCCAACTAAAGTAATCAGCCACTTTAATATTTATCGAATTTTGTTTTTGATTTAACGCACTCAAAATAACAAAATTAAAAATTTGTTGAGCGGCAGGCGATACATAATCGAATGAAAGAATATCGTCAGGCTTTTTGGTAATAATTTTGTTATTGGGATATATTTTTTCGCTCATTTTTGACATCACTCAATCATTTCTAAAAATCGTTTTTTACTTACTTTACCCGTCACCGTAAGTTTTCCGTCTGCTTTTTGGACATCATTAACCTCGCGCATTAACTTGTATGCGGCAGCTACACTAAGTCCTGTTATTGCCATAACATCGTGGACGTTAAGCCATTTTTTTTCGTTTTCCATTATGTTTCTCCTGTGGTATACTAAATATATATTACTTTGATTGTTTTCCCGTTTAATGGGAATTTTATACTTATATTATATTTCCCATTTAATGGGAAATCAAGAGGTAGTCATGTTTAATCGTATAATTTTTTCAAAACGTATTAAGCAATTAAGAAAATGCTATAAATTTACAATCATTGATTTTTCAACATGTTTTAAAATTGTTAGTAAAACTTCGGTTGGTGCATGGGAAAAAGCAACAGCTATTCCATCTGCCGATGTACTTGCCGATTTATCGACTTTTTTTGGTATTTCTATGGATTGGTTTGCAGGTTTTAGCAACATTCCTTATACAAACGAAAGTATAGAAAATGCCGAAAATTTTGTACTAAAAAAACTTATTGAAATTGATAGAGACACAACTTATAAATCGTTTTATCCAAACGAGTATTTAAATGCTGAAACACGCAAAGAATTATATTCTTTACCTGTTAGAGCTAATATTGTTGTTTTATCTCATTGTGGCTATATACCTTTCAAAGAAGATGAATTAAATTACAAACCCAAAGCGATTTCAAAATTTGAAAATGCAGTCAAATATAAAGCAAATTTGATAATAAACCATCTATATCCAACGGTTCAAGTCACTTCCAACCACAAAAATATTCTTTATATCGGCGACCTTGACCAGTTATTAAAAAGAGAAATCACCACTCCTATATACGATATAGAAAGTAGTGATTTAAAATGACTATTATAAAAAAGACTAATCCAGTAAACCCAAATAAACCTTGGCTTGCAGATGTATCTTATATAAACTGGCAAGGTCAAAAAGCACGCACGCGCAAATATTTTACCACGCGAAAAGAAGCTAACGAATGGGAACTTAATTTTAAAAATTCTCTTACTATCGGTACTGGCATTTCGTTTCCGAACCTTGTTGCTGCATACTATGAATACATAACACCACGTATTAAAGAAACAACGCTGGAAACCAAAAAGCATATCATTAATACGAAACTGCTGCCTTACTTTAAAAATAAAATACTAAAAGATATTACTGTAAATGATATTGCTAAATGGCAAGGCGTAATAATAAAATCTTATTCCAGCAAAACCTATATCAAAACTATTAACAATCAGCTAAGTGCTATTTTTAATTACGCTAAGAAGTTTTATAATCTTCAAATAAATCCAATGCACGTCACCGGCAGCATAGGACGCCATTACAGTGATAGAATGGATTTTTATACAGCGCATGAATTTCACGCTTTTTATGAAGCTGTTAAAAATAAGCCGCAAAGTAAGATTATCTTCCCACTGCTCTTTTATAGCGGAATCAGGGAAGGTGAGATGCTTGCACTGACACAAGCCGACTTCGATTACAAAAATCAAACCCTTACAATCAACAAAACTTACAGCCGTGTTAATAAAAAAGACATCATCACAGAGCCAAAAACACCTACATCAAACCGTAAAATTAAAATTCCGGCATTTATTTTTGAGCTTTTAGATGAGTATGTCGATAAATTATACGATTATTCTCCTTCTGACAGGCTTTTTTTAGTTACCAAGTCATTCCTGTATCATGAAATGACAAGAGGCGCTCAGAAGGCAAATTTGAAGCGCATACGAGTGCATGACCTTCGGCACAGCCATGCAAGTATGCTAATTAACAAAAATTACTCACCAAACCTCATACAAAAACGTCTCGGACACCGGAACGTAGTTACAACTTTACAAATTTACGCACACCTTTACCCTGAACGCGAAGACGATGCGGTAAATGACCTGCAAAACGAATGGAAAAAAGAAAGCTGCCAATAAAGGCAGCTTTTTTCACTTTTATAAATATAATATTGAATAAAGTGACGTTACTTTTTGTGTTATTATGGTTCAAGATACGTTACTACTTGTGCTATATTACGTTACTATTTGTGCCAAATTACGTTACCATTTGTGTTATTATTTCCTCGCAAACCGCATAAATACTGGCTTTTATGACCTCTCCATTTATCATATATCAATGGCTTCGCCATTTTATTTTTGATTTAATTCGCACTTTATTTTTGCTTTCGCACACTAAAAGATTATCTTATTTTTCTTAAATTGGCAATTTTATGGCAAAAATTTTTGACTAAAAAGAAAAGAACGGCTGTAAAAGCCGTTCTTCACAGTTTTAACAATCACTCAAACTCAATCGTTGCAGGCGGTTTAGATGTAATATCGTAAACAATGCGGTTAACGCCTTGCACTTCATTGACAATACGTCTGGAAATAATATCCAGAACACTGAAAGGAATATGCGCCCAATCAGAGGTCATACCATCACTGCTGGTTACAGCACGCAGTGCAACGGTATGCGAATATGTCCGTCCATCCCCCATAACGCCTACAGAACGGATATTGGGCAGACACGCAAAATACTGCCATATTTTGCGCTCTAAACCAGCTTTAGCAATTTCTTCTCGAAAGATAGCATCAGCTTCACGAGTTATTTCTAATTTCTCCTGAGTAACTTCCCCTAGCACACGGATAGCTAAACCAGGTCCAGGAAATGGCTGACGCCAGACTAAGGCAGAAGGTATTCCCAATTCTTCTCCGACAGCACGAACTTCGTCTTTAAACAGTTCGCGCAGCGGTTCAATCAAAGCCAACCGCATATCCTCCGGCAAGCCGCCAACATTATGGTGGCTTTTGATTGTCGCTGAAGTACTGGTACCGCTTTCGACAACATCAGGATAAATAGTTCCCTGCACCAGAAAATCTACCTTGCCCAGTTTATTAGATTCTTCTTCAAAAACACGAATAAATTCTTCACCGATGATCTTACGCTTCGTTTCAGGATCAGACACACCTGCCAACCGGCCAAGAAAGCGCTCCGCTGCATTGACGCGGATCAGATTCATATCAAATTGTTCTTTAAAAACCGTTTCGACCTGATCGCCTTCATCTTTACGCAGCAGGCCGTGATCTACAAAAACACAGGTCAGCTGCTTACCCACTGCTTTATGTACTAATACTGCCGCAACGGAAGAATCAACACCGCCGGACAATGCACAGAGAACTTTTTTATCGCCAACGGCCTCTTTAATCTCGGCAATTTTACGCTGTGCAAAACTGCTCATAGTCCAGTCGCCTTTAACTCCGCAGACGTCAAACAGGAAATTAGAAATCATCTTACGTCCAAATGGTGTATGCTCCACTTCAGGATGGAACTGCACTCCATATAATTTACGCAAATCATTAGCCATTCCGGCTACAGGGCATTCACTTGTATCAGCAGTTACTACAAATCCCTCCGGGACCTCTGACACATAATCAGTGTGGCTCATCCAGGAAATATTGTGCTCTTCGATATCCTTAAAAAGAATATTATTTTTATTGAGTTTTACAGCCGTTTTCCCGTACTCACGCACATCAGCGCTTTCAACTCTGCCTCCCAGCGTCTGAGTCATCAGCTGATGTCCATAGCAAATACCAAGTACAGGTACGCCTAGTTCAAATACGCCAGGATCGATCTTAGGAGTATCATCACCATAAACACTATTAGGCCCGCCTGTAAAGATGATCCCTTTAGGGTTTTTAGCTTTGATTTGTTCTAAAGTGTAGGTATAGGGAACTATTTCACAGTAAACGCCGCATTCCCTTACACGCCTGGCGATCAATTGGTTATACTGACCGCCGAAATCGATAACTAAGATCATTTCATGGTTACCTGTTTGCATATTGCTGTAAGCCTCCTCAAAATAATTTAACTAATAATGTATAATATAATATCATACAATAATCACGCTGAAATTGCAATGCAAAAGGCCCCGTACAATAAGTACGCCGAGCTTGTTGAGTACGGTGCTCGCCTGCTTGACGACCGAGTTGTTTTTCTCTTTCATAGCTTTGCGCCTCCGATTGCATACTCAGAAATAATTTGCTGTGAGAAGTCTTTCTTCTCCACCATGCCGGCAATCCTGCCTTCGTGCATGACGGCGATACGGTCGCTGATGCCGAGCACCTCTTCCATATCGGACGAGATGACAATCACTGCCTTGCCTGCCCGTGCCAGATCGTTGATCAGCTCATAAATCTCACGCTTTGCGCCGACGTCGATGCCTCTGGTCGGTTCATCGAGAATGATGACCTCCGAGTCGGACATCAGCCACTTCGCAACAACGATCTTCTGCTGGTTGCCGCCGGATAGGAAGATCACGCGCTTGTTTTCATCCGGCGTTGCAATATGCAGCTCCTTAATATACTGCTGGCTGTATTGCAGCTCCAGCTTGTGATTGATCAGGCCGCCCTTTTTGATTTTGTTCAGCGCGACCATCACGATGTTCAGATACACAGACTTGTTCAGGAGCAAACCTTCTGTTTTTCTGTTCTCTGTTACAAACGCAATCTTATGCTTGACGCTGTCCTGCGGAGAGCGAATCTCGATCTTCTGCCCGTTCAGGTAGATATCGCCGCTTGTCCGCTTGTCCGCGCCAAAAATCATGCGCATGGTTTCCGTCCGTCCCGCGCCGACCAGACCCGCAAAGCCCAGAACTTCGCCATGGGCAACGCTGAACGATACGCCCTTGACCTTCTTGCCGTCCGAAATATTTTCCACACGCAGAAGCTCCTGGCCGATCTTGACGTCTCTCGGCGGGAACTGCTTCGTCATCTCACGTCCGATCATCAGCGCAATCAGCTCCGCCTTTGTCGTTTCGGAGACGTTTCTGGTGCCGACAGTGTGGCCGTCGCGCAGGACCGTAATGCGGTCGGCAATGGTAAAGATTTCATCCAGGCGGTGCGTGATGAAGATCACGGACACGCCATTACTTTTCAGGTTACGAATAATGTCGAACAGCAGCTGCGTCTCCCGGTCCGTCAGAGAGGACGTCGGTTCGTCCATGATCACAAGCTTCGACCGGAAACTGACAGCTCTGGCAATTTCAACCATCTGCTGCTGTGCAATCGACATGCCGAGCACCTTGCGGCGCACATCCATTTCAATGTGGAGCTGCTGGAACAGCTCTTCGGCGTCTTTGTTCATCTTGGCCCAGTCAACCAGGCCGTTTTTCTTTTTGGGCTGACGTCCAATGAAAATGTTTTCTGCGACGCTCAGACCCTGGAGAACATTCAGCTCCTGATAAATGATCGACAGTCCGAGGCGCTCTGCGTCTCTGGGATTGTGAATCTCCGCGGGTTTTCCGCAAAATTCGATCGTTCCGCAATCGCGGGTATAGGAGCCGGAAAGGATTTTCATGAGTGTGGATTTACCGGCGCCATTTTCGCCGGCAAGCGCAAGAACCTCGCCCTTCTTGACGTCAAAATCGACATGATCCAGCGCTTTGACGCCTGGGAACGTCTTACATACGTCCCGCAGCACAAGGATGTTTTCATCCATCGTTAATCTCTCCTTTAATTTGCCAAGACCGGAAAAAGGCCCCGATAGCCGGTGCTTTATACAATTTTGATCATGTCGATAAGATCAAAGGCAAGGAATCTTTTTCCTATATCTTTAATGACAATATCAACTATATCCGTTCTCTTTATAATAGAGGTAAGATCAGAAATGTTACCTATGATACCATCCAGAAAACTATTCTTTATGGTTCTATCTATCTTGGTTATGATCTTTTTGTCTGCCCTCATAGTGGCAACGAATCTATCGTTCCTCACAAATGTCACTCCAAGCTCTGTACTTCTTGTGGCTCTAAAGAGGCTAAATTGCGTGCTGTTCATATTTTCTCTATCGCTCTCGATGCTAAGCACCGTCATATCGTCTTTACCATTCCAAAACATCTAAGAAGTTATTTTATTAAAGACAGATCCCTTTTGAATCTTCTTTTTATTGGTGCCAGAAACACCCTTGCCTGTGTTTTTAATGATGCAAAGTACAGAAAAATCAAAATGAAAAAGCTCTTTATTAAAAAATCCAAATGCCCCTACTCCTATAAAAATGACAGAAACAAGATCGTTTTCGGTTCTGTTTTGACTTTACATACTTTTGGCAGAGATTTGAAATGGAATCCCCATATCCACTTCCTTGTTTGTGAAGAAGCTTTGGATACAAAAAAAAATAAAATGAAGAACTTTTCTTTTATTTCCTGTGAAAAACTCAGAAAGACTTGAATGTATCAAATCCTTGATCTTCTTTCTAAACAAAAGCTCAAATATTTTCGTTATCTTAAACAAAAATTCTATGATGAACTTGTAAGCGGCTTTTATGTCTACGCCAAAAAGAAAGAAAAAGACAATGATGACAATAACGTTGATGATTGCGTCAACTACATTACCAGATACACTTCCAGACCTCCCATGGCTGAAAACTGCATCAAATATGAAGATGACAAAAAGATGATCAGATGGTGGTACAACCGTCATGAGGGTGAAAAAT
>OGYM01001144.1_pt1 | contig 19796 bp, 10 predicted proteins | sample 1576491 | NCBI WGS metagenome assembly OGYM01 (sample SAMEA3541515, study PRJEB24748) | human gut metagenome | biome: human gut; feature: human-associated habitat; material: faeces | place: China | collected 2012 | reverse complement strand
AGACCCTTACGGACCTTCTGACGATCAAGCGCGAGAAGGGGCGTTTCGACAACATGACGATCGGCTTCTGCGGCGACCTGAAATTCGGCCGTACGGTCCATTCGCTCATCAAGGCGCTGTCGCGCTATTCGGGGATCAAGGTGATCCTGATCGCCCCGCAGGAGCTGCGTCTTCCGGACTACATGCTGGCCGAGATGAGCGAGAATTCGAAACTCGAATTCCGCGAAGTCGAGACCATGGAGGAGGTGATGCCCGAACTGGACATCCTCTACATGACGCGCGTGCAGAAGGAACGTTTCCTCGACGAGGAGGAGTTCGACCGCGTGAAGAACAGCTTCGTGCTCGATCCCGGAAAGCTCGAAACCGCCAAGGAGGATATGATTATCCTGCACCCGCTGCCGCGCGTGAACGAAATCACGCGTGCCGTGGACAACGATCCCCGCGCAGCCTATTTCCGGCAGGTCGAGAACGGCAAGTTCGTACGCATGGCGCTGATCCTTACACTGCTGCGCTGGGCCGACGAAAACAAGCCCTTCGAGAAGACTCCCGTTTTCAGCGAAGACTACGTCGTCAATGAGATGGAGTGTTCCAACCGGCGCTGCATCTCGGCGACCGAAGATGTCGACCGGCTTTTCCACCGCCTGCCCGACGGCTCGTGCCGCTGCGCCTACTGCGAGGCCAAGGCGAAGTGATCTCCGGTATGGCCTTTCATATAAAGCTCCCGCAAGGGAGCTTTTTTTCTTCCGCCTGCCTGAGTCTGTCTTCCGTTTTTCCTGAGTTCGCCGCTCTTCCGGGCCTTAGGGCGTGTTCCGGTCCGGGCGGTGCTTTCCGGCGGGTCGGACGGAGTGCATGCACCCTGTTCGGCCGATTTCCCGGTTTCGAATGTAAAATTTGTTATTTCGATTAGTAACCTGTCTTGTGAAATTGTATTATTTATAGAAACAAAGGCGCAGAACGGGAGCAACAACCTCTGCGGCTGCAAAAAGTTGATCTGTCTTTATATCAATTCTAACCTAAACCTAAAAAGAACCGATGTCTGCAAATTCCCGAAAAGTATCGCCGCTGGCATGGGTCCCCACGGTCTATTTTGCCATGGGGCTCCCGTTCATCATCGTAAACATGGTAGCGACGCTGATGTTCCGAGGGCTGGGTATCGACGATGCCCGCATTACGCTCTGGACCTCGCTGATTATCCTGCCGTGGTCGCTCAAACCCTTCTGGAGTCCCCTGATGGAGATGTTCAGGACCAAGAAATTCTGGGTCGTCGCCACGCAGCTGGTTTCGGGTCTGGGACTTGCGCTGGTCGCCCTGTCGCTTCCGCTTCCCAACTTTTTCCCCTATGCCATCGCCCTGATGGCTGTCGTGGCTTTCAGCGGTGCGACGCACGACATCGCCACCGACGGCGTCTATATCACCGAACTTTCCAAAGACCTGCAGGCCAAGTTCATCGGCTGGCAGGGCGCCTTTTACAACATCGCCAAGGTCTTCGCCATGGGCGGACTGGTCTATCTGGCCGGCGCGCTCAAGGACCATGTCGGAATCGTGCAGGCGTGGATGACCGTGATGGGCCTTTGCGGCGGCATTCTCTTCCTGCTGGGGCTGTACCACATCCGCATGCTGCCTTCGGGCGGCGCCGCGACGGCCCATGCTGACAGTTTCGGCGGCGCCATGCGCGAAACGAAGCGCATCTTTCTGGAGTTCTTCAAGAAGAAATACATCTGGATCTATTTCGCCTTCATCCTCTTCTACCGCTTCGCCGAAGGTCTGGTCATCAAGATCGTGCCGCTGTTCCTCAACGCTCCGCTCGATCAGCAGGGCATGGGCCTTACCGAACAGCAGATCGGACTCTATTACGGTACGTTCGGCGTGATCGCCTTCGTCGTGGGGTCCATTCTGGGCGGCTATTTCATTTCATGGCTCAAACTGCGGCGCGCCTTGTTCCCGCTGGTCTGCATCTTCAACGTTCCGTTCGTGGTCTACGCGCTGCTGGCGTGGTTCCAGCCTTCGAGTCCCGTGCTGATCTGCGCGGCCATCGTGTTCGAATATTTCAGTTACGGCTTCGGCTTCGTGGGACTCACGCTCTTCATCATGCAGCAGGTGGCGCCCGGCCCGCACCAGATGGCGCACTACGCTTTCGGGTCGTCGCTTGCCAACCTCGGCGTGATGCTTCCGGGTATGATCAGCGGCTGGCTTTGTGACAGCTTGGGCGGCTATCACTATTTCTTCATGTGGGCGCTGCTGGCGACGGTTCCCGCCTTCCTGCTCGCCGCGCGCATTCCCTTCACCCATCCCGATACCGAAGAGGTGACGGCCGAGGAGATCGACAAAGAATTGATCAACGAATAAACAGATAACGTAAAACTATGGACAACAACCTGAAAATCGTAGGCCCGGCCATGCCGGATATGCCGTGGGAGGATCGTCCCGCCGGCTCCAAGGAAGTGATGTGGCGCTATTCGGCCAATCCGATCATCCCGCGCGACGCGCTTTCGACGTCGAACAGCATTTTCAACTCGGCGGTCATTCCCTTCAAGAAAGGTAAGTATAACTATGCGGGCGTTTTCCGCTGCGACGACACCAACCGCCGCATGCGCATCCACGCCGCTTTCTCGGTGGACGGCATCAAGTGGGATATCTGCGAGGAGGATTTCAAACTCGTGGGCGCCGATCCCGAAATCGCCGAGTGGGTTTACGGTTACGATCCCCGCGTAGCCAAGATCGAGGATAAGTATTATGTGACGTGGTGCAACGGCTACCACGGCCCGACGATCGGCATCGCGTGGACCGACGACTTCGAGACGTTCCACCAGCTGGAGAACGCCTTTATCCCCTTCAACCGCAACGGCGTGCTGTTCCCCCGCAAGATCAACGGCCGTTTCGCCATGCTGTCGCGTCCGAGCGACAACGGCCATACGGCTTTCGGCGACATTTTCTACTCGGAGTCGCCCGACATGGAGTTCTGGGGCCGCCACCGTCATGTGATGTCGCCCGCGGCCTTCGAGGTGTCGGCATGGCAGTGCATGAAGATCGGTGCGGGTCCCGTGCCCATCGAGACGAGCGAGGGCTGGCTGCTGCTCTACCACGGCGTGCTGCGCTCGTGCAACGGTTATGTCTATGCGTTCGGTTCGGCGCTGCTCGACCTCGACCAGCCGTGGAAGACGATCGCCCGCAGCGGCCCGTACCTGATTTCGCCGCGCGAGATTTACGAGCTGACGGGCGACGTTCCGAACGTCACGTTCCCCTGCGCGTCGCTCCATGACCCCGAAACGGGCCGGATCGCCGTCTATTACGGATGCGCCGACACCGTTACGGGCCTTGCCTTCGGTTATATCCCCGAAATCGTCAAGTTTACCAAGGAAAACAATATTCTCTGACGATGCTGCGACGAACGCTCTTAACTGCTGCGCTCGCCGCAGCCGTTTTCTGCGCACCGCTGCGTGCGCAGGAACCTGCCGATTGGGTCGATCCATTCGTCGGCACGACCAACTTCGGCACGACCAACCCCGGCGCGGTGTGTCCCAACGGCATGATGTCCGTGGTTCCCTTCAACGTGATGGGTTCCGACGAGAACGTCTACGACAAGGACGCCCGCTGGTGGTCCGCGCCCTATGAGTTCCACAACAAGTTCTTCACGGGCTTCGCCCATGTCACGCTGAGCGGCGTGGGGTGCCCCGAACTGGGATCGCTGCTGGTGATGCCGACCACGGGCGCGCTCGACGTCGATTACCGCAATTACGGCAGCAAGTACACCGGTGAAACCGCTTCTCCGGGCTACTATTCGAACCGGCTTTCGAAGTACGGCGTCCTTGCCGAAGTGACGGCCACGCCGCGCAGCTCGGCCGAACGCTACACCTTCCCGGCGGGCGAGAGCCATATCCTGCTCAATCTGGGCGAGGGCCTTACCAACGAATCGGGAGCTTGGGTGCGCCGCGTGAGCGATACCGAGGTCGAGGGCATGAAACTGCTCGGCACGTTCTGCTACAACCCGCAGGCGGTGTTCCCGATCTATTTCGTGATGCGCGTCTCGAAACGCCCCTCCGCCACGGGATTCTGGAAGAAACAGCCCCCCAAATACGGTGTCGAAGCCGAGTGGGACAAGGATGCCGGCAATTACAAACTCTATACGCACTACGACCGTGAACTCGCGGGCGACGACGTTGGCGTGTGGTTCAGCTACGAAACGACGGAGGGCGAGCAGCTCGAAGTCCGCATGGGCGTTTCGTTCGTGTCGGTCGAGAATGCGCGCCTGAACCTCGAAGCCGAGCAGCAGGAGCGTTCGTTCGACGACATCCGTGCCGCGGCGCGCCGCTCGTGGAACGACGATCTGGGCCGCATTCGTGTCGAGGGCGGCACCGACGCGCAGAAGAAGGTTTTCTATACGGGACTCTATCATGCGCTGATCCATCCCAACGTGCTGAGCGACGTCAACGGTGAATACCCCGCGATGGAGAGCGCCGAAATCCGCACCGCCGAGGGCAACCGCTATACGGTTTTCTCGCTTTGGGACACCTACCGCAACCTGCACCAGCTGATGACGCTGGTCTATCCCGAACGCCAGTTGGAAATGGTGCGTTCGATGATCGGCATGTACAAGGAGTGGGGCTGGCTGCCGAAGTGGGAGCTTTACGGCCGCGAAACCTTCACCATGGAGGGCGACCCGGCCATCCCGGTGATCGTCGATACGTGGATGAAGGGCCTGCGCGATTTCGACATGGACGCCGCTTACGAGGCGATGCGCAAGTCGGCCACGACGCCCGGCTCGCAGAACAGGATGCGCCCCGACATCGATCCCTATGTCGAAAAGGGCTACGTGCCGCTGGGCTTCTACGCCCGCGACCTTTCGGGCGACAACTCCGTGTCGCACGCGCTGGAATACTACATCGCCGACCATGCCCTGTCGCTGCTGGCCGATTCGCTCGGCCGCAGGGAGGACGCGGCGCTGTTCCGGAACCGTTCGCTCGGCTATAAGAACTACTACAGCCCCGAATCGGGCACTTTCCGTCCGATCACCAAGGAGGGCGGTTTCCTGACGCCGTTCGATCCGCGGCAGGGCGAGAATTTCGAGCCGGTCCCCGGTTTCCACGAAGGCTCGGCATGGAACTATACGTTCTATGTCCCGCACGACGTCTACGGACTGTCGAAGCTGATGGGCGGCCGGCGCAAATTCATCGACAAGCTGCAAATGGTCTTCGACGAGGGGCTTTACGATCCCGCGAACGAACCCGACATCGCTTATCCCTACCTTTTCAGCTATTTCCGGGGCGAGGAGTGGCGTACGCAGCGCGAGGTGAACCGCCTGCTGGCCAAATACTTCACCACTGCGCCCGACGGCATTCCCGGCAACGACGATACCGGAACCATGTCGGCGTGGGCCGTCTTCTCGATGATGGGCTTCTATCCCGACTGTCCGGGCGAGCCGTATTACACGCTCACCTCGCCCGTTTTCGATCGGGTGACCGTTACGTTAGACAGGAAATACTATCCGGCCGGGGAACTTGTCATCGAGACGAAGCGTCCCGATTCCGGCGCGGTCTATATCCGCTCGATGACGCTCGGCGGCAAACCGCTGAAGCGATACCGCATCGGCCACGACGAGCTGCTGCGGGGCGGACGGCTGACTTTCGAACTTCAAAACCGCAAATAGATGAGACTCTTCCGCTGGATATTCGTTGTCTCGCTGCTGCTCGTCTCGTCCGGAGTTCGGGCGCAGACCCGGCTGACCCGCAATGGCAAACCTGCGGCCCGGATCGTCGTGGCGCAGCAAACTGCCGCCGATCTCACGGCCGCGCAGCTGCTGCAGCGATTCGTCCGCGAATCGACCGGTGCGACACTGCCCCTGCTGCATGACGTGACGCCCCGCAAGGGCGACATCCTGATCGGAGCTTCGGATACCGCGGGACTTGCCGAGGACGGCTTCCGCCTTCGCACGCAGGAAGGCGTGCTGCGCATCAGCAGCGGCGGCGACAAGGGGGCGGTTTACGGCGTCATGACGCTGCTGGAACGTTACTTGGGGCTGGATTATTTCGCCGCCGGGGTCTATGAACTCGACCGGAATCCGACCGTCACGCTTCCGGCGATGGATTTCGCCGAAAACCCGGCGTTCCGCTATCGCCAGAGTCAGGGCTACGGCATGGCGCAGGACTCCGTGTACCGGCTGGCCCTGCGTCTGGAGGAGCCGCGCGACATCTTTGCCGGCGGCCTGTGGGTGCACACCTTCAACAGCCTGCTTCCTGCGTCGGTCTACGGCGCGGAGCATCCCGAATACTACTCGTTCATCAACGGCGAACGCCGTCCGGGGCGCGCCAGCCAATGGTGCCTGACGAACGACGAGCTTTTCGAATTGGCGGCGGCGAAGGTCGATTCGATCTTCCGGGCCAACCCCGGCATGGACATCATCTCCATAAGCCAGAATGACAGCAATTTCACCTACTGCCGCTGCGAGGAGTGCGAGAAGGTCAACCAGTACGAGGGTGCGCCTTCGGGCAACTATATCCGCTTCCTGAACAAGCTGGCGGAGCGTTTCCCCGACAAGGAGTTTTCGACGCTGGCCTACCTCTTTACGATGCAGCCCCCGAAGCACGTGAAGCCGCTGCCCAACGTCAATATCATGCTGTGCGACATCGACTGCGACCGCGAAGTGCCCCTTACGGACAATGCGTCGGGCCGCGAGTTCATCGAAGCGATGGAGGGGTGGGCGGCCCTGTCGGACAATATCTTCGTGTGGGACTACGGCATCAATTTCGACAACATGGTCGCTCCGTTCCCCAACTTTCCGATCCTGAAACCCAATATCGGGCTTTTCCGGCGCAACCACGCCACGATGCATTTCTCGCAGATCGGCGGCTCGTACGGCGGCGATTTCTCGGAGATGCGCACCTATGTGGTCGCCAAGCTGATGTGGAATCCCGATCAGGATACCGATTCGCTCATGCTGCGTTTCATGCGCGGTTATTACGGACCCGCTGCGCCTTATATTTATCAGTACGAAAAACTGCTCGAAGGCGCATTGCTGGCGGGCGGCCAGCGGTTGTGGATATACGATTCTCCCGTCTCGCACAAGGACGGCATGCTCAACGCCGCCTGCCGCAAGCGTTACGGAGAGCTGTTCGACTGCGCCGAGCGGGCCGTGGCGGGGGATTCCGTCCTGCTGCGCCGCGTGCGCCTGACGCGTCTGCCGCTGATGTACTCCAACCTTGAAATCGCCCGCACGACGGCCGACAAGGACCTCGGCGCCGTGGTGAGCGAGCTGGACGCGTTCGAGAAATACGTGACCCAATTCGGCGTGAAAACGCTCAACGAGCGCAACAACAGTCCGCAGGAATATTGCCGGCTCTACCGCAAACGTTATCTTCCTGCGGAAAACTCCAATCTGGCGCTGGGCGCGCGGATCGTCTGGATCGACGCTCCTGCGGAGAAATACCGGGCGTCGGGCGAAAAGACCCTGACCGACGGTCTTTTCGGCGGCGCGTCGTTTGTCGAGAGCTGGACGGGCTGGGAGGGCAAGGACGGCGCCTTCGTCGTCGATCTGGGCCGCGACGTGACCTTCTCGACGGTCGAGACCGATTTCCTGCACCAGCTGGGCCAGTGGATTCTGCTGCCCCGTTCGGTGCGTTACTCCGTCTCGTCCGACAACGCGGACTGGACCCCGTTCGGGCAGGTGGAGTTTCCTGAGGACCAGTCGGTGCCCGTAAAGTTCGTTCCGGCTGCCGTCACGGCCGCACAGCCGGTGCTGGCCCGCTATGTCAAAGTCGAAATCGAAGGCGTCAAGACCTGTCCGCCGTGGCATTACGGCGTAGGCTGCCCCTGCTGGTTCTTCCTCGACGAAGTGACCGTGAAATAAAACGTTGCGAAAAATTTTAAACGATTGCATAATGAAACCCAAGCATCTTCTTTCCTTATCCGTTCTGCTGATCTCGGCCGCCTGTTCGCAGCCTGAGCAGAAGCCGCTGACGCAGTATGTCGACATGTATATCGGCACGGGCGGCCACGGCCATGTCTTCATGGGGGCCAACGTTCCGTTCGGCGCCGTGCAGCTCGGCCCCACCAGCATCCCGCAGTCGTGGGACTGGGTGTCGGGATACCACATTTCCGATACGACCGTCATCGGTTTCAGCCATACCCACCTCAACGGAACGGGTATCGGCGACCTGTTCGACGTCACGGTGATGCCCGTCGTGGGCGGGGTGACCTACGCCCGCGGCACGGAGGACGATCCGCAGTCGGGGCTTTGGTCCTATTTCAGCCGTAAGAACGAAAAAGCCCGTCCGGGCTATTACGCCACGCGGCTCGACCGCTACGGCGTCGATGTGGAGCTGACCGCCACCAAGCGCGTCGGGCTGCACAAATACACCTTCCCCGCGTCGCAGGAGGCCGCCGTGGTCTTTGACCTCGAAAACGGCGGCTGCTGGGACAAGGCCACCGAGACCGCATTCGTTTCCGACGGACTCCGGCTCAGCGGTTACCGCTATTCGACGGGCTGGGCCAAGGATCAGCGCGTTTACTTCACGGCCGAATTCTCGAAGCCGGTGAAGAATATCTCCTATCCCGATGCGTCGGAGACGGTTCCGGAGGAGGGCGACGTTACGGTCAAGGGCCGTTACGCCCGCGTGGAGTTCGATACGACCGACGGCGAGCCGCTCTATATGAAAGTGGCGATTTCGCCCGTGAGCATCGAGAACGCCAAGCTCAACATGCAGGCGGAACTTCCCGGCTGGGACTTCGAAGCTACGGCGGCGGCGGCCGACAAGGCGTGGAACGCCGAGCTGCAGAAGGTGCGTGTCGAGACTTCGGACGAAGCCGCCCGCCGCATCTTCTATACGGCGCTCTACCACACGATGGTCGCTCCGTCGGAGTTCTGCGACGTGAACGGCGACTACCGGGGCGCTGACGGCGAGATCTACCGCGCCGCGCCGTTCGTGAACTATACGACCTTCTCGTTGTGGGACACCTACCGCGCTGCCCAGCCGCTGATGACGATTCTCCATCCTGAGAAGATGTCCGACATCGCCAATACGATGCTCCATATCTACACGCAGCAGGGCAAGCTTCCCGTCTGGCACCTCGCGGGCAACGAGACCGACTGCATGGTCGGCAATCCCGGCATTCCGGCCATGGCCGACATCGTGCTGAAAGGTTACGGCGGCTTCGACAAGGAGCTGGCCTACGAGGCGCTGAAGAAATCCGCCATGCTCGGCGAGCGGGGTATGGACCTGCGCATGAAATACGGCTATATCCCCTGCGACCTCTTCAACGAAGCGGTGGCCTACGACATGGAGTACGCGCTGGCCGACTGGGCCGTGGCTCAGGTCGCGGCGCAGCGCGGCGATACGGCCGATTACGACTATTTCCTCGATCGCAGCAAATCCTACCGCCACTTCTTCGATCCCGAAACCCGCTTCATGCGCGGGCTGGATTCGAAAGGCGGCTTCCGCACTCCCTTCAACCCGTTCGCTTCGACCCACCGCGAGGACGACTACTGCGAGGGCAACGCGTGGCAGTATACGTGGCTCGTGCCGCACGACGTCGAGGGGCTGATCGGCTGCTTCGGCGGCAAGGAGGCTTTCGTCGAAAAACTCGACTCGCTCTTCACGGTCAGCTCCGTGCTGGAGGGCGCCGCTTCGCCCGACATTTCGGGCCTGATCGGTCAGTACGCCCACGGCAACGAACCCAGCCACCACGTCGTCTACCTCTATACGATGATCGGCCAGCCCGCGAAGACCGCCGACAAGGTGCGCGAAATCCTGACGACGCTCTACCACGACCAGCCCGACGGATTGTCGGGCAACGAGGACGTCGGCCAGATGTCGGCGTGGTACGTGCTTTCGTCGCTGGGATTCTATCAGGTCGAGCCGGCCGGAGGACGCTACTTCTTCGGTTCGCCGCTCTTCGACAAGGCCGAGCTGCGCGTGCGCGACGGCATGTTCACCGTGATCGCGCACAACAATTCGGCGGCTGACAAATACATTCAGCGCGTGAAGCTCAACGGCGAGCCGTACGCCAAGCCCTATATCGGTTTCGAAGAGATCGCCGCGGGCGGCACGCTCGAATTCGAAATGGGACCGGAGCCTGCCCTATGGTACGAACTTTAAACGGAGATGACAGCAATGAAAAGTAGAAATATCTTTTTCGCGGCCCTTTGCGCCGCCGTTTTGGCCGGCTGTTCGTGTCCTTCGGCCGGGCAGCGATCCCCGCAGCGTCCGTCGGACTATGTTTCGACATTGGTAGGCTCGCAGTCGGATTTCACGCTTTCGACGGGCAATACCTATCCTGCCGTCGCTCTGCCTTGGGGTATGAACTTCTGGACGCCCCAAACCGGCAAGATGGGCGACGGCTGGGCCTATACCTACGGGGCGCACCGGATCCGGGGCTTCAAGCAGACTCACCAGCCCTCGCCGTGGATCAACGACTACGGCCAGTTCGCGCTGATGCCCGTGCGCGGGAATGATAAGCTGGACGAAGAGTCCCGCGCGAGCTGGTATTCGCACCAAGCCGAGGTGGCGAAGCCCTACTATTACAGGGTCTATCTGGCCGACCACGACATCCGCGCCGAGATCGCCCCGACCGAACGTGCCGCGATGATGCGCTTCACCTTTCCCGAAAGCGACGAGTCGGGCGTTGTGATCGACGCCTTCGACCGCGGTTCGCAGATCGGCATGCTCGACGCCCGCACGATCGTGGGTTACACCACGCGCAACAGCGGCGGCGTTCCTGATAATTTCCGCAATTACTTCGTCGTGCGCTTCGATACGCCGTTCACTGCCGTCGAGCTGACCGACGCTCCCGGCGAGTACGAACCCGGCAGCAACCTGCTCTATCCCGACGGCAGCAAGTCGGTGACGGGCGGACACGCCGTGGCGAAGGTGCACTTCCCGACCCGCCGCGGCCAGCAGGTCTGCGCCAGCGTGGCTTCGTCGTTCATCTCGCCCGAACAGGCCGTTCAGAATCTCAGGGAGCTGGGGACCGACGACTTCGAGACCGTCAAGTCCAAGGCGCAGGAGCGCTGGGACGAAGTGCTGGGCCGCATCGAGGTCGAGGGCGGCACCGAAGAGCAGATGCGCACCTTCTATTCGTGCCTGTACCGTTCGGTGCTTTTCCCGCGTAAATTCTATGAAGTGACCGCTTCGGGCGAGATCATGCACTACAGCCCCTACAACGGCGAAGTGCTCCCCGGCTACATGTATACCGACACCGGGTTCTGGGACACGTTCCGCAGTCTGTTTCCGCTGCTCAATCTGGTCTATCCTTCGGTGAACGCCGAAATCCAGCAGGGGCTGGCCAACACGGCCCGCGAAAGCGGCTTCCTGCCCGAATGGGCCTCGCCGGGCCATCGCGGCTGCATGGTGGGCAACAACTCCGCATCGGTGGTGGCCGACGCGCTCCTCAAGGGCGTCACGCCCGAAAAGGAGTGGCAGACGCTCTACGACGCCATGATGCACGCACGCACGAACGTCCACCCCGGCGTCTCCTCGACCGGACGTCTGGGGCACGAGTATTACAACCGGCTGGGATACATTCCCTACGACGTGAAGATCAACGAGAATGTCGCCCGCACGCTCGAATACGCCTACGACGACTGGTGTATCGCGCAGGTGGCCCGCAAGCTGGGTAAGACGGAGGATGCCGCGGTGCTTGAGGAGGCTTCGCGCAACTACCGCAACGTATTCGACAAGACGACCAAGCTGATGCGCGGCCGCAACGAGAACGGAGAGTTCCAGTCGCCGTTCAGCCCCTACAAGTGGGGCGACGCCTTCACCGAGGGCAACGCATGGCACTACACATGGTCGGTGTTCCACGATGTGCAGGGACTTGCCGAGCTGATGGGCGGCCGGGAAGGATTCGCCGAAATGCTCGACTCGGTGTTCGTCGTGCCGCCGATCTACGACGACAGCTATTACGGGACCCGCATTCACGAGATCACCGAGATGCAGGTGGCCGACATGGGCAACTACGCCCACGGCAACCAGCCTGCGCAGCATATGATCTACCTGTACGACTATGCGGGCCAGCCGTGGAAGGCGCAGTACTGGACGCGCGAGGTGATGGACCGTCTCTATTCGTCCAAGCCCGACGGCTACTGCGGCGACGAGGACAACGGCCAGACCTCCGCGTGGTATGTCTTCTCGGCGATGGGATTCTATCCCGTATGTCCGGCTTCGGACCAGTACGCCATAGGGTCGCCTCTGTTCCGCAAGGCGACCGTGAAACTGGAGAACGGAAAGAAGATCGTGATCGAGGCTCCGGACAACGCTCCCGAAAACCGCTATATCGGCACCATGAAGCTCGACGGAAAGCGATACGACCGCAACTTCATCCGCTGGTCGGATCTCGTAAAAGGCGCGAAAATAGACTTTGCGATGCAGCCCGATCCGGCGTACAAACGGGGTGTCGACCCGCAGGACGCGCCCTATTCGCTCAGCCGCGGAGAATGTCGATAATTTGTCAATAGAATCTGACTTTCGGTTTTGAAAATTGGCCGGAAAATACTACTTTTGTAGCGTTGTTTTTACAATTGTTAGGTTAATCCGGACATATCTCATGACCTCCACAGGCAAAATCGATCAACGCGAACGAAAGAAACAGCAGGGCCAAGCCGCTGCATTCTATTCGTCGTGCCGACAGCAGGGTCAGAGCGCGCAGTCGCAGGGGCAGCAGATGTCCTGCAGCGGGATGCGCGGATAGATACCAGACCGCCATGACATGCGATGTCGTGGCGGTCTGCTTTTTTGAAAAACTTAAAACCAAAGGATATGAAGGTCGGTGTGATTATGGGCTCGGTGAGCGATTACGAGGTGATGGCCGACGCCGTCGCCACGCTCGAACAATTCGGTGTCGATTTCGAAAAGCGCGTCGTAAGCGCCCACCGTACGCCCGATCTGTTGTGCGAGTATGCCAAGACGGCCAAGGCGCGCGGTATCGGCGTGATCATCGCCGGTGCGGGCGGCGCGGCGCACCTGCCCGGCATGGTGGCTTCGATGACGACGCTGCCGGTGGTGGGCGTTCCGGTCAAGTCGCGCGCCCTGAACGGGCTGGACTCGCTGTTGTCGATCGTGCAGATGCCCGCGGGCGTTCCCGTGGCCACCACGGCGATCAACGGTTCGAAGAATGCGGCGCTGATCGCCGTCTCGATTCTCGCTTTGCAGGACGCGGAACTCGCGGCCCGGCTCGAAGCGTTCCGCGCCAAGCAGACCGTCGACGTACTTAAAGCGGAACTTTAGATGAAGACGATCGGCATCATAGGCGGCGGCCAGCTGGGGCTGATGATTATCGAACAGGCGCACCTGCTCGGTGCGCGCACGGTGTGTCTCGATCCGGCGGCGGACGCTCCGGCCTTTGCGCTCAGCGACGAGCGGATCGTGGCGGCGTACGACGACCCTGCGGCGCTGGAGGAGCTTTGCCGCCGCAGCGACGCGGTGACCTACGAGTTCGAGAACGTGCCGGGCAGCGTGCTGATCCCGCTTGAGAAGAAATACAACATCCCGCAGGGCTTCCGTCCGCTCTTCGATTCGCAGGACCGCCTGCGCGAGAAGGACAACGCCCGTGCCGGTGGGCTGGCGACGCCCGAATACGCCGCCGCGGACGACGAAGCGTCGCTGCGCGCCGCTGTGGCGAAGATCGGCCTGCCCGCCGTGCTGAAGACCCGGACGCTGGGGTACGACGGTCACGGACAGCTGGTGCTGAAGACCGAGGCCGACATCGAGAAGGCTTTGCCGATGCTCGCCGTGCCCTGTATTCTGGAGCAGTTCGTGCCCTTCGATTTCGAAGCCAGCGTCGTGCTGGTCTCCGACGGCAGCCGTGTCGTCACCTTTCCGATCGGCCGCAACGTCCACCGCGACGGCATCCTCGATTTGTGCTTCGTGCCCGCCGGGGAGATGGACGACGAGCTGCGCGGACGGATGGCCGCCGCCGGCGAGCGGTTTATGCTGACGTGCGGTTACCGGGGAATTCTGGCGATCGAGTTTTTCGTGAAGGGCCGCGAATTCTTCTTCAACGAAATGGCGCCGCGCCCCCACAATTCGGGACACTATACGATCGAAGGCTGTACGACCAACCAATTCCGCGAGCTGGTGCGCTTCCTTTTGGGAGAGCCGCTGCAGGAGCCGCGGCTGGTGGCGCCGACCGTGATGAAGAATATCTTGGGACAGGACCTCGAAGCGGCCGAAGCGATCGCCGCCGAAAACCGTCCGGGCGTGCATGTCCGTCTCTACGGCAAGACCGAGAGCCGGCCGAAGCGCAAGATGGGACACATTACCTTCGTGGGCATGACTCCGGCGGAATACGGGGCCGTCTGGGCCGACCGGTTTGTGAAATAGCGGGGCCGGTCCCGCATGCGTCGTCGCAGGCGGACGGGAGGAGCTTCCGGAAGCGGCGGCGAGGGCGAAGACCGGCGGAACGGTCGGTAAGGACCGCAGAAACGAATGAAGAATATTAAACGATATAGGATGAAAAACTACCGGATTTTTGTTGAAAAACATCCCCGTTTCCGGGTCGAGGCCGAAAGCCTGCGCCGGGAACTGAACGCCAACCTGAACCTCGATATCCGCGAACTGCGGCTGCTGAACGTTTACGATCTGTTCGGCTTTTCGGAGGAACTGCTCGAAAAGACCCGCTACAGCGTCTTCGGCGAAGTGGTGACCGACAGCGTGACCGATGCGTGCGACCTCGCGGGACAGAAGTATATCGCCGTGGAGTATCTTCCCGGCCAGTTCGACCAGCGCGCCGCGTCGGCCGTGGATTGCGTGCGGCTGATCGACCCGTCGGCCGAGGTGCGCATCCGTTCGTCGAAGCTGTTGCTGTTCGACGGCGCGGTGACCGACGAGGAGATCGCGCGGATCAAACGCTACTATATCAATGCCGTCGAGTCGCGCGAAAAGGACCTGAGCGTGCTCAGCGACATGGAGCAGGCCGAGGTGAAGCCCGTCGCCGTGCTCGAAGGCTTCACGAAGATGACCGACGCCGAGCTGGCGCCCTACTGCGCGCAGTACGGACTGGCGATGAACGCCGACGATCTGCGCGAGGTGGTGAAGTATTTCCGCGCCGAGGGCCGCGATCCTTATGAAACCGAACTGCGCATCCTCGATACTTATTGGAGCGACCATTGCCGCCATACGACCTTCACGACCGAGCTGGAGGGAATTACGGTCGAGGAGTCGTTCGTCAAGGACGAAATCGAAGATTCGCTGGCCCTCTACCTGCACATCCGGCGTGAGCTGGGCCGCGAACACAAGAGCATCTGCCTGATGGACATGGCCACGATCGGCGCCCGCTACCTGCGCAAGAAGGGGCTGCTGGACGATATGGAGGTGAGCGACGAGAACAACGCCTGCTCGGTCTATGTCGATGTCGACGTGGACGGCCGGACCGAGAAGTGGCTGCTGCAGTTCAAGAACGAAACCCACAACCATCCGACCGAGATCGAGCCGTTCGGCGGCGCTTCGACCTGTCTGGGCGGCGCTATCCGCGACCCGCTGTCAGGCCGCAGCTACGTCTATCAGGCGATGCGCGTGACGGGTGCGGGCGACATCTACCAGAAGGTGGGCGACACGCTCGAAGGCAAACTCCCGCAGAGCGTGATTTCGAAAAAGGCCGCGGCCGGTTATTCGAGCTACGGCAACCAGATCGGTCTGGCCACGACCCACGTACGCGAGGTGTACCACGACGGCTATGTGGCCAAGCGTCTCGAAGTGGGCGCCGTGGTGGGCGCCGTGAAGGCGGAGAACGTCCGCCGCGAGAAACCCGCTCCGGGCGACAAGATCATCATGCTGGGCGGCCGTACGGGCCGCGACGGCATCGGCGGAGCTACCGGATCGTCGAAAGAGCACAACACCAAGTCGCTGGAGACCTGCGGCAGCGAGGTGCAGAAGGGCAACGCTCCGGAGGAGCGCAAGCTCGAACGTCTGTTCCGCCGTCCGGAGGTGACGCGCCTTATCAAGAAATCGAACGACTTCGGCGCGGGCGGCGTCAGCGTCGCCATCGGCGAGCTGGCCGACGGGCTGGACATTTACCTCGACCGCGTGAAGACCAAGTACAGCGGCCTGAACTCCACGGAGCTGGCCATCAGCGAGTCGCAGGAGCGCATGGCGGTAGTCGTCGAAGCGAAGGACGTCGAGACGTTCATGCGCTACTGTCTCGAAGAGAATATCGAAGCCGTCGAGGTGGCCGACGTGACCGACACGGCCCGTATGCGGATGTTCAACAAGGACCGCAAGGTCGTGGACCTCTCGCGCGAATTCATCGACAGCGCAGGCGCCCGGCATTATGCCGAAGCGAAGGTCGGAGAGGTGGAAAACCGCAATCCGTTCGTACGTGAAATCGCCGGTGATACGCTTGCCGCGCGTTTTGAGAATAACCTGAAAGATAACAATGTCGTTTCCCAGCGGGGACTCGTCGAGATGTTCGACTCGACGATCGGCGCCTCGACCGTACTGATGCCCTTCGGCGGCCGTACGCAGGGCAGCGAGACGCAGGTCTCGGTGCAGAAGCTTCCGACCGACGGCTACACCGACACGGCCAGCATCATGGCCTTCGGTTACAATCCCTTCATCGCTTCGTGGAGCCCCTACCACGGCGCGGCCTATGCCGTGGTGGAAGCTGCGGCGAAGGTCGTGGCGGCGGGTGCGCGCTACGACAGGATGCGTTACTCGTATCAGGAGTATTTCGAGCGCATGACCAAGAATCCCGAATCGTGGGGCAAGCCTCTCGGCGCACTGCTCGGCGCGCTGAAGATGCAGGTCGAGCTGGGACTCCCGTCGATCGGCGGCAAGGACTCGATGAGCGGCACGTTCCAGCATATCAACGTCCCGCCGATGCTGATGGCTTTCGGCATCACGACGGTCGACGCCGGAACGGTCATCTCGACCGACTTCAAGAAGGCCGGCAGCCGCATCTACCTCGTGCGCCATACCCCGAAGGAGAATTACATGCCCGACACGGCGCAGCTGAAGGCCAACTTCGGTTTCGTGAGCGGGCAGATCGAGAGCGGGAAGATACTTTCGGCATGGTCCGTCGGATTCGGCGGCGTGGCCGAGGGCCTTGCGAAGATGGCTTTCGGCAACCGGATCGGCGCCGAGGTGACGACGGACGAAAGCAGGCTTTACGAATACGCCTACGGTTCGATTCTCGTGGAGAGCGACGGCGAACTGGACTTCCCGGCGGCCGAACTGCTGGGTGCGACCGTCGCCGACGAAGCCCTGACCGTGAACGGCGTACGGATGCCGCTCGACGGGTTGTACGAAGCCAATACCGTGAAATTCACGACGGTTTACCCCGACAAGGGCGAGAACCGTGCCGACGTGATGAGCGCTGAACCCGAACGCCGCACCTTTGCCTATGAGGGCGAAGCCGTCGAGCGTCCGGTGGCCTACCTGCCCGTATTCCCCGGCACGAACTGCGATTACGATACGGCCAAGGCGTTCCGCAACGCGGGAGCCGAGGTGACGACCAGCGTATTGTGCAATCTGGGTGGCGACGACATCCTGCGCTCGATCGCCCAGATGAAGGAGCATATCCGCCGCGCCCATATTTTCGTGCTTTGCGGCGGCTTCTCGTCGGGCGACGAGCCGGACGGCAGCGCGAAGTTTATCGTGAACGTACTTAACAACAAGGATATACGCGAGGAAATTCACGCGTTGCTTGACCGCGGCGGCCTTATCCTCGGCATCTGCAACGGTTTTCAGGCGCTGGTCAAGTCGGGACTGCTGCCGTACGGCCGTCTGGGCATGGTGACGAAGGATTCCCCGACGCTGTTCCGCAACGACGTCAACCGGCATATCTCGCAGATCGTCTCGACGCGCGTCTCGACGCTCAACTCCCCGTGGCTCGCGGGCTTCGAACTGGGCGAGGTGCACTCGATCGCCGTCAGCCACGGCGAGGGCAAGTTCGTCGTCAGCGAGGAGCTGGCCAAGGAGCTTTTCGCCAACGGGCAGGTGGCCTTCCAGTACGTCGATGCCGAAGGCCGCGTGACGGCCGAGGCGCCCTACAACCCTAACGGCTCGTCGTACGCCATCGAGGGCATCGTATCGCGCGACGGCCGGATTCTGGGCAAGATGGGCCATACGGAGCGTTACGGGAAGAACCTTTTCAAGAATATCGCCGGCAACAAGGAGCAGGCGCTGTTCCGCAATGCCGTCGAGTATTTCCGCAAATCGAAATAGTGTAAACCGAAACCATATGCCTATGAAGACCTCTTTTTATCGTTTTGCGGCGCTCCTGCTTTTTGCGGCGGCGCTGACCGCAGGATGCGGCGAGCGGACGGACGACATGCGTCTGCTCTATTGGAATATTCAGAACGGCATGTGGTCGGACCAGAGCAACGGCTACGACAATTTCGTGGCGTGGGTCAAAGGCTACGATCCCGACGTATGCGTGTGGTGCGAGGCCCAGTCGATCTATAAGTCGGGTACGGCGGAGAGGATGGATTCCGTCGATCGCTACCTGACGGCGAACTGGGGCGAACTGGCGGCCCGTTATGGTCATAAATACTGGTATGTGGGCGGCCACCGCGACAATTTCCCGCAGGTCGTTACGTCGAAGTATCCGATCGAGAACGTGCGGCGGATCGTCGGCCAAGCTCCCGACAGCATCGTTTCGCACGGCGCGGGCTGGGCCCGGATCGTGAAGAACGGCAGGCCGGTCAATATCGTGACGCTCCATACGTGGCCGCAGGCGTATGCCTTTCAGGCCGTGGACCGCGACGCCAGCAGGGCCGAACACGGCGGTGACCGTTACCGGCGCATGGAGATCGAGTATATCTGCTCGCATACGATCGCTACGCAGTCCGACGCCGGACAGCAGTTGTGGATGATGATGGGCGACTTCAATTCGCGCTCGCGCCTCGACAACCGGGTTTACAACTATCCCGACGACGACACGCGCCTGCTGGTGCATGATTATATCGCGGAGCATACGCCCTATGTCGACGTGATCGCGGAGAAGCACCCCGGCGAATTCCACACCACGACCCACGGGCAGAGCCGCATCGACTTCGTCTACTGCACGCAGCCGCTCTGCGAACGGATCACCCGTGCCGAGGTGATTGCGGACGACTTCACCGAGCCGGTGCGCGATCCGGGCAAGTTGTCGAACTTCTACCACCCCTCGGACCACCGTCCGATTCTGGTGGACTTTGATATGAAATAGAACGAATCAACAAATAAACTTAAAAAACACAAACATCATGAAACAGCTCGAAATGCTCTACGAGGGCAAGGCAAAACAGGTTTTCCGCACCGACGATCCCGAAAAGATCATCATTCACTACAAGGATGCGGCGACGGCTTTCAACAACATCAAGAAGGCTACGATCGAGAACAAGGGCGTGCTGAACAACGCCATCTCGACCCTGATTTTCAAAGAGCTTCAGAAGGCGGGCATCAAGACGCACTACATCGAGACGATCAACGACCGCGACCAGATCTGCCGCAAGGTGACGATCATTCCGCTGGAGGTGATCGTGCGCAACATCATCGCAGGCTCGATGGCCCAGCGTCTGGGCATCGAGGAGGGCACGCAGCCGTCGAACACCATTTACGACATCTGCTACAAGAAGGACGAACTGGGCGACCCGCTGATCAACGACCACCACGCCGTAGCGCTGGGCGCCGTGACCTACGACGAGCTGGATCTGATTTACGCCATGACTTCGCGCATCAACGAAGTGCTGCGGAACATGTTCGCCAAAATGAACATCAACCTCGTGGACTTCAAGATCGAGTTCGGCCGCACGTCGGACGGCGAGATCGTCCTCGCCGACGAGGTGTCGCCCGACACCTGCCGTCTGTGGGATGCCACGACCAACGAGA
>OGYM01001141.1_pt1 | contig 19829 bp, 15 predicted proteins | sample 1576491 | NCBI WGS metagenome assembly OGYM01 (sample SAMEA3541515, study PRJEB24748) | human gut metagenome | biome: human gut; feature: human-associated habitat; material: faeces | place: China | collected 2012 | reverse complement strand
ATGTTGTGGCTCTTGCTCATAGAGTTGAACTCGATGCAGCATTCTTTGGCTCCGGGCACATTAAGAATACTCAGTGGTTTCTTGTTCAGGATAAAGCTGTATGGGTTGTCGTTTACAATCACAATATTATGGCGGCGTGCAAAGTTTACCAGCTTTTCATACAGTTCCATCGTGGCGTTCGCTCCGGTCGGCATATTGGGATAGTTGGTCCACATAATCTTGACGCGGCTCAAGTCCATCTTCTCCAGTTCATCAAAATCGGGTTGCCAATGGTTGTCTTCGCGCAGGTTGTAGTTCACAATCTCACTGCCTAATATTTTATTTAAAGAGGTGTAGGTAGGATACCCCGGATTGGGAACCAATACCTGATCACCCGGATTGACCAATGCCAGCGTCACATGCAGGATACCTTCTTTGGAACCGATGAGCGGCTGGATTTCGGTTGCCGGATCAAGCTCTACATGATACCAACGCTTGTACCAGTCGGCCATGGCTTTGCGTAATTCAGGAATGCCGACAGTAGGTTGGTATCCGTGCGCATCAGGACGCTTTGCCTGTTCGCACAACACATTGACGGTTTCTTCCGAAGGAGGCATGTCAGGGCTTCCGATACCCAAACTGATTACATTCTTACCTTCGGCATTCATTTGTGCCACTTCTTTCAGTTTACGGCTGAAGTAGTATTCGCTAACATTCGCCAGACGGTCTGCCGGCTGAATATTATATGGTTGATGTTCCTTCTGCATATTCTCCTAATATTTTAAGTTCTTTAGTCAATGGTGAAACGGCGTCGATAGACTGCTTGTATCTTAAATAATCATTGAAAATTACGTCTACATAGAACAGATATTCCCATTCGCGGCCTATAATCGGTAATGATTGAATCTTGGTCAGATTTATTTTATAGAAAGAAAAGATAGAGAGCACTTGCGACAGGCTTCCTTCGTTGTGGGGGAGGGAGAAGACGATATTGGCCTTGTTTACTTTCGAACGTTCACGTAAGTCATCGGCTTTCCATGGGTCGGCCACTACAAGGAAACGCGTGAAGTTGTGTTTGTTTGTTTCGATGCCTTCTTCCAATACTTTCATTCCGTACAAATCGGCGGCGTATCTGGAGCAGATAGCGGCGTGTCCTTTCAGATTTTCCCGTTTGATGGCTTCCGCACTTCCTGCCGTATCTTCCGTTTCTACTATTTTCAGTTTGGGATGTTGTATCAGGAATTCACGGCATTGTGCCAAGGCAACGGGGTGGGAGTTGACTTCTGTCAGTGTTTCCCAATTGTCGTCCGGCAAGCACATGAAGCTGTGTTTGATGCGTAGTTTGTGTTCGCCGACAATGGTCATGCCGCTTTCGCGCAGTAACTCATAGTTGTGCAGCAAACTGCCTGCAATGGTGTTCTCGATAGCGAGCATACCAATTACATTGCTATCCTGCTTTATGTTCGCAAAGACTTCTTCGAACGTGGAACAGCAGATTAGTTCGATCTCTTCTCCGGGGAAGAACTTGTGGGCGGCAATGTCGTGATACGAGCCCGGTACACCTTGTATTGCTATCTTTTTCATTCGTATATATATTATAAAAAAATCCCGCTTCTGCCGGAAGCGGGATTTCGTTGTTATTATCGCATTGTTTTAATCATTGTTTAACGTACACATACAAACTCCCGCTTCACTTTGTTGCTAAAGTAAAAGTAATAAAAGAAGAAAAAGTATGTATTGTATAATGCTTTCATTTTGTTCTTATTGTTATTGAATACGCTGCAAAAGTAATATATTTCTAGTAAAAACAAATAAATAAGAAGCTTTTTTTCAATTTTTTTTTAGGCAGTGCCTGTTTGGCTCCTGCTTTCCATAATTCCCGGCATCTGTTGTAAAGCCCAATCTACTAATCCTTCTATATGTGGTATTAAGCTTTTCCCTCTTTCTGTCAGTTCATATTCTACTCGCGGCGGAACTTCGGCATACACCTTCCGGCTCACTAGTCCGTCAGTTTCCAGTGTGCGCAGAGTTACAGTCAGCATACGTTGTGAGATATCGGCTATTGTTTTATGAATGTCGCAGAATCGCATGGTTCCGTTAGCATTTAATGTGATAAGAACCAGCATAGACCATTTATCACCAAGCCTGCACAATACATTCCGTACAGGGCAATTATTATCCGGATGAAAATTTTTCATTTTTTAATATTCTCTATTTGCTTGCCGTTCAACAATGGTTACCTCTATGTAAGTTCCTTATCTACAGGTGCCTTCTTGTTTTTGGGAAGAAGGATACTTACATTTGCATTACAAAAGTAATAAACTTACTAAAGAGAACTATTGTTCTACTAGATAAATTTATTGTTTCACTTATAATAAGTTAAGATTATGGCAAAGAAAGTAGCTGTTTTAGCGGTAAATCCGGTGAACGGATTCGGTTTGTTCCAGTATTTGGAAGCGTTTTTTGAAAATGGTATATCCTATAAGGTGTATGCAGTGGCGGAAACAAAGGAAATTAAAACAAACTCGGGCATTGAATTGGTGGCCGATGATGTGATTGCAAATCTTATAGGGCATGAAGATGATTTTGATGCTTTGGTTTTTGCCTGTGGGGATGCGGTTCCCGTATTTGCTCAAAATGCGGATAAGTCTTATAATGTGGACTTGATGTCGGTCTTGAAGGCATTTGCCGGGAAGGGAAAGATCCTGATAGGTCATTGTGCTGCAGGTCTGTTGTTTGATTTTGCTGGAATTACAGAGGGAAAGAGATTAGCTGTGCATCCTTTGGCAAAACCGGCTGTAAGTAAAGGGATGGCTACTGATGAGAGATCGGTTGTTGATGGTAATTTTTATACAGCACAAAGTGAAAATTTTGTTTGGACAATGATGCCTCAGGTAATTGAAGCCTTGAAAAAATAAGGGAATATTAATGTCGCCCAATGTAGAAATTTCCTATATTTGGGCGACAATTCCTAAAAATAGAAACAATGAAATACAATTTTGATAAAGTGATAGATCGCAGCGGTACGTCTGCTGAGAAAGTAGAAGGGCTGAAACATATTTGGGGACGTACGGATTTGATTCCTTTATGGGTGGCTGATATGGATTTTGCCACAGCTCCTTTTGTAACAGATGCTATTCGTAAACGTTGCGAAAATGAAGTTTTAGGGTATACCGGCAAACCAGATAGCTATTATAATGCGATTATAAACTGGGTAAAACAGCGTTATGATTTGATCGTGACCAAGGAAGTGATAAATTTTGTTCCCGGCATTGTACCGGGCATCGGTATGGCTATGAATTGTTTTACTCAGAAAGGGGATAAGGTAATGATTCAACCTCCTGTTTATCATCCTTTTGCATGGGTTACGACTCGTAATGAGCGTACTTTGGTCATAAATCCGTTGAAATGGGAGAACGGGATGTACCGTATGGATTTGGATGCTTTTCGTGAACAAATTAAAGGTTGTAAGCTCTTTATTTTATGTAATCCTCATAATCCGGGTGGCGTTGTGTGGACTGAAGCAGAGTTACGAGCGATAGCTGATATCTGTTATGATGAGAAAGTATTGGTCTTCTCGGATGAAATTCATGCGGATTTGACTTTACCTCCTCATACGCATCGTCCTTTTGCTACTGTCAGTGAAAAGGCTCGAATGAACTCTGTTACTTTTATGTCTCCTAGCAAGGCTTTTAATATGCCGGGACTATCTGCCTCACATGCTCTTATTTTTAATGAAGATTTGCGTAAACGCTTCCGTATCTATATGGATGCCGGTGAGTTGGATATGGGACATGTCTTTGCTTTTCTTTCTGTTGAGGCTGCTTATAGTCATGGTACGGAATGGCTTGACCAATGTTTGGCGTATATACAAGGAAATATAGATTTTGTCGACGAATTTTTGAAAAAACATGCACCTAAAATCAAGGCCATTCGTCCGGAGGCTTCTTATTTAGTTTGGTTGGATTGCCGTGAACTGGAGTTGAGCCAGAAAGATTTGAATGAATTCTTTGTAGATAAAGCGCATTTGGCATTGAATGACGGGGAAATGTTTGGTAAGGAAGGCATTGGCTTTATGCGTTTAAACGTGGCAAGTCCGCGTTGTATCATTGAAAAGGCGATGAAACAACTGGCGGATGCTTATCAACTATATATAAAGTGATTATTTTAAGTATTGCGTCTTAAAGATATTCACGCATAAAATGAAGATGGATAACAATAACGGTCCGAATATGACACCCATGAATCCGAATAAGGAAAGTCCGATGACCACTCCAAAAATGGTGATGAGTGGATGGGTGTCTGCCATCTTCTTTTGCAGAATAAAACGAATTAGATTGTCAATGTTTGTTACAATTAATCCACAATAAAGAAGTAGTCCGACGGCATGTGTCCAATCTCCTGAAAGAGCAAGATAGGCGGCTAGCGGGAACCATACCAATGCCGTTCCTACAATAGGAATGACGGTGGCAAAGCAGGTCAGGAAGCCAAACAATAGCGCGCTGGGTACATCAAACAAATAGTAGCCTAATGTAGCTATTCCTCCTTGAATGACTGCCAGTAAGGGAATACCTATTGCATTACTCCTGACAATCATATTAATTTCTTTCAGTACATTTTTTTTGTTTGTATCGCTGAAGGGAAGTAACTCATAGATGTATTTTTCCATTTGAATTCCGCCAATCAGCATGAAGTAGAGAATAAAGACCAATACGAAAGCATTAACGGCAAAGCTACTGATACTTCCCATCAGAAACTGTCCGATGGCAGGAAGAATGGAGGCTATGGATGAAATGTTTTCTGCGCTTAGTAAGTCATATCCCGTCTTGGTATGAAGCCAATCGGCAAGATTGGTTACCGTATGGATAAAACCTGTCGTATCTACGTTTACCGTCTGTAATTTATTGATCAGTAACCATACAGCCAATGATAAAGGTACAAGAAAGCACATGATGGCTTCTATCAAGAGTAAAATGGCTGTAATACTTTTTTTGAAATGTTTTTCTTGGGTAAGATAAAACATTTGTTTTCTTACCATGATGTAAATGGTGCATGCTCCTAAAATACCTCCCATGAAAGGAGACATTTTTATAAATAAAATAAGTCCTAATCCCAGTATAATGGTGATAAGGGAATATTTCCAATACTGTTCTTTTACGCTCATGTGTTTTTTGCTTATTTTGTATATAAATAAACAATAAAACGAATTGAAATGTTCCGCTTTTAAAACGGAACATTCTTAGTCATGTTTTCATAATTATTGTATTGACCGCTAATATTCATTTCATTTTCAGGAGCCAGTTCTATTGCTTTCTTCATATCTTCCACAGATCCGTCTTTGTCTCCTTTAAGTAATTTGATACGTCCTCGTTCATGATATGCTTTGGCAAAGTTGGGATTGATTTCAATGGCTTCATCATATACAGCCAATGCTTTGTCAAAATCTTTGTTTACCAGATATAGTTCTCCTGACAGGATATAGGCCTTTTCATTGAACGGATTGAGTGACAATACTTGATTAAAACATTCTTGTGCTTGTTCCGGTTCATTGGTGGCGGCTAGAATTTCTCCTTTCAAAAGCAAGGCTTGTTCGTCGTCGGGATTGAGGCTGAGCAACTTTTGTATATCTTCGGCAGCATCTTTTGCTTGTTTCATTTTCCAAAGTACTTCAGCGCGTAGCTGGTATGCTTCGGTATAATCTTCTTTCAATACGATAGCTTTAGTCAGCATAGCGATGGCGGTGATATCATCTTTCATGCCGATAGCTGCTTTTGCTGTCAAATAGAAAGATTGGGGGTTCTTATTATCTAAAACCAAAGCTTTTTGGCAGGCATCCTTCATATTTTCGTAATCTTCCTGCATATAGCAGATGCCAGCTAGTGAAAGGAAGGTGTTTACTTGTTCAGGATCTTTTGTAGCCATGCGGTCTAGTGTGATACGGGCATCATCTAGTCGGTTTGCCTGTGTATAAGCAGTGGCTAGCAGGCTGAGTGTTTCCAATTCATCGTTGATGGCAACTGCTTCTTCAAAACATTTAATGGCATAAGGTAGTTTACCCATACGTTGGGCGCGGATGCCGTCGTATTTTAAAATCTCGAAGTTCTTTTTATCATTTTTCTCTTTTTCGGTTTCGGGGGTGTTGTTTCCGCCGAATAAGGATTTAAATAAGCCCATAATTTATAGTTGTTTTATTTGTCTATTGTTATAATAAATCGTCTGAGGTAAATTTCTTGTTCCTGATGCTGCATGTTGGTAAAACGTACTGCCTTTATTGGTTTCTGTTGTAAACTGGCAGTCAGTCGGTTGTTTTTTTGTGTAAAGTTTACTTTACTCCAGTCTTTTCCATTTGCAGATATCTCAAGACTTCCCCAAGTTGCGATTTCCGGTTTCCCGAAATCTATCTCTATATTTTCTCCGGGATAAACTTGATCCAGTTCGATAGTCAATGAACCATTACCGGGCCATCTGATAACTTCCAGCGCCGGAGAAATCTGAATACGGTTTATCTTTACCTGTAAAGGTAAGTTCTTTATCTGACTGATATCGCTTATTAGTTTATGCGGCATATAGTCGGTTTCAGCATTCAGCAGTGTGCTATATTTTTGGTTATAGCATTGCGTGACGGTGGCGAAAGTTTGATCAATCAATGGCTTGATTACTCTTCCTGCTGTCTTTATACCCGGCTGGTAAGGGTTTTGGTTGTATGTCTGGTCAATTTGAAACATTTGTTGTTGCAAGGCTTTCACGTGCTTGTATTTACGCATAAATAAAGATTGGTCATTTTTGTCGTATGCTTTGACCATTGCCAGTACTTCATTTCCGGTTTCACCCAATAGTTTGAACTGATAAAGCCAAGGCATGATTTCTACTATAATCGGATTTTTATCAGCATGGGCGACTAAAATATCACTTGATTCAACCATCTGGCTGAAGGTTTCTTGTAGAATAGAGAAGTCTTTTTCAGTGTAAGTTTTATTTTTTATGTAACTTTCAGTAAAGCTCTGCGCTGTGGGTTGGAGATTTACAGATTCCTCTCGGCGATATTTATGTCCGTTGGGGCCCAAATCCGAATTATGGGCGGCAAAGAATTCCAGTTCAGTGGCAGCATCGGGCAAAATGTTCATAATAGCGTCTTTCCAAGTTTTTTCACTGTTATATTTTGTTGGATTCCAAGCGTATGAGGCTACACTATAAATGGCTATTTTAGAAGCCTCGGCATGTTCCATCGGATTAGTTACAAAGCCAGACATCTGATTGGCTATTTGAGTATCGTTTCCATATACTGGTCCCATGAGCAGATGATCTCTAACGTAATCGGAAACAGGAAAGTTCCACCATATATATGCCGGACGTTTAATCCGTTCGTTTATCCATTGAATACCATCTTGGGTAATATCGGAAATAACCCGGTCTCCTGTCCACATAATTTGTATGGATGGATTCAGTTTGTCTCCTAAAGTAGTAAGATATCCTTTAGCAGGGTCGGACCAACTTTTATTGTATTCTGTGGGGCACATGATAAGGGGAGTTACATCCGGTTTTACTTTTACAAAATGTTCATCTATGTAATTCAGCAGTTCTGCTTGTTTCACAGGGTTGGTACCTTCTCCTGAAATATCATCAAAGAAGACGGCAAAAGAACGGACACCGAGATGATACATCTTTTCAAATTTTGCCAATAATAATTCACGGTCTTCCTTATTCCATTTGATGTCTTGTCCCGGATGGATAGCCCAAACAAAATCGACTTCGTTTTCTTGAGCTACTTTTACTAATTCCTGTAATTGTTTTGCTTCTTTTTCGGGGTAAGGCAGACGCCAGTTGGGAGAACTATGGTAAGGGTCATCTTTAGGGCCGTATATATAGGTGTTCATTTTGTTTTCACCATAAAATTGAAGTTGGCGAAGACGGGCATTATGGCTCCAGGGGGTCCCGTAAAATCCTTCTACGACACCACGGTAGCGTATGGCCGGATAGTCTTGTATCTCTATTACCGGTAATTGGTTATCTTTGAGCAATTGTTTTAAGGTTTGCAAGGCATAGTAGGTTCCACGTTCATCGTTTCCTGCCAGAATTATTTCCTTATTATTGATGGATAGATAATAACCTTCCTTTTGGTTGGGGATCTGACGAGTAAACTTGCGGATGGACTTGTCTCCTTTTTCTCCTATATAAATGCGCAAACCGGTATTGGCCGGGTGTTTTCCACCTAATAAATCTTTTAATTCTTGTACGGCATATGGATTGGCTTCAGTTTCTCCCAAGAGTTGGTAAGTTTCAGGTAAATTGATTTGTCCGTCTTGTTTGGAAACTTGTTGAGGGATGGGCTGTACATCTATGTTTTGGGCAAAGATAGTACAACCGGTAAAAAGACAAATGATTGCCAAATGCATTTTTTTCATGTTCTGTTGGGGTAAAAGGTTAATAAATCAATGGCAAAGATACGATTTATACAGAAAGAATTCCATCTTTTAATTGTATTATTTCTTCGGAAAGTAGGTAGGAGAGTACCTTTTCCGCTTTTTCACGATTGCTATTCAATTGGTTCAGTAGTTCTGAAGCAGGCATGGCGCCTGCCTGCAATAGCTGTTTGATTTGTTGTTCCAATTCTTGAAATTCTCCCTGTTTTATTCCTGAATGATGTTTGTTAAGACATACATCACATTGTCCGCAGTTGTGTTCGTTCTTTTCTCCGAAATATCTGAGTAGCATTCGGCTACGACATTTATCATCGGCTGTGGCATATTCTATCATAGCCTTGATTCGGGTGGTATAGCTTTTTTTCCGGTCTTCGTATATTTCCCGAGTTAGGGCAAGGCGATTCTTTTCTTGCCGTTCACGGGTATATATAATATAAGGTGTCTTTTTCCGTGGAATGTAATGTATGATATGTCTACGAGTCAGCGCCAGTAGAATTTCATAGATTCGTTGGCGGGTTAATCCGGAGCGGATTACTAAGGAATCTTCGTTAATATAGGCATAATCAGTAAATAGTCCTGTATAAGAACGCAAGATGATGTTTATCAGTTTCTCTGTATCTGTATCATTCTCGTGTAGTTTATAGAGTTCGTCGCGTTTCATCGTGAAAAGAATACGTGAAGCATTATCTTGCTCGTCTGTATATTCTAAATATCCGGCACGGGTCAGAATCTTTAAAGCGCTGTCGGCTTGTACGGGGAAATGTTTGAAGTTACGACAGAATTCATCCAAGTTAAAAGCAAAGGTGCAACCCATACCGTCTCCCATGGCCATTTGAAAATAGTAGTTGATATCTTCGTACACTTTTCGGATATAATCCTTGTCGGGAAATGTATCACTGATACGTTTGTTGAGGGTGGTTTTATCACTTTGGGCGTATAGCAGGACAGCATATGCTTTCTGCCCGTCGCGCCCTGCTCGTCCGGCTTCTTGAAAATAGGCTTCAGGAGAATCAGGCATATCTATGTGGATAACGATACGTACATCTGGTTTGTCGATACCCATTCCGAAGGCGTTGGTTGCTACCATAGTACGGCTTTCTCCGGTGAGCCAGCTTTTTTGACGTTGATCTTTTACATCATTATTCAAACCGGCATGATAGAAAGTGGCAGTTATGCCGTTATTGACCAGTAGTTCGGCAATTTCACGTGTACGTTTCCGGTTGCGGGTATAGACAATGGCGCAGCCGGGCACACTATTTAAAATATGTAATAGCTCTTCCTGTTTATTTTCTGTAGGACGTACAATGTAAGCCAAGTTTTTTCTTTCGAAACTCATTCGGAAAACCTGACTGTCTTTTTTAAAGTTTAGCTTTGTTTGAATGTCTGTTACTACTTCCGGAGTGGCAGTTGCTGTCAGTGCCAATACAGGTATGTCGGGAAGGAGTTCGCGAATTTCTGCAATTTTCAGATAAGCAGGGCGGAAATCATATCCCCATTGAGAGATACAGTGTGACTCATCTACCGTGATCATGCTTACCTTCATGTTCCGTAGTTTGCTACGGAATATTTCAGTATCCAGCCTTTCCGGAGAAATATAAAGGAATTTATAGTCGCCGAAGATACAGTTTTCCAATGCAACAATGATCTCTTCGCGTGTCATGCCTGAATAAACTGCCAAAGCTTTGATACCTCGGTCGCGTAAATTGCGTACTTGGTCCTTCATCAGGGCAATAAGAGGTGTAATAACCAAACATAATCCGGGTTGTGCTAAAGCTGGTACTTGGAAGGTAATGGATTTGCCGCCACCGGTAGGCATCAATCCTAGCGTGTCGTGACCGTTGCCTATACTTTCAATGATTTCTTTCTGTATGCCCCGAAAGTCATCATATCCCCAATATTGTTTTAGAATTTCTTTATAGGTCATTGGAAGGGAAATAAGAAAATTATGTCAAAACTCCAATGACTTATCATCTTATTATTCTGATAAGTGTCTGATAACGTCATTAAAGTTTTGACATATTTCAAAGATAAATCTTTATCATTATTCCTCACTGGGTTTTATATCTTCTATTTGCAATTGTACTTCACCACGTTTGTGCGTATTCTCTTCAATGGTATAACAAATATCAAAAGAACGTTTGGTCTTGATATAGCGTGCTTGTGAACTTTGTCCGAAAGCGATGCCATTCATCACATTGTTTGATTTATTGTCTACCAATTCCAACTTGATGTGTTCCTGATCACGCCCTACTACTTTGCTGGTTCCATAATCATATACATTATGTGTACAAAAGATTGGTTTGTGGTTGTCCGGTCCGAAGGGATTGAACTTTTTCAGGTCGGCATGGAACTTCGGAGTGATATCCCGGAAGTCAATTTCTGCATCAATATCAATTACAGCACTGGTCTGTTCCGGCAAAATATGTTCTGTGACATAGGTTTCAAAACGACGGGTGAATTCTTCCACATTTTCCACTTTCATGGATAGTCCTGCAGCATAAGTGTGTCCTCCAAAGTTTTCCAACAAGTCACGACAATGTTCGATAGCTTTGTAGACATCGAAACCTGATACGGAACGGGCGGAACCAGTTGCCAGATTATCTGTACGGGTTAATACAACTGCCGGGCGGTAATAAATCTCTGTAAGGCGTGAGGCTACGATACCGATAACACCTTTATGCCACGCTTCATTATAGATGACAATGGAACGCCGGTCTGCTAGTCCTTCCAAGTGGTCTACAATTTGGTTGGCCTCTTCGGTCATGGTCTTATCCAGATCTTTACGGGTTTCATTGTATTGGTTGATTTGGTTGGCTTTCTCCAATGCTGCCGAGAAGTCCTTTTCTATGAGCAGTTCCACCGCCTCTTTTCCGTTCTGTATACGTCCGGATGCGTTGATGCGCGGACCTATCTTGAATACGATATCACCTACGGTGATTTCTTTTTCTGATAATCCGCATACATCGATAATAGCTTTCAGACCTACACTGGGATTGGAATTCAACTGCTTTAAGCCGTGGTGTGTCAGCACTCGGTTCTCTCCCATGATAGGTACGATGTCTGATGCTACGCTGACAGCAACCAAATCTAATAAAGGAGTTAGTTGATGAAATTCAATGCCATTATTCAAAGCGAAAGCCTGCATGAACTTGAAGCCTACACCACATCCCGAAAGATGATCGTAAGGATATGTATTGTCAGCCCGTTTGGCATTCAGAATAGCTACGGCTGGTGGCAATATATCATCAGGCACATGGTGGTCACAGATGATGAAATCGATACCTTTTTCTTTTGCATAAGCAATTTCCTCTACGGCTTTAATACCGCAATCTAACACAATAATGAGTTTTACACCTGTTTCACAGGCATAATCCACTCCTTTTACTGATACTCCGTAGCCCTCATTATATCGGTCGGGAATATAGTAGTCAATGTTCGAATAGAACTGCTGGAGAAATTTGTATACCAATGCTACAGCTGTTGTACCGTCTACATCATAATCTCCATAAACCATGATACGTTCTTTCCTGCCCATAGCTTGATTAAGCCGTTCTACAGCAATGCTCATATCCTTCATCAGGAATGGGTCGTGTAGCTCGTTAAGCTGGGGGCGGAAAAATCTTTTAGCCTCTGCTGCTGAGGTTATACCTCTTTCCAGCAACAACTTACAAAGAATCGGGCTGATCCCTGTTTCTTTGGCTAATGCTTTAGCTGCTTCTGTCTGTTCTTGGCTTGGAGGTTGATAATTCCATTTGTGATTCATTTTATATATTGTTTTTTCTTTTTTCTGCTCTCGGAAACGGGATAATACCATTTTCTGGTTATACTTACCCAATCAATCCGTAAAGTTAGGAAAAAACAAATAAAAAAACCGCTAATTCCATATATATTTTATGGAATTAGCGGTAAAGTATTGTATAGTAGCGGATTATTTGATACCTAATTTTTTAGCAATTTCTTTAGGCAGTGCATTTTTATTGACTACGATATTCATGGTTTTGTAACGGACGAATGCTTTAGAGGCATACCATAAGCCATCGTATTTTCCGGCTTTTCCCCAAGAATTCTTTACCATATAATAGTCGTTTCCTTCTTGATCCTTAGCTATACCGTAAATCAACATACCATGATCATCGGTTGTTTCCCAATTGTCATAAGCTTCCTGGCGTTCTTCTTGTGTACACCATTTCTGAGGTTGTGGTTTGGTGTTCAGTTTCTTTTCTTCCGGTTTCATTTTCAACCAATGAGCCATGTCTGATCCACTTAGTTCTTGTACTTTTTCCGTATCGGGCATAACAGCTACGCCGTCACGTGTAAAGCCTTGTTCACTGACATCAGATCCCCATGCGATTGGATAGCCGTTATTAATGGCATTATCAAAAACCTGCATGAATTCATCAATGGGAAGGTTGTATGATTGCCCCCAACGCCAGTTGTCTTGAATTTCAAGAACAAATGGTTCGTAGAACGGATGGTGGGTGTACGAGGTCAATGAAATGTAATCATTTGGATTCAATCCTGTTGATTCGAAGAATGAATGGGGAGTGTATTCTTTTCCTTTATAAGTGAATTTTTCAGGGCATTTACCTAAATAGATATCATGAATAGCGGCAATGGCCTTTTTCCATAATGGATTATGGTTATTATCTGTCTGGAGTTTGCGTAATTTTCCTTTGGCTATTGCTGCTACTACAGCATCCGATACGGCTGTAAGTTCTGTATGGTTACTTAATGTATCACCATACATGACTCCCGGACGCATAACTTCTTCGGGTACCAGACCAAATTTTTTCATTCCATAGATAACGTCATAGAATGATCCTCCTTGGGAAAAAGATACATCTCCGTGAGTACGTACGGCGGCATCGGCTCGATCCAAATAAGTTTGGTGTACGATGTACATTTCAGAAAAGTCGTATTCTCCTTTTCCCATACGAAGTAATTCTGATTCTAGAAAAGCCATACTGGAATAGCACCAGCAAGTACCGGCACGGCTTTGGTTCTTGACAGAAGTAATAGGCAGTTCTTTTACTGTAGTGAATACAAACCCTTCTTCCTTTGGCTCTTCTTTTTGTGCATCTTGTGCAAAGAGGCTTATACTGCATAAACCTAATGCTGCTAATAATGTAAATCTTTTCATTTTAGAAATAATAGTTTTGTTTGTTATGTTACTCATTCATGATAGTTTCTACTTCTTCGATAGTGATAGGGATGCGTTTCTCGCCAGTGAAACGGGAGCCTTCCGAAGTAATCAGAATATCGTCTTCCAGGCGGATGCCTCCAAAATCTTTGAATTTTTCAATGGCATCAAAGTTCAGGAAGTCTGTATGCATTTTCTCAGCTTTCCATTTGTCAATCAGTGCTGGAATAAAATAGCAGCCCGGTTCATCGGTAATCACAAAGCCTTCCTGTAAGCGACGTCCCATGCGCAGGGAGGCTAGCCCGAACTGGGAAGAAGGACGGATTTCATCGTCATATCCTACGTAAATTTGTCCCAGGTCTTCCATGTCATGTACATCCAATCCCATCATATGACCTAATCCATGGGGCAGGAATAAAGCGTGTGCACCAGCGGCAACAGCTTCTTCCACATTGCCCTTCATGAGCCCCAGGTCTTTTAATCCTTGAACCAGCACTTTGCAGACTTCTAAGTGTACAGACATATAGGTTATACCTGGACGAGTAATTTCCAATGCTTTATCATGGCAAGCCAATACAATATTATACACATCTTTTTGCCGTCCTTCAAATTTGCCTCCCACAGGTACGGTACGGGTATGGTCAGAACAATAATTTGTCACTCTTTCAGCTCCGGCATCTGTCAGCATCATGCGTCCTGGTTCTAATATATGGCTATGGTCATGATTATGTAATGTTTCCCCATGTTGGGTCAGGATAGTGGCAAATGAAGTCATGCTTCCATAAGAAGCGGCGATGCCATCCAGTACTCCGGCGATATATTGTTCCTTTATTCCAGGTTTACATAGACGCATAGCGGCTGTGTGCATTTCATAACCGATATTACATGCCAAATCGATTTCTGCTATTTCGCAAGCTTCTTTTACAGAACGTAAATCAACTACAGCTTTTATCAATTCTACAGAAGCGTATTTCTTTACTATAGCGGCACGGATACCGGTTAAGTCTTCCAAGAGCATCATATTATCGAATCGGTAGGGAGGAAGGAAATGTACTTTTCTACCTTGTGCGATAGCTTTTCCTACCACCTCTTTTAGCTGGGGGAAGGGAAAACTTTTCTGAATACCTACTTGTGCAGCCAACTCTTTCACACTGGGTTGGGGCCCCATCCAGATAATGTCGTCCATATCTACATCATTTCCGAAGAAATAATCCTCTCCTGCTTCTATATCTATTACACCTGCATATCCGGGGTGAGAATGACCGAAGAAGTAGAGGAATGAACTGTCCTGACGGAATTTATATGTGTTATCCGGATAGTTTGCCGGAGCTTCATTATTACCTAGTATAAGGATAATACCGTTTTGCACTTTGTTTCTAAGTGCCTGACGGCGTCTTTGATAAGTTGCGGAATCAAACATGGCTAACTTTATTTTAATTGAAAATTTATTGAACTGTGTTGCAAATGTAATAATTATAATCTTAAAAGTACTATTTGCTTATTTGATTTTTTAATCGATTTCGGCTTTATTTTTATCATTTGTCAATCTTGCTTTTCTAATTTCACAGGTTTCTCTTATTTTTCCTTGATAAGTTGCCATTCAGTAATTTACTGCTAGGAGAATTTGATTGATATTTATGATGGAATGCAATTATTTAATAAATATAAAAGATACGGCTAAATACTTTGAAAAGGTTAACTTTGCAGTGAACTCTTTCAAGGATAGATTTGTTCCTCAACATTGATTATGAAAATAGATGATAAAACAGGGCTGGTACTGGAAGGCGGAGGTATGCGCGGAGTTTTTACCTGCGGGGTATTAGACTATATGATGGATAAGAAGGTTTGGTTTCCGTATGGGGTAGGAGTTTCTGCCGGAGCGTGCAATGGTCTTTCATATATGTCTCGCCAGCGTGGTAGAGCTAAGTTTAGTAATATTGATTTATTGGAGAAATATCATTATATCGGCATAAAGCATTTATGGCGTAAGCACAGTATTCTTGATCAGGAATTGCTTTATGAACATTTTCCTAAGGAAATTCTTCCTTATGATTATAAAACATATGCTGAAAATCCTGCTCGTTTTGAAATGGTGACTACTAATTGCATTACAGGTAGGGCGTGTTATTTGGAAGAGAAACATGATCCTCGACGTATTATTGCCATAGCTAAGGCGTCCAGCAGTCTTCCTTATGTTTGTCCTATAGCTTATGTAGATGGTGAGCCGATGCTGGATGGGGGAATTGTGGATTCTATTCCTGTGTTGCGTGCTATTGAACAAGGATTTGATAAAAATGTAGTGGTACTTACCCGTAATCGGGGATATCGCAAAAAAGGAAAGGATATGAAAATTCCTCATTTTATCTATAAAAAATACCCTCGTTTGCGCGTGGTTTTAAGTAAACGTTGTCGTATTTACAACGAACAGCTTGATTTGGTAGAGCAATTGGAAGACAAGGGCAGGATTGTGGTAATTCGTCCTGAAAAGCCGATGGAAGTGGACCGTATTGAAACAGATATAAAGAAACTGACCGATTTATATGAGGAAGGGTATGCCTGTGCAAAAAAAATGTTCGAAGAAAAACGAATACTTCAAAAATAAACTTTTGGCCAAAAGAATGTTTTTATACATGGGGATATTGGAGGAATGGGGGATCATTCTTGTTATATGGGGTAGATGAGGTTCTACCGCATATAACAAGAATGAATGCTCTTTCCTTTTGGAAAGAAAGATAATATATTAATAATATAAATGTGACGGTACAGTTAATACTTGCTCGGTATAAACTTGCTCGACGGTCGGATAATCTATAGTGAATGTCTTTTTTAAATCCTCAAAAAAAGCCATGAGGACTATGGGGGAAGTCCTGGAAGAAGGTATATATTCAGAGATTATAAATGTTCTTTTGGGTTGCTCTGGAAGAGTTAGATCAAATGAGATGATATGTCTTGTACCCCATTGCTCATTTTCTATTTCATTGGATTTTCTTTCAAAACTACCTTCTATAGCCTTGTCTCCAAACTTTTCTTGATAAACCAGTACTTTGCCTCTTGCAATTTCTGCATCCGTGTAGATAAATTTGTATCCTCCTCCTATCTTTACTGGTATTGTAGCTAATGCTTTTTCTTTAATTGTTTGTTTTTCAGAGTCTTTTAAGTCTCCTGTAAGAAGTATATCCTGTTTGCTTACAATGTAATTATCGGTGTAATAGTCTACTATTACATGAATGTCAAGTGTGTTTCCTGATTGATCTCTTACAGTAATAATCGCTTCACCTAATGCTAATGCTTTTATGGATATGTCGCAAGAAGAAATCATTTTGGTTTCTATAATTTCCGGTTTATCGCAGCTTATTTCATAATTCCCGTCTCCCCCTTGCAAAGGAAAAGAGTATGTCTGATTATTAGGATAGTTTAATTTTATATTTGCTGTTTCTCTATTTTTTAAGGAGATGGGAGCAAGTTCATCATTGCTGCACGATGAAATTACTAAAGAGCAAAGGAAAATAAGCACTGTGGCTAGCATACTGTTAAGTCTCATAGTTTGATCTTGTTTTATGTTCTACATAATTTAAATGAAGGATTAGATGATTTACTGCTTGGCAATTAGAAATTTATTTTTTTTCTTGAGTTTGTCCAGACTGTGGATAAAATGTGGGAATACAAAATGAAAAATCCCTCTTTCTTCTAAAGAAAAAGAGGGATTATAGTTGAGTTTCTTGTTTCTGATTTTTATTTGGCGAAACTTACCGCACGTGTTTCGCGGATGACTGTAATCTTCACTTGTCCCGGATAAGTCATTTCGTCTTGAATCTTTTTCGCAATTTCACCGGATAAACTTTCAGTCTGTTTGTCGTCAATCTTGTCGGCACCTACAATCACACGTAATTCGCGGCCAGCTTGGATAGCATAGGTTTTTGTTACCCCTGGATAAGACATGGCTAATTGTTCTAGATCGTTCAAACGCTTGATATAAGCTTCTACGATTTCACGACGAGCGCCTGGACGTGCGCCTGAAATGGCATCACATACCTGTACGATGGGAGCCAGCAGGCTAGTCATTTCAGTTTCGTCATGGTGAGCACCGATAGCATTACATATGTCTGGTTTCTCTTTATATTTTTCGGCTATCTTCATGCCTAACAATGCGTGCGGCAATTCCGGTTCTTCATCAGGTACTTTACCTATATCATGCAGTAATCCGGCACGTTTTGCTTTTTTAGGATTCAAACCTAGTTCAGAAGCCATCACAGCGCAAAGATTGGCTGTTTCACGAGCATGTTGTAGAAGGTTCTGACCGTATGAGGACCGATATTTCATCTTACCGATAATACGGATCAATTCAGGGTGCAGGCCATGAATACCTAAATCAATAGTGGTACGTTTACCGGTTTCAATAATTTCTTCTTCTACCTGTTTGCGTACTTTAGCTACCACTTCTTCAATGCGTGCCGGGTGGATACGTCCATCTGTAACCAGTTGGTGTAATGCTAAGCGGGCAATTTCGCGGCGTACAGGGTCAAACGCTGAAAGTACAATAGCCTCGGGTGTGTCATCTACAACGATTTCGACACCGGTTGCTGCTTCTAAAGCCCGGATATTACGCCCTTCACGGCCGATGATGCGTCCCTTTATTTCGTCCGATTCAATATGGAATACGGTTACAGAGTTTTCGATAGCAGTTTCTGTGGCTACTCGTTGGATAGACTGGATAACGATACGTTTAGCTTCTTTATTAGCTGTTAATTTGGCGTCGTCCATAATGTCGTTAATATAGGAAGCAGCCTGTGTTTTCGCTTCTTCTTTCAAAGATTCAATCAGGCGTTCTTTGGCCTCCTCAGCAGAAAGACCGGAAAGAGCTTCCAGTTTTTCACGTTCTTGCATTTGTAATTTATCCAGTTCATCCTTTTTCTTGTCTATGATGACAATTTGAGCTTCTAGATTTTCTTTGATAGCTTCCGCTTCTGTACGTTTGCGTTGAACCTCTTCCTGTTTTTGGTTCAACATCAGTTCGCGTTGTTTTAATTTATTTTCGGCTTGCTGAATCTTTTGGTTACGTAGGGCGACTTCTTTTTCCAGATCAGCTTTTTTGTTCAGGAATTTTTCTTTTACTTCCAAAAGCTTGTTCTTTTTAATTACTTCAGCTTCCGTCTGTGCCTCTTTGATGATGATGTCATACTTAGATTTCAGGCCATATCTGAAAAGCATGTATGATAGGCCACCACCTACAGCGAAACACACAATTGCTATTATTACCGTTGTTATCATTGTTATTAATTTATATATAAATAAAAAACGCACAATCTATCTGTTAAGAACCCTTCTCTTAACAGTATAGCTGTGCGTGAATATCTTCAATTCTAAACGATTACTCTCTGTTACTGATTTGTTTTTCTATCTCTTTGGTCAGCTCCTTCAATTTTTCCTGATAAGGTGCAGTATTATTCCTGTCTTTCATAGAAATATTTTCAAAAGCTAACTCCAGCGCAGCCATTGCCCAATGCCTTGCGGGGCTGAAATCAGGGTAATAACTGCGGTATTTGTTTAGTTTATTGTCAATCTGTTTGGCAGCGTCCCTGTATAACTGTTCATCTTCACGACGGATGGTCATCGGGTATCGTTCGTTGTCAATCAGTAGATGTATCTTCATCATCCATTGGGTATATTTTGAAAGTGAGGGCATGATCTCGTTTTTTATTACATTTCAATTTTTCACCAAATATAAAAAAATGCATCAAAATTTAGAGTATGTCGTACAAAATTTTGAAAGTTACAACAAAAAACAAACGCTAAATAAATGAAAAGCATTTATTTAGCGTTTTGCTCTGTGATCCCGTGGGGACTCGAACCCCAATCAAAGGAACCGGAATCCTTCATTCTATCCATTGAACTAGGGGACCATATTATCCGATTGCAAAGCTAATCAAATTTTTAAAAAAAGGGAGCAATTTGCTCCCTTTTTTAATGTATAATAGATAAACTATTTTACTTTTTTACGAGTAGCGTAGCTTATACGTAAAGAATTTGCTTTACGCAATTCTTGTTTTACGTCGGTTACGATACCCATTTTCGTAAACTGATCAACTTTTAAGTTATTCGTGATCATATTCCGTTCTTCCTCTTTACGAGTTTCTTGTTCAGCAGCAACGAAACTACTGATTTCATTTACGTTTGCCAGCTTATCATTCAACTGAATACGAGGTTCACTTCCGTAAGTAGCCACGTACTGGTCTTTCGGTTTTCCGATAAAGATGTTACTTACTAAAGATTTTTTCTCTAGTTTGCTAATC
>OGYM01001138.1_pt1 | contig 19835 bp, 17 predicted proteins | sample 1576491 | NCBI WGS metagenome assembly OGYM01 (sample SAMEA3541515, study PRJEB24748) | human gut metagenome | biome: human gut; feature: human-associated habitat; material: faeces | place: China | collected 2012 | reverse complement strand
TCGATGGCTTCTGCCGCACAGAGAATCGCATGACCGGTTCCCCACGGTTTGACGCGGCCTTCCGGCACTTCGTAGCCTTTCGGGAGAACGTCGAGTTCCTGGTAAACATACTCTACATCCATGTATTTCTCAATTCGCTTGCCGATGCGCGGTCGCCGAAGTGGCCGAATAGCGCAGAGCCAATTGGACGCGCGACAAAGGCGATGGCGAAGGTGGCGAGGGACTGAAGCGTTGCCGCTGCCGGATCGCCCTGCGGGAAGAAAATATGGGGGAACACGATTACCGCGGCAGTCGCGTAAATGTAGAAGTCGAAGAACTCAATGGCGGTGCCGATGAGGGAGGCAACGACGACTTTATTTCGCGAGTTTACCGGAACGTGTTCCTGTTCGTTGTCGAGTGTGGTGGCGGTTGCTTGCATAGTATTTTCTTATTTTTTGGCGAACGAACGGCCATATTACGCACAGCAAAAGCGACATTTCAATCTGTAACAAAGCGGGATTTCGCTCAAATAATGGTCAAAAAGGGGATAATGTTTAGACCTGTGATTTCACGTCTATGAAATGCTTCACACAATTTTAAACTTAGAGGATAAAACTGGTTTTAGGTTAAATAAAAGTTACGGTCTGGATTTATATGCTGCAATGCGTGCCGTATAAGGCGTAGCGACCTGCCGGGCGGTAGGCCGGATAAGCATCGCGCCATCCGGCATCAAATGATGAACTAGCGGTGGGTTTTCCCTGGCATACGCGGGTCGTCTTTGTATTCGGCGGTGGCTATCCAGGCCGCACAAAACAGCGTCAGGCGGGCAAAGAAGTAGAAGAACGCCATCAGGCCAAGCACGGAACCGAATGCGGCGCCAGACGGGGATTTCACCAGGGAAGGCAGCGTGTAGGTCATGATGATTTTGATCACCTCAAAACCGATCGCGGCGATAAACGTACCGCGAATCAATGCCTTCTTGCGCGGTCGGTGGCGCGGTAGCCGCCAGAAAATCCAGAAGAACAGCAGGTAGTTGGCGAAAATCGAAATGGCCAGCCCAATCAACCGCCAGGCGGGTTTTAGCCACTCAATGCTGTCGAGATACAGCGCGGAGATAATCATCTGCTGCGCAGAACCGGCAATCGAGGTAATGGACAGCGTGATAATCAGCGCAACCAACAGCCCAATCAGCGAGACAAAATCGCGCAGGTATTTTATCCAGATTTTTTCCTGATCCTGCGGGGTGCGCTCCCACACGTCCCGAGACTGGGCGCGAATCGCTTCACGCAGGTTGCCCATCCAGTTGATCCCGGAATAGAGCGCAATGCCCAGCCCCACCAGGCCGACGGTGGTTCGCTGCTGAACGGCGGTGTTGATAGTGCTTTTCAGCGTGGACGCCAGCGTAGGGTCGCTGACGTTCATCAGGATTTTATTGAAAATGTCCTCTAATAGCGTGGGATGCGACGCGAGAATAAAACCGGCGGCGGCAAACGACACCATCAGGACAGGGATCATCGACAGAAACGAGAAATAGGTGATCGCGGCGCCAAACTGGTTGCCCAGCCGATCGTTAAAACGCTCTGCGGCGCGGATCAGGTGGGCAATCACCGGCTGACGCTGGATTCTCGCTGCCGTCGTGGAGACCGTTTTGAGCGCCTGGGTGGCCTTGTTGTTTGTTTCTGGTTCGTCACGATCGTGCGTCTCCACTTTGGGCACCGGCGCATGGTCGAGTTCCTGAATAGGGCGTTTTACGTCTTTTTCCTGCGTCATCAGGTCGATAGTCCTTCTTTTGTTAACTCTCAGAACAGTATAGCGTGTCAGTCCACGTAGTCTTTCATTACGCCGGTCAGCCACTCCATAAACAGGTGCACCCGGCGGGAGAGGTTGCGGCGATGCGGGTAGAGCAGGGACACCGGCATTGGGTCAGCGCGATACTGCGGCAGGATCTCGATGAGCGTCCCGGCGCGCAATGCTTCGCGAACGCCGATGCGCGGCACCTGAATGATTCCCAGCCCCGCCAGGCAGGCGGCATGGTAGGTCTCGGTGCTGTTGACCGTCAGAATGCCGCCGGTTTTAATCCACTGCGTGCCGTTTGCCGTTGCCACTTCGAATCCTTGCGGACGCGTGCCCAGATTGACGGAATAATGAACCACCGCATGCGAAGCCAGATCGTCCAGGCCTTCTGGGTAGCCAAAACGCGCCAGATACTGCGGGCTGGCGCAGTTAATGACCGACAGCTTTCCCAACGGGCGGGCGATCAACCCGGAATCCTTTAGCGCCCCGACCCGCACCACGCAGTCGAACCCTTCCCGTATCAAATCCACCAGGCGATCGCTGCTGCTGAGTTCCAGCTCAATACCCGGATATTGCTGTAAAAACGCGGGCAGGCGCGGTATCACCAGGTTCTTGGCGACCCCAACCGGCATATCGACCCGCAGCTTGCCGCTGATGCTGGCCGGGTCGTGCTGGAACAAACCGTCCAGCTCGTCCAGGTTCGTCAGCAGATCTTTCGCACGTTCGTAATACACCATTCCGTCCTGAGTAAGCTGAACCCGCCGGGTGGTACGGTGCAGCAACTGCGTGCCGAGGTGGTTTTCCAGCGCCTGTATCTGGCGGGATACGCTACCTTTAGGAAGGCCTGATGTTTCGGCGGCGCGGGAAAAACTCTCCAGTTCAGCGACGCGAATGAACAACTGCATTGCGTGAATTTTATCCATCGCGAGGTCCCGGTGTTGTTCTGAATGAAACAGTGAAGCGCATTTCGCTACATTTATTGTTTTTCTAACACCTAATAAGCTCTTTCTCAATCTTCACAACACCTGAAATGAGGTTTCTTATGACGCAACGTATCGCATTAGTGACCGGCGGCAGCCGAGGACTTGGTAAAAACGCGGCGCTTAAGCTGGCGAGCAGAGGAATCGGGATCATTCTGACGTGGAACAGCAATGAAAAAGAGGCGCAGCAGGTCGTGCATGAAATTACGCAATCAGGCGGGAAAGCCGCAGCATTGCAGTTGAATGTCGGGGATATTTCGGGATTCCCGGCGTTTGTTGAAAAGGTGCGGGAAACCCTGAAAACGGAGTGGCAGCGTGATTCGTTTGATTATTTATTGAACAATGCCGGAATCGGCATCAACGCGCCGTATTCGACCTTCACTGAAGCGCAGTTTGACCAGCTTTTGAACATTCAGTTTAAAGGGCCGTTTTTCCTGACTCAGGGGCTGTTACCCCTGCTGAAGAATGGCGGCAGGATCCTCAATGTGTCGACGGGGCTGGCCCGTTTTGCGTTGCCTGGCTACAGCGCTTATGCCGCGATGAAGGGGGCGATGGAAGTGCTGACGCGTTATCAGGCAAAAGAGCTGGGCGAGCGCGGCATTAGCGTGAACATTATTGCGCCGGGAGCCATTGAAACTGATTTTGGCGGCGGCAATGTGCGGGACAATGAACAACTGAATGCGTATATCGCGTCACAAACCGCCCTGGGACGGGTCGGTTTGCCGGACGATATTGGTGATGCCATCGCCGCGTTGCTCAGCGATGAACTGGGCTGGATGACCGCGCAGCGTATCGAAGTGTCGGGCGGCATGTTCTTATAATCAGGATGATAATATTAAGCGGGTGGTTTACACCCGCAACATTAATTTAGATTAAGGATAAACTTATTTCAGGAACGCTGTTTTATTCCTGACGTTAATTTTAATATTCCGCGATGACTGTTCATCGACTTCTCTTTATTTCCCTCGCCGCCCAAAATAAATTTCTCAACCTTTGCGTTGTAGTCACTGTAATGCCAAAAAAATCTGTTATATCTATCAAAACAGATAATTAAAATAATATTAAAAGCCTTCTTTATGGAGGGGCTTTTTTAGGGAAGATCATGACGAATAACGCTTCGCAGGCGATGCATTCGCCTTTTGAACACTGTCTGGGCATCATCCGTCAGGCGTCAGTGGAGATCCTGCTGCTGCTAGGCGTACATGTTGCGGAAGGAAAAGAACCGCGCTGGTTTATGGAACAACTGGATCAAGCCCGCCTTAATTTAGGCGGCTGGAGCGTGGTGGCAAAAAAATTACATATAAACGATGCGCAACTGAGCCAGTTTATGCTGCATTTGCGACATCTCCAGCAGTATGTTCCGCAATATGACAGCGGGAAGGATGTCAGTGAAAACCAACTGCTTGCCGCCCTGCGTTTTGTGGCGTCGCTGGAACAACTGCGCCAGCGGCAGCCGCTTCTCACTTATCAGACTGATATTGATGCAGGCAATCAGGACGCGCAAATACAGGCCCGGCGTCAGCTGCGGGCGATTGAACTCACGCTGAAAGCGCTTATTTCGCAGGTGTGGCCGGATCGTCATCAGTTGAATAGCTACCTGAAGCTGCATTTTGGCGCCGATCGTCTGCGACGCTGGTTAAAACTCAGCGAAGGACAGGATGCGCTCAGCGCGATGCTGTTCAGCGAGCTGGCATTGATGGTGGTCGATAAAAAGTCGTTCGCCCGTCACTATTCCGCATTTTTCAAAGACGCGTCTGCGCTGACGCTGTTTGTTGAGCCGCGTACGACCCTGCGTATGTTCCTTGAGGATTGCCGTCAGGCGCGTAACGGCATCATCGCCGGGCAGCCGCTCAGTTCCGTACAGTTGTCGCTACTGGATTGTCAGTTCCGCCAGATCACCCGCTCGGTACAGCGGGCGTTTAATGAAAAACGCACCCGCATAAATCCGGCTTCGTTTATGGCGTCCGATGAGGGCGTGGTGGAGAAATTCTGGGAGGAGGCGCGAGAAAAAGACGCGCTGGCGGGGGGAGATAACCAGGAAATTGGCGAGAGTATTGAACCGCCTCACAAGCGACAGCAGCGGACGGCTGAAGAGCGTGAGCAGCTGATTTCCGGGGCGTTGTGGGGCGGGGTTGGCGCAATGGTGTTGGCGATTCTGGTGGGGGCGTTTTGGTTGTTCAGCTCGCCGCCTCCTTCTGCCGCGCCCGTACAACGCGACGAGGTCATGCAGGATGACGCCCGGCTTGAGGCGCCCTCCGCGCGGGAAACCATGAGCCGCATGGGGATCACCTGGGATCCGTTTAATATGCGCTCGGCGATCGACCGTAATGATACACGCGTTACGGCGTTGTTCTTACAGGGCGGGATGAACTGGCAGCTGGCCTGGACCGAACAGGCGTTTTCGGCGGGCAATGCCGATGTGCTGCAACTGCTGCTGCGCTACCCTTCGCTGATGGATGAGGTAAAACCCTGCCGACGCTTCCTGACGTCGCTGAGCCACGCCATGCTGAACGGAGCGTCGCTGACGTCGCTGCATAAAAAGTATCTGCAAAGTTTTTGTACCGTTCCGGCGGTGGTGATGCGCCAGCAGCATGATATGGAGCAGGCCCGGCTGCGTGTTCAGGCCGAGCCCAGCGTGGAAAACAAAAAATGGTTAAAGATTCAGACCGCCATTTATAACGTGATTCGGTAACGCCGCTATGGTTCGCCGTATAAACCAATCAAACGGCGAACCACGCCATTGGTCCAGCCAAACCCATCCTGCAACGGATATTCCCCGCCGCCCCCTTCACGCGGCGTGCCGCAGGCAATATGGTACTTTTCGATCAGTTTATGGTGCTGCTGGTAAAAAATATTGACGGTTTTTAACCAGTTGCGGGCAATTTCATCCCCCAGCATATCGTCGCCGTACAGCTTGAAGCCCTGGATTGCCATCCACTGTAGCGGCGCCCAGCCGTTAGGCTTATCCCATTGCTCGCCGGTTTCATACTCTGTCGCCATGATCCCGCCAGGTGTCAGCAGACGGCTGCGAACGGCGTTAGCGAGGCGGTCTGCCTGCTCGTGAGTCGCCATGCCGACATACAGCGGCACGATACTGGCGGCGGAAAAGAGCGCCATTTGCTCGCGCCGCCAGTCGTAATCCCGATAGCAGCCATTCTCGTCATCCCACAGATAGCGGTTTACGGCGGCGCGGCGATCGCTGGCTTTCTGGCGAAATGCCGCTTCGGTTTCACGGTCGCCTTTCAGGGCGGAAATGTTGGCAATCGCGCTCTCCAGTTTGTAGAGGAAAGCGTTCAGGTCGATGGGGATGAACTGGGTTGTGCGGATGCTGGCCAGTCGGCTTGCATCGCGCAGCCAGCGTGATGAGTAATCCCAACCGGAGGCCGCGCCGGCACGGAGATCCCGGTATACCTCATTGGCCGGGCGACCCGAATGTTTGGCGGTTTCCACATCCTCCAGCCACGATTCGTCGCGGGGGGTGTCGCGATCGTCCCAGTAGCGGTTGAGCAGGGAACCGTCCGGCATTCTGATGACATGGCGATAGGCCTGGTTGAGCACCAGAGATTCCGCGCCGTCCATCCAGAAGGCGTACTCCATTTTCAGATGATCCAGATAACGCCGCGCCCCGCGCACGCCATCCTCTTCGAACAGTTCGACCATCAGTGCAAAGACCGGCGGCTGCGAGCGGCTCAAATAATATGTGCGGTTTCCGTTGGGGATGTGGCCGTAATTCTCAATCATCCACGCGAAGTTGTCCGCCATACATTTCAGCAGGTCTTCCCGGCCGCTTTCCGCCAGGCCCAGCATGGTGAAATAGGAGTCCCAGTAGTAGGTTTCGCTAAAACGTCCGCCCGGCACGATATAGGATTGCGGCAGCGCCAGCAGCGAGGACCAGGGAATGTGATCCTGCGGCTCACGCGTCAGCACCGGCCAGAGCTGATCGATATGCTCTTTCAGTGAGTTTTCCGGGTTGGAGACATATTCACTGGACCGGGTTTCCGGTAGCCAGAAGTGATTTTCAACAAAGCGCAGCAGGTCAAAGTCGCGGTGTCGTCTGACCTTACGGTATCGGATCAGAATATCCAGCGGGTCCATTTTTGGCGCGCAGTCGGGGAAAGTTTTACTGTCGGCAAAAAGCCGGGATGATTGCACATGCTCGAACAGCTCAAGATAGCGATCGGCTGGGGTAAGGGCGTCGGAGGCGGGTAGCCCCTCAATCATCTCAGGTTCCGGTTCTGCCTCGATCATTTCATCCAGCTTTAACTCGCACGGGTCCGTTTCATAAAGCAGATCGATTTCGATCGTTAATTCGTCGGATGGGGCGGGGTGTAATTTCTGGTTGAGCATAATGAGAAGGACCTCCGGATTGCGTCGTAAATGATACGGGTGTTGCCCGGCTGTCTATTAAGCGTAGACATTCGCTTCGGTATATGAGGTGCAAACTGTGCGATAGATCACGCTTTGTTAATGCGTGAAAAAGAGTCTTTAAATATAGATTACTGATAATAATATAAAAAATATGGAATAGCCGTAACAGGAAGATTTTCACTTTCAGAACATTCGATTGCAACGAGTTATGAATACCGACGCCGAAAGACCCTGCTTATAATAGGGGAAAGCTATCTTATCGATAGTTTATCCCCATGTAATTGCTTGATACTTATCAAAAACCCTTCGCCTGTATTTCCTATGATGGCTATGTCTAATAAAGACATACGCCTGATTTATGTTCATCTTCTGGGCCATAATATCTCACTATAGTGAGGGTAAAATAATGAAAATCATTACCCGTCTTACCGCGATAGCCATAGCAGGCATTGCGATTTGTTATTTAGGATTATCTGGTTACGTCTGGTATCACGATAATCAACGTAGTAAAGAAGCTGATGTGCAAGCCTCAACGCTGGAAGACAATAATAAAATCCTGGGTTTTTTGCGGGAAAAGGGATGCGATTATTGTCATACCCCCTCTGCTGAACTGCCTTTTTATTCCTCTTTTCCCGTTGCTAAGCAGTTGATGAATTATGACATTCAACTGGGCTATAAATCTTTCAACCTTGAAGCAGTACGCGCCGCGTTGGTCGCGGATAAACCCGTCACGCAAAGCGATCTGAATAAGATTGAATGGGTGATGCAGTACGAAACAATGCCGCCAACGCGCTATACCGCGCTGCACTGGGCCGGTAAGGTCAGTGATACGGAGCGGGAGGAGATTCTCGGCTGGATCGCTAAACAGCGCGAACGTTACTACGCCAGCGCGGATACGGCGGCGGCGCACCGTAATGAGCCGGTTCAGCCTGTCCCCGAAAAACTGCCGGTTGACGATCAAAAAGTCGCACTGGGTTTTACCCTCTACCACGATGCCCGTTTATCGGGTGACAGCACCATCTCCTGCGCGCATTGCCATGCGCTGAACGCGGGCGGCGTGGACGGCAGGAAAACCTCCATCGGCGTGGGCGGCGCGGTAGGGCCAATCAACGCGCCAACGGTGTTCAACTCGATCTTTAACGTTGAGCAATTCTGGGATGGTCGCGCGCCGACGTTGCAGGCGCAGGCTGGTGGGCCGCCGTTAAACCCGATTGAAATGGCCTCTAAATCCTGGGATGAAATCATTGGGAAACTCGATAAAGATCCGGTGCTAAAACAGCAGTTCACGGCGATATATCCGCAGGGCTTCAGCGGAGAAACGATTACGGATGCCATTGCCGAGTTTGAGAAGACGCTGATTACGCCAAATTCGCCTTTCGATAAGTGGTTACGAGGGGATGAAAATGCGCTGACGGCGCAGCAGAAACATGGCTATGAGCTGTTCAAAGAGAATAAATGCGCGACCTGTCACGGCGGTATTATTCTCGGTGGGCGTTCCTTCGAGCCGTTGGGTCTGAAGAAAGACTTTAATTTCGGCGAAATTACCGCTGCGGACATTGGACGTATGAACGTCACCAATGAAGTTCGCGATAAATTGCGTCAGAAAGTGCCCGGATTACGTAACGTTGCGCTGACCGCGCCGTATTTCCACCGTGGAGATGTGCCAACCCTCGACGGAGCGGTGAAACTGATGTTGCGTTATCAGGTGGGGAAAGAGATTCCGCAGAAAGACATTGATGATATCGTCGCGTTCCTGGAAAGCCTGAACGGGGTGTATACGCCGTATATGCAAGGAAAATAAAAGAATGCCGGATGACGGCTGAGGTTTTATCGGGCCTACGAAAACCGCACGCGTAGGCCCGATAAGCATAGCGCCATCGGGCATGGCGACGTAAACGCCTTAATCGGCCGACAGGATCATCACACCATCCGGCGCTTATCGACGATTAACGCATTGTCACGAACTCTTCCGCCGCCGTTGGGTGAATCGCCACGGTGTTGTCGAAGTCTTTCTTGGTGGCGCCCATTTTCAGTGCGACCGCGAAGCCCTGCAACATTTCATCCATCCCGAAGCCGATGCCGTGAATACCGACAATCTTCTCGTCTTCGCCGACGCATACCAGCTTCATGCGGCAGGGCTGACGGTGAGACGTCACCGCAGTGTACATGGCTGTGAACGATGATTTGTACACTTTCACCTGGTCGTCGCCGTACTGTTCGCGCGCCTGTGGTTCGGTCAGGCCCACGGTGCCAATCGGCGGGTGGCTAAAGACCACGGTCGGAATATTGCTGTAGTCCAGATGCTCGTTCGGCTTGTTGTTGAACAAACGTTCGGAGAGACGACGACCCGCCGCCACGGCGACTGGCGTCAGCTCAACCGCTCCGGTGTTATCGCCCACCGCATAAATACCTTCCACGCTGGTATTCTGGAATTTATCGACGACGATGTACCCTTTTTCGTTGGTTTTCACGCCGGTGGCGGCAAGGTTAACGTTGTCGGTTGCCGGTTCGCGGCCAATCGCCCAAATCAGGCAATCCACCGTTTCGCTGCGACCGTCTTCCAGTTGCAGGGTCAGGCTGCCGTCGGCGTTTTTCACCACCGCTTTCGGGATCGCGTGGGTGTGAAGCGTCGGGCCTTCCGTGTTCATCACTTCAACCAGCGTTTCGGTGATCATCGGGTCAAAGCTGCGCAGCGGCGCGTGTTTACGCACGAACAGGTGCGTTTGGGCGCCCAGGCCGTTAATCACGCCAGCCAGTTCTACGGCGATGTAACCCGCGCCGACCACCGCAACGCGCTCCGGCAGCGCAGGCAGCGCAAAGAAACCGTCGGAGTCGATACCGTATTCCGTACCCGGAATGGACGGATGGCTCGGGCGACCGCCGGTGGCGATCAGAATGTGATCGGCGGTGATCGTTTCCCCATTCACTTCAAGGGTTCTGGCATCCACGAAGCGGGCGAAGCCTTTGATCACATCCACGTTATTTTTACCCAGCACGTTGTCGTACGAGGTGTGAATACGGTCGATATAGGCCGTGCGGCTGGCAATCAGCGTGTCCCAGTTGAACGCGTTGATGGTGGTGTCAAAGCCGTAGTCCGGGCCGTACATATGGATCGCTTCGCGAATCTGCGCGGCATGCCACATCACTTTTTTAGGGACGCAACCGACGTTGACGCAGGTGCCGCCCAGCTCTTTGGCTTCAATCAATGCACATTTCTGACCGTACATAGCGGCACGGTTAATCGAGGCAATACCGCCGCTTCCGCCGCCGATCGCGATGTAATCATAGTGTTTGGTCATGACCGCTCCTTCATGTTCATTGTAGGGCGAATGAGCGCAATGCCATTCGCCAAAATATTCGCGATTGTATACCTGGAATTAAAAGGTTCCACCGATGGCTGTGATTACTCCGGCACGATCCAGCTGACGGAAGCGTGCCCGGTGCCCGCTGGAACCAGCTTGCTGTGCAGCCACGGCAGCACGTTGTTCATCTGCTTTTCCAGCTTCCACGGCGGGTTAATGACGATCATGCCAGAGGCGGTCATGCCGCGCTGGTCGCTGTCCGGGCGTACTGCCAGCTCAATTTGCAGGATTTTGCGGATTCCGGTGTCTTCCAGGTCGTGAATCATGCGTTTAATTTGCTGGCGTAACACCACCGGATACCACAGCGCATAGGTGCCGGTGGCAAAGCGCTTATACCCTTCGCTGATGCCGCTGACGACCGCCTGATAATCGGTTTTCATTTCGTAAGGCGGGTCGATGAGGATCAGGCCGCGACGCGAAACCGGCGGCAGTTTGGACTTCAACTGCATATAGCCGTCGGCACGCTCCACGCGGGCACGGCTGTCTTTTTGAAACTCAGAACGCAGCAGCGGAAAATCGCTTGAATGCAGCTCCGTCAGTTGCAGGCTGTCCTGCTCACGCAGCAGCTGGCGGGCGATGAGCGGGGAACCCGGGTAGTAACGCAGTTGCCCGTTACGGTTAAAGTGTTCTACCACGCCGATATAAGGCTCCAGCTCGGCCGGTAAATCGTCCTGCTGCCAGATGCGGGCGATCCCTTCCATATATTCACCGGTGCGTTCGGCGTGTTCGCCGCTCAGCTGATAACGGCCAGCGCCAGCGTGCGTGTCCAGATAAAGAAACGGTTTCTCTTTCTCTTTGAGCGACTCGATAATCAGGCTCTGAACAGTGTGTTTGAGGACGTCGGCGTGGTTGCCAGCGTGAAAGCTGTGGCGATAACTGAGCATGGGTAATTAAATTCCGCTGAAATAGACGATTTGTCACAGTTTACAGCAGAAAAGGGCAGATTACCCGTAGGCCGGTAAGCGCAGCGCTACCGGGTATTTTTCCGCTACGCTCGCCATTGAAATTCACTACACTTACCCCCATCTGAAACAAATATGCACAGCGCCGGATGCGCGCTTCATTCACCTCATTCAACAGGACAGCGCTTATGACCAATCCATTACTGACGCCTTTCTCGCTACCGCCGTTTTCCCAAATCCAGCCTGAGCATGTGGTGCCTGCCGTGACAAAGGCGCTGAATGACTGCCGTGAAAACGTGGAGCGGGTAGTGGCGCAGGGCGCGCCGTACACCTGGGAAAATCTCTGCCAGCCGCTGGCGGAAGTGGACGACGTGCTGGGGCGCATTTTCTCTCCGGTCAGCCACCTGAATTCCGTTAAAAACAGCCCGGAACTGCGCGAAGCCTATGAGCAGACGCTGCCGCTGCTGTCTGAATACAGCACCTGGGTTGGTCAGCACGAGGGTCTGTACAATGCGTACCGCGACCTGCGCGATGGCGACCATTACGCGACCCTGAACCTCGCGCAGAAAAAAGCGGTTGATAACGCGCTGCGCGATTTTGAGCTTTCCGGTATTGGTCTGCCGAAGGAAAAACAGCAGCGCTATGGTGAAATCGCCACTCGCCTGTCCGAGCTGGGTAACCAGTACAGCAACAACGTGCTCGACGCTACGATGGGCTGGACGAAGTTAGTGACTGACGACGCGGAACTGGCGGGTATGCCGGAAAGCGCTCTGGCCGCCGCGAAAGCGCAGGCGGAAGCGAAAGAACAGGAAGGCTGGCTGCTGACGCTGGATATTCCAAGCTATCTGCCGGTGATGACCTACTGCGACAACCCGGCATTGCGTGAAGAGATGTACCGCGCCTATGTGACGCGCGCCTCCGATCAGGGGCCGAATGCGGGTAAATGGGACAACAGCCCGGTGATGGAAGAGATCCTCGCGCTGCGTCATGAACTGGCGCAACTGCTGGGTTTCGACAGCTATGCCTTTAAATCGCTCGCCACCAAAATGGCGGAAAACCCGCAGCAGGTGCTGGATTTCTTAACCGATCTGGCGAAACGCGCGCGTCCGCAGGGCGAAAAAGAGCTGGCGCAACTGCGCGCCTTCGCGAAAGCGACGTTCGGCGTCGATGAACTGCAACCGTGGGATATCGCGTACTACAGCGAGAAACAGAAGCAGCACCTTTACAGCATCAGCGATGAGCAACTGCGCCCGTACTTCCCGGAAAACAAAGCCGTGAACGGCCTGTTTGAAGTGGTACAACGCATTTACGGCATTACGGCCAGAGAGCGTAACGATGTGGATGTCTGGCATCCCGACGTGCGCTTCTTCGAGCTGTATGACGAAAATAACGAACTGCGCGGCAGCTTCTACCTCGATCTGTATGCGCGTGAGCACAAGCGTGGCGGGGCGTGGATGGATGACTGCGTCGGCCAGATGCGCAAAGCCGATGGCTCGCTGCAAAAACCGGTCGCCTACCTGACCTGTAACTTTAACCGTCCGGTTAACGGTAAGCCGGCGCTGTTCACGCATGATGAAGTGATCACCCTGTTCCACGAGTTCGGCCACGGTCTGCACCACATGCTGACCCGCATCGAAACGGCGGGCGTTTCCGGCATCAGCGGCGTGCCGTGGGATGCGGTCGAACTGCCGAGCCAGTTTATGGAAAACTGGTGCTGGGAGCCGGACGCGCTGGCGTTTATCTCCGGTCACTACGAGACCGGCGAACCACTGCCGAAGGAACTGCTGGATAAAATGCTGGCGGCGAAGAACTACCAGGCGGCGCTGTTTATTCTGCGTCAGCTGGAGTTTGGCCTGTTCGACTTCCGTCTGCATGCGGAATTTAACCCGGAACAAGGGGCGAAAATTCTGGAAACGCTTTCTGAAATCAAAAAACAGGTCGCCGTGGTGCCGGGGCCGTCATGGGGTCGCTTCCCGCACGCCTTCAGCCATATTTTCGCCGGGGGATATGCGGCAGGTTACTACAGCTATCTGTGGGCCGATGTACTGGCGGCGGATGCCTTCTCGCGCTTTGAGGAAGAAGGCATTTTCAACCGCGATACCGGGCAGTCGTTCCTCGACAACATCCTGACTCGCGGCGGTTCGGAAGAGCCGATGGAGCTGTTCAAGCGCTTCCGTGGTCGTGAACCGCAGCTGGACGCGATGCTGACGCACTACGGCATTAAAGGCTGATAGCGTACGTGAAGATCTGCTTAGTTGATGAAACAGGCGCCAGAGACGGCGCCTTATCTGTTCTTGCCGCCCGCTGGGGGTTAGAGCATGACGAAAACAACCCGATGGCGCTGGTGCTGACGACTGCGCATCTGGAGCTGCGTAAGCGCGATGAGCCGAAGCTTGGCGGCATCTTTGTCGATTTTGTCGGCGGGGCGATGGCCCATCGCCGCAAGTTCGGCGGCGGTCGTGGCGAAGCGGTCGCGAAAGCGGTCGGCATTAAAGGCGATTACCTGCCGGATGTGGTCGATGCGACGGCGGGACTGGGGCGCGATGCTTTTGTGCTGGCTTCCGTGGGGTGTCGAGTGCGCATGCTGGAGCGCAACCCGGTGGTCGCGGCGTTGCTGGATGACGGTCTGGCGCGCGGGTATGCTGACCCGGAAATCGGCCCGTGGTTGCAGGAGCGCTTGCAGTTGATCCATGCCTCCAGCCTGACGGCGCTGACGGATATCACGCCGCGCCCGCAGGTGGTTTATCTCGATCCGATGTTCCCGCATAAGCAGAAAAGCGCATTGGTGAAAAAAGAGATGCGGGTGTTTCAGTCGCTGGTCGGGCCGGATCTTGATGCCGATGGTTTGCTGGCGCCAGCGCGCCAGCTGGCGACCAAACGGGTCGTGGTGAAGCGCCCGGATTACGCGCCACCGTTAGCGGATGTCGCCACGCCGAACGCGGTTGTCACCAAAGGCCACCGGTTTGATATTTATGCCGGTACGGCGTTGGTGGAGTAACGAATTGCCCGATGGCGCTTCGCTTATCGGGCCTACGGTTCAGTGCAGGGTACGCCGCCATCCGGCAAGGCTGACTAAACAAACGGCGCCAGCGGATCGGCAATCTCAAACGCCACGGCTCTGTCGGCCTTCGGTGGATAGATCAGCTCGCTGACAATCGACAGCTTGAGTTTTTTCGCTTCCGCACGCGTCAGTTTTACCTGCTGATCCCAGCCTTCGGTGTAGACCGCGCCCCATGCGCCAAGATCCAGACAGGTGACATAGTTTTCCTGACGATACGGCAGAGGAGCGACCTCCAGCAGGTCAGCGGCCGCGTTATTCCCGGCAAACTTGCCCAGCAGAATCGCGTGCTGGCAGGTCATTAACGCATGATTGCCTTTGTCATCGGTTGCGGCGTACGCCACATCGCCAGTGGCATAAATGTCATCGTGACCCACCACCTGAAGCTGAGCGTTCACATGTAAACGCCCCTGACGGTCGCGCGGAGCGTCAATCTGCCCGGTCAGATCGTTCGCCTGAACGCCGACGGTCCAAATGACGGTTTGCGACGCGATGGTTTGCCCGTCTTTCAGCGTGATGCCCGTTGCGTCCACGCTTTCCACTTCCGTATTCACCAGCCACTCCACGCCCAGCTCTGCCGACGCTTCGATAATCACGTTGCGCAGTTCTTCGCTGTAGCGAGCGCCAGGCTGGGGGCCGCGTTCAACTACGACTACTCTGGTCTTAGCATCAGCGCCGAGAATATCACGCAAACGGCCAGGCAACTCCAGCGCCATCTCGATCCCGGTAAAGCCGCCGCCGCAAACAACAACGGTATTGCGCGCGGCGCTTTCTTCTTTGTTCGCCAGATCCTTCAGGTGCTGCTCCAGTACGGCGGCGCTTTCCAGTTGATCCAGATCGAACGCATGCGCATCTGCGCCCGTTACGAGTGAACGGTTAACGTGGCTGCCGCTTGCCAGAATCAAACGGTCGTAGCGATGCAAGTGCGTTTTGCCGGAGGCATCCGCCCAGCTCACCTCTTTTGAGTCGGGAAGGATCTGCGCAACCGTCCCGCGCAGGAAGTTGACGCCGGTTTCGTCGAACAGCGGTTGCAGGGGAGCGACCAGCGTCTGGACGGCATTTTCATAAAAGCGAGGGCGTACGCGAAGTTCGGGTTGTGGGGCGATAACGGTGATATCAATTGTGTCATTCTGGTGTTTATCTGCCAGACGGGCGGCGCTCAGCGCGGCCCACATCCCGGAAAAACCTGCACCAACGATCAGAATTTGTTTACGCATTTAGGTTGCACTCAATGTTAACGATGAAGTTATTTACTCGGATTTTATTAGTCGTAGTTAATGAATGCAATGTCATTTGTGCGATCCGGTGGAAAATGATCCAGATATGGTAGTTATCATTATGATAAATAATGAATTAAATTTTAATTTCTAATGTGCTGTGGTTCTCTGTCTGGCAAGCGCCTGTCGAAAAAGCTACAATAACTCAGAATTATTTTGGCTGAGATAAGAGCATGGCATTCTACAGTTCCGGGGTTGAGTACGGCATCCATAGCCTGATGTGTATGGTGGACAGCAAAGGCGACGCCCGCGATATGAGCGTTCGCGAAATTGCTGACCTGCAAAGCGTGCCCTACGACTATCTGGCCAAGATTTTTACCCGTCTGTCGAAAGCGGGCCTGGTGCGCAGCATCGAAGGCAAAGGCGGTGGTTTTCAGCTCGCCAGGCCTGCTGAACACATCACGGTGCTGGATGTGGTCAACGCCATTGACGGTGACAAGCGCATCTTTGAATGCCGTGAAATTCGCCAGCGTCTGGCTGTTTTTGATGAGCAACCTCCGGCGTGGGCCTGCGAAGGTATCTGCGGCGTGCGCTCGGTAATGGACATGGCGCAGCAGCGTATGGAAGAAGCGTTAGGGCAGCATACCATTCTCGATCTGGCGCGTAAGATGTACCGCAAAGCGCCAGAGACCTTTGTGGTTGAAGTGCAGGAATGGATTGACGCGCGTAAAGGGTAAATGCCCGAACGCAGGCCGGATGCGGCTATGTCCGATAGCGCTGTGCTTATCGGACTATGTTGCGATTAGACTGTTTTGAAAAGATTAACCATCTCTGGATTACGCTCTATCACCCGAAGAACCTTAAGATAAGTTCCGGTAGGGATACGCCTCTTCTGCTCCCAGGCCTGAATCAGGGAAGATGAGACGCCTATTGCCTGTGCAAACTCATTCTGCTTCATATTGGCTTTCTTCCTGATAGCTTTGACATCTGGAAGTTCATATCGGGTGATTCGGGCAGCAGGTTTGCGACCCTGGCTGATTTCAACGGCCTCGCTTGCAGATTCCATCAGATCTTTAAAGAAATCGTTCATAACGAGCCCTCTTTTAGTTGGTGAATGATGGATTTGAGGGCGTTTTTTTCTTCGCCGCTCAGACTATCCTTTTTGTTCTTAGGGTAAGCCATGAAAAGCCAGATACGCCCTTCGCTATTTTGAAAATAGTAAATACTACGAATCCCGCCGCTTTTTCCCTTACAGTGGCTTGCTGGAGCAAAACGAACTTTCCTGCAACCACCTGTACCCTGAATTAAATCACCTTCCAGCGGGTTTATAATGAGCATTTCCTGAAATGCGCGATATTCATCCTCGGTGAGCAGAGCTTCCCGCTGGCGGGCAAAGACAGAAGTCTCAATAAATTCAATGTAGTTCATGGTCATGTCCGTCCATGATGACCTGTTTGTTTAAATTATACTCTTACATAGTAAGAGTTAACAGATAAAAAAAACCGCGATGTTACTCGCGGTCAGAACTAAAAGTTGACGCTTATTTACTGCTATCCGGCGTATTAATCATCCGGTTCAACCACGGCACCATAATCGCCATCACAACGGTGACCGCCAGTGTGACGAGGCCTATTTTGCTGAACACGCCGGTGTAGATAGGCAGCGTCTGGAGCGGGTCGGTGATATTTTCCGGTACGGCGGTGAAGGTTGCGACATAGCCGCCCAGCAGGAAAGCCGCCGCCTGCGTCAGGAACCACATCCCGAGAATAAAGCCCATCAGGTGCTGAGGCACCAGCGCGGCAACCATCGCCAGCCCCAGGGCGCTAATCAGCAACTCACCCAGACTCTGGAACAGGTACACCAGCACGATAAACCACGGTGAAGTCAGCCCCTGCGCATCGGCGAACCACATGCCTGCGGCGGCGGCGGTCAGAAAGCCCAGCGAACAGAGGAACATGCCCAGCGTAAACTTCATCGGCATGGTCAGATCTTTGCCTTTGCTCCCCAGACGCGTGTAAATCGCCGCCAGTACCGGACTGGCAACCACCACCCAGAATGGGTTCAGCGCCTGGAAGCTGACCGGGTTAATGGTAAAACCGAGAATATCGTGATGTACGTTATTGATTGCGAAGAAATTCAGCGATGTAGGCATCTGTGCGTACAGAATATAAAACAGCACCGCTTCAAGCATCAGGATAAAAGCGACGAACATTTTGTTGCGTCCGGTTTTATCCAGACGAAACGCTTCACGGAAGAAGAAAATGATGACCACAATCGACAGGACGATCAGCACCAGGTTGGCGATTTTTACGTTATGCATCAGCCAGGCGCAGAGGAAAATCATGGCGACGGTGCCGATCAGTACGGCGAGCAGATTACGGAAGCTCAGCGGCTTATGGTCTGGCTCTGAACCGATATCTTTCACCATGCCGCGACAGGCGAAGTAGACCAGCAGCGCGACAATCAGCCCTGCGCCGCACAGGTTATAGGTAACGGCATAGCCGAATTTGTCGGCGATGACCGGGGCGAGGGAGAGCGACAGCAGCGACCCGATGTTAATCGACATATAAAACAGGGTGAACGCGCCGTCCAGACGGGGGTCTTTGGGCAGGTAACACTTGGACAGCAGGCTCGCAGGGTTGGCTTTAAATAGCCCGTTACCGACGGCAATCGTCCCCAGCGCGATAAAAATCAGGTTCGGTTTCAGTAACGATAACCCGGTCATGAAGTAGCCGATCGCCAGGACAATCGCCCCCAGTACCAGGGTACGCTTAGTTCCCAGCAGGTGATCGCCAACGTAGCCGCCAATGGATATCAGGCCGTACACCAGTGCGGCAAATGCGCCAAAGGTGATAAATGCCTGTTCCTGAGAGAAGCCAAGCTGTTTAACAAAGAAAACCGCCAGGATGCCCTGGACGCCGTAATAGCCGAATCGCTCCCATAATTCTACAAAAAAGATCATGAAGAACGGACGGGGTTGCTGTAGCAAGCCCGTAGGTGCAGTTGTATTCATATTCCTTCGCCTTTCAATGCCATCCCGAAAAGTATGAACGCGTATGCCAAAACGCGCCGAAAAAGTCTGACTCTGTTATAGACTGCGGTCATTAACCGAATGAATAGATTATTATAGAGATGGTTTTCGATCTAATTAGTTGATCACACTAATTATGATTTGTGGTCTGGAATGTTGTACTGGAATGTGTTCGAGGGAAGGCATAAACAAAAACGCCCGCATTGGCGGGCGCTGTGTATATCGGGCTGATGAATGCCAGGCCGGATAAGGCGTCAGCCGCCATCCGGCACAACAGGAACTTACTCTTCTTCGTCGCGCAGCGGAACAATCAGCATGTCGACATGCACGGTATTAATCAGCTGGCGTGCTGAAGACATCAGTTTGCTCCAGAAGTCCTGATGATGACCACAAACGACCAGATCCATATCGTATTTTTTGATCGCGTCAACCAGTACCTGACCCAGATCGCCGCTGCCGCTCAGGGTTTCGGTGATAGGGTAACCGGCATTGGTGGAAAGTTCGGTCAGCGCATGGTGTGTTTCTTCAGAGATGCGTTTTTGCATATCGCCCAGATTCACGTCGATCAGGCCGGTGTACAGGTCAGAGTAATTGACATCAACGTGGATAAGAGAGACTTTCGCGTTGTAAGGACGCGCCATTGAAACCGCTTTTTCTACCAGAACTTTACTTTCCGGGGAAAGGTCAACCGCGATGAGAATGTGTTTGTAAGCCATAGTGTTACTCCTTCCATAAGTTGTCGATGACTAGCCAGCTAGCGTTTCTTGTGCCGCCGCGTCACCCGCGTCCTGCGAACTACAGCGCGGGGCTAGCCCAGCCGAGAAGTGAATGTAAAGACTATCCTTACATTATAGCGACCTGGATAATCCGTCAATCCGCCTTGCTTGCCAATCAGTTAAACAAAATTTTCAGTTAATTGCATTGATAGCGGTTAACCTTCTGGCAAAAAAATTAACTGATCTCCTACACTATTTAATAGAGCCGTTCGGATGCAGGGCACTGGCGTGAACGGTTTAGCAGGACTCTTTCACTGAACTGTCTGGCTGAGTATCGGGGGAGCGGTAGTCCCGGAGAGGAGCTCCGTGGGCGGGTCGCCGGGGAGGAGGTATGATAAGCACCGTCGCATTATTCTGGGCTTTATGTG
>OGYM01001127.1_pt1 | contig 19977 bp, 14 predicted proteins | sample 1576491 | NCBI WGS metagenome assembly OGYM01 (sample SAMEA3541515, study PRJEB24748) | human gut metagenome | biome: human gut; feature: human-associated habitat; material: faeces | place: China | collected 2012 | reverse complement strand
CCCACACCCTTTCCGACTATAAGATATTCTCTTGCGCTCTTGTCCTTTACCGCAAGCACTGTATTGTGATTTAAGACCTTTGTGATTCTGTACATATCATTCCCCTGACATTTTTATTACTTCTCGTAGGTATCAACTGCGTAGAGAGGCTCCCCCGCCTTAATCGGTCCGTCTGTGATGAGGCGGATTTTCTGATTATCTTTTAGCTCTGTGCAGATGACAGGAGTGGTAACTGATGGTGCGTTCGCCTTTAAGTAGTCAAGGTCAAGCTTCATAAGCACATCGCCCTTATTAACATGGCATCCTGCCTCAACCTGTACGTCAAAGCCTTTACCCTCGAGCTTTACTGTATCAATTCCTACATGGATTATCATACCAATTCCTGAGTCGGTTGTAAATTCCAAAGCATGCTTTGTATCAAAAACGAATAAAACAGTTCCATCCTCAGGTGCTACAACTACACCCTCCTCAGGTGTGACTACTGCTCCGTCACCCATCATTTTGCCGGCGAAGGCCTCATCAGGCGCTGTTGAGAGGTCTGCTGCAATTCCTGTCATAGGGCTTGAGATGATGACTGTGCTTGTCGGCTCTTTTGCATCGCCGGCTTCCTGCGCTTTGCCTTCGTATGCATTTTCGTTCTTCACTTCATCTGTATCTGCTGTATTATTTTCTGCTGCATCATCCTCGAAGTGTTCCTCTGTCACACTCGCAAGATAATCCTCCAGATCTGATTTTATCACTGTTACTCTCGGTCCATAGATAATCTGTACGCCCTGTCCCTTGTGCACGACTCCTGATGCTCCTGTTGATTTAAGAAGCGCATCGTTTACCTTTTCAGGGTCAATTACTGTGATACGAAGCCTTGTTGCACAGCAGTCCACATCTGAGATATTGGCTTTGCCGCCGAGACCTCGTGATATGGTCTGCGAGAGCTCGTCTACAGCCGCTTTGTCGTCAGAAGTTTGTCCATCCTTGGCAGCTTTTCTTGCATTTACATCTGCCTTGGTGTAGAGCTTTGTCTCTGTATCGTCATCCTCACGGCCCGGTGTCTTGAAGTCAAACTTCTTTATAAGGAAGCTGAAAATAAAGTAATACAGTAAGAAATATACTATTCCCACCGGAATCACGAGCATCCAGCTTGTCTTTTCATTACCCTGCAATATACCAAACAGGAAGAAATCAAGAAGTCCTCCTGAGAAAGTAAGTCCTACCGCGATGTTTAAAATATGTGCTATCATGTATGCGCTTCCTGCGAGCACTACCTGTACTGCAAAGAGAGCCGGTGCTACGAAAAGGAATGAGAACTCAAGAGGCTCTGTTATTCCTGTAAACATACATGCAAGTGTTGCAGAAAGTAAAAGGCTTCCTGCCTGTTTTTTCTTTTCCGGCTTTGCACATTTATACATTGCAAGTGCTGCTCCCGGAAGACCGAAGATCATGAAAATGAACTCTCCCGAGAAATATCTTGTGGCATCGGCACTAAAATGTGCGATGTTTGCAGAGTCAGCAAGCTGTGCGAAGAAGATGTTCTGTCCACCCTCAACCATATGTCCTGCAACCTCCATCGTTCCACCGACTGCTGTCTGCCAGAACGGCATGTAAAATACATGGTGCAGTCCGAATGGAATAAGAGCTCTCTTTATAATACCAAAGAGCAGTGTTCCGAAATATCCTGTTCCTGTCACCACTCCGCCGAGTGCATAGATTCCGTTCTGCACTGTCGGCCAGATAAAATACATTAAGATTCCTACAAAAAGATATGCCACTGTTGAAATGATAGGCACAAATCTTGTTCCACCGAAAAATGACAATGCATTCGGCAGCTCAATCTTGTAGAAACGGTTGTGCAGTGCTGCCACTCCAAGTCCTACGATAATTCCGCCAAACACACCCATCTGCAGTGACTGGATACCACATACTGATGTGATGGTTCCATCAAGCACATCCTTTGCAATGCTTCCGTCTGCAAGAATTTTTCCGGAAATCTTGAGCATCGCATTGATTGATACATTCATAACAAAGTATGCTATGACTGCTGAAAGTGCTGACACCTCTTTTTCCTTCTTTGCCATTCCGATTGCTACTCCGACCGCAAAAATGAGCGGAAGGTTATCGAATATGGCACTTCCGACCGCATTCATGATTACAAGAAGTGCATGGAGTATAGTCTTATCTCCGAGCAGCCACTGTAAACCATAGGTCTCAATTGTTGTGGTGTTGGTGAATGAGCTTCCTAGTCCTAAAAGCAAGCCTGCTACCGGAAGGATTGCGATTGGAAGCATGAAGCTTCGTCCTACTCTCTGCAGGACACCAAAAATTTTGTCTTTCATGAGCTTTTCCTCCTATAAATGCAGGGTATGTACCGATTTGCACCTATCATTCTTTTTTGCTCCAGCGACAAAAAGGAGGCACTTATCATACACTAACCCTGTTAAAAGTTATGTACGACAAATGCCTCCCTAAAAGTAACACGTCTGTTAAAGTTTATATCACAGAAGCTTTATCATTTCAACACAATTTTCCCCGCGAATTTATTTTTTGTTAATCATGCTGTTTTTATACATGTTTTTTTGTGAATTATGTCTAATGTCTTTTTTCTCCAGACGCCTCCATGTTTCCATCACCATAAAGCATTCTTCACCTGTGATACCCTCTGATGAATACACAGCCTTTTGTATGATGCGCATGTACTCGTCCCAGTGGATTCCACAATAATCCGGTCCGCAGTATTTTTCCTTAAGGTTAGCCAGATAAAGCTCATCTGTCCTGTTTTTTGAAGGATGTCCCAGTCCTTTGTAGATGCGGTTGTTTATCATTATTGCTGCCCTGCTGTAACGGCCTTTTTTCACTCTTTTTGCAAGTCTTGCTTCCCACAAAATATTTCTTCGCCTTTTGATATAAACTATGATGGCTGTAAGTGCAGTCAGAAAAATCACACAGAGTGAGGTTTTTAAAATCACCGGTGGTATATGAAGTCTCGTTTTTGAGTTCTGAGCATCTGTACGTTTATCCGCACCTGACTGTGAACCATAAGCATTCTCACTTCCATCACCTGATGTACTGTTTGCTGCAGCTTTTGATGTATCATCTTTTGCTGTGTCATCATTTTCTGCATCTGTATTTTTTATATCTTCATTTGCAGCATCTTCATCTGCCGCAGTATCATTCATATGCTCACTATCATTATAAGCAGCACCGGTGTTTGTTTTCTTTCCGTTGACACCAATATAGTCAAACGGATTCTCACCTGTCACATACTCAAAATATCCCGGTGTCATCTCTACCGGAATCCATCCGAAATCATCCAGATATATTTCAACCCAGGCATGCGACTGCGAATCCTTCACCTCACATATATCCTCATCATTTTCACCGGATTTGAAGCTGTCCTCCTTTGCACAGTATCCGCTTACATAGCGGCATGGAACGCCCATCTGTCTGAGTATCATCGTGCCAGCCGATGCAAAATGCACGCAAAAGCCCTGTCTGCTATTTGAGAGGAAATTTTCAACTACATCCTTACCGCCTGTTGAAGGAGGATTTTTGCTGTACTTAAAAGCCTTCGATGTCAGAAACTGCTGCACCAGCTGTGCTGCCGCAATCCTGTTAGCATCATTTTCTCTTATATAGCCTGTGTACATCATATTGCTTGTGAGCTGTCCTGTCCTAAGAAGCCACTTTGCATCTTCCGCAACAATTCCGTCACCGCCCTGCTTTGCAGTATAGTTTTCCATTACATAATCATTGTATGCCGCATAAAAATCATTATTGACCTCAAGAGGCTGCTCAGGCTCAAGGATAGACATTTCCAGACTACCATCGAAAAAACCGGGACACGCCGACACCTCGATAGTCTTTGTCGCTTTATCCTTTGTGATAACAAAGTCTTCGTCAAAATCTATATCGCCCTTGGCATCTATACTGTACGGGTCGATACAGTACGGCAAATAGGTGTATTTGGTGGAAAGCTTCTTCATCGTGATTGTATACTTTTCGGTTGCCGGATTGGTCTCATCATCATAATAACCATCAAGCAGCGTGGCTAATCCGATTGTAGTCTGCCAGGCTGTCATCCTTGAAGCATCATGATACTCTTTTTCCATCCCGGAAAAATCAGACTTTTTAATCCATCTGCCATTCTCATAGGTATCACCGTAGAAGCTTCTCATATAAATATTAGAAGGCACTCCTGCCTTTGCTTCTACCGTCATCACTGTTTTTTCACTGTAGCTTGGGTAGTGATTACTAACCGTGCCATCCTGTAAATCAATCCCCACGCTGAAGAATGATTTTACGCTGCCCTCCAAATCCTTTTGAAAGGCAAGCATCTGTGGCTTTTTATCGGCAAGTGTATCAGCAAGAGGTTTAAATGAAAATACACATATAAAAAGTATTGCTGACACTGCCGCCATGTATAAAAACGCCGCCGCTATCCTTAAAGCCTCATTGCCCTGTACACTGCCATTTGCATCATATCCTGCCACTGTGCGTGCGTTGCCATCTGCGATAAGACACCAGAGTGTACACAGCGTGAGCATAACAACCTCGCTGACACTTGGGCTTTTGCCTATGCACAGCTGTACCGCAAGCATAAGCGTTGGAAATAATGTGAGCATGCGTCTTCTTTTAATTTGAACCGCCAGTGTCACCAGCAAAAGCATAACTATAAACGATACAAAGCCAACAAATGCCCCCGCATAGGCTTTATCGCCCTTTGGACAGACAAATGAAGTGCCATAGTACACATTTATTATCTCAAGATACCTGCCCTTTACATACAAAAAGCCGTCTTTTATATGCTCTGCAGCCTGCCAATTTGCAATAAACACTCCAAGCAGAAATACAAGCAGCAGCCCCGTATTTATCGCATGGCGCACCCATTTTCTTGTGTCAAGCGATGTAAGCCTGTTTATAAAGCCGCTTATCACCGAAAAAATAAACAGCCACACATACACATAATATGGGCATCTCACATGTGAAACAGTAGTATTCACAACAGACACTGCACACACCGTAAGAAGTACTGCTGCAGCTGCATTGGCAAGTTCAGTAAGCAGGACACCAAGCACTGTAAATGCATTATTATAATCAGGCTTTATCTCATTTGTGTCAGATCTCTGCCATCTGCTTTTCCTAAATGACAATCTCGTTTTTTTCATCCGCTCTGCCAACTATCTCCTCTCCCCTTTTTATCTGAAGTCTTCCGTCCACGCTAAGCAGACACACAAGCTTTTCTGCCCGGTACTTTTCCTCATACAAAAAAATCGCATCATTTTTTGTATCCGGCTTTATTTTAAGAAAACTGTTCAAAAATATGTAAAAGCCCTCCTCGTCATCCACTCTGGCTCTCACAATATCGTTTATGGCGGTATCATACCACGCCACATAATGAGAGCATTTTTGATCCATAAGTGAAAAGGAAAGTGAGACAAGAAGCTTCATAAAAGCATCTGCCTGTCTGCCCTTCTTTATCCCCCTTAAATCTGCTACTATGGCCACCGCACATGCCTTTGGCAGGCTGTTCTCCTTTACCATCAGCTCATCAGTCCTTGCAGAAAGCTTCCAATGCACACTCTGCAGCCTGTCACCGTTTTGAAACTCTCTGACATCAAACAGCTCCGACGGATCATATCCCGGTCTTAAATCATCATAGATATCAGAATCCCCAAAGAAATTTCTCACTCTGTCCGTTATCCTCACAGGAATCTCATCAATCTGCGGCATCACCTCAACATTTGCATATTTTTTAACTCTTTTCGTGACATAAAAAAGCCTCGAAAAATCATATAGCTTTATCCTTACAAGCTCAAATTCATAATTGCCGCATAGGTTCACGCTGTACAAAAAATCACTGCCTCCTGACAGCCATTTTGTACTTTTTTCGCCGGATAAATTATTTTTCACCGTTACACGGTATTTAACACCATCGAAGTCTGCCTCCTTCAGCCTGCAGGAAAGACTCACCCTGATACTCTCGCCCTGTGTGGCGATAGCTATCGGAATGTTTATAGCTGCCACTGCCCGGTGCACCTTTACAAGCAATGCTATAAATGTCAGCACCATAAACACACACATAAAGCAGCCCAGCAGTGCCAGCGCAGCATTACCGTATATCATCGACATATAAAAAACTATTGCCGCAGTAATTATTCCTATCAAAAAACTAATCACGATTACCTGCCTTTTTCACATAAGTTGTCGGCTGTTTAACAGCCTTTAGTATCTCATCTATCACTGAAAGTTCTGATACATGTGATACTCTCGCCTTGGTATTTAGCACGATTCTGTGCTTTGTCACATCCGCAAATACAGAAACCACATCAGATGGTATGACATAGCTTCGCCCACTCAGATACGCATACGCCTTTGCCATCCTCACACACGCAATCGTACCTCTCGGACTCACTCCAAGCTCAATGTACGGACTTGTCCTTGTCGCATCAACCAGATCCACAATGTACGAATAAATACTGTCATGTATAAACACCTGCTCAACCTCTCCCTGCATCTCAACAAGTCCCTGTGCATTCATAACAGGCTTTATCGTATACTCATCAGCCTTCACACTTTTGCCCTTTGCAATATCAACCTCTGCATCATGTGAAGGATATCCCATGCTCATACATATCATAAACCTGTCAAGCTGTGACTCCGGCAACAGCTGTGTACCGGCGCTGCCCTTTGGATTTTGAGTGGCCATCACTATAAACGGCTCCGGGACCTTCCTGCTTATTCCATCCACAGTGACATTTCCCTCCTCCATAACCTCCAGGAGCGCAGACTGTGTTTTGGGACTTGTTCTGTTAATCTCATCTGCCAGAAACAGATTACACATCACGGCACCCTCGCGGTACACAAACTCTCCGGTCTGCTTCTGATACATAGAAAAGCCAAGTATATCAGCAGGCAACACATCCGGAGTGAACTGTACTCTGTGATTCACAAGCGCCATCGCCCTTGAAAAAGCTACTGCAAGCGTAGTCTTTCCCACTCCCGGCACATCCTCAAGCAGTATATGTCCACCTGCCAAAAAGGCAGCAAATGCCTTGATGATACAATCATCCTTGCCCTTTACTGCCTTTTTTACTTCGTCTATCACTAACTGTGCATTATTCATTTGTCTTATCCCCCGGTTAATCATTTTAAACTGCCGATGATCATCTTCATCATCTTATTCATAAATAGCTATATATATTTTACATATTTAGTATCAATATTTCAACTTTTATCACTTAAATTAAACAATTCTTAAAATTAATCATCTCCGCTGCTACACTGTTCCGGTGATGACAAGTGTGCTCTCACCCGGTGTGACAACCCACGCTCCTGTTGTGCTATCCTGTGTATAGGTTGCAGCCGGAACAGTGATTGCACCTGCCGTGCTCGAAAATGTGCCTGTCGCCTCATTGTAAGTGTAATCTGTAGCTGCAGTCCAGGCTGTGCCGTTTAATGCGGCTGTAAGATTGTTCAAAACCGGAGCAAATGTGTCTGTTATAACCACGCCTGTGGTATTGGTTGCCGCAACGCTTCCGTAGTTTTGAATCCTGAAGGTATAGGTCAGTGTACCGTTTTCCGTCACAGGAACAGGGCTTACTGACTTAGTAATTGCAAGATTTGGTGAAGCCTCGGCATTTACTGTCTCTGCTGCTGTGACCGGAGTGATTCCTGTGCCGCTTACTGTAGCGGTGTTTGTGACAGATGCCTCTGTGCCAAGAGGAGCATACTCATTTAACGCTGCCTCATAGATGACAGTTGCATTGCCACCTGCAGGGACATTTATGCCTGTTATGCTAAGAGGCGGTCCCTGGGTTACTGCAGGCGCTGCCTGGAGTGTGCCGTTTGTATAGTATTTTGCGGTGTTATTCACATAGGTTAATGGTACAAGAGTGTTGGTGTTAAAGGTATAAGCACCTAGATTGTCAGAAAGTGTCAGACCGTTTATTGCGGTATTTCCGGAGTTTACGATACTCACCACATAGGTTATTGTATCGTTTTGATTGTAGGTGTTTTTGACTGCTGTTTTCGTAGCAGAAAGCACCTCCAGTATTTCTCCGACTGCTATATTTGAATTGGCTACATTGTTGCCATAACGAAGCTGTGCCTGATTAGTAAATCGTGCCATATATTTTCCATCCTTTCATATATTCAGGTATGGTTTAATATATGACACAAATCTACAAATGCCACAGATTATTTACTGTCCTGTTTATTTTTCTCCACATCAGCCTTTTTGATAAGCTCCAGAAGCTTTTCAAGCTCCTCCTCATCCACGCCGGTGTAGCCTGAAAGCTCACTAAGGCTCGGCTCGAAACCCTTATCGGATTTTAGTTTCTCCACTGCACGGTTTACTAATGAAACCTTTCCTACCACAGTATTCTCGCTCTCATTCTCACCGGTCTGCTCCCTGATACACTCTTTCATAGACTCCTCTATGGCATCCAAAAGCTCTTTTTCCACATCTATCTCATCCCCGCAGCCACAGAGCTCAGTAAGGCACATGAAAAGTCCCATGTTTCCCTCCTGTACTACGTCCTCAAAGCCCTCTGATGTAACGGCAAGCTTCTTTGCCATGGCAAGCACACTTTTGAGCCAGAAATTTGATATAGTGTGTATCACACTCTCATCACCTGCAAGCAGCTTTTTGTACATATCGTCCTGCTCGGCCTTTGTGTAATCAGGTATCTCTTCAAGCTCCTCAAGATACATCCTAAACATAGGTGAATCCGGGATAAGGCTATCCTCATCTATGTCAGGCTCAGCTTCATTATCCTGCTTGGCCTTATTATTCTTTCCACCTGCTATGGCATCCATCGAATCTCCTTCTGAGTAAATTACATTGTTCAATGCAGCATTTTCAGACGATTCATCCCCATGTAATTCTTCCTCATGTGATTCATCCTCATAATCACCTGCACTCTCATTCTCCTGCTCATGTGGTGTGATGAGAAATTCAAATACCATATCCTCCTGCGCTTTATTAAGCTCCATATCCTTAAAATAAGACATGATTTCATCTCTGCCTATCGGCTCCGCTGATGTCCTGATAATCTCGGCCACGCTCTGCACTGTCTCTATAAATGTATTCTGATCTAACATATTTTACTCTCTCCTGTCTGATTTCCAAAAAATACGTAACTATATCAATCCCTGGATAAAAATAAACAAAATTAAAAGCGGCAGTATAAACTGAAAATACGGCTTAAGCTTCCTTGAAATCTTAAGTCCTGATCCTGTATTTGCCTCATCTATATACTTATCAAAGCCCCAGCCCCACTTTGTCACACAAAAAAGCAGATAAACCAGTGAGCCAATCGGGAGAAGCAGATTGCTTACCATAAAGTCCTCGCTGTCAAGCACATCCCTGCCTCCTATGAGGTGCAGATTACTCCACACATTGTATCCAAGTACACACGGCATACTTGCAATAAGTATTATCACACCATTTATTAGCGCAGCCTTGTTTCTGGACCAGCCAAACATATCAATGGCAAACGACATGATATTCTCAAATACCGCAATAACGGTTGAAAAGCTGGCAAAGGTCATAAACAAGAAGAAAAGACAGCCCCATATGCGGCCTCCCTGCATATTTACAAACACATTTGGCAAAGTGATAAAGATAAGGCTTGGTCCTGCGTCTACCTCCACCCCATAGCTGAAGCAAGCCGGGAAAATGATAAGGCCTGACATTATAGCCACAAATGTATCAAGAGCACATATTTTGGCACCCTCACCTGCAAGAGTGCAGTCCTTTCCCATATAGCTGCCGAATATCTCCATTGCGGCCACACCCAGACTCAGCGTAAAAAACGCCTGATTCATGGCTGCTGTTATGACATTCTTTATTCCAATTTCAGAGACCGCATCCAGATTTGGAACAAGATAGAATTTCACTCCTTCCAAAGCCCCTGAAAGTGTGATACTGTGCACCGCAAGAACAATTATAAGCAAGAGCAGAGCACTCATCATAAATTTACTGATTTTCTCAAGCCCATTCTGCAGACCACGGCTGCACACCAAAAAGCCAAGCACAACCATAACTATCATCCAGAAAGCCATCTGCTTGGGGTCTGCAAGCATGTTTCCAAATGCAGCTGCCGTGTCATCAGTATTCATGCCTGATGTAAAATCTCCCTTTAAGAATTTAAAGAAATACGCAACCATCCAGCCTGAGACTGTTGTGTAATACATCATGAGCATGTAGCAGCCAAGCATGGCTATCCATCCGTGAATATGCCATTTACTGCCCTCTTTCTCAAGAGCCTTGTAGCTCATCACAGCACTTTTTCTGCTGGCTCGGCCTACAGCAAGCTCCATCGTAAGCACCGGAAGTCCCATGCATACCAGAAATATAAGGTAAAACAGTACAAAAATACCGCCACCGTTTTGACCTGTCACATACGGAAAACGCCATACATTGCCTATGCCTATAGCGCATCCTGCACTTACCAGTATAAATCCCAGACGTGATTTAAATGATTCTCTTTTCATATTTATATATCTCCTATTGTTATTGCGTTACGTTATCACCCTGCTGTGAGCATTGACTATTGCTTTGTGCTTTATTACTCTCCTCAAAGACTCGCAGCTCCTTTATTGCCTGTCCACCCATCAGATAGAGAATACCTGTATTGAATATAGTCATAAGGCCGATTCCTACATCTCCGAGATCCCAGACAAATGTGTATGCCGCGATACCGCCTACAAACAGCATAACAAGAGCCAGCACCTTGTACATGGTCTGTGAAATCCAGTTATCCCCAAACAGGTACGCAACATTACTCCTTGCATAAAAAAGTATACCAAGGAAGGTGGAAAAGCTGAATAAAAACAATGTGACTGCTATAAAAATAACTCCAAAATCTCCAAGATGATACCTCATAGCTGACTGTAATAAATCCATGCCCTCTTTCCCTGCCACTATATTCTCCGGTGCAGTGAGCATGATCATTGCCGTACAGCTGCAAATCACTATCGTATCTATAAATACACCGAGCGCCTGCGTCAGTCCTGCCTTTACAGGAGTATCGCACTCTGCCGCCGCTGCAGCGCATGGAGCTGAGCCTGAGCCTGCCTCATTTGAAAAAAGACCTCTCTTTACACCATTCATGAGCACCGCTCCAAAGCCTCCCGCAGCCACCTGCCTGATACCGAAGGCTTCCTCAAATATCCTTGAAAAAACCGATGGCATCATGCCTATATTTTTAATTATGATAAAAATAGTTATGGCAAAATAGCACACCGCCATGATAGGAACAACTATGTCAAGCACCTTTACCGTAGCATTTTTCCTAAGCACTATTACAGCAGCCACTGCCACCAGAATTATTGTAGTATAAATAGGTGGTACGCCAAATGCATTTTCAAAGGATGATGTGACAGAATTGCTGATCACCTGACTTATTCCACACCAGCAGATTAGTCCGGATATAGCAAACAAAACAGCTATAATAACATGTTTTTTCTTTTTGCCTGATTTATCCTCAAAGTAATGGTGTATGTAATACGCCGGACCTCCACGATAGCCTGAGTACAATGGATCCGGCTCCTTGTGAAGCTGTGCCAGTGTAGCCTCCACAAAAGCCGTGGATGAACCTATAATGGCTGTTATCCACATCCAGAAAACCGCACCTGCGCCTCCCACTGATATTGCCGCCACAACACCAACCAGATTACCCATGCCCACTCTCGTCGCCGTAGAGACAATGAGTGTCTGGAACGTGGACAGGCTGTCCTTATTTTCCTTTTTACCTGTCAGCGCCTTTATCATGTCCGGAAACATTCTGATTGGTAAAAGTCTTGTCCTTACAGTGAAATAAATTCCTGTCGGAATCAAAAGAATTATGAGCAGGGAGATTCCCACGCTCCCACCGCCGGGCAGTGGAATGTGTATCAGATCTCCCCACAAGAAAGAATAAACTTTTTCAATAAGTGCTACTATCATAGTAAATATCGTCCCCTTAGTTTTCATTGCTTCAACGCATTGAAGATGAAGCCAGTATTACTATGATACAATATGAGCAGGAAACTTTCAATATATTCTGTTTTTTTGTTCTGTTTTTTCTTTCACAAACAGTAATAAATACACTATAAGTCCCTTGCATATGAGATTATAATTTCTTATAATGATATAGTTGAATATTCAAAAGATATACGCCCGGGGAGATAAATAATGATAAAACTAATAGCAACAGATATAGACGGAACACTTGTAAAGGACGGCTCACTGCTCATAGATCCTGAGTACATGTCTGTCATCGACAGGCTCATAGACAAAGGAATAATATTTGTAGTCTGTTCCGGCAGACAGTTTTCAAGCGAATTTAAGCTGTTTGCTCCGATAAAGCACAAGCTTTTGTATATAACAGACGGAGGAACAGTCGTGCGCACTCCAAAGGAAATCCTAAAAACCTATCCTATGGACGAGGATATATGGAAGGGCATGTGCCGGATGGTCCGCGATAAGCTGCCTGCATGCGATTACTTTGCTGCTACTCCTGATTTCTGCTTTGCAGAGGATGGTGGCAGCCCGGTCTTTCATCTGCTTCGTGATTCATACGGCTTTGAGATGCGTGAGGTTGATGACATCACAAGGCTTGACAGAAATGACATCATCAAATTCACTGTCTTTCATCCCGACAAATGCGAAGAGCTGTGTACACCGGTTTTCATTCCGGCATGGAATAAAAAAGCTCACCTGGCAGCCGCCGGCAAGGAATGGGTAGACTGCAACGCAAAGGGTGTCAGCAAATGGACTGCACTCTCATACCTAATAGACAGATTCGACCTGCTTCCGGACGAAGTATGCTGTTTCGGTGACAATCTGAATGATATTGAGATGCTTCAAAATGCCGGTATAAGCTACGCCGTGTCAAATGCCCGCCAGGAAGTTATCGCAGCCGCAAAACACACCTGTGCGCCTTACTGGGAAAACGGAGTACTTAGTGTTTTAAAGTCTTTTTTATAATTTTTTAAATTTTTCAAAAAAAGTACTTGCATTTTTGTAAAACCCTGTGTATAATATCATTTGTCCGTGTGACACAGATATTCACACAGATGTTTGCGCTTCTAGCTCATTTGGTAGAGCACCTGACTCTTAATCAGGGTGTGCAGGGTTCGAGCCCCTGGAGGCGCATTTTTTGTACCCAAATTAATTTACCAACACTTTAAAAGAGGCCGGATTTTATTCCGGCTTCTTTTTTACATATCTCTATTTATATACATCTGTTTTTACTTTTTATCTGTTTTATTATCCAAAGCAGCTTCAATCGCATCAATCACAATCTTAAGAGCCTTGATTCTCGCATATTTCTTGTCGTTTGACTCAAGCACATGCCATGGTGCGTAAGTGGTATTGGTTTTCTTTAACATCTCATTTACAGCAGTCTCATACAGATCCCATTTTTCTCTGTTTCTCCAGTCCTCATCGGTAATCTTCCATTGCTTTTCCGGAGTATTCTGGCGTTCCTCAAATCGAGCCAGCTGTGTATCCTTATCAATCTGCACCCAGAACTTTATGATGACAGCACCCCAGTCTGACAGCTCCTTTTCAAATTCATTAATCTCATTGTAAGCACGCTGCCATTCATTCTCGCTGCAAAAGCCCTCCAGTCTTTCTACCATAACCCTGCCATACCATGTCCTGTCAAAAATAGCTATATGCCCGGTCTTAGGAAGACGATTCCAAAATCTCCACAGATAGTGTCTGGCTTTCTCGTTTGGCAGCGGACTTGCAATCGGATGCACCTCAAAGCCTCTCGGATCCAGCGCCCCTGTGATTCTCTTTATATTTCCACCCTTTCCTGCTGCATCCCAGCCCTCATATGCTATGACAACAGGAATCTTTCGCCTGTATAGCTTGTTATGCAGCTCGCTAAGCTTAGACTGCAGATTTTTGATCTCCTTTTTGTATTCTTCCTCAGATAGTTCCTTATCAAGTGATATCTCAGAAAGCTTTGGAATCTTCTCAAGCGGGAACACATTCTGTAACAGCGGCACAGCAAGATTACTGTTTTTAAGTGCTGTCTCTATTCCACTAACCAGCGTCTCCAGCACCTGAAGCTCAGCCCATTTTCTATTCTTTGCATCAACTATATACCAAGGATCTGCAGGCGAATTTGTATCATTCAGATATCTGTCAAACACATGCATACACTTGTCATAATGCTTATTCTGCCAGTCTTCATCTCCACTGACACGCCATCTGGTATCCTTATTCTCCTTTAATACTTCAATACGCTTTTTTTGTTCCTTCCTGTTGATTTGGAAGAAAAATTTCATAACAAGATAACCATTGTCAGTCAGCTGTCGCTCGAAGCGCTTCACGCTTTCAATTTTCTTCTTGTACTCCTTCTCTCCTATCTTGTCGTGCAGTACATCCTTTACTACCTCATCCATCCAGCCCGAATCAAGAAACTCAAGCTTCCCGTTTGCCGGAATCTTTACAAAATACCGATATAAAAAAGGCTTGCGTCTTTCCTCCTCTGTCGGCTCGTCCATGGTTGCGACCTTGAAAAATCGCGGATCAATATTCTTGATTACCTTACCGAGCACACTGCCCTTTCCTGCAGTACCCCAGCCCTCAAACAGCACAAGTACAGGCAGTCCATGCTCCTTAATCTGCATCTGAAGCACAGACAGCTTAGAGCGTGCTGCATGCAGGCGCTCTTCCAGCTCTTCCTCCTCCGGAATTTGTGGTTTAATCCAGTTTTCTAACATGTAATTACCTCCCAAATATATAATTTCAGCCATAAAACCGCTACATCACTATATTAGTATAGCTTTTTTCAGGCTAAAATACAATCTTCACACTATATTTGTTTCAGGTATGTTTCAGTTCTCTGCTTCTCCAATATTTGTCATTTTAAAGCCCTCTCCGTGCACCTCATGAGACTCAACAACCACAATAAAAGAGTCCGGGTCTGTATCTTTTACGGATTTACGCACCTGGTACATTTCCTTACTGTTGCATGCACACATTACCACCTGAATATCGTCCTGCTTATATCCTCCCTGCGCCTTAAGAATAGTGCTTCCGCGCTGACTGCATTCATCAATTACATCGCATATTCTCTTTCCATTTTTTGTGACGATAAAGGCTACTTTACCTGAATTCATGCCATATATCATTTTATCAATAACAACCGCAGACAGTATATTCACTATCATGCCGTAAATCATTCCGTCAATATCCCGAAACAAAAGTCCTCCAACCAGAATAATTCCGACATCAGTAAGAAAAGAGATGTTGCCCATCGATAAATGAGGCCGCAATGCTTTTACAGCCATGATTATAAAATCAGCTCCTCCTGTTGAAGAATTTCTTGTATAAATCATGGCATAGCCTATTCCGCAAAATACACCTGTGCACAATGCCGCAAGCAGTCTGTCTCCCTGATACACCGGAAATAACGGCGCAACATAGTCAACAATAAACGAAGACAAAAGCATGCATCGTATTGAGCTGACAAAAAATTTCCTGCCCAATAATTTGCAGCATAGTATCGCAACCGGAATATTAAGCAGAACCGTTGATAAACCAATTGAAATATTAAACAGCCGGTATAAAATAATCGAAATACCCGAAAAACCTGTCATAGGAAACTCTGCCTGCAGGGCGAAGTTATATATACCTATTGCATAAAAGATGCTTCCCGCAAGCTCCCACATAATCTGTACCAATAATTCTTTTTTCTTATTCATATTGCATCTATCCTCCAAAATAAATAAGCGCCCGGAAACAAATCTTACAGTGTAAATTACTGCACCTACGATTTGCTCCCAGACGCTTTAACCACTCATCCGGTGAAGAGTGAACGTTTTCTGATGTATGCAATTATTATATTTGAGATGTTAAATTAAGTCAAGCCGGAATCATCAAATTTCCAGATACTACTTCACAAGGTATGACAGCACATCACAAACTGCTGTATAAACCAGTATTGCAACATACACTCATTATTTCTGCATAAATTCAAACACTGCCTCTTTCGTCGGAATCGCAGGTATTCCACCTCGCTTTTGCACACACAATCCTGCAACTGCATTTCCCAAAACAGCACACTTTCTGATTTCTTCCCATTCCATCTTTTCTACGGGCTTATTTATAGAAAGAATACTGCATAATACACCTCCCCAGAAAGAATCCCCCGCTCCGGTCGTGTCGACCGCATGTGTCTGAAACGCTTTGATGATTTCTTTTCTGCTTTTTGTTGCCATAAGAACGCCATGTTCTCCCAATGTAATGGCAACCAGCTTTGGTCCCATAGCAAGAATTTCTTCTGCAGCCTGCTCATAACTTTTAGCCCCTGTCAGGAGAATACTCTCTTCATCCGATACTTTCATGACATCTACCAGTTCTACAACAGACTTCATTTTTTTCACTGCATACTCTTTGCTCTTCCAAAGAGACGGGCGGTAATTTGGATCATATGAAATAAGTACACCCGCTGCTTTTGCCATTTTTACTGCTTCGATCGTTGCGCTTTCTGCCGGCTCGTCTGTCAGCGATAATGATCCAAAATGAAAAATTCTGCATCCGGAAATTAACGTCTGATCCAATTCTTCTTTTTTTAACTGTGTATCTGCACCCGGTTTTCTTGCAAAAGAAAAATTTCTTTCTCCATTTTCACCGATTTCCACAAATGCCAGTGTCGTAAAATAATCCGGATCTTCGACGATAGCATCTGTATTGATTCCTTCAGTTTGCAGTGTCCTCTTTAAAAATTTACCATGCATATCGTTTCCAACTTTTCCAATAAAAGAGGTGCGATACCCAAAATGACTTGCAACTGTCAGAAGATTTGCCGGAGCACCGCCGGGATTCTGTTCAAACAGTTTTCTCCCACCCTGACTGTGTCCTGCTTCCGTAAAATCAATCAGTAATTCCCCCAATGCCACAATATCAACTTTTTCTTCCATTTTTCAGTTCCTCCACAATCTCGTTATAACGTTTTTTATTTAACCGGTAGAAAAATAATACAACCGCAGTCACAATCCAAAGTGCACCTGGAATCGTCGTAAATGCATGTTTCATAATTGAAAGTACAGTTACATTTTGTGTCTGATTTGCAATATAACCACATTTTCCAAGTAATCCTGCTAAAAGTGCTGTTCCAACTGCCATTCCGATTTTATTTCCAAGTGAAATAAATGCATACTGAAAACCGTCATTTCTAAGTCCGGTTTTCCACTCCCCATATTCCACACAGTCTGGAATAATTGCATAGATTGCGGTATTAAATCCAGAGAAAAAGAACTGTGTGAGACCGGATAATGCATAAAAAATAACCGGTGACTCTTTGGCATTAAAGAAAAACATAGACAACATGGAAATTCCTGTAAATAAAGCAAAGAGAGATGCTGTTCTTCCTTTGTTATTCAACTTGCGGAATAATGGTTGAAAACAGGCTGCCCCTATGATAGAAGGAATAATGATGCACATCGAATAAGTTGTGTAGTAGGAGGCATTTCCTTCCACATATGTAAAATAATACAGAATATCTGCGTTTCTACCATATAATGTAAATCCAAATAATATCTGTCCTGCCAATGCAAGAAGATATGGTCTGTTCTGCATAACTGCTTTCAACTGTACCTTCACAGAAATTTTTTCTTTTTCCGGAATAATCACTGCCTCTTTCGTCTTCGCAAAGCAGAAGAAATGACAGGCTGTAAAAATACATCCATATATGACCGCAACCGTCAGATATCCTGTCTTTGCACTGTGACTGCCGAATTTGCTGAGCAGTGGAACTGTGATAATATTTAACACACCAATTGCAATCATAGCTGCAACCGAACGGGATGTATTTATTTTTGCACGTTCATCAATATCCTGTGTCATAGCACCACACAAGGTTCCATATGGAATATTCACACAGGTATACCCCAAAACCAGCAGACAATATGTAATTACCATATAAATGATTTTTCCATTCTGTGGCCAGTCGGGTCTTGCCCAGAATGTCATAACAAGAAGGATCGCTGTAATTGGAGCCGCTACTAACAGCCATGGACGGTACCGTCCCCATCTCGATTTTGTTTTATCCGTAAGTCCCCCGACGATTGGATCATTGATTGCATCCCAGAATCTTGAAAAAAGCATAAGTGCTGACACAGCCGCCATACTGATTCCGAACACGTCTGTATAAAATATCATCAGAAAATTACTGACAAACATCCAGCTGAAATTACATCCAACATCACCAAACCCATATGCAATCTTACTGATCAGCGGTACTTTTCCATTTTTGTTTTCGCTACTCATATGTCCCTCCTATTTTTATCAGAGTTTCTGACAAAACTCTATTCTTTCCTCATTTGGTCCCTTAATCATAAAAAACTTCACACCCTTTTCCCAAAATGGCAGTTCTTCGATTCCGTCTGTAATAATTGTATATTTTTCATTGCATATTTTCTGATACATACTTTCAATGTCTTCCACATCAAGTGCTACATGTTGGTATGCACCGTCTGACATTGCCGCCTGCCCATTTTCAAAAGTTTCTATACAGTAATTTTTTATCTGTAAAAATGCCACTTTTTCCCTTGCTTTTTCATTATATGTCTGCATAATTACTTCGAATCCAAGACTCTTATAAAACTCAACTGTTTTCTGTAAATCGTTTGTCGGGAGCCCGACATGGGCTACTCCGACAATTCCATATTTATTTTCCATACGAACTCCTTACTTTTCATTGACGTTGATAATTACTTTCATCGTTGTCTCGCGGTTATCATCAATATACTGGTATGCCTTCAGATAATCTTTAAAAGCAAATGTCTTTGAGATAAGCGGTTTCAAATGAACTTTTCCCTCATTTACCAGTCTGATTCCATCTATGTAATCATCATGGCGGTACATCATCGTGCTCTTAATGTCAAGTTCGTGATCATTTGCCACTGCAAGATCTACTTCTGCCATTCCTGCAAAAACAGCCACAAGTACAATCGTGCTTCCTTTTCTTGCATATTTAATTGCCTGTCCCATTGTGATATTGTTTCCGGCACAGTCGTAGATCACATCCGCCTTATCCGGTCCAAATGCTTCGATCATTGCCTCACCGAAGTCTTTATTTAGGGTATTCACACACACATCAATTCCACATTCTTTTGCCTTTGCCAGTCTAAGATCACTGATATCTGTGATCATCACTTTCGCTGCCCCCATTCCTTTTGCTGCCTGTGCCACGAGATTTCCAATCGGTCCTGCTCCAAGGACTGCAATATTCATGCCAGCCACATCGCCCATCTGTTTTACACCATGAACTGCCACAGCAAGAGGTTCGATCATAGCTCCTTCTTCATAGGACATATCTTCTGGAATAGGTGTTACTTTAGATGCATCCACTGCAAAATACTCAGATGCTGATTTGATCGCATATGCTTTGTTATATCCATCATATTTATTCTTCTCAGCATTGTAAATTGACTTCCATTGACTCGTTCCAACTTTATCTCCTGCAAGGAAATTAGCAAAATGTCCTAATTCGTGAAGTAATACAGAAGATCTCGCACTCTGAAGTGCGATCTTATGGCTCTTAACGCTAAATACACCTGTCGCTTCCGCATTTTTATCAATCACCATCTTAAACTTCAGATCTTCAAATGCATTCAAGATCTTACCATCTGCCTGAGAACCAAGTGTTCTTAATGTTGTTCCAGAAACACCAGACATCTGACTCAATTCAACCGTTGTTGTCTTGATCGTTCTCTTCTTAGAACCCTTCTTGTCATAATCCTTCTGTGTTTTGACAACTTTTGTATTCACAACCTTACGTCTGGAATGATTCTGAGATGTTGTTGTTCTTCTCTTTGTTGTTTTCTTCGTCGTTACCTTCGGTTTCTTGCCAAGCGGTACTTGAATCCCATCAATTGATGTTGTTGCTTCGCTTGGATGCTGCATAGTATCAACGCTTTCACGGAGTTACTTTGATTTCCCCGACTAATTTCTGCTGCATCTTCTGTACTGTCAAT
>OGYM01001113.1_pt1 | contig 20065 bp, 17 predicted proteins | sample 1576491 | NCBI WGS metagenome assembly OGYM01 (sample SAMEA3541515, study PRJEB24748) | human gut metagenome | biome: human gut; feature: human-associated habitat; material: faeces | place: China | collected 2012 | reverse complement strand
TGACAAACCGTTTGCCGCCAGCAAGTTTGAAGATTAGACATAAACAAATCCTCCGTATGGTCTAAGCCATACGGAGGAATAACTGTTTTACGGACACCCGTCTATACGGGCAAGGAATTTTTTATACCTTCTTTCTATACTCCTTCGGCAGACAGCCGTAGGATTCCTTGAACGCGGCTGTGAACTTGCTCTGACTCTCGTAGCCTACGAGCCGTCCGATCTCTGCGATGCTCATGTCGGATTCGTGCAGCAGCGCCGCCGCCTTCTCCATACGGTGCTCCTTCATGTGCGCCGCGATTGATTCGCCGTAGACGGACTTGAACACGGCCTTGAGCGTCGTCTGGTTCATCAGATATTTGTGCGACAACTCCTCGATCGTGAAGCGGCGCTCCATGTTCGACGCGAGCAGATCGTGTATCTCGCGGATCACGCGCACCTGCTCTGCCTGATACTGTGTCATCTGGTTGCGTCCGGAGGGTTTCAGCTTCGCCAGATACAGCAGCAGCTCCAGAGTTTTAATCCTGAGATAAGCGTTTCTCAGCTCCTCTGGCTGGTCATAAAACGCGGAAAAAATGCTCTCTGTCTGCTCGCTGCCCGTATGCGGGAAGCAGCCCGCGCCGCAGAGCCTGTCTTTCAGCAGCTTCGGTGTCACGCCGGAATCCGCGATCAGCTCCGGCTCCGCGCCGTCCGCCAGCTCTATGCACAACAGCTCGCAGCGGTCATTCGGGAAATAGAACTCCGCACTTGCCAGCAGCTCGCTGGGGCAGACGCAGAAATCGCCCGGCCCAAGGTTCACGCTGCTGCCCGCCGCCGTTTTCCAGCCGACGCGCTCCGCGCGGCAATACAGCACCGCAAGCTCGCCCGCGGCATACCTAGGCGATGCGTCATCGGGCAGTGCGAGGAAATGCAGCCGCACGCCCGGAAAAATTTCTGCCGCGCGCATTATTCCGCCTCCTCGCGCCATTCGGGGCACGCAATGTCCATGACCTGCTCTATCATCTCATGCAGCAGGCGGCTCTGCGCGCTGTCCGCCGCGTGATAATACACTTCCTTGCCCTCGCGGCGGCTGACAATCAGGCCGCTGTCGCGCAGCGTGCGCAGGTGATGAGATACGGCAGGGCTTGACATATCCAGCATTACCGCGATATTCACGACGCACTCGTCGCAGTGGCACAGCAGCCAGAATATCCTCACGCGTGTCGTATCGCCCAGCTGGCGGAACACATCCGCTATGGTCTGGAAATTATCCACGCGCTCAAGCACTTCACGTATCTCCGCCGTGTTCATTTTTTCTTCGCCGTGATGATGAGGCAGTTCGGTCTTCGCCATGCTTACTCCTCCGTTTTCGCCCGTTCGGAAACGCTTTTTGCCCCTTTGGACATGAGTTTACCGAAGGGATTGACTTTCCTTTTCGCGCATATTATACTACGGCCATGATGATTAAACAAGTGCTTAATCATGAAATGATTTGCACGCCACGCAGAAAGGAGAACATTCTCAATGAAAAAGACTTACAGTATTGAAGTGGACTGCGCCAACTGCGCAAATCTTATGGAGGAAGCTGCCAAGAAAACCCCCGGTGTCGCCTCCGCGGTCGTAAACTTTATGACTCAGAAGATGATAGTAGAGTTTGAAGAAGGCCAGGATGCAGAGGCAGTCATGAAAGAAGTGCTCAAGGCCTGCAAGAAGGTCGAGTCTGACTGCGAGATCGAGCTTTGATTTTACCGGAAGCGCCCGTCCGCTGCTGAGGGCGGGCGCATTGCCCGGCCTAATGATTAAATGAACGTTTAATTATAAAGGAGATGCTCCGTAATGTCCAAGAAGCAGAGAAAGATGCTGACACGCATCATCATCGCGGCCATAATGCTCATCGCGCTGCACTTTATCCCCGTCACCGGCCTGCTTCGTCTGGCGCTGTATCTGGTCGTATACATCATCATCGGCTACGATATACTCCGAAAGGCCGGCAAGGGCATACTCAACCGCCGCGTATTTGACGAGAACTTTCTGATGGCCGTCGCCACGGTCGGCGCGTTTGCGCTGGCGATATATGAGCGCAGCGGCGACTACAACGAGGCTATCGCCGTTATGCTGTTTTACCAGATAGGCGAGCTGTTCCAGAGCTACGCCGTCGGCAAGAGCCGCAAGAACATCAGCGCGCTCATGGATATCCGCCCCGATTATGCCAACATTGAGCGCGACGGCAAGCTTGAAAAGGTCGATCCCGATGAGGTCGCTGTCGGCAGCATCATCGTTGTGCAGCCAGGCGAAAAGGTTCCTATCGACGGTGTCATCGTTGAAGGCAGCTCCTCGCTCAACACCAGCGCACTGACCGGTGAAAGCCTCCCGCGCGACGCCAAGCCCGGCGACGATATTATAAGCGGCTGCATAAACATGACCGGCGTTCTGAAAGTCAAAACCACCAAGGAGTTCGGCGAGTCCACCGTCTCCAAGATACTTGAGCTTGTCGAAAACTCCAGCTCCCGCAAATCCCGCTCCGAGGCGTTCATCTCGAAGTTCGCCCGCGTATATACCCCCGCCGTTTGTTACAGCGCGCTCGCCCTCGCGGTGCTGCCGCCGGTAGTCCGTCTCATCACCGGACTTGACGCACAGTGGGAACAGTGGATATACCGTGCGCTGTCATTCCTCGTTGTCAGCTGCCCCTGCGCGCTCGTCATCAGCATCCCGCTCAGCTTCTTCGCCGGCATCGGCGGCGCGAGCAAGGAAGGTGTCCTCATCAAAGGCTCCAACTATCTTGAGACTTTGTCTCAAGTCAAGACTGTTGTGTTTGACAAGACCGGCACGCTGACCCAGGGCGTATTCGAGGTCAGCGCCGTGCATCACACCCCCATCGAGCAGGAAAAGCTGCTTGAGTACGCAGCTCTCGCCGAGTGCGCCTCCTCACATCCTATCAGCAAGAGTCTCCAGCGCGCCTACGGCAAGGAGATCGACCGCAGCCGCGTCACTGATATTGAAGAGATCAGCGGTCACGGCGTTATCGCCAAGGTAGATGGAGTTCAGGTCGCCGCCGGCAACGACAAGCTCATGGAGCAGCTGAACATCCCCTACCAGAACTGCCGCAGCATCGGTACAATAATCCACATGGCGCTCGACGGCAAGTACGCCGGACACATCGTCATCTCCGATATCGTCAAGCCGCACTCCAAGCAGGCCATTGCAAACCTGAAGCATGCGGGCGTTGAGAAGACCGTTATGCTCACCGGTGACATGAAGAAGGTCGCCGACTCCGTAGCAGCCGAGCTCGGCGTTGACGAGGTGTACAGCGAACTGCTTCCGGCCGGCAAGGTCGAGAAGGTCGAAGGGCTGCTCGCGGCCAACAGCGGCAGCGCTAAACTCGCCTTCGTCGGTGACGGCATCAACGACGCTCCTGTTCTCAGCCGCGCGGACATCGGCATTGCGATGGGCGCCATGGGCTCCGACGCCGCTATCGAGGCTGCCGACGTTGTGCTCATGGACGACGATCCGCTCCAGATCGCAAAGGCGATCAAAATATCCCGCAAGTGCATCCGCATCGTATATGAGAACATCGGCTTCGCGCTGGTCGTCAAATTCGGCTGCCTGCTGCTCGTCGCTCTCGGTATGGCCAACATGTGGGCCGCGATATTCGCAGACGTCGGCGTTATGATAATAGCCGTTCTCAACGCGATCCGCGCCCTGAGAGTACACAATCTGTAACTCATATATAATTTTTAAGCTCCTGTTTTTACGGGAGCTTATTTTTTATTCCGCGCCGTTTACACCGCACTCTCTGACGTATTGGTCAAACTTGTCCGTTATATACACCTGTGCCTCTAAGCCTCTCCCCTGCTCGACAAGCTCCGTTATGTGCTCGCTCTGCTCTATCAGCTCATCTATGCCCCAGTATCCGGCGCAGTAGGTCCACAGATCCTGCGATATCTCGGTGAACGAATTCATCAGAAGGATGAACACCTCGTTACCGCTCAGGCGGCAGATGAGATAATGAAAGCCCTTGGTCATGCGGCCAAGCTCCGCCGCCGTCAGATCCTTGCCGCGCATCGTCCGGAATGTGGCGATATACTCGCGCAGCTTCGCTATATCCGCGGGCGTATGCTCCTTCGCAAGGCGGATGAGTGCGCCGCCCTCGATAGCGTTACGCGTCTCGACCAGCGAGACGATGCGCTCGCGCGTCAGGTGTCTCCCGCCGGTGCGCAGTATCTCATGCAGCGTGTCGTAATTTCCATTCGCGGCAAAGTCGGCGACATAAGTCCCGTGCCGCGGAATTATCTCGACAAATCCCGCCCGCTCAAGCTCCTTTATCGCAAGATGCAGCGCCGACTGGTTCACGCCCGTCTGCTCGGCCAGCAGCCGTTCGCTCGGCAGCTTCTCGCCGGGGCGAAGCTCGCCAAGGAGGATTTTGGATTTTATCTCGTCAAAGAAATACTCCTTCGGCGACGGTATGCTTATTTTCTCAAAGGCCATGCACGGTGCCCTCCCGTCTGTGATTATTCACTGTGAATCACAGTGACATTATGCCGTCAATGGCTCGGTTTGTCAAGAATATCAGTCCATTTCAAATTGACACAAAACCGGCAATATGATATCATCCAAGCTGTGATTATTCACGGTGAATAGATTTGGGAGGGAAATATGAAAGATTTAAAACACCTCATATATTTTGAGAGTCTCCTTGCCGACGCGAACAACGAGCTTGTCAAACAGGCCGCGGCGGACGGCAAAAAGGCGTTGGGCTACACCTGCTATTTTGTCCCCGAAGTCCTGCTGAACCTGCCCGGCTGCTTCTCCGTGCGCCTGCGCGCCCCCGGAACCGGCAGCACCGACATCGGCACCTACTACATGACCAACAAGACATGTCCCTTCACCCGCAGCATCCTTGAGCGCAGCATCGAGGGTGGATACAACTTTCTCTCCGCGATGATGTCCTCTGAGACCTGCCAGATGATGCACCGCGCGCACGAATATTTCGACATTCTCGGCCTCGTGAAGCCTGTGAACCCCCAGTTTTTCATGAGCATGATGGACGTCCCCTTCGTCACTACGCCCGCGGCCTATGAGCATTATGAGGAGCAGCTGCGCAAATACATACTCCAGCCACTCAGCGAGGTCTACGGCATCGACGTCTCCGAGGCCGCCCTCCGGCAGGCGATAGACGAGCACAACGAGATATGCCGCATCATCACCGAGATTGGCGAATTCCGCAAGCTTGAAAACCCGCCGATAACGAGCTATGAGTTCCATGTGATACAGCTTGTCAGCGAATGCTGCCCGCAGTATCTTGTGAAAGACATGCTCCGCGAGACTCTGGGGGAGATAAAGACCCGCGAGCCTGACCCCAAGCCCGCGTACAGGGCACGTATCGTCGTTGCCGGCTCCGAGGTCGATGATCCGGCCTTCACGAAGCTTCTTGAGGACTGCGGCGCATACGTCGTCGCCGACCGTTACTGCTACGGCTCCCTCCCCGGCCGCGAGGAGATAATCATCCGCGACGGCGAGAGCGCGCTGACCGCCGTCGCCCGCCACTACCTCAGCACCAGCGAGTGCCCCCGCTTCATGAACAAGGAGAAGCAGGAGCAGCGCCGCCGTTATCTCAAGCAGCTCGTAAACGATTATCACGCCGACGGCGTGCTGTACCTCCAGATGAAGTTCTGTGAATTCTGGAGCTATGAGCGCGTCATGGGCGTACATGACATGGTCGAGAAGGAGCACATCCCGTGCATCGGCGTCGAGAAGGAGTACACCATGGCATCCGCCGGTCAGCTCCGCACTCGGTTCCAGGCCTTTGTCGAGAGCATCGAGATCAAGAAAATTCAGGGAGGTAAGCAGTGATGGCAAACGACGGAAAGCGTTTCATCAAGGGCAGCGGCATCGCAAAGCACCGCGAGTGGCGCGGCCTCAAGGATACATTCTATGACTACACGCAGTGGGTCGTGAACCTCGGGCTGCTGGTGCAGTTCGTCGCAAAGTCTCCGGTACGCATCATGCGCGGTATGCTTGAGTACCGCTGGCTCGGCTCCTACCTCGGCAGCCTGAACATGGTGGACAAATGCATGGCCGGTATGCGCGGCCCCGCTCTGCGCGTATCACACACGCAGATGCACGCCATCATGAAAGGCGCAACGCAGATGATCGCCGACAGCATGAAGGGCGACCGCCGCTTCGGCGACACGAAATTTGCAGACAAGTTCGTCATGCTTGAGCAGACCATGTGCCCCGAGATAATCGCCGGTTTCCCGAATCTCAAGGCTCTGCCGCTCGAAGTGCTTCAGGGGCTCCTCGGCACATACATGGATCAGAGTCTGGCACCGTTTTACATGGACGTCATGGAAAACGCTGGTCTGCCTGCCGACTCCTGCCGTCTCAGCGCGAACGCCGCCGGTGTTGCGATCAACGACGATTACCCCCAGATCGGCGCGTGCCTCGTCACGAACAATATGCCCTGCGACTCCTCGACCATGAATAGCCAGCTCATCGAGCGCCGCGTCACAATCCCCTCCATGGTTGCGGGTATCCCGATGCGCTGGGAGGACGCGGCAACAGATAAATATGCCCTCGCCCAGATGAAAGAGGTCATCCGCTTCATCGAGCAGAATACCGGCGAGAAGTTCGACGAGAAGGCGTTCTTCGAGATAATGAAGAAGCACAACGCCGAAGTACGCAATGAGTTTGAGGCGTGGGAGTACATCAAGACCCCGTATACGCCCTACGCAAACGTCATCTCCCCGCTGTTCCACGCATTCTATTTCACCTTCTCCGGCGGCCGCATGCCGTATATCGACAAGGCCGCGAAAAAGGCGCTGAAAATTGCCGAGAAAGCCTACCGCGACAAGGTCGTCAGCTTCCCGAACGCGCGCCATCGCATGATAACATGGGGCGGCCCCGGCTGCTACTATGTTGATTTCAACACTTGGGCGTACAACTGCTGGGGCGTACTGGTCGTGGCGCAGATGGACATGTTCTCCGGCAACGTCATAATGTCCGAGGACAACGTCGATCAGGCGCTTATCGACATTGCGCACAACTACGAGCGCGGCGTCATGCGCCGCCACCTCACCGGCGGCTACAAGCATCTGCTTGAGTTCTGGGATGAGGCTGAGAAATTCAACTGCGACATGATACTCGTCTATGACGACATCACCTGCAAGGGCGCAATGGGTCTCGCGGGCGTTGTGAACGATCAGGCCAAGGAGCGCGGCGCACATCTCGTCTGGGTGCAGAACGATATGTTCGACCACCGCACCATAAGCCGCAGCTCTATGCGCAAGCAGTTCAGCGACTACATGACCGCCGTCATGCAGGAAGAACCGATCGACGCAAGTCTGCTCGATCTAGACGATTACGAAGGGTGGTAATTATGAAATTCAAAAAGCTTATCATTGCCTTGCTGTCTCTCATTCCGGTGTCCATGCTGATATACTGGTTCAATCTCGATAACAAGCTTTTGTTCTATGTTGTCCGCCCGCTGCTGAATAAACTCTATAACAAGCAGAAACGCGACGTAAAGCTGTAATCACACGAAAACGACGAAGCATATGCTTCGTCGTTTTTGACAATTGAAATATTTTTCTATCTGTGCGATTATAGTATAAAACAAAAATTTGAAAGGAACAGTCATGAAAAAATACGCATTGATAATGATCGATATGCAGGGCGGCTTCATCTCCCCTGCCTCGCCCATCTGCATCCCCTCTGCCGCGGCCACAGTCCCCGCATGCGCCAGAGCGATAGACCTCTGCCACGCGGCTGGCGTCCCCGTGGTATATGCCACGCGTCATTACAGAGCGGACGGCAGCGACGTTGAAAAATGCCGCTACGATGTCTGGTTCAAGGGCGGCAAGCCGCTTTCCGAGGAGTGCGCTCCCGAAATATCCGACGCTTTTCCGCCGGAATTCATCGTTCTGCCGCAGGACTACTGCATAGTCAAGCCGCGCTTCTCCGCGTTTTTTCATACGCAGGTAGACCTGATACTGCGCAGGCTGGGCGTGGATACTGTGATCCTCGCCGGAACAACCACGCCGAACTGCATCCGCAGCAGCTGCTACGACGCGCTTTCGCTCGACTATGACGTCGTCGTCCTTTCGGACTGCACATCGTCCGTGACCGACGAGGTGCAGCGTGCAAATCTTGAGGATATGGCGCGCATCGGGGCAAAGATCTGCACCGTTGACGAGCTGAGCAGCCTTATATAAGTCCGTCAGCTCTCGGCAAGATACACGCTCGCCTCGACCGACGGCAGCAGCTCATCGGTTTTCACAAGCTCCTCAATGCGCTCCGCCGTGATTATCCCGCAGTCGGCAAGCGGGGACTTTCCGCCGTTGAACGCGCCCATCATCACCGACGGCTTATCGACAGGCAGAATTCTCCGCCCGTCCTCGCATATGAGGTAAAGCCTGTATATCACATCGCGCCCGCTGGTGGCGTGGAGCGCCTGCTGGCCTATCAGCGGGAACATCTGCGTGAACTGCTCCTCCTGCGAGCACTCCAGCAGATACATCTCCCCTGCTTTCGCGGGCTGTCTGCCGACCCATTTCCTATATATCCGCATTCGTTGCCCTCCAATCTTTGGATAAAGCGTAACACTGCGGCGGCAAAGAGTCAATGTTTTTATCAAAGTGCCTCCGGATAAGCTGTGCTCGGTGCGGATATATAGTTGTTATGTAAACCGTTTGCAGGTCTCAAGAGGTTGATACCATGAAACGAATACTTCCGCTCTGCATAATTGTTCTTGTGTGCGCTGCCGCGATACTGCTCGCGGCCAATGTGCTCGTCGGCGTCAGATCCGATGCGAAGCAGACTGAGCCGCAGGCTGACACGAATGTCAATGCCACCCCCGCTCAAGCCGGTGCACCGGCGGACAGCATTTCCGAAGAAACCGAGCTGTTCGCGTCGCTCTCATCCGCAGCGGTGGAGCAGGCGTATAAAACCGCGGACGGATACAAGGAGCTTTATCTTAAGCTCTTCTCCGGCAGCGGACTGAATCTCACTCAGGACGAGATCGCTCCGCTGGCCGCGCGGCTCGGCGAGCTTGGCTGCTGCGCGTTGGCGCTCAATTGCAGCATTGATATGACGAATCCGGCGCTGCTCAATGACTTTTTCGCCGCCGTTGACGAGGGCCGCGACGCGGATATTGCAATATACGAGCTGTGCCCTGACGCTGGCTTCCTTTGCCACACGCTGCACTTTCGCGGCGGCAAATATTATCTCACGCGGACGCGGCTCGCGTGGCAGCATGGCAGCTCCGCACTTCAGGGCGAGACGCCCACGGTGACATATTCGGAGACCTATGCTCTCACCGAGCTTTACGTCGAGGATGTCCGCCTGTGCTATGACTATTATATTCCGGACAATCCCCCAGGCACACGCCATGACGGCCACATAGAGACCTTCTCGTCGATATATATCGGACAACCATCCGGCTGAGCCGGATGGTTTTGACTGGCAAAAAATCGGGCGTACTGCAAAAGTACGCCCGATTTATCAAATTATTATATCAGCCCCAGGCACTGTACCACGCGCTGTAATCCTTGTTTGCGTTCTCCCAGCCGGAATTCATATCCAGCTTGCTCAGTACGCGCTTGTAGCCCTCGTTGTCCTCCGGATACGGGGTCGGCTTATAGTCGTTATATCCGACGCCGCCGCTCATGTTCGAACTGACGCAGCACGGTATGGAATCATAGCCCTCGGTCGTGATGCTGCCGTCAACGTCACGCTTGATCGTAACCTGAATAATCGCGGTGTCCTGATCCGTGGGCTGGGTGTTTCCGCCGAAGCTCCAGTTGCCGACACTGTACATGATTATGCCGCCGTTATACTCGACGATCGGCCCGAGGACATGCGGATGCGTGCCATAGATGAGATCGGCTCCCGCGTCGATGCAGGCCTGCGCGAGGTCTATCATCTTCTGAGTCGGCTTATAATACAGCTCCTTGCCCCAGTGGAAAGCCATGACGATATACTCTGCGCCGTCGGCTTTCATCTGATTTATCGCATTCACACATTCATCCGTTGTCGGGACAAAGTAACCGTCGTTAATATTGAAGCCGCAGTAGACGCCGATCTTTATGCCATTCTTAGTCGTGACTACCTGCGCCTGACCGACCTTGCCGTAGGGCAGACCGGCGTTATCCAGCGTTGCATATGTATCCTCAACGCCCTTATCACCGAAGTCGCTGAGGTGGTTGTTCGCCGTCGTGACGAAGTCGACCCCGCCCTCAAGGAGGATATTCACATACGACGTGGGCGCGCGGAAATAAAACGTGGGGTATCCGACCGGAGACAGGCTTCTGTCAGAGAAAGTGCATTCAAGGTTTGCAAAGGTATATTCATCGTCGGCGAAGTACTGAACGGTATTTGCGAAGGGATAAGCGTAGTCATCCCCCACCTTATTGAAGTAATCCTGCGTATTCTGGTGCGGCGCAAGGGTGCAGTCGCCGATGAAGGACAGGGTGAAATACTCCGGAGTGGGTTCCGGCGTCGGGGTAGGAGTCGGCGTCGGGGTTGCTTCAGGCTCCGCGCTCTGCTCCACGGGCGGCGTCACGTCATCCGGCACGTTCACCGTGGGGTTGTACTCCGGCTGCGACACTCTGGCCAGCAGCGTAAACCAGAAAACTACCAGCAATATCGTCAGTAATCCAACGTTTACAAAAATCTTTTTCATTTTCTAACCTCAACCAACAAATAAAGCCTATACATTATAATGAAATCTCGACAATAAAGCAAGTGTCTCAGGCCGCGATTTTTCAAATTAATATAACTTAAGAATTACGCCTGTCCTCCGCATAAGCCTATGCCGCGCAGCGTCAAATAATTCGCCGCACCCCGCCGCGAAAAAAATGCGCCCCGAATAAATTCGGGGCGCTGCGCTAAGGAAAGGGATAAGGTAGGGTGTCAATTATCAGAGAAGTCCGCCGATCTGTATAAAGAGCGGAGCGAAAACAAGCGAGACAACGGTCATCAGCTTGATGAGGATGTTGATGGACGGGCCGGAGGTATCCTTGAACGGGTCGCCCACGGTGTCGCCGACGACGGCGGCCTTATGCGCATCGGAGCCCTTGCCGCCATTGTGTCCGCCTTCGATGTACTTCTTGGCGTTGTCCCAAGCGCCGCCGGCGTTGGACATGTAGATAGCCAGCAGAACGCCCGTAACCAGAGAGCCTGCGAGCAGTCCGCCGAGGGCAGCGGGTCCGAGCAGGATGCCGACAAGCAGCGGCACGACAACGGCCATAACCCCGGGGACGATCATCTCATGCAGCGCGGCACGGGTGGAGATGGAGACACAGGAGCTGTAATCGGGCTTTGCCTCACTCTTGAGGATGCCGGGGATCTCGCGGAACTGGCGGCGAACCTCTTCTATCATCTTATACGCGGCCTTGGAGACAGACTCCATGGTCAGCGCAGAGAACGCGAACGGGAGCATACCGCCTATGAGCAGGCCGATAACGACATTGGGGTCGAGCAGGTCAATAGCGTCGAGCTTGACCTCGGTGGCGTAGGAGACAAAGAGCGCGAGCGCGGTGAGCGCTGCGGAGCCGATGGCGAAGCCCTTGCCCATTGCGGCGGTGGTGTTGCCGACGGCGTCGAGCTTGTCGGTTATCTCACGGACATGAGGATCAAGGCCGCTCATCTCGGCGATGCCGCCGGAGTTGTCTGCGATGGGGCCGTAAGCATCGACCGCGACAGTGATGCCGGTGGTGGCGAGCATACCTACGGCGGCGAGCGCGATGCCGTAGAGGTCGCCGGTGACGGCGTAGGAGACGTAGATACCGACAGATATCAGAACAATGGGGACCCAGGTGCTCATCATGCCGACGGCGACGCCGGAGATGATGGTGGTGGCGGAGCCGGTCTCGGACTGAGCCGCAATGCGCTTGACGGATCTGTAATCATCGGAGGTGTATACCTCGGTGACAAATCCGATAACGAGGCCGACGATAAGGCCGGCGATTATTGCAAGAGCGTAATATATCTTGCCAAAGAAGGTATAGCTGAGAACGATTGACAGAACCGCAACAACAACGGCGGAAACGTAGGAGCCCATCTTGAGAGCCTTGTGGGGGTTGGAGTCATCCTTGCCGCGGACAAAGAAGGTGGCGATAACGGAACCGAGAATGCCGACAGCCGCGATTATCAGCGGAAAGATCGCACCGGCTCCGGTGAACAGTCCCTGAACGGAGACGCCCAGCGTGAGCGCGGAGACGAGCGCGCCGACATAGGACTCGAAGAGGTCAGCGCCCATACCGGCGACGTCACCAACGTTGTCACCGACGTTATCGGCGATGACGGCGGGGTTGCGGGGGTCGTCCTCGGGGATACCGGCTTCGACCTTGCCGACGAGGTCGGCGCCGACGTCGGCAGCCTTGGTGTATATGCCGCCGCCGACACGGGCGAACAGCGCGATGGACGATGCGCCGAGGGAGAAGCCGAAGAGGATGTTGTAGTTGCCGGTGATTATGTAGATAAGGCTGCATCCGAGCAGGCCGAGACCGACAACGCACATGCCCATGACGGAGCCGCCGGAGAACGCGACGCTGAGCGCCTTGTTCATGCCGCTGGTGAGAGCGGCGTTGGCGGTGCGGACGTTCGCCTTGGTGGCGACGCGCATTCCGAAAAAGCCCGCAAGTATCGAGAAGCATGCTCCGACGACGAAGCAGACGGCGGTGCCGAAGTCTATGAATATAGCGATCAGCACAAACAAAACTACGATAAATATCGCAAGTATTTTATATTCGGCGCGAAGGAAGGCACTTGCGCCTTCGGCAATAGCGGCTGCGATCTCCTGCATCCGGCTGTTTCCCGCATCGCACTTGCTGACATAGCGCGCCTTATAAAGTGCGAAGAGAAGTGCAGCCGCCGCGAAGAGCGGAGCCAACCATATCATCTTGTCCATTTTGAGTTCTCTCCTGTGTAATGAAATGTGTACCGGCTATTTTGCCTTGTGTTTGTGTATTTTAGCCTATAAATCATCTTTTTTCAAGGTCGGTCGGCATTAAAATTTTGCATTTTGACGAATTTCAGTTAAAACGCTGAAATGTTAAGATAATTAGCGCCGCATATAGGCATAATCAACAAATTTTTCGTATTTCTGCATGCCATGATTTTATACATATTTTATGTTATGTCAAAAATTGTGCAGTAAAATCATTTCATGTTCAAATTTCAGGAAGATTTGATGATTTTGCGTTCAAATTTTATTCGTCATATTTTACAATCTGTTGTATCATTATAACAGTTTTCACGACCCGACAATTTTTACTTGGAATTACGACGAAAGCAAGTTATAATAAAAAGATAGGAAGAGACCTTCAACGGAGGAGAGCTGACATGAACGACAGAGAGAAAAAATTCATACCTGATGAGGACGTGTATCTTTTCAATACCGGCTGCGCGCGCAAGGCGTGGCTGTGTTTCGGCTGCCGCTATATTCCGGAGCTTGGGGCGCACCGCTTTGTCGTCTGGGCGCCGAATGCGCAGCGGGTCAGTCTCGTCGGCGATTTCAACTCGTGGGATCGCGCCGCGACTCCGATGGAGTACATCGACGGCGGAGTATGGGTCTGCTTTGTCGAGGGGCTTTCCGACGGAGTTCTTTATAAATTCTGCGTCACCGGCGCCGACGGGCATGAGATACTGAAGTCCGACCCCTTTGCCGCGTGGAGCGAGCACGGAGAAAACACCGCCTCCAGGGTCTGGAAAGGCGGGAGCTATAAATGGACGGACGAGAGCTATATGAGCCGCCGCGCCGCGCGCGATTTCATGCGCGAGCCGATGAGCATATACGAGCTGCACCCCGGCTCATGGCGGGAGCTGAGCGGCAAGAAGCCCGCCTACCGCGAGCTTGCCGATTCTCTCGCCGTCTACTGCAAGCACATGGGCTTTACGCACGTGGAGCTTATGCCCATCACGGAGTACCCCTACGATGGGAGCTGGGGCTATCAGGTCACGGGGTATTACGCCCCGACCTCGCGCTACGGCAATCCGGACGATTTCAAATACCTTGTGGACAAGCTGCACCACACCGGCATCGGCGTCATCATGGACTGGGTGCCCGCGCATTTCCCGAAGGACGAGCACGGGCTTGCCAATTTTGACGGCACTCCCCTCTTTGAGTGCAAGGAGCGCCGCATGGCGGAGCACCCCGAATGGGGAACTCTGGTGTTCGACTATGCGTCGGATCAGGTGCAGAGCTTCCTCGTTTCGTCGGCCTGCAAATTCTTCGAGGAATATCACATAGACGGCATCCGTGTAGACGCGGTAAGCTCGATGCTGTATCTCGACTACGGCCGCCGCCCCGGCGAGTTTACGCCGAACCGAAACGGCGGGAATATAAACCTCGACGCAGTCGCATTCCTGCAGAAGCTGAATTCCACGGTGCTCGTAAATTACCCCGGCGCCGTGACGATAGCCGAGGAATCGACCGCATTCCCGAAGATAAGCGCCCCTCCGGAGGACGGCGGACTGGGCTTCTGCTTCAAATGGGACATGGGCTTCATGCACGATACGCTCGACTACATGTCCATGGACCCGCTCTACCGCAGTCATCATCACGACAAGCTCACCTTCTCGATGATGTATGCGTTCTCCGAAAACTACGTGCTCGCCTACTCGCACGACGAGGTAGTGCACTGCAAGAAGTCGATGATAGACAAGATGTTCGGCGACTACGACCAGAAGTTCAGCTCGCTGCGCGCGTTGTACGGCTATCAGTTCGCCCATCCGGGCAAGAAGCTGATATTCATGGGCGGCGAGTTCGGGCAGTTCATCGAGTGGAACTGGCGGCAGGGGCTTGACTGGCTGCTGCTTGACTATCCGCGCCATGAGCAGCTGCGGCAGTATTACCGCGCGCTCAACAGGATATACACCGCCACTCCCGCGATGTATGGCCGCGATCACGGCTGGGACGGCTTCAAGTGGCTGAACGTCGACGACCGCGAGCGCAGCTCCGTTGCGTTCATGCGCATGGAGCCGGACGCCGAAAAGGGCGCGTATCTTGTCTGCGCCTGCAACTTCACCCCCGTGCGGTACGACGATTTTCAGATCGGTCTGCCCATGGCCGGTACGCTCAAAGAGATACTCAACAGCGATGACGAGCGCTTCGGCGGCAGCGGAGTGAAGAACCCCGGCGCTGTGCGGACGCGCAGAGAACCGTTTCTCGATATGCAGCATTCGGCGCGTATAGTTCTCCCGCCGATGAGCTGTGTATACTATAAATTTAAACCGAGGAAGAAATAATTTTCAGCGAAAGGAAGTACGCCATGAAAAAAGAATTTCGTGAAATGCTGCGTGAAAAGAACCTCACCGCGCTGCCGAATGTGCTGCTGGCGTCGGCAGAGTGCGCGCCGCTGAGCAAGACCGGCGGGCTTGCCGACGTCGTCGGCACGCTGCCGAAGTCGCTTGCAAAGCTCGGCATCGACGCGCGCGTCATAACGCCGTATCACCGCGTCATCAAGGATAAATACGCCGACCGCGTGGAGCACATGTTCGACTTTTACTGCACACTCGGCTGGCGGCAGGCATATGTCGGCGTCGAGAAGCTAGAGCTTGACGGCGTGACGATATATCTCATCGACAACGAGCAGTACTTCGGCGATAAAATATACCGCGGCGGTCAGGCCGAGGGCGAACAGTACGCGTTCTTCTGCCGCGCCGTGCTCGACTGCATCCCGAACCTCGATTTCACTCCGCAGGTACTGCACTGCAACGACTGGCACACCGCGATGCTGCCGATGCTGGCAAAGACGCAGTATCAGGGCGGTATGCAGGCGGGACTCAAATTTCTGCTGACGATACATAACATCGCGTTTCAGGGCAAGTTCGGCTTCGACTACGTGCAGGATCTGCTGAACGTCGACAGCCGCTACTATACGCCGGAATTCATGGAGCTCAACGGCTGCGCGGACTTTCTCAAGGCCGGATGCGTTTTTGCCGACCGCATAAACACCGTCAGCCCCAGCTACGCCTCGGAGATAAAAATGCCGTATTACGCCGAAGGGCTTGAGGGCATCCTGAACGCCCGCAGTCACGAGCTTTCTGGCATCATAAACGGCATCGACAAGAAGGTGTTTAACCCTCATGCCGACAAGCTCCTCCCCGCGACATATGACCGCGGCCATCTGAAAGGGAAAGCCGTCTGTAAGGCTGCACTGCAGGAGCGGATGGGGCTTGAGCAGCGCCCGGACGTGCCGCTTGTCGCGATGGTCACGCGCATGACCGAGCAGAAAGGCTTCGATCTTGTTGCCTGCATACTTGACGATATCATGCAGCATGAGGACATTCAGTTCATGCTCCTCGGCAGCGGCGACGAGCGTTTTGAAAACTTCATGCGCGCGGCGGAATACCGCTACAAGGGGCGGCTGTGCGCGTACATCGGGTACAGCGAGGAGCTGAGCCATCTTGTCTACGCGGCGAGCGACTTTTTCCTCATGCCCTCGCGCTTTGAGCCGTGCGGCCTGAGCCAGATGATAGCCATGCGCTACGGCTCCCTGCCGATAGTGCGCGAGACCGGCGGCCTGCGCGACACCGTGACGCCCTATAACCGCTTCACCGGCGAGGGCAACGGCTTCTCGTTTGCAAACTACGACGCGTGGGAGCTGCGCGATGCGATACGTCTCGCTCTCAGCTGCTGGAACAACAAGGACGTTATGCGCGGGCTTATCGACCACGCGATGAAGGCCGATTTCGGCTTCGAAATTTCTGCACAGGAGTACGCAAAGCTTTATATATGGATGCTGTAAGAGAGACAGAAAACGAAAAAACATTTGAGATATACTTCGGCGGCACATACACCGAATGCTGGAGTGAGGATTACAGCCTTGCCGTCCGTTACAGCAGCCGCCGGAGCGTTACGGCAAGGCGGGTAGACGAAGTCTGGCGCGCCATAGGCGGCGACGCAGAGCTATGCGCGGAGCTTGAGTCGGCATCCTGTCCGGCGGCTATGCGCGAGTATTTCAACGCAGCGGCGACGGTATATGCTGCGGCGCGGGACTGCGTTGAGCGCGGTCTGCCGTTGGAGCGTCTGCGCGAGTGTCTGCCGGTGCAGAAAGGCCCGTTTGCATCGGCGGAGCTGATGCGGCTGCTGATGGATGACTGCGGGATGAAGCTCGAAGCCGCGCTTGAGATTTGCGCGGAGTGCTGTGAAGACTGCCGCATGGCGGATGCCGACGAGAAGGAGCTGCTGCCGTACCAGCCGCGCACGGCGCATATCGTCTCGGTGCTGCGCGACGTCAGCTCAAAGCAGCTCACGGCAGTGCACGACGCGCGGAGCATCCGGTTCCGCTGCCCCGTCGGCGCCGTCAGGAGCGGCGAGGAGCTTCGGCTAAGCTTCCGTCTAGCGTCCGGAAAAATAAACAGTGCCGCACTCGTTCTGTACGGCGACGATTTGGATCTTGAATACGCGATGGAAAGCTCCGGAGAGCTGTACTCCGCGTACATCGCGCCGCAAAGCCCCGCCGCACTCTGGTACTGCTTCCATCTGGACACAGACGAGGGCGAGCGCTGGCTTTGTCCGGACGGGAGCGGATATTACGGCAGGCTCTATTCCGAGCGCCGCAGCGGCTTCCGCCTGACGGTGTTCTGCCGCGACTTTGAGACTCCGGCCTGGTTCCGCCGCAGCGTGATGTATCAGATATTCCCCGACCGCTTTGCGTTCTCGGACGATGACACCGCGAGCCGCGGCATAGAGTATCACAAAAGCCTTGGCCAGACTCCGGAGCTGCACAAGAGTCTTGACGAGCCTGTACGCTACTGGCCGCGCGAATTTGAGACCTCGTATTCGCCGGACGATTTCTACGGCGGCACGCTGCGCGGCATCGAGAGCAAACTGCCGTACCTGAAAGAGCTTGGCGTGACCTGCCTGTACCTCAACCCCATCGTTGAGGCGCGCTCCAACCACCGCTATGACAGCTCTGATTATCTGAAGGTCGATCCGATCCTCGGCACGAATGAGGACTTCACGCATCTGTGCGTGACGGCGCGCGGCATGGGGATACGCATAATGCTCGACGGCGTGTATTCGCACACCGGAGCGGACAGCGTGTACTTCAACCGCTATGGTGCATACCCCGACACGGGCGCGTGCCAGGGCACGCAATCGCCGTATTACAGCTGGTACGATTTCCGCCATTTTCCGGACGACTACCGCTGCTGGTGGGGCTTCAAGGATCTGCCGGAGGTCAACGAGCGCAACGGCGCATGGCAGGACTTTGTCGTCAGCGGAGAGGACAGCGTCGTGAAAACGTGGCTGCGGCGCGGTGCATCCGGCTGGCGGCTAGACGTTGCCGACGAGCTTCCGGACGATACGCTCGCGCTCATCCGCTCCGCGGTAAAGAGCGTTGACCCCGACGCGCCGGTCCTCGGCGAAGTCTGGGAGGATGCGGTGATAAAGGAGAGCTACGGCGGGCGCAGGAATTACGCCCTCGGCTACTCACTCGATTCCGTTATGAATTACCCCTTCCGCGCCGCGGCGCTGGATTTCATCCACCGCCGCATCGACGCCTTCGTTCTGCGCGATTTTCTGATCTCGCAGCAGATGAATTATCCCGCTCCGATGTACTACTCGCTTATGAACCTCCTCGGCACGCACGACACCGACCGCATACGAACCGCGCTTGCTACGAGCACGACCATCCGCGGCATGAGCCGTGAGGATCAGCTGAGGCTCCGCTTCGACGATGAGTCTCTGCGTCTCGCGCTCAGGCGCGAAAAGCTGTGCGCCGTGCTGCAGTTCGCCATTCCCGGGGTGCCTAGCATTTACTACGGCGACGAGCAGGGCATGTGCGGCGTGGGCGATCCGTTCAACCGGCTCCCCTTCCGCGAGGGCGAAACGGAGCTGCATGATCTCTACGCACAGCTTGCCAACATGCGCGGCGCGAATCCCGCGCTCTCCACGGGCGACGCGGTGTTCATGGCATATAACGCCGACATCCTGCTGGTTCTGCGCTATGTCCGCGGCGGGGTCGATCACTTCGGCGCGAGCGCGGAAAACGGCGCATTTCTGGCCGTGATAAACCGCGGCGCGGCTCAGTGCTTCGACGTGGAATGCCCCGAGGAATATGACTTTGGGCGGCTCAGCGGCGTTGCCGACGAATTCAGTGCAAAAATAATTAAGGTATAAGGAGAATGACTATGAGCGTAAAAAAACTTGGCTTTGGCATGATGCGTCTGCCCCTGCTCAACAAGGACGACGACGGCAGCATTAATATTGAACTGACCAAGAAGATGGTCGATGTGTTCATCGAGCGCGGCTTCACCTACTTTGATACCGCGTGGATGTACTGCGATTACAAGAGCGAGAACGCTGTAAAGGCCGCCGTCGTTGACCGGCACCCGCGCGACAGCTTCACTCTGACGACAAAGCTGCACAACATGTATGTGCACAGCTTTGAGGACAGGGACAAGATATTCAACGAGCAGCTGCGCAAGACCGGCGTTGAGTACTTCGACTACTATCTTCTGCACGACGTCAATGTCCACAGCTACGAAACCTACAAGAAGTATGACTGCTATGAGTGGCTCAAGGAGAAGAAGGCCAAGGGGCTGACCCGCCATATTGCGATGTCCTTCCATGACAGCGCCGATTTTCTCGACAAGGTGCTGACCGAGTGGCCGGAGATCGAATTTGTGCAGCTCCAACTGAACTATCTCGACTGGGACAGCCTTGGCGTCCAGTCGCGCCTCTGCTACGAGACCGCGGTGAAGCACGGCAAGAAGGTCGTCGTCATGGAGCCGATCAAGGGCGGTACGCTGGCAAAGCTGCCGGAGCGAGTTGAGACCATGTTCCATGAGCACTCCCCCGCCGCCTCAAATGCGTCCTGGGCGATCCGCTTTGCGGCGAGCTGTCCTGAGGTGTTCATGGTGCTCAGCGGCATGAGCGACATGCAGCAAATGCTCGACAACACCTCGTATATGCAGGACTTCAAGCCGCTCGACGACGAGGAGCGCGCCATCATCAAGTCCGCCGTTGACATCATAAACGGTACTATAACCGTCCCCTGCACCGGCTGCTCCTACTGCACCGACGGATGTCCGATGAATATCGCGATCCCCAAATACTTCTCGCTCTACAATGCCGACAAGC
>OGYM01001103.1_pt1 | contig 20157 bp, 22 predicted proteins | sample 1576491 | NCBI WGS metagenome assembly OGYM01 (sample SAMEA3541515, study PRJEB24748) | human gut metagenome | biome: human gut; feature: human-associated habitat; material: faeces | place: China | collected 2012 | reverse complement strand
TTTTGTACATTTCAAGCTTTTTGTAGTATGTAAGTCTGCGCTTTTTGTGCTTTGCTCTCGGCCACGGATTGCAGAAGTTGATGAAAAGTCTGTCAATCTTATCGTCAGCCGTAATAATTTTGTCAAGCATTTCAACATTGTATTTTACAAGTAAAAGATTTGTAATATCATCCTGCGTTTTTCCGGCGTCCTCAAAAAGCTTTACAATTGTTCTTCTGCCGACGCCGAGCATATCAACCTTGATGTCAAGTGCGATAATGTTTTTGTCGGGATTTTTAAGCGCAAGCTGTCCCGCAAAACCGCCTTTGCCGCAGCCGATTTCAAGATACAACGGCTGTTCCTTTTTGAAAGCCTGCATCCATTTTCCGGCGTTTTCTTCGGGATTCTTTACATAAAAATTGCAAACGGAAAGCTCCGGTTCTGCCCATTTCTTTTTTCTGATTCTCATAATACCTCATTTTGCGGTGCGTACAGACGGCGCACTACCACATATAGTAATTTACCGTATCATTATATCAAATTGTAACAAATTATGCAACAAATATTTTGATAATGATGCTTACAGGTTAAATAAATTTAATCATATCGTCACAGGATTGCGATTTTGTAAAAATAATCTCGGAAAATTCTTTTGAAAGCTTGTTTACAAGCGGTAAAATTACAATATCTTCACTTTTGAAGTGACCTGCGTCAATAATGTCAATTCCGAGTGAATTTGCGGCGATAATCTCATGGTGCTTGATTTCTCCCGTGACAAGCACATCAACACCCGCCAAAGCCGCATTAAACACATTTGAACCGCCTGCACCTGACGATACGGCAACCTTTTTAACCCTGTCTTTAATGTCGGTGTAGCGAAGTCCCTTGCAGTCAAGATTTTTCTTTGCAAGCTTTGCAAAATCGTGAATATCGGTTTCGCTTTCAAGCTCACCCGTGAACATACACTCGCCAAGTTCCGACAGCACGGGCTTTTTGACTCCGAGTGCGTTTGCAAGGCAGATGTTTACTCCGAACTTTTCTCCGAGATCAAGGTTGGTGTGCATACAAACGGCGGAAATGTCCTTTTGTGCAAGCATATAGGGAACGGAAGAAGGCGAAAGCCTTTTTATCGGGGCAAAAATTACGGGATGATGACTGATAATCAGCTCACATCCCAGACTTTCCGCCTCATTCACAACATTTTCCGTAATGTCAAGAGCGACAAGCACACGGCTTACGGCTGTGCATTTGTCGCCCACAATAAGCCCTGCGTTGTCAAAACTCATCTGAGTTGCACAGGGCGCAAATTCTTCAAAAAAATTAAGTATATCGTTTATGGTTTTCACTTAAAGCTCTCCTCAAGAATGCGTGCGGTTTCGGCACAGACAGGGTTGCCCTTAGCCTGTTTTAAAAGTCTGCGCACACAGCCTTCAATAAATCTGCGGTGCATGGAGTTGTTTTTCGGATCAAGCCCGTAAAGGAAAAGGTCGCTTTCGGATACCGTGCGAACCTCACCGCTGTATTCGGCAAGAATGACCGTATAGCACTTGTTTGCTGCAGTACAGCAGTCACGCTTGATAACGCTGAAACCGTTTGCAAACAGCCAACGCATAAGCTCTTCACTTTTGGTCATAGGTTGAAGAATAAAGTGCTTTGACCTGTCCTTTGAATACTCCCAGTTTTCGATAATCTGCGAAATGAGTTCTCCGCCCATTCCTGCAATTACTATGTCATCAGCCTCATCGCCCGAAATTTTTTCAAGACCGTTTGAAAGCCTTGCTTCAATTCGATTGTTAAGACCGCTGTTGTTAATTGTTTCAATTCCCCGTTCAAGGGGCAGGGGGTTGATGTCTGCGGCAATCGCTGTGTCGCATCTGCCAATACGGCACAGCCACACCGGAAGATAGGCATGGTCTGTGCCGATATCGGCAACCTTTGCTCCGTCACGCACAAAGCCCGCACAAAGCGCAAGACGGTTATCAAGCGAAAAATCAGATGCGCCGTTCATTACGCAATTGCTTTGTTAAGGTCTGCAACGAGTGCATCTGCGTCTGCACCGTGTACCATACAAGCCTCTTCCAGAGACTCCATCTGGGAAGATGGACATCCTAAGCAATGCATGCCAGCGCCCATCAGCATCTGTGGGATCAGCTCGTCCATAACAACCAGCTCTCCGATCAGCATATCTTTATTAATCTGCATGGGTATTTCCTCCTTCTATATAGTATTAACTATATTAATACTTTTCCTTCGTCTTTGCAAGTCCGAAACGCTACTTTCCCTGGAAGCTATAACCAGCGTTGATGCAATTAGTCAAAACTAACTGACATTGCTTTGAATTTTAAACAATCGTGCAACAATTTCCACTTGAATATTCTGGGGTTTTAGTATAGAATAAAATCAAATGTATAGAATATATAAGGAGGTAATCTATTATGGCACGTGTTATTAGTGATTCTTGCGTATCTTGCGGTACTTGCGAAGGCGAGTGTCCAGTAGGAGCTATTTCCCAGGGCGATTCTCAGTACGTTATCGACGCTGATACCTGTATCGATTGTGGTGCTTGTGAGGCTGCTTGCCCAACTGGCGCTATCAGCGAGGCTTAATTATAAGATCATGCATAATGCCCCTTCCGGTAATCGGAAGGGGCATTTGTTATAAAAGGAGGTATCTTGTCCATGAAAAAACCATTGATCGGTGTTACCCCGTCCCTTGACCAGGAAACCAAAGACAGCACCTGCCGTCCCACCTATCTGGCAGCCATCCGTCATGCCGGAGGAATCCCGGTGATCCTTCCTTTAAAGGCTGAAACAGAAGATTTGAAACAGCTTGTGGAAACCTTAGATGGTTTTCTCTTTACCGGAGGTCCTGATATCCATCCATTTTATTTCGGAGAAGAAACCCACGAGAAATGTGGCAACGTTTCCCCGGAGCGGGATCAGATGGAGCTGTCCCTTCTCCCTCTGGTCATGGCAGCAAAAAAGCCGGTTCTTGGCATCTGCCGCGGAATCCAGCTTCTTAATGTCGGCCTGGGCGGAACCTTATACCAGGATATTCCCAGCCAGGTAACCCGGGAGTTTCCAATCGCCCACAAACAGCCATTTCACTACATTTCCTTTTCCCACCGCGTAGCCATCATCCCAGGTACAAGACTCCACACCATCTGCCAGGCAGATTCCATCGGTGTCAACAGTTCCCATCACCAGGCCATCAAAGCTCTGGCAAATGGACTGGTCGCCACAGGAAAAACCTCCGACGGTCTGATCGAAGCGGTAGAAATGCCTGATTATCCGTTTTTTGTCGGCGTCCAGTGGCATCCGGAGTATCTCTGGCCGGAAGATGCAGCTGCTGAACGGCTTTTTACGTTCTTCGTAACCGCTTGTAGTGAACATGCGTGAACATAAACCGCCTCCCGGTTCCATCACTCAAAACAGTTTCTTTCCACTTTTTCCAAACCGCTTTTTTCGAAAAAATGGCAGCTTCGTGGCCGCTGCTTCTGCGTGGCTCTTGCCACTCTTCTGAGTAGAGCGGATCGCTGCATCCAGCTGGCGGTAACGTTCCTCTTCCTTCTCATCGCTGACCCGCATCAGATATTCCACCTCCCGCATGACACGATCTGTCACCCGGTCACCTACGGTATTACTTACAACATCTCCCAGCTTGTCCGCCAGCTCGTTCTGAAGACGTTCCAGTTTCTCATCCATTGCCTGTCCAACCATATGATCAAACAGCATCTGAAGCTGCTGCAGCTTTTCCTGGCTGGTCAGGCACATTTCCCCTTGCGTCTCGTTTCCGACCGGACTCAGATCCTCATTTCCAGCGTCGTCTTCCGTATTTTCTTCTACGTTATTTCCTGTATGATTTTCTGTATTTTTTCCTACTTCTGCCTCCGCAGCCTGTTCTGCAGACGGAGTTTGCATTGCTGCCTCTTCCACACTTCGCTTCCGTCCTCCATCTACCACAATCCGTTTCTCACGCTTCATCTGCTCTCCCTCCATATCCGGTGCCGGCCAGCGCTCCGCCAGCCAGGTCTTTCTCATTTCCCTCTCCATATCCTCTTCCGTGATGGTAATCTCTCCACTCACACCGTTTAAACGGTCCAGAACCCCTTTGATCGCCTTCAGCTGATACCCTTTCTCTTTCAATTCCTTCACCCGCCGGAACAGACGGATATGATAATCGGTATAATACCGATGTCCCATCTCATTTCTCGGAATATTTAATTCCAGTTCTTCCTCCCAATAGCGCAGGACATGTGATTCCACATCCACCTTCTTCGCCGCATCCGATATCAGATAACGTGCTTCTGCCATACCATTTTCACCTCTTGTCCCAGATTTCCCGCCTGATCCACAGGATCGGTTTCTACAGACATCATATGCCTTGAGAAACAGTATTATGACTAAAAAAAGAAGCCCCTCGTCTCCAAGGAACTTCTTCCATCTTTTAGCTATTTTTCCAAGCACCCTCCATTGCTGCATCGTTACTGTTCACGCGTTGCGCAAACAGCAACGGATTTTGCCGATGCTTCGCATTCTAAATCGGCAAAATCTGTTACCTCCACGGTATCATACGGCATTTTCAGTTCAGAAAATGCCTACCCGTGTACAGTAACGCTACATCCTGCCTCATGACTGAGATCCCTGTCCCGGTCTTGTGGCATTGGCAAACTTGGTATACTGAGGCATCCAAACCAGATTCACGGTTCCAATCGGGCCGTTTCGCTGTTTTGCGATGATTACCTCTGCCATATCCTTCATCTCAGAATCTTTATTATAATAATCGTCACGGTACAGGAACATAACCACGTCCGCATCCTGCTCAATGGCACCTGATTCTCGCAGGTCAGAAAGCATCGGACGGTGATCCGTTCTGGTCTCGCAGGCACGGCTCAGCTGGGACAATGCCACCACCGGAGCCTGCATCTCTCTGGCCAGGGCCTTTAAAGAACGGGAAATCTCTGAGATCTCCTGCTGACGGTTATCGCTGCTCTTGCCGCTGCCGGTCATCAACTGTAAGTAGTCGATGATCACCATGCCAAGTCCGTGTTCCAGCTTCATTTTCCTGCACTTGGAACGCAGTTCAGAAATGGAAATACCCGGCGTATCGTCAATGATCAGTTTGGAACCACCGATGATTCCCACGCCTTCCACAACCGCATCCCAATCGGAATCCGTCAAAGTACCAGTACGCAGCTTCTGGGAATCCACATTGGACTCCATGGAAAGCATACGGTTTACCAGCTGCTCCTTGGACATCTCCAGACTGAATACCATACATGGGATTCCTTTCTTTACCGCCACATGGTCAACCACGTTTAAGACAAATGCGGTTTTACCCATAGACGGACGTGCTGCGATCAGGATAAAATCCGACGGCTGGAATCCGGATGTTTTATAATCCAGGTCAATAAAGCCCGTAGGTACGCCAGTGACCGTTTCTTTGGTCTTTGACGCCTTTTCGATATTTTCCAGTACGTTTAACGCTACCTGGCGGATCGGCACAAAATCACCGGAGCTGCGGCTCTGAAGCAGATCGAAGATCTTCTTCTCCGTATCTGCTAAAATCGTCTCCAGCGGATCTCTGCCCAGATAACAGTCATTGGCAATCTCCTCATTAACCCGGATCAGTCTCCGAAGCACCGCCTTTTCTTTTACAATCGTAGCATAATATTTCACATTGGCCGAGGTCGGTACTGTCGTGATGATATCCCGGACAAACTCCAGGCTTGACACCTCCGGCGGTACATCCTTTTCCTTTAAGCGGTTCTGTAAGGTAACCAGATCTACCGGCTTTCCCTCATTGAACAACTCCACCATGGATTCGTACATGACACCATACTGGTGCTGATAAAAATCATCTGCCATCACGATCTCCGATGCCGTGATAATGGCCTCTCTGTCCATCAGCATGGAGCCGATGACCGACTGCTCCGCCTCCAGACTGTGCGGCAGCACCCGCTTGATCAAAGCGTCGTCCATTTTTTCCTCCGTTTATAAAAAGAACCCTGCTCGCAGACGCTTATGGCCTGCGGCAGGTTATTTTCAGTGACATTCTTTTTCTTAAGCCTCGGTTACCTTCACAGCTAACTTTGCAACCACATCCTTATGCAGCTTCACCGGTACCTCGTGAGTACCAAAAGTCTTGATCGGCTCTGGCAGAACCAGTTTCTTCTTGTCAATCTCCAGACCAATCTGATCCTCGATCGCTTTACCGATCTCCTTGCTGGATACAGAACCAAAGGTCTTGCCGTTGGCACCCGCTTTGATGGACAGTGTCACAGAAGCAGCCTCTAATTTTGCCGCCAACTCTTTTGCTGCCGCTAACTGCTGTGCTGCTATCCTCTCTGCATTGGCCTTCTGCAGCTTTAAATCATTTAAATTCTTTGGAGTTGCCTCTACTCCCAGCTTTTTCGGTAAAATAAAGTTGCGGGCATAACCCTCGTTCACCTTTACAATCTGTCCCTTTTTACCCAGTGCCTTTACATCCTCTAATAATACAACTTCCATGGTATTTCCTCCTGTTTTTCAGGGTTTCTGTCTTAGCTGACCTCTCCCTTTTCTATCATTTCCGTAATTACGGCTTTTAAGCGTTGTTTCGCCTCTTCCATCGTCACGCCACGAAGCTGGGCTCCGGCAATGGCCCGGTGACCACCACCACCTAATTTTTCCATCATTACCTGGACATTGACCTCATCAATGGATCTTGCACTCAGATAAATCACGCCCTGATACTCCGTCAGAACGACTGAAGCCTTAATTCCTTTAATTCCAAGCAGCTCATTCGCTGTCTGCGCTGCGATGATCGTCGGGTTCTCAATGCCCTCCCCCTGACACTCACTGATGGCAAATGCGCCCTCAAATACTTCTGCCTTATCCACAGCCTTGGCCTTCACCTTGTACTCAGCCATATCATCACGGAATAATTTCCTTACTCTGGTAATATCCGCGCCGCTTCGCCGCAGATATGCTGCCGCCTCAAAGGTGCGGACACCCGCCTGGTTCGTGAAATTATTGGTATCAATGACAATTCCCGCATACATGGCATCCGCCTCCTGGGATTTCATCTTAATACCATCTGCAATATACTGCAATACCTCCGCTACCATCTCACAGGCAGAAGACGCATATGGCTCCACATAGGAAAGCACTGCATTTTCGATAATCTCACTGCTCTGGCGGTGATGATCCAGGACTACGATCGTTTTTACCATCTTCAGAAGCGCCGGAGCATCTGTGATACTTGGGCGGTTGACATCAACTACCACCAGAATGGTGTTCGCATCCACCAATTCTGCTGCCTGCTCTCCATTTAAGAACAGATCCTCTGGATAATCCGGATTGTTGACAAACCGCTCCATCATCGGACGTACCGAGCTTGTCACATCATTGATGACAATGTGTGCCTTTTTATTTAATGCTGTGGCAATCCGGTAGATACCAACCGATGCGCCAAAGGAGTCGATATCTCCTAGTTTATGCCCCATGATCAGCAGCCGGTCCTTGGTCTCCATCAGTTCCCGTAGCGCGTGGGCTTTCACTCTCGCCTTTACTCTGGTGGTCTTTTCTGCCTGCTGGGACTTGCCGCCGAAATATTCGATCTTCTCCGCACTCTTGATCACCGCTTGGTCGCCGCCGCGTCCCAAAGCCATATCAATAGCCATACGGGAAAATTCATAATTCTGCCCATAAGTCTCGCCACCCATACCAAGACCGATGCTTAAGGTCACCGCCATCTCATTGCCAATATTAACAGTCTTTACCTCTTCCAAAAGAGAAAAACGGTTATCTCTCAGTTCCTGCACATACCGCTGTTTGATAGCAAAGAAATACTTATCCTTCTCAAGCTTCTTTGTGATACCATTCATGCCGGAAATGTATTTGTTGATCTTACGGTCAATCAATGCCGTTAACAGGGATCGCCTGACCTCTTCTACGCTCTCTAACGCTTCGTCATAATTGTCCAGATAGATCAGTCCCGCAACCATCTTCTGGTCATTGATCTCCTGACGATAACGCAGGATCTCCGTCTCATCAAACAGATACACTGCAATCATCTCATTGGCAGTTTCCTCTGCGCCAAACAGCTCCTCCGCCTCTCCGATTCCCTGTATCCGGACTGGCTTTAAATCCACCCGGTACTTGCCATCACCCAAAGACGTATGAACGCTGCATTTTTCCTTAAGTTTTTCCAGCACTTCCTTAGTAATCTCCGGAAATAGTACGCTGATGCTCCGGATCTTGCTTTTTTCCCCTTGGACTAATTCTGAAAAGCACTGGTTCATCCACAAAATATGACCAGTTTCATCCGTCATGGCATATGGAATATCCAGGTCCATCAATAATTTCTTCTGGACCCAGGCATAATCCGCTGAGAAATCCACCAGCCCAGGAAGCAGCCCTTTCCGCTTATAAACATAAATCGCACCCGCAATTCCAAGATAGATCAGTGTAAAGAAAAACATGACCAGTCCGGCACTCAGATTAATGGCACCGACCACCACATTCATACAGATCACCAATACCCCAAGGTACAGCGGCCACTGGAAATACGCGTACATCTGTCCTTTTCGCTTTTTCTGATTCTTCATTCGGCCCTCTCCTTTGCAGACATTTTATGATGCCTCCGTTATGACCCTGCTCCTAAATACACCTATCTATTATATCATGTTCGAGAACTTTCGTCTATACAGAGCTTACATCTGAACATGACATGTCTGTACACAATATAAAATAGAATGTGCCTTGGCACATTCTCGCGTCGAGCGCGGTCGCTTGCAACATATTCCTTCTTCGCGCGAGTGCGCGATCCCGCGGAGCGTTTTTGTGTCATAGGCCAAAGCTTCCTATGACACAAAAAAACCCTGTATGATTTCTCATACAGAGTCTCTTCGATTTCTTTATTCAATTTCTCCAAATCCGACCGTAGCTTTTTATGTTCGTCTTTCCACACCTTATGAACATACACCTTGGTGGCACTATTCACACCCTTTAAGAATTGTTGTTCTCTACCCAATCAGGCTCATTAAGTATCCTACAAATGCGCCGCCCGGTGTTCCAATAATATTGCCGAGAAGAGCCATCAGGATACCGATCGGGACCAGCGCGCTGCTGTATGCACCTGCAAGTACCGGCGCTGTCGCAGTTCCTCCGATATTCGCCAGAGATGCAACCGCACAGGTAAAGATATCCAGTCGGATCAGCTTTGCAAGGATTACCATAACCGCTACATGGATCAGCAGGATCAGGAATCCGGCAGCCAGCCATACCGGTGCATTTCCCATAGCAGAAATATCTGCTCTGGAAGCGATCATCGCGATGACAATGTAAAGCATGATATTGGAAACTTCTTCCGTTCCCTTAATCTTTCCAAAAGGAGTCATTGCTACGATCAGACCTGTAGCTGTTACAAGAAGAACTGTCCAGGTTGCCTTATCAAAAACAGGCAGAACAGAAGCAACCATAACACCGGCATCCTTGGACAGAGAGGATATAAAGAAGGATACGCCGATTAAAAGAAGCATGTTTTTCCAGGTAAGAGGCCTCTTGTCCTCTCTTGCCTCTTTTTCCAGAGATGCTCCTACTTCATCGATCAGACGTACATCTGCCTTTGTCCAGGCGTTGAATTCCTTAGAGAAGTTGATCACCCACAGAAGGAACATAACATAGAGTACTGCACAAACCGAATCCATTACCAGAGAATATGCCAGGCTTTCTTCACTTACATCCAGAATTGCCTGAATCGCCAGCATATTACTGCCGCCGCCTAACCAGCTTCCGCACAGTGCTGCAAGTGCTTTCCAGCTTTCCGGACCCAGTAATTTATGGAAAATGCCATAGCTTACTACAAAACCAACGCCGATTGAAATACTTGCTGAGAAGAAACCGATCAGCATTTTCGGTCCTAATTTAATGATCTTTTTCAGATCACAACGCAGCAGCATTAAAAACAGCATTGCATAAAGTAACGGATTTTTGATCGCTACGTAAATGGCTGACGTATCCTTCAGATCCCATACTTTCATAGTACATAAAAGCATCATGCCTAAATAGATCAGAACGATCGGCGGTGCAAACTTAAAAAAAGTCTGTGCGCCTTTTCCCCGCAAGTACACAGGAAGATTGACCAGAATTGCTGCCAGCAGCATTAAAGTGGCCAGATAGATAAATCCATCATGAATCATTTGAAATGCTCCATTCCGCCACCAGATATCGGTGGACTTTATTTTCTTATTCAGAACAAGTCATAACAGGCGGTTGAAATTTTTAGCTCCCCCTTCCTTCTCCATTTCGATACCTTTTCACAAACCGCAAACCAATGCGGAAACAGCACAGCAACTTGTTGCCTCTTCACAATGTTGATGCGAAAGCTTGTAAAAAAAAATCCAGAATAATGTTCTGGACCTTCGAATTACATCCTGAATGGTTTTACTGCCCTTCCACATTGCCGTTTCTTTTTTTGACTTTTCCTCTACGTAGTATAAAGGGTGTCAGCAAAAAAGTCAATTTTCAGACATAAATATCCTTAAAAGAAATTTTAATGCAGTTTCTTATATTTTCCCAGCTTTCAGAAAAAACAAATTTCTTTTTCTTATTTCGATTTAATGCCAATATCTATCATAGCTCCATCTGGTGAACCTGATCTTCGCGCAAGCGTGCCTCATTAGTATTTAGCGCCTTTTTGTGTAACAGGAAATTCCCTGCTACGCAAAAAAAAGGATTCCACATGATCTCTCATATGGAATCCTTAAATGATGCTTCAAATTAATTAGATAAAACCTTACTTTATCCGTGAAAACCCTTATTTTATAAGGATTACTCCATGGTGTAAGGCATCAGTGCCAGATGACGTGCTCTCTTAACAGCAACAGTCAGAGCTCTCTGATGTTTTGCACAGTTTCCTGTGATTCTTCTTGGAAGGATTTTTCCTCTCTCAGATACATATCTCTTTAATTTGTTGGTATCCTTGTAATCGATCTCACCGTTCTTCTCGCCACAGAATACACAAACTTTTTTTCTTCTGCGAACTGCGCCGCCTCTTCTTACCTTAGCGCCGTCAGCTTTATCATTCTTATTGAATGCCATGGTCCCTAACCTCCTTATTATAATCGGAAACTTAGTTAAACGGAAGTCCTTCGTCCTCGACTCCGTCCGGGATGTTCATGAATCCGTCTCCAATGGCACTGGAAGGTGCTGGTCTGGACTGCTGATAGCTGTTGCCATAACCGCCTTCATTGCCGCCGGATGCGTTCTTGCTGTCTGCAAACTCCTGATCATCCACAACTATATCTGTCGTATAAACTTTCTGACCGTCTCGATTGGTATAGCTGCCTGTCTGAATCCGTCCGGAGACCAGAACTCTCATGCCCTGTCTGAAATACTTCTCAGCAAACTCTCCTGCTCTGTCAAAAGCGACACAGTTGATGAAATCTGCTGTCTGCTCATTACCATCCTGGTTTCTGCGGCCTCTACGGTCTACTGCAAGGGTATATCTTGCGATTGCCATAGTACGCTCGCCCTGGGAATATCTCACTTCTGGATCACGGGTCAATCTACCCATTAAGATTACTCTATTCATACGATCACTCTTTCTTTGTCAGTTATGCTTCCTGTCTTACGCATAAGTATCTGATAACTGGCTCCATAATACGAATGTGTGCTTCCACTTCGTTTGGACATACAGAATCAGACTCGAACTGGATGAAATAGTAGAAAGCCTCTTTCATCTTCTGAATCTCGTAAGCAAGTCTCTTCTTACCCCATTCATCAACATTTGTCACAGTACCACCGAAACGGGTAATATAACCCTGTACTTTCTCGATAGCTGCGGCTCTCTCGTCATCTTCGAGTTTTGCGCTAAGAACAACGGCTAATTCATATTTGTTCATAGTATTTACCTCCTTTTGGTCTCTGGCCCCCGCCTTCAGTTCGGGAGCAAGGAATGATGTGTCACGAAAAATAATTATAACAGAGAGTTCCGCTAAAATCAAGGACTTTTTGCGGCTTTTTTCGTGTTTTTTCTTTTTACTTTTTTCTGCCTTTTCTATTTTGCTGGCTGGTCTCCTGGCTTTCTCAGCCCTCTGGTATTTTTCTCCACCAGCTTCCGCTCCACCATGATCTGATGTCCGCATCCCAGACATTTCAAGCGGAAATCCGCACCTACACGCATGATCTCCCACTCCTGACTGCCGCAGGGATGTGGTTTTTTCAATTTTACAATATCTCCAACTTCATATACGATGCTTCTATCCATATCTGTCTTTTCCTATTTTTTGTTCTGATTTCTATGTTTCTGTATCTTCAGCTGCAGACCTGTGTTTTCCAGACTATCCATCAGCCTATCGCAAAATCACCTTGGCATTCCCCAGGATTTTTTCAATCTGACCCAATTCTTCTCCCGTAAATGGTGCGCCCTTTAACGCGCCTAAATTGCCTAACAGCTGTTTACTGCTGCTTGCGCCAACTAATACTGTCGTTACTTCCGGACGTCTTAAAATCCACCACAATGCCATCTGCGCCAACGTCTGACCACGGTTCTTTGCAATTTCATTTAATTTCCGGATCTGTTCTAAATGTTCTTCTGAAAGATAACGGTCTGCCACGGTTGTTCCTACCCTGGAAGCTCTGGAACCCGCTGGGATTCCATTTAAGTACTTATCCGTCAATGATCCCTGTGCCAACGGGCTGTAGGCGATACATCCCACGCCTTCTTCCTGCAGCACATCCAACAGTCCATTTTCCACCCAACGCTCAAACATATTATAACGGGGCTGATGGATCAGACACGGCGTTCCATTGTTTCTTAAAATCTCAATGGCCTTCTTCGCCTCTTCTGCCTGATAGTTGGAAATACCCACATACAACGCCTTACCCTGTCTCACAATGTCTGATAATGCACCCATCGTTTCTTCCAGTGGTGTCTCCGGATCTGGACGATGGTGGTAGAAAATATCCACATAGTCCAGATTCATGCGTTTCAGGCTCTGGTCCAGACTGGCCATCAAATACTTTCTGGACCCCCAATTGCCATAAGGTCCCGGCCACATATCATAACCAGCTTTTGTGGAAATCACCATCTCATCCCGGTACGCAGACAGCTCTTCATGAAGAATTCTTCCGAAATTCTTCTCTGCCATTCCTTCCGCCGGTCTTCCATAATTATTAGCCAGATCAAAATGCGTGATTCCATGATCGAACGCGCAGGTAATGATTTCCTTCTGCTGATCCAATGGCTTTTCAAGTCCAAAATTCTGCCACAATCCCAAAGAGATCTGTGGAAGAAGCAGTCCGCTCTTTCCACAACGGTTGTATTTCATTTCCAAATAACGATTTTCTGCTGCCTGACACATCTGTTCCTGCCACTCAAAATGTGTGTAAATATACTCACATTGAGATAATGTAAACTCTCACAAGTTTTACTTACTGTTTCATCGTGTATGCTTTGGATTGACCAAAATCATATCTACTCACAAGTTCTTGTACACTCCACAGTCGTTAATTCCCGTGTAAGCCCACGGTACATACCTACGTTTGCGTTTATTTATGCAACTTCGTAAGTCGTAGCATCTCTCAGATTAAGTGCGGCATTGAAATCTCTGTCTTCGATATAACCACAGTCACATTGGAAGATTCTGTCTGAAAGTTTTAAGTCTTTCCTGATAGCTCCGCAGCAGTGACAAGTTTTCGATGATGGATACCATCTGTCTACTACGCGAAGTTCAATTCCGTTTTCCTTGCATTTCGCTTGAAGTTTTGTTCTAAATTCATAAAACTTCTGCGAAGCAACTGCCTTTGAAAGATGTTTGTTCTTCATCATTCCTGATACGTTTAAATCTTCAATCGTTATATAAGATGGTTTGGTTTTCACCATCTCTGCGATTGTTTTGTTGATATAGTCAGTACGGATATCGTCTATTTTATGATGAAGTTTCTGTACCTTAAGCTTTTGTTTCTGTATATTCGCTCTTTGAGTGGACTCTCCTTTCTTTAAATTCTCATACTTTCGAGAAAGACTTCTCTGTCCTCGAATAAGCTGTTTTTCAAGTTTCTTTAATTTTGCAGATTTGTTAATGTTCTTATAAGTTTTACCATTCGAAACAATGGCAAAATCCTTTAATCCAAGGTCAATGCCTATTCCTTCATTGGAATTATTGGCTATCTTGTTATTTGGGATTTCGATAAGAACTGAAACATAGTATCGGTCAGCTTTTATTGAGACATGACCGCTTTTCATCACATACCCGTCTTTGGTAGTAGGAACGTATCCTTTTTCTTTCATACGAACCCAACCAAGTGATGGAATATTCATTCTGTGTCTTTCGCATCGGCAATCCTTTGGATTATTCTTTACGAAATACATCTTCACATCAGATTTTCCCTTCTTTTTAAAATTAGGAAAAGCACTTTGATGTTTGAAAAATCTGGTAAACGCGACACAGCCATTTTCGATTGAACGCTTTACAGATTTTGAACTGACTTCCTTAATCCATAGCTTATCTGGATTTTTAGGAAGATACTCATTGTTCAGCCAGACACTAAAACTTTTACCACTCATAAACTTTTCTCCATTGTCATGAAGCTCTTTGTTATGAGCGAGATAGAAGTTGTAAATATATCTACAAGTTCCTATTGTTTTACGAATCTTAACTTTCTGTTCCTCTGTCGGATTGATTTCCGTCTTGAAGCTCTTTAGCAATATCCTCATCCTTTTCTATTTGCTTTTTATACTTACGAAGCCCGTACAATCTACAGGAAAACACATGGAGTATTGAAACAATATCCTGCACGAGTTCTTCTTGTGGTGATAATGCTTCATTATTTACCACCATAATGGTTGTGTTAAACTTCATACAGAATTTTTCAAACCAATCATAACCAAACCTGATAAATCGATCTTTATGGGTTACGATTATGGTTTTGATTTTTTGCTCCATTACTTCATCTAATAACTCATTCCACTGTTTACGATTGTAATTAAGTCCACTCCCATAATCTTCAATACATTGGTCTACAATAATTCCTTTGGCATTACAAAACTGTCTTAAAAATGCGACCTGGTTTTGTAGATCATCTTTTTGGTTTCTCGTAGACACTCTCGCATAAATAACTACTTGACGTTGGTCATTTTCGGTATTGATGCCTTTAAATTGAAGATACTGGTCGTAAGTGTAATAACGCCTGTCAGTTGGAGTTCGATTGGCTTTTAGAGTTCCTTCCCTATCCCAGCGTTGCAATGTCTTAACAGACACGCCTAACAATTCAGCAAAATCTTTTGGCTTGTAATTTGTGATATTTGGTGTGTTCATAATAGCTTACTCCTTTGAGTATATTTAAACACGTTTAGTCACATTCGTCAATTGTTTTAATTTCTTAACATTTTCTCCTTTTCATTTCTCATTACCACACACCTATCGTCTATCTGATGTTTGCGCGTCTTCACTGCAATTCTCACCTAATACACATCTTTGGAATACCTGTCCGATGGGTTCTGTGATCACCAGATCCGCATGAGCTTCCTTTGCTGTCACCGACTTGTTGATCAAAACCAGCTTATTTCCCTCATAATAATCCACCAGTCCAGCCGCAGGATATACAGTCAGGGAGGTTCCGCCGATGATCAGCATATCCGCATGGCGAATAGCATTGACCGCCGCCGAAAGCACCTGCTGATCCAGTCCTTCTTCATATAATACCACATCCGGTTTAATGATTCCACCGCAGCTGCACCGAGGAATGCCCGCCGCATCTGCAACAGCTTCCAATCCATAAGCCTTTCCGCATCGCATACAATAATTCCGATGAATGGAACCATGAAGCTCCAGCACATTCTTACTTCCTGCCATCTGATGCAGTCCATCAATATTCTGGGTGATGACTGCTTTTAATTTTCCTTCCTGTTCCAGCTTCGCCAATGCCAGGTGCGCTGCATTCGGCTTTGCATTCTGGAAAATCATCTTGTTTTTATAGAAACGGTAAAATTCTTCTGGGTTTCTCATAAAAAAACTATGGCTGATGATGGTCTCTGGCGGATAGGCATATTCCTGATTGTACAAACCATCCTGGCTCCGGAAATCCGGTATTCCGCTTTCTGTCGATACCCCCGCACCACCAAAAAACACGATATGGCTGCTCTCCTGTATCCACTGCTTTAAAATCTCTTCCTGCTTTACGTCCCGATCCTTTATCTCCTGCATCTCTGCCACCTCCTGTATGTCTTATGCCAGCCTTCTGCGTACTGCAATTCATACGCCGCATGAGCTTCTGCGTTCACAACATCCCGTCAGGTTTCTATTTTCCTACCATTCTGAACCTGCTCATTTAACCATACCTGAGCCTGCTCCAGTCCGTCTTTATCAAATGGAAAATACCTGGTGACCTTCTCTTCGTCTGGCGTTGCAGCGGAGCACAGCTTTCCAAACCAGCAGATTGCCGCCAGCCGGTCTCCCTCTTCCTCACTGCTCTGCTTCTCCAGAACAAACCTCAGTTCTCCATCACTTCCCGTAAACCGGCTTTTTTTCAACAATGGAATTCCCATGATGCCCTTCAGGTTTATCATTTTTCTTCCTTCTTTCTATCGATCTATCTCACGCAATGGGCGCCAACCATTATAAAGAACCGTCATCACCTCTGTCAGCAGCCATCCAAACACTACATCAATCACCGAATGCTGCTTGATCAACATGGTAGACAAACAGATCGCCCAGGTCACTCCCCTGGAGATCCATTTCATCTTCTTATTATCCCGAAAACTACGACTCTGACAAATAATCCGGTGCACCGATACAGTACTGGAAACATGAATGGATGGACACACATTGTAAGGTGGATCCACAGACCGTAAAAAACGGACGATCTCCGCACAAAAATTATGCGTCGTAATCTCTCTCCTAAGATCCAGCCCATTAGGCCAAATAGCATAAATCACCAGACAGATCGTTGCACCCCCTAACATGACAAAGCACAATTTCAGATAATCATAACGGCTTTTCAGCATAAACCAAATCATAAAAACCGGAACCCATGCATACCACAGGAAATAGGGAATCACGAACCATTCACAAAATGGGATCCAATCGTCAACCGGACAATGAATGACCACATTCGGTTCCTTCACCACCAGCTCCAAAAGCCCAAACCCCGCCAAAAATACAAACAGATACAGTCCCACCAACGCATATTTATGTGTTTTGATCCAATGAAGCATACTGCACATGATTCCTTTCCATTCCAGCTTTTAAGCCAGACAACTGTTATTTCATTATGCTCATTATAACAAACACGTGTGAAAATTCCCATAGAAAGTTATTGCTTTAAAGAAGAAGTTTTCCCTTCACTTCCAAACCAATAATCCATGGCTGCTTCAATTCCAGAAGCTCCGTAATGCGCTTCTGTCTGGGGACACCAAGGACGATATTCGCCTTGAGTGTTCCCTTTTCTTTTTGGGAAAATTCAAAGCTGCGAATGTGAAATCCCATCTCTGAAATGCAGTTTTTCAGTTCCAACAGCTCACCCTGGCCACCGGCAATCTCTACGGTCAGTGAAGTCAGGGCTTCCCGATGCAGTCCTACGATGGAACCACGGCCAAGAAACATCTCCGCCAGCACCACAATGATCGAAGTGGCAACACCCAGATAGATCATCCCCGAGCCGACTGCCAGACCGACACCCACTGTCGCCCAGATCCCTGCCGAAGTGGTAATACCGCTGACGTTTTTATTTCTGGCAATGATTATTCCAGAACCCAGAAAACCGATCGCTGTAACCACACCAGCCGCCACACGGGACGGATCAACTCTCACATATTCACTCACCACATCGGTAAAACCATATTTGGAAATCATGACCATCAGTGCCGATGCCACGCCCACTACGGTATGGGTACGCACTCCCGCCGGTTTCCGCCTGTTTTCCCGCTCATGTCCAATGATTCCTCCGCAGAATCCCGCAATCAGCAGTCTGCCAATCATCATCAGTTCCTTCTCCAGTGCAAATTCCATGTAACCCCTTCTTCCGTTCTTTTTTCATGTCGATTCATTCACACATCGCTTGTATGATTTGTAAGATATGTTCGCAAGGAAATCTGCACTGGTCAAGATTCTATTTTCAGATATTTTTGAACTATTTTCAGATTATGCAGATCAAACCATCATACGCTGCGTGAATCCCATATTTGCTTCCTTCTTGTTCCAATTCCTGCTGCAGCATTCCACAATTATGTGAAAAATGGGTTGCATATACTTTCGTACTTTTAGAGTAACAGTCATGCTTTTGTAACTCCTGTAAAAATTCCCAGTTTTCCGAAAATCCCATATGCCGTCCTTCTCTTGCTTTTCTAGCACCAAAGGTACAATCCAGACTGATCAAGTCAAAAGGCTTATTTCCCAGATGCGTATAGGTCTCCTCCAGAAGCAGCCCCGTATCATTTCCATACAAAAACCGGCTGTTTTCATCCTCAATCAGATAGATCAGGCAGTCCTCCTGCGGATCATGCTGTGCAGGAATCGCAGTAACCGTAAGTCCACACAGCTTCACCGTTTCATACGGCACCAATTCATGAAACACAATCGACGGATTTTCCTCCATCCCAAACTCTTCCCTCAGGCTTCTCCTTCCAAATCCACAGACCTTTCTATTTCCATATACCAGAAGTGGACGCTCCCAGGCCGGTTTACAGTAATCAGCTGCACTTCGTCTGGTCAATTCAGCCCCATCAAAATGATCCGTATGAGAATGTGTTACAAACACAGCTTCCAACTGGCTCAAATCCAGGTTCCACCGCATTTTTTGATAGTAAATATCCGGTGTAAGATCAATTAGAATCTGATCATTGATCAATACGCTGCTGCGGCATCTGGCTTCTGCACTTCCTGCTCTTGCCGTTTTCCGACACAGTTCACAGGTACAAAACATCGCCGGGATTCCTTCTGCTGCAGCCGTTCCGAGATACTGTATTTTCATCAGGCATCGGTCTCCTTCCATACACCTTTTACTGCCTTTCCGTCCATGTCTGCATCCGGGGTAATCCCCAGCCAGGTCAGCATCGTAGGAAGAATATCCGTGATGCACATCTTGTCAATGGTTTTTGCCTGGACATCCTTTCCATAGCTGAAAAATACAGTACGATATCCATCCTCATCCGGAAGATATCCGTGAAGTCCTTTATAGTGACTGACTACTGTATAGTGATGTTCTTTGTCTGCCTCTGCTTCATATCCTGTTTCAAAAGAATAATCATTTGCCGCTTCCAGCACATACTCTGCCTTCTGATCACAACCATAAGGAGCAAATTCTTTCCGTCCCATGACTGCTTTGACTCCAGGTACTGTCTTAAAATATTCTGCTGCCATCCGGCACGCCTCTCTGTCATCCTCCGATTCTGCATTTCTCGGATACAGATACGCCATTCCGTCACAGCCATCCATATAAACCTGATACTCTTTTAAATAACCGTCCTGATAAGTGCTGTATCCCATATCCTGAAGTGCCATATTTCCGTGGATTGCATAGGTTACATCCTTTTGTCCATGATCGCCGGTCACCATAAGCGTCACATTTTCGTTCCGTTCCTGTCTCCGATCACAGTATTCCATCAAACGTCCTACAAATCGATCATATGCCCGTAAATATCCATGTATCCGGCCTCCCTCAATGCCAACCTGGTGTTTCTCGTCATCCAGGCCATAAATATGCAGCATTGCAATATCAAAATCTTCTTTTTCAATCGCATGCTCAAAGCAATGAATCATCGCCTGATCCAGATCCGGCTGTTTTCCATAAAACCAGGCCTTTGGCAATTCTCTTCTGGAAAGCATCGTCCGGATTGCAAATCCCGGTGTTCCATATTTTCGCATCATATTTAACTGGGCAAAAAAAGTACGAGTATTCCATTCTCTCGGTTTTGCCGGAGAAAGTTCTGGCATGGAATATGCCATTTTCGCCCCACCACTGACCGGCCATGACAGCGATAATACCTTTTTTCCATTCTCAGCAGCATAATCCCATACTGCTTTCCGTTTTAACGCGTATGCGTAGGAATTCCACTTTGGATGCTTCTCAAATGGAAGAAACTGATAGTTATTCACAACCCGATGAGAATTGGGTACGCAGCCTGTCGCTATGCTGGCACCAGATAGGATTCAATGCCACTTCCTCACCTGCCAATGTCTTTGCCTTCAACTCC
>OGYM01001093.1_pt1 | contig 20272 bp, 19 predicted proteins | sample 1576491 | NCBI WGS metagenome assembly OGYM01 (sample SAMEA3541515, study PRJEB24748) | human gut metagenome | biome: human gut; feature: human-associated habitat; material: faeces | place: China | collected 2012 | reverse complement strand
GGGTGTGGGTCATGCAGTCACGGTTAAACATGCAGTTGGTAATTGCCCCCACCTGCGCCGACGCTTCGTTAGCATGGTGTACCGGATAGCCAAACGGCGACCACAGTTTGTTTTTATCGTACGCCCAGTATTCCTCACCCAGATTCCAGCGCTCGGCAATGGCGTATGAACCATCCGCAAGATGGCTCAACTCTCCTTTGCGATGCGCCAGGCGATAGTAGAAATCCTTGATAAAGTTGGGATCGCCCGCTTCCAGTTGATCCCAGCGGATCTCCGCATATTCCTCAGCCGGAAGCACGCGCTTGAACACGCCTTTGCTGTAGCAATACGTGAAGTCACGGTGCAACTGCCCGTAGTTACACCAGATACCGTAGTCGTCAAACAGGTTCAGGCCGATCAGATTGCCGATAACGCGGCCATCGTCCTTGTCGTCAAAATCTTTCGGGCCGTGCGGGAAGATCGTGGTATGGACAAAGTTTGCCACGCAGGTATTCCCCCCGGTGCTCGGTACGCCAAAATCCTTTACCCGTGGAATATTGAGCTGCGACATGCAGCGGATCGGACATGAGTGGCAACCGCTCATTTTCACGGTGTATTTTTCAGCCGCCGGACCTAAGTCAAACACGGATTTATAGGTGCGAAAGCCGACCGTATTTTGATTACCCGGCGGGATCTCGCCGGTTTCAACAGGCCCGCCCTCTGCGGCCCCCCAGAACAAGCCTTTACGCGCCGTCCAGCGCGAGGCCGGTGAGGAAAATTCCGCCCATGCCTGCGGGGTGCTCGGCACAACATGATTATTATTGGCGCCAATCAGCTCCGTCATCATGTAGTCATTCAGCCGCTTCATCTCTTTGCGATCGGCAATATTGACCCCTTTGGTGCCCTCAACGGCAATGGCCTTGAGGTTTTTCGACCCCATCACCGCGCCGGTTCCCGCCCCGCCGCTGTGGTTACGGCTGTTGAGCATACAGGAGAGCGGCACCAGGTTTTCACCCGCCTGACCAATGGCCGCCACGCAGGTCTCCGGGCTGGTTATACGGCAAATCTCTTCGGTCGTAGCGCGCGTCCCTTTGCCCCACAGAAAATCTGCTTTTTCGAGGCTGACCTTGTCATCTTTAATATTGATCCACACAGGCGAAGCGGATTTACCCTCAATAATAATCGCGTCGTACCCGGCAAATTTCATTTGTGCCGCAAAGAAGCCGCCCATATGCGCATCGACAACCAAATTACCTTTAGTAAACGTAGAGAGCGAAGTGATATTGACGCGGGAACTACAGGGCGCGCCAGATCCGGTCAGCGGGCCGGTGGCAAATACCAGTTTATTTCCTTCATCGAAAGGTTTCGTGCCAGGCGGAACTTCGTCATACATAATTTTGTAGCCGAACCCCATTCCGCCGACAAATTTTTTATATTTACTGGAATCTTCGAGGGTAATATCGCCTGTTGTAAGATTGACCCGTAATATATTACCTGTCCAACCGTTAGCCATAATGTTTTCCTTTGCAAGATTCAAACAGTAATATCTTTCCACTCGATAACTTTCAGCGCCCCTGTTGGACAGGCGCTGGCGCACTCGCCGCATAAAACACATTTTGACGATTTTTTCGTTTCGCTGTTTACGGTAGCCATCATCCAGGGGCAGGCAGTGGTGCAGGCGCTACAGCCAATACACCGCTTATGATCAACCGCGATGCAGCCATCGTCCTGTTTCCAGGTAATTGCGCCGATTGGGCAGACCTTCATGCACTGCGGGTCCTTACACTGGCGACAGGTATCTGCGGTGTAGTTTAAATCGCCATACAGGCCGCCGCCGGAGCCGACGCCGTTGTCGCCAAAGAAGTAATTACGGTGAATCTTAATGCGGGAGAAGAACGAGCCCACGGCGCCATCGTTGTAATTGGTGCAGGAGATTTCGCAGCGATGGCAGCCTGTGCAGCGGGCGCGTTGGGTCACTAATACCCCTTTGGGCGTGTTTATCAGTCCTACCGTACCGCTATCAACGTCTTCCTGTTTGCAGCCAAAAAGTGACAGCAGCGCGGGAGCGATAGTTAATCCTGCCAGACCCTTTCCTGATATACGCAGAAATTCGAGCCGCGTTAAGCCAAAATCTAATATTGGACGTTCGACCTGGTTCATTTATTTCGCATCCTCTTCGCAAACACAGTGCTGACAACACCCGATGTTTTGCCCTAACCGGATCGCATACGTCATATCATTAAATACAAATAGACTAATCCTAAAGAGTTAGGCACATAAATAATGTGGTTATTCAGTGCTATTAACTTTGATCGTTATCAATTAAAAACCGGAAGTGAAATAATAAAAGCGGAGTGATATTTATTATCATTTAGAGGATATAAAACACGGCAATCTATTAATAATTAATAATGTGACCTCGTTCCCATTATTAATATCAATCGCCTTCGTTATATATTAATATACATATCGATATTAATATAAACGCGATATCTGATTATTTACAAGGTGAAGAATTTAAATACCGGGAATAAGGGATGACGAAGCGAGCGCCATCCCTGAGAGAATTATCCTGCCAGGGCTTTGATAACCGTTTCCATCGCCTGTTTTTCAAGTTCGCTGCGCTGGAGTCGCTGGTTCGCCATGGCGGTTCGTAACACTCCCGCAATCACGATATGCTTCGGCTCTTGCCCCAGGTCGCGCATCTCCAGAACCACTTTGCCAACCACTCTGCACATCTCACGGTACAGTTCGTCGTCTTTTGTCAGGTTTCCCATTATTGTCTCTCATCGCCAGCACAAACAAACAGCATATATCACTCTAACGATGAAGACAAAACTCAAATAAATCAAACAAATAAACAGAGTGACTATTCAACTTAACCGATATCCGTCACCTCACACTCTGTAACTTGCTCACCCGTTCGGCCAGGCTCTTTTATAGGCCGGATAAGCGTCACGCTATCCGGCACTACGTGGTATTAGTTATTGACCGGAATCACCGCGCCTTTGTACTTCGTGCGGATCCAGTCCTGAATCTCTTTTGAGTGCAGAACGTCAACCAGCGCCACGATGTCTTTTTTCTTCTCGTCGCCACGATGTACGGTAATGATGTTGGCGTACGGATTGTTTTCTCCGCTCTCAACGGCGATCGGATCGTTAACCGGGTCCAGACCTGCGTCGATAGCGTAGTTGGCGTTAATCACCACCGCATCGCCTTCATCGTTGTTGTACATCTGTGGTAACAGCGCCGCTTCCACGTTCGGCAGGAACTTCAGTTTTTTCGGGTTATCCACGATGTCGCTGATGCGCGCGCTGACCTTATCCACGTCCGGCTTCAGTTTGATCACGCCCTCTTTTTCAAAGATCGACAGAATACGTCCCTCTTCAGAGACCGCGTCACGCATAATGATCCTGCCGCCTTCCGGCAGATCTTTCAGCGATTTGTATTTTTTAGAGTAGATGCCGATCGGCTCAATATGAATCGCCCCGGCGCTGACGAAATCATAGGTTTTATCACCCGCATGATCTTTCAGCACGCTATTCAGGTACGGGATATGCTGGAAGTAGTTGGCGTCGATTTCACGACCGGCCAGCGCGGTATTCGGCAGAATGTAATCCTGGAAAGGTTTAATCTCCAGATCGATCCCCTGTTTCGCCAGAATCGGTTTCGCCTGCTCAAGGATTTCCGCATGCGGTACGTTAGAGGCGCCAACGGTCAGCGTATCCGCCCAGGAGGCGAAGCTCAGGGCGCTTAAGGTTGCTGCGGCGAGTAATGTCAGTGATTTTTTCATGATAATGGTTTCCGTATTTTATTAGCGTTTATCTAACAGAGAGGTGATCACATCGCCGCAGAACTGGATAATGAAGACGATGATCAGGATAGTCACCGTCGCCACCAGCGTGACGTCGTTGTGGTTGCGCTGGAATCCTTCCAGATAAGCCAGGTTCCCTAAACCGCCTGCCCCAATCACTCCGGCCATCGCGCTGTAACTGACCAGCGCAATCAGCGTCACGGTGATCCCGGACACCAGTGCGGGTGATGATTCAGGCAGTAAAACCCGAAAAATAAGTGTGCTGAGACGTGCGCCCATTGAACGCGTGGCTTCAATCACGCCTCTGTCAACCTCGCGCAGTGCGATTTCAACCAGACGCGCATAAAACGGCGCCGCCCCGACAATCAACGCAGGCAGCGCAGCGTTCGCCCCGAGAATGGTGCCGACCAGCGCTTTGGTAAACGGGATCAGTAAGACGATCAAAATGATGAACGGGATCGAGCGAAAAATATTCACCACCAGCGAAATGACGCTATACAGCGTGCGGTTCTGAAACAGCCCGCCGCGCGCGGTCAAAAATAACGCCAGCCCCAGTACAATCCCCAGCACAAACGTCGCGATACCGGAAAGCGCCGTCATATAGAGCGTTTCCTGCGTTGCCGCAAAAAGTTGTTCCCATTTCAGATGGGGAAACAGATTCTCAACCATGTTGTACTACCTCACCTTCAATATCGCTCTGCCGCAAATCCGCCAGAATATTATTCAGTTGTTCTTCCGTCGCCACGACGTGCAGCCACAGTTGGCCAAACACGCCATGTGCGGTTTGCGTCATCTTGCCGTGTAAGATATTGAAAGGCAGGCCATAACGCAGGGTAAGCTCCCCTACGATCGGCTGATGCGTACTGTGCCCGGTGAAGGTCAGCTTAATCACCGTCCCGCCCAGCTCGCTCGCCAGCTGCGGGTTAAACGCCTCCTCTTCGGCATACTGACTTACCTGGCGGACAAACTGCCGGGTAATCGGCTGTTGCGGATGAGTAAAGACGTTCAGCACATCGCCTTCCTCCACCACTCTGCCGTTTTCCATCACCGCAACGCGATCGCAGATTTTGCGCACCACATGCATCTCGTGGGTAATAAGCACAATCGTGAGCTGGAAGCGGCGATTAATATCGAGCAGCAGATCCAGAATCTGATCGGTGGTTTGCGGGTCCAGCGCGGAAGTCGCCTCGTCGCAGAGCAGCACATCCGGGTTATTTGCCAGCGCACGGGCAATCCCCACACGTTGCTTTTGCCCGCCGCTCAGTTGGGATGGGTAAGCATTCTCACGCCCGGTTAATCCCACCAGGTCGATCAGCTCCGCCACCCGCGCCTTGATTTTTGCTTTTGGCGCGCCCGCGATTTGCATAGAAAAAGCGATGTTTTCGCTGACGGTACGCGACCACAGCAAATTGAAGTGCTGAAACACCATGCTGATTTTCAGCCTCGCCTGGCGCAGGGATTCTCCTGTCGCCGCTGAAATATCATGACCATTGATGGTCACGCTGCCCACGGTCGGTTTTTCCAGACCGTTCAGCAAACGAATCAACGTACTCTTTCCGGCGCCGCTGTAGCCAATAATCCCGTAAATTTGTCCCTGTTCAACCGTCAGATTAACGTTATCCACTGCGGTAATAGACAGCTTGCCGGGCGTAAAAACTTTCGAAATATTTTTCAGGACGATCATATCGTTATCGTATCCGCTGCTGCTTATGGTTATCCTGCCAGTGCTTTTAGCTGTTTAGCAGTATGGATGTCCAAATGAGTGTAATCAGGGTGTTTCTGCTTTTAAATGACCAAAAAGGAATTTGATATATCCACAAGGAATAAGAGAGGCGCAGCGCGGGAAAATGGCTTTAGTACAATTTCGGCAACCTTTATGCAGGGTGCGGCATTATCCTTAATGCGAGCAGCGTAAACTGTTGAATTAATCGACAAAAACAGGGCAATTCGGCCATCAACACCGCCAGACGACTGCACGGCTAAACGTCCTGCCATCCAAATAGCGTTTTATATTCCATTCTGTTCTTATTCACAGACAAACATTCTTTAGGCGTGCATTTTGGCAACCCTATTATTTCGTCATGTTATTCACTGACGGATATTCACCATGACAACGTTTCACTCCGTAACGGAACTGATTGGCAATACGCCGCTGCTTCAGTTGCATAAGCTGAATAGCGGCGTAAGCGAACTCTTTTTGAAACTGGAGAACCAGAATCCGGGCGGTTCGATTAAAGATCGCGTCGCACTTTCTATGATCAATGAAGCGGAAAGACAGGGGCTGCTAAAACCCGGCGGCACGATTATTGAAGCGACGGCGGGCAACACCGGGCTGGGGCTGGCGCTGATCGCCGCGCAAAAAGGTTATGCCCTGACGCTGGTCGTGCCGGACAAAATGAGCCGTGAGAAGATCTTCCATTTACGCGCGCTTGGCGCACAGGTGGTATTAACCCGCTCAGACGTCAACAAAGGTCATCCGGCCTATTATCAGGATTACGCACGCCGTCTGGCGCAGGAGACGCCCGGCGCCTTCTATATTGATCAGTTCAACAACGCCGCGAACCCGCTGGCGCATGCTTCCACCACCGCCCCCGAATTGTTTGCCCAGATGGATGGCCGCATTGACGCCATCGTGGTCGGCGTCGGTTCCGGCGGCACGCTGGGCGGTTTACAGGCATGGTTTCGCGAACACTCCCCGCACACGGAGTTCGTGCTGGCCGACCCCGCCGGTTCAATCCTTGCCGATCAGGTCGAAACAGGCACATTCGGCACCGCCGGTTCCTGGCTGGTTGAAGGGATTGGCGAGGACTTTATTCCGCCGCTCGCCCACATCGAATCCGTTTCACAGGCCTTTCGCATCAGCGATAAAGACGCCTTCGCCACGGCGCGCGAGTTGCTCAGAACCGAAGGCATCCTTGCCGGTTCATCGACCGGTACGCTGCTCGCCGCCGCCCTGCGCTACTGCCAGGCGCAGACGCAGCCAAAGCGCGTGGCGACCTTCGCCTGCGATAGCGGCAATAAGTATCTCTCGAAAATGTTTAACGATGACTGGATGCGCCAGCAAGGGCTCATCACCCGACCACAGGCTGGCGATCTGAGCGACTTCATCGCCTTACGTCATGACGAAGGGGCAACCGTAACCGCCGCGCCGGACGATACGCTGGCGACCGTGCTGGCGCGTATGCGCCTGTACGATATTTCGCAGTTGCCGGTTCTTCAGGAGGATCAGCTTATCGGCATCATCGACGAATGGGATCTGATTACGCATATTCAGGGCGATAACCCGCGTTTTTCCCTCCCGGTAAAAGAAGCAATGACGCGCGAGGTAGTCCGGCTTGATAAACGTGAACCGGAAAGCGCGCTGAAACCTATTTTTGATCGCGGCCAGGTGGCTGTGATTGTCGACAACGACCAGTTCCTCGGTCTGGTCACCCGTAGCGATGTGCTCACCCACTGGCGCAACCGCCTGGATAAATAAGGAACTCTCATGAAATCGTATTCCACACTTAGCGTCCACAGCGGAACCTTTTCTGACGCGCACGGCGCCGTTATGCCGCCGATTTATGCAACATCGACGTTTGCGCAACCCGCGCCGGGTCAGCATACCGGATATGAATATTCACGCAGCGGCAACCCGACGCGCCATGCGCTGGAAACCGCCATTGCCGAGCTGGAAGGCGGTACGCAAGGTTATGCCTTCGCGTCCGGTCTGGCGGGCATCGCTACCGTGCTTGAACTTCTCGATAAAGACAGCCATCTGGTGGCGATTGACGATGTCTATGGCGGCACCTATCGACTGATTGAAAATGTGCGCCGTCGCAGCGCCGGACTACAGGTTAGCTGGGTAAAACCTGACGATCTGGCCGGTATTGAAGCCGCGATTCGTCCTGATACCCGCATGATCTGGGTAGAAACGCCGACAAATCCGTTACTAAAACTGGCCGATCTGGCGGCCATTGCCGATATCGCGCGTCGCCACCAGCTTATCAGCGTGGCCGATAACACCTTCGCTTCGCCGTTGATCCATCGTCCTCTTGATCTGGGGTTCGATATCGTGGTGCATTCCGCGACGAAATACCTGAACGGCCATTCAGACGTCGTCGCCGGACTGGCGGTCGTCGGGGACAACCCGGCGCTCGCACAACAGCTGGGTTATCTGCAAAACGCTGTCGGCGGCGTACTGGACCCATTTAGCAGTTTTCTGACATTACGCGGTATTCGCACGCTGGCCTTGCGAATTGAGCGGCACAGCGGCAATGCGCTGACGCTGGCGCAATGGCTGGAAAAACATCCGGCGGTAGAACACGTCTGGTATCCGGGGCTGGCGTCGCATCCTCAGCATGCCCTTGCGCGCCAGCAGATGTCACAGTTCGGCGGGATGATCTCCATCGTCATAAAAGGCGATGACCAGCGCGCCACTGACGTTATCATACGGCTGAAATTATTCACCCTGGCGGAAAGCCTGGGCGGTGTTGAAAGCCTCGTCAGCCAGCCGTTTACCATGACTCACGCCTCTATTCCGCTTGAGCAGCGTCTGGCGAATGGCATCACCCCACAGTTGATTCGCCTATCAGTGGGCATTGAAGATGTTCAGGATTTGCAGGACGATTTAGCTCAGGCGCTCGCCGGGTAGTTGCGCAACGCCGCCCTTTCCCGGGCGGCACAACGCAAGGATCATAATTAACGCTTTAATAACAATTTGTTGTGAATCTGCACAGATGTTTTTTGAAACGCTGTTTTCATTTTCCTTTTGTGTAAATTTCAGCGTATAATGCGCGCCAATTGTCTCTTGAATGGTTTCAGCGCATTGGACTGCAAAACTCAACGACTAAAAAACACGCCATCCCGTTGGGCTGAAACACGAGCACACATTCCTCTGCACGCTCTTTCGATGTCACCTATCCTTAGAGCGAGGCAACACCACTTTCGCAACACAGGTTTAGCTTCAAGGCCGTGCGCCCCTGAAGCCAGATTTCCATATCCTTCTCAACTTAAAGACTAAGACTGTCATGAAAAAGACGAAAATTGTTTGCACCATCGGTCCGAAAACCGAATCTGAAGAGATGTTAACCAAAATGCTGGACGCAGGCATGAACGTTATGCGTCTGAACTTCTCTCACGGTGACTATGCAGAACACGGTCAGCGCATCAAGAATTTGCGCAACGTAATGAGCAAAACCGGTAAAAAAGCCGCAATCCTGCTCGATACCAAAGGCCCGGAAATCCGTACCATTAAGCTGGAAGGTGGTAATGACGTCTCCCTGAAAGCGGGCCAGACCTTCACTTTCACAACGGACAAATCCGTTATCGGCAACAGCGAAATGGTTGCCGTCACTTACGAAGGTTTCACTTCTGACCTGTCCGTAGGCAACACCGTACTGGTTGACGATGGTCTGATCGGCATGGAAGTCACCGCGATCGAAGGTAACAAGGTTATCTGTAAAGTGCTGAACAACGGCGACCTGGGCGAAAACAAAGGCGTTAACCTGCCGGGCGTTTCCATCGCGCTGCCAGCACTGGCTGAAAAAGACAAACAGGATCTGATCTTCGGCTGCGAACAAGGCGTTGACTTTGTTGCCGCGTCCTTTATCCGTAAGCGTTCTGACGTTGTTGAAATTCGTGAGCACCTGAAAGCGCACGGCGGCGAGAACATCCAGATCATCTCCAAGATCGAAAACCAGGAAGGCCTGAACAACTTCGATGAGATCCTCGAAGCGTCTGACGGCATCATGGTTGCTCGTGGCGACATGGGCGTTGAGATCCCGGTTGAAGAAGTTATCTTCGCGCAGAAGATGATCATCGAAAAATGTATCCGCGCGCGTAAAGTCGTTATCACCGCGACCCAGATGCTGGATTCCATGATCAAGAACCCGCGTCCGACCCGCGCAGAAGCTGGCGACGTGGCGAACGCCATCCTCGACGGCACCGACGCAGTGATGCTGTCCGGCGAATCCGCAAAAGGAAAATACCCGCTGGAAGCCGTCACCATCATGGCGACCATCTGCGAGCGTACTGACCGCGTGATGACCAGCCGTCTGGACTTCAATAACGACAGCCGTAAACTGCGCATCACCGAAGCGGTGTGCCGCGGCGCGGTTGAAACTGCCGAAAAACTGGAAGCGCCGGTCATTGTCGTTGCGACTCAGGGCGGTAAATCTGCTCGCGCAGTGCGTAAATACTTCCCGGACGCCACCATCCTGGCGCTGACCACCAACGAAGTGACCGCGCGTCAGCTGGTGAAAGAAATTAACTCTACTGACGACTTCTACCGTCTGGGTAAAGAAGTCGCTCTACAGAGCGGTCTGGGCCAGAAAGGCGACGTTGTGGTCATGGTTTCCGGCGCGCTGGTACCGAGCGGCACGACCAACACCGCATCTGTTCACGTCCTGTAATAATTCCTGTGTGAATTAATTTTCTGAATAAAAAGCGCCCTCGCGGCGCTTTTTTTATTTAATCGATAGCCACTCTTAATAAAAAATCAAATCGGATTTCACTATCTAATCGCAGATTATCTAAGACGAATCCGATGGAAGGATTCTGTTTTCACTCGGTTTTTTAGCCATTTTAGCTCAATTCGATGCTTCTTTGAGCGAACGATCAAAAATAAGTGCATTCCCGTCAAAAAAATATTCTCAACCTAAAAAAGTTTGTGTAATACTTGTAACGCTACATGGAGATTAACTCAATCTAGAGGGTATTAATAATGAATCGTACTAAACTGGTACTGGGCGCGGTAATCCTGGGTTCTACTCTGCTGGCTGGTTGCTCCAGCAACGCTAAAATCGATCAGCTGTCTTCTGACGTTCAGACTCTGAACGCTAAAGTTGACCAGCTGAGCAACGACGTGAACGCAATGCGTTCCGACGTTCAGGCTGCTAAAGACGACGCAGCTCGCGCTAACCAGCGTCTGGACAACCAGGCTACTAAATACCGTAAGTAATAGTACCTGTGTAATAAAAATGGCGCACATTGTGCGCCATTTTTTTTGCCTGTGTTTTCCCTTCTCTGCTACTGCATTGCCTGGGTTTCAGCGCCGCTCCCGGGTTGGCTGTTTTGCGCGGACTCCACCACAGAGCGGCCAGAAGCTACCGGTACCTGCCCTGATGTAACGGCAACCGGATATCCCGCCCGGCGATACAGCGCGTTTTCCACCAGACGCTCATCCACCTCCTGAGTCGCCTTAAACTGCGTAAAGCCTGCTGGCAGCACATACGGCATCGTCTGTACGTTTTGCTCCTCTTCAGGCGACAGCGGGCGATGTACTTCAACGTAACGCATTCCATTTGGTTCCACGGCGAATTTCACCGGTTCGTTAATCACCCGTACCGGCGTTCCCGTTCTGACCTGCGCAAACAGCGCTTTAATGTCTGGCGCGTTCATCCGAATACAGCCGGAACTGACGCGTAACCCGACGCTGTCCGGGGCATTGGTGCCATGAATGAGATACTCACCGTTGCCGTATGCCAGGCGCAGGGCGAAGCGTCCTAACGGGTTATTTGGCCCGGCGGGCACCACCGGCGGCAGCGTAATGCCGCGTTCAAGCGAGCGTTTGCGGATACCTGCCGTCGGCGTCCATGTCGGATTCGGGATTTTTTGCCCGACGCGCGTCGCCATTACCGGCGTTTCCAGCCCCTCTAAACCAATACCGATAGGGTAAACCTGAACACTATTTTCACCCGGCGGGAAATAATAGAGTCGTAACTCCGCCAGGTTCACAATAATGCCTTCACGCGGCGCATCGGGTAATAACAGTTGAGATGGAATGATAATCGGCGTCCCCGGTTTAGGGACCGGTGCGATGGTATTATTTGCCTCCAGGATCAGCATTGCGGCAGTATCAAAACGCCGGGCAATCGCCTGTAAGTTTTTATCCCCCGCTTGCACGGTATAGGTTTGATTCTGCCCGACAAGGCGACTGTTTGCTGGCGGCAAGGGGTAATCCACTGCCCAGGCCGCCTGAAATGCGCTGTAAGCGCCGAAAAGTGTAACTGCAATGAGAGACGCACGTTTCATATCCACCCCCCTGGCGTTTTGCCGGATGGCGGTTAAATGCCTTATCCGGCCTACGAGTCACGTAGAGCTGTACGCCATCTGGCGTTCTACGTCTTTTCAGTTTAGCTAAGAGTTGCGGCTCTGGCGCGGATCGCGCGAATCATTGCTTCCAGTCCTTGTGAACGGGAGGGCGTGAGATGTTGCGTCAGCGCCATTTTTTCAAACCACGGCCGCACATCAAAATTCACAATATCCTGTGGCGTCATCTGATGATACAAAATGAAGACGATGGCAATTAACCCTTTTACTATTGCTGCATCGCTGTCGCCCTGCAATTCAATAACGCCGTCAGCGTTCTGACGCATAACAATCCATACCTGACTCTGACATCCCTGAATACTATTTTCCGGGCGACGATCCTGCTCATTTAATTCCGCCAGACGCTGCCCCAGTTCAATAATGTACAGATACTTTTCTTCCCAATTGGCGCAACGCTGAAAATTACGCAGCAATCTTTCTTTATCTGGTAGCGCAGCCATAGCGTCTCCCTGTTATCCCAGTAAGCGGTGAATACGTTTTAGCCCGGTTGCCAGACGTTCCACTTCTTCATGGGTGTTATACATTGCTATCGACGCCCGGCACATGGCGGGAACGTTGTAATACGTCATCAGCGGCATTGCGCAGTGATGGCCGGTTCGCACGGCGATACCGTAATTGTCGAGGAAGCTGCCCACGTCATAAGCGTGGTGTTTGCCCAGATTAAAGGCGATGACCCCCAGCCGGTTAGCCGGGCCATATAGCGTCAACTCCGGCACGTCCGCCAGCTGTTCCAGCGCATAGTGCATCAGGTTTTGTTCATATTCGCTGATTTCCGCCAGCCCTAACGCGCAAACGTATTCAATGGCGGCGCCAAGGCCGATAATTCCGCCCGTATTCGGCGTCCCCGCCTCAAAACGCCAGGGCGCTTTGGTCCAGGTCGTCCCTTCCGTCAGACTAACGGTCGCAATCATTGAACCGCCGCCTTCCCACGGCGGCATATCCTGAAGCAGTTCCTCCCGGACATACAGCACGCCGATACCGGTGGGGCCATACAGCTTATGCCCGGAGAAAACGTAAAAATCACAATCCAGCGCCTGAACATCCACCGCATGGTGCATTACCGCCTGCGCGCCATCGACCAGCACTTTCGCGCCATACTGATGCGCCAGCGCGATCATTTCAGGAAGCGGGTTTTCCGTTCCCAGCACGTTCGACACATGCGCGATAGCCAGCAGTCGGGTACGCTCATCAAACAGTGACGGGAGCGTATCCAGCTGCAACGTGCCGTCCGTATTGAGCGGAATGACGCGCAGTTCCGCCCCTGTACGCGCGCACAGCATCTGCCAGGGGACGATATTGGCGTGGTGCTCCATCTCGCTGATGATGATGTTATCGCCAGCCCGAACATTCTCCGGCCCCCAGCTGTTGGCAACAAGGTTGATGCCCTCTGTCGTCCCGCGCACGAACACCAGCTCTTCCGCTGAGCGGGCGTTAATGAACAGCGATGCCTGTTTACGCACATTTTCCATCTTCTCGGTGGCCTGTGCGCTCAGCGTATGGATGCCCCGGTGCACCGCCGCATAGCCATGACGGTAAAACTCCGCCTCAGCGTCAATCACCTGGTTGGGCTTTTGCGCACTGGCCGCGCTATCCAGATACGCCAGCGGCAGCCCGTTGACTTCACGCGTCAGGACGGGAAAATCAGCCCGCACTTTTTCGATGGGAAATGTCATGCTATGCCTCCCGGCAGGCGAAGCCCTATTCGCGCCAGCACCTGTTGTTTAAGCGCGTCATCGCCGAGGGCTTCCGTCAACTCAGCGGCAAACGCGTAGAGAATCATCTGTCTGGCATCCTGCTCTCCAATCCCGCGTGAACGCAGGTAGAACATCTGCTCGTCATCAATCCGTCCTACCGTCGCCCCGTGGCTGCATTTCACGTCATCGGCGTAAATCTCCAGCTGCGGTTTGGTGTCCACCTCGGCAAGTTTACCGAGCAGCAGATTGTTATTGGTCATTTGTCCGTCGGTTTTAATGGCGTGCTGCGCCACGTTGATCAAGCCATTGAATACCGCCCGACCTTTATCGCTGACAATGGTTTTATGCAACTGACGGCTGTTGCAGTAACCCTTATTGTGCTCCAGCCACGTACGGGTATCACACACTTCGTTTTTCACCGGCATCGCCAGGCTGTTAATCCGCAGCGTGGTGTTTTCACCGTTTAACTGGGTGCTGGTGTTATGTCGCAGCACGGCATCGCCCAACAGGAAACTGTGGCTGTGCGCGCTTGCATCCGCCGCCAGCAGAATGTCGTTATGGGCAAAGTGGTGGCTCACCGGGTTTTCAAACGCCAGTTTGATGTGGTGCAGATGCGCATTCGCCGCCACGTTCATGGTCAGACGCGCCCCGGTAAAGTGCCGTGCCGCGTTAAGGCTGACATAGTGTTCTATCACCGTCGCCTCTGCCCCTTCCGCCAGTTCCAGGTGGTGGCGGTAGTGCGCAGTGTTGACCTCATCGCCTTCCAGCCCCTGCGTGATGTGCATCAGCAGCAACGGCTTAGAGGGCCGCTGGTTGCGCTTAACGCTGATGTGCGTCACGCTCTGCGCCAGGCTTTCCGTCAGATGCAGGAAAATCTCCGGCTGAACCGGTGCGGCCAGCGCCTGACGTTCGTCGTTGATCGCAATGTCGAAACCGCTGGCTGTAGCGCTGTCGCTAAGCTGCGGGCTGAACTGGCCATCAACAAACACCAGACGCACAGCGTCGATATCCAGCGCCAGCGCGTCGCGCTGTTCCTGAGTAACCTCGGCAAAACGGCTGACAAACTGGCTACTGACCAACCCTTCCAGCGGTGTGTATTTCCAGTTTTCATGCTTACGCGTCGGCAGCCCCAGGCGCAGCATCTGTTGTAAATGCTGCTGCGCGTGCGCCGAGCGGGATTCGCCCTGCGCCTCAAACAGATGGTGCCATTGTTGCAGCGCGTTACTGCTGTTCGGTAAGCCAGCCATATCCTTGCTCCTCCAGTTGTTTGACCAGAGTGAAATCGCCGGACTTCACAATCCGCCCCTGATACAGGACGTGGACGTAATCAGGTTTGATGTAGTCCAGAATACGCTGATAGTGCGTCACGATAATGAATGATCGTTTACCGTCACGCAGCGAGTTGACGCCTTCCGCGACAATTTTCAGCGCATCAATATCCAGCCCGGAGTCAGACTCATCAAGGATGCACAGTTCCGGCTCCAGCACCGCCATTTGCAGAATATCGTTACGTTTCTTCTCACCGCCGGAGAAGCCCACGTTCACCGAACGGGTCAGCAAATCTTCCGGCATCTTCAAAAGCGCGATTTTCTCTTCCATCAGATCCTGAAAATCAAAACGATCCAGCGACTCCTGACCACGATAGCTGCGCACGGCATTCAGCGCTGTTTGCAGGAAAAACTGGTTGCTGACGCCAGGAATTTCTACCGGATACTGGAACGCCATAAAGATGCCTTCGCCCGCCCGATCCTCTGGCGACAGTTCCAGTAAATCTTTGCCTTTAAATTCGACAGAGCCGCCAACCACTTCATAATCTTCACGGCCCGCCAGCGTCGCGGAAAGCGTACTCTTCCCGGAACCGTTCGGCCCCATAATGGCATGCACTTCTCCGGGTCTGACGTCGAGGTCCAGACCGCGCAGAATCGCTTTATCTTCCACACTGACCTGTAAATCTTTAATGCTTAACATGTGCTTTCCTTAATACTTAACCGACGCTGTGTTCAAGGCTGATTGCCAGCAATTTTTGCGCTTCAACGGCAAATTCCAGCGGCAGTTCAGAGAAGACGTCTTTACAGAAGCCATTAACAATCATCGAGATGGCATCCTCTTCGCTGATGCCGCGTTGCAGGCAGTAAAAGAGCTGATCTTCACCGATCCGCGACGTCGTCGCCTCGTGCTCAAGCTGGGCGCTGTTATTACGACACTCGACATACGGGAAGGTGTGCGCGCCGCAGTCCGCGCCAATCAGCATTGAGTCGCACTGGGTAAAGTTACGGGCATTGGTTGCCGTCGGCATGATCTTCACCAGCCCGCGATAGCTGTTCTGGCTATTCCCGGCGGAGATCCCTTTTGAAATAATGGTCGATTTGGTGTTCTTACCGATGTGGATCATTTTGGTGCCGGTGTCGGCCTGCTGATGACCGCTGGTTAGCGCCACAGAGTAAAACTCACCGATGGAGTTATCGCCGCGCAGAATGCAGCTCGGGTATTTCCAGGTGATGGCCGATCCCGTTTCGGACTGCGTCCACGACATCTTGCTGTTTTCACCTTCGCACAGCGCGCGCTTGGTGACGAAGTTCAGTATCCCGCCGGTGTTGTTATCGCCGGGGAACCAGTTTTGCACGGTGGAATATTTTACTTCGGCATCTTTGTGGATGATCACCTCTACCACCGCCGCGTGCAGCTGGTAGCTGTCGCGCACTGGCGCAGAACACCCTTCGATGTAGCTGACGTAGCTGCCCTCATCCGCCACCAGAATGGTGCGTTCGAACTGCCCTGTTTTTTCCGCGTTGATTCGGAAATAGGTTGACAGCTCCATCGGGCAACGAACGCCTTTCGACACATAAATGAAGGTGCCGTCAGACGCTACCGCAGCGTTCAGCGCAGCAAAAAAGTTGTCATTACCCGGCACCACGGTGCCCAGATATTTCTTCACCAGCTCAGGGTGATCGTGAATCGCCTCGCCAAACGAACAGAAGATGATGCCCTGTTCCGCCAGCTTTTCCCGGTAGGTGGTGGCAACGGAAACGGAGTCGAAAATGGCATCCACCGCCACCTCTTTACCCTCACGTACCGGTACGCCAAGCTGTTCGAAGGCGTCTTCCACCTCTTTGCTGAGAAACGCATTCGCACCGGTTTGCTGTACTGCACCCGGTTCTGACGCGCACGTCTCATCACAGTTACCGCACGATGGCGCAGAGTAATAACTGTAATCCTGATAATTCAGCTTATCGTAGTGCGCTTTCAGCCAGTGCGGCTCTTCCATCTCAAGCCAGGCTTTGTACGCATTAAGGCGAAACGTTCGTTGCTGTGCTTGGCTACTGCATGTGCGGCTCATTTCTCTTGGCGGAAATCGCACGCACGACCTCTTCGCTGATGCCTTTTGCCAGCTCGTCAGTCTGTAACTGGGTGAAGAAGCCTTCTTTATAATTCAGTGGACCACCGGTCCAGGTTTTGACATCGTCAGTTGCTTCAGTATTACGAGACATAGTACCGCCTATACCCCGAAGCTTTCGCCACAGCCGCATTCGTTCTGGGCTTTCGGGTTATGAAATTTAAATAACTGGTTTAATCCTTCGCGCACATAATCGACCTCTGTCCCGTCAATAAACGGCATGGCCTGAAGCGGCACGTACAACCTCGCGCCCTCCGTTTCAAACAACAGATCGTCCTTTTCTGGCTCGCTGACGGTATCCAGCACGTAACCAAATCCCGCGCACCCCGTCTGCTTCACGCCTAAACGCACGCCAAGCATGCCGGGTTGCTTCGCAACCAGGTCACGAATATGTGCCGCCGCCTCAGGCGTTAGCGTCAGGCCACGCCATGCAAAATCGTCTGGATTAAATGTTCCTGAATGCAATTCCATAGGTCCACCTCGTGTAATAAGCCACCAGGGCATAACACCATGTTAGTGATAATGATTATCACTTCAACCCTCTGACAGAAGGGTCATTCGGGTTAACCGCCCTTTTTGACCACTTTTACTAAGCATAGACCCTGTTTCGAGGGTTATCAGTGATGGATTATTTTATTCAATACATTGATAGATAAAGCATTTAAGAAGAGTAAACAGCGCGGCAGGTTAAAAAATTAAATATGTATCGAAAATGCCTATTTTTGAGATAGGGTTATCAATAAAAATGGGGGTCAAAAGCGGACGATGACGGTGCTAAACAATAGCTCAAACAGCCGTCGGATTAGCAAATCCACTAACGTGAAAAAGAAAGAACGGAGTAATTAACAACGAACGATCGGTATTGTATGAATAACACCGATCGTTCGTTGCCCCACCCGGCGCTTATCTCCGGCACTCATTTCAGGCTTAGCTCTTGAAGGGGTGTAAGAATATTCTCATAAGTTTGCATCGCGTATTTAACAGATCTTGCTTTCTGCACAATTTTTATACGCCTTATGCTGCGTCAGGAACAGGCTTCACCGTCGCGCATCGCGCCCTGCACCGCCTCAAGGAACAGGCGTAGCGCGGCGGGCTGATGCTCACGGGAAAGGTATAACCCGTATACGGCCAATTGCCGCGGTTGTAGATGGGGCAACAAGCGAACCAGTTTCTCCTGCGCCAGCCCCTCTCGCACCTCTTTTTCCGGCACCAGCGCAATCCCCATCCCTGCCAGCGCCGCTTCACACAAAAGCGAAGAGATTCCGGCGCTCAGGTTGCCCTTGATCGCAACGGAGATCGGTTCTCCCTGCTCATCCAGAAAATGCCAGGATTTTCCAGCAAATCCGCTGTAATAGAGGCAATTGTGTTGCGCCAGCTCCTCCGACGTCTGCGGTGTGCCATAGCGATGCAGATAGTCAGGAGACGCACAGAGCACAGACTCACAGTCACCAAGCCGACGCGCAATTGTCCCTGGCTCAGGGTTATCGGTAATGCGTATCGCCACATCAATACGCTCCCCCACTAAACTGACAGGCTGATTATTAATCTCCACTTCAATGCGCAATTCAGGATAACGCGCTAAAAAAGCAGGCAGCATTGGGGCAAGAATATGCATCGCGGTGAAATGGGCGCAGGCGACGCGCAACGTGCCGGACGGCACCTCTCGCCCGGTCGCCCCCGCAATATCCAGGGAAAGCCGCGCCAGCGTTCGCGTTTTCATCAACGCGTCTTCTCCAGCAGGCGTGATCGTCAGGCGGCGCGACGAACGATGAATAAGTCTGGCTCCGGCCCATTTCTCCATTTCATCCAGATAACGGCTCACCATCGGCCTGGAGATCCCTAATGCGCGCGCAGCCGCGCTCAGGCTACCCAAATCACAGATATGGTTAAACACCGTTGCCGCCATCACTCTGTCCATAACCTTCCATCCGATCGTTTTATGAAACTCAGCATGTCCTGATAGAGGAATTTTAACAGATCGAGATTTGCTTAAAATAAGCCACGTAAATAAATCAACATCATCTGCCGATAAGGTCACTCAGAATGAAAATCAAAACGCTGGCACTTCTGCTGTCGCTGACTAGCGCGCCATTGTTCGCCGCCCCGCTGCAACTCGACGTTTATAATCCGCAGGAAAACGCGATTTTCCCGGTCTCTTCCACGCTGGTCTCTGGCCCTAAAGAAGCCATTTTATTCGACGCGCAGTTCAGTACCAAAGACGGGGAAAAGCTGGTCGAAATGATTAAAAAGAGCGGCAAGTCGCTGAAAGCCATCGTGATTACCTCCGGCGATCCAGATTTCTATTTTGGTCTGGAACCGATTGTAAAAGCCTTCCCGAACGTGAAAGTTCTGGCGACGCCGCATGTGGTGGAACACATTCGCGCAACGAAAGACGCCAAACTGCAATACTGGGGCCCGCAAATGAAAGATGGCGCGCCAGCGGCGCTCACCATCCCGCAGGCAACCACCGAGACACAATTTACGATTGATGGGGAAACGCTGGAACTGCGCCACCCGAACGATTACGCCGCTTACGTCTGGGTCCCGGCGAACCGCGCAATACTTGGCGGAACGGGAATCGCATCCGGTATCCATGTCTGGACGGCGGATACCCAGTCTCCTGAGCAGCGTGCGGCCTGGCGTCATGTGTTGACAGAGATGCACAGTTTGCAGCCGACCCAGGTGATTCCGGGTCACTATATCGGTGAACGTCCAGCAGGCGACGCCGCTATACGCTTCACGCAGGATTACCTACAATCCTTTGAGCAAGCGCTTGAGGCGAAAAAAGGGTCAGAGTATGTCATCAAAACGATGACCGCCGCCTGGCCTGGCCTCGCTGACGAAAGTTCCCTGACGCTGAGCGCGAAAGTGAATACCGGTGAAATGAAGTGGTAAACCGCCGCTCATAGCCCAAAAAATAACCCCGGCAGAGCGTGTCGGGGTTTTCTGTTGGTGTTAATTCACCGAGCGATAAAACAGTGCGGAATCAATGAACGCCCAGACGCCAGGCAAAGTAAATCTCTTCTTTTAGCTCAGAGGAAGAGAGCGTGAGTAAATCGGCAAATTCCAGCTCTAATTGTTTTAAGCGCTTCAAATACTGGGCTGGAGAAAGCTCTGTTTTATCACGGCGTAAAAATTCAATTGCCAGTTGGGTTGGGTCTAAATCGGTAGACATATCATCCTCGCTTATGTTCAAAACGTGCACAGTATAACACTTTTTTCTGCACACATTTTGACCAAAAGCATCGTCGTAGAGGCGCACCTTGATGTCGCCCTCTGATGTCTTTATCAATACTTTTG